>FRDC01004483.1_pt1 | contig 102027 bp, 119 predicted proteins | sample 1106171 | NCBI WGS metagenome assembly FRDC01 (sample SAMEA3930566, study PRJEB13176) | freshwater metagenome | biome: Drinking water system; feature: drinking water; material: water | place: Singapore | collected 2014-12-20
GAAAATTTCGGAGTATTTCAAAGTTTTGCTACTTCTTGCTACAACCTTGCTACAAGTGATTTTCATCGAGCGTTTTACCTTAACGAAAGGAAATGCAATGAACTTCGGGCTCTTACGCCTTCTGTTTAGGTTCGGCCTAGTACTGGCTGCTGTCGGCGCGTTAAAACTAACGACTATTTTTCTAGCTGGAAAGGCCGCAACAAGCGTTCAGCGAGGAGTAATGTCGTATTCTAAGTTCACAAAAATGCTAACTGCTCCTGACAAGCAACGAAGCCAGCAATAATAATTTCGGCGAAACATCCGCGAGTCGACTATGAGTAAACATTCTTGTTTTTTTGCAGATATCGAAGATGCCGCTTAAACACTCGAAGTCGGTATGCATACCAATGGCCTGTAGAATGTACGGTGTATGTTGATCAAAAGTTTCATAGGCAAGGAATCGGAAAAGGGCTTTATCAAAGGCTATTCAATTCTTAAAACGCAAGGAGCAGTTAACATTATCGTGGGAATCACCCTTCCAAACGAAGGCAGTGTTGAACTTCATCAAAGCCTTGGATTCGAAAAAGTCGCTCATTTCAGAGACGTCGGATTTAAATTTGAAAGAAAGATGGTGGGATGTTGGATTCTGGCAACTCCAGCTTCAAAAGCCCGAAGTTCCAAATTCCTTAAAAGAAATTCCGTCCCTTCAAATCTAACAACAGTTGTCTTGTCTAAGACGTGTCATTCGCTGAATCCAAGTCTCTGTATGTCCTAAATATTTCTCAAAAACTTTCCAATCAATGCAGTACCGAGATTTCACGCCATCGATCGTACCTTTAATAAGACCAATTTCTTTCAGCGCTTTTAAATGCTGACTAACGGTCGATTGAGCTAACGGTAAATCTGAAACTAAGTCTCCGCAAATACATTCCTTTTTCTCCGCAAGAACTAACAAAATCGCGAGCCTCGCCGGATGAGCTAGCGCTTTTGCGAAGTCTGCGACATCAATTTCCTTACGCCTAAAACCTTCTTTTCTTGCAACAGCCATAATTCAATCGTATATCGTATCTATACGATTAATACAAAGGAGAATTATGAACATATTATTTATGTGCGTTGCAAACTCCGCAAGAAGCCAACTCGCAGAAGGATTAGCTCGTCACATTTTCCCTGAAGCAAAGATTATGAGCGCAGGTTCTCTTCCAGGAAAATTAAACCCTTTTGCAGTATCCGTTATGAATGAAATTGGGCTAGATATTTCAAAACATTATTCAAAGTCCATCGACAATCTTCCACCTGGTTTCGTAGTTGAAATTGATTACATAATCACCCTATGCGCCGAAGAAGTGTGCCCCGTAATGACTTCCCAAAGAGCTAAAAAACTTCATTGGCCGCTTCCTGATCCCGCAACCAAGGGGCCAATGTCCGAAACAGTAGGATTGAATAGATTTCGCGAAGCACGTGATTCTATTAAAAAAAGACTCGAAGCCTTCAAGCAGGAGTTAGGTGAGTGATTTCTAAAAAATTCTTAGCTGAATTCTTGGGTACTTTTGGCCTCCTAGTCGTTGTCGTAGGCTCGGGTATTATGGGAGAAAACCTTGCCCAAGGAAACCTTGCCATTGCCCTACTCGCAAACTCAATTGCAACGGGAGCTGGGTTATATGCACTTATCCAAACATTTGGTCATATTTCAGGTGCGCATTTTAATCCTGTGGTTAGTGTCATCGAATGGCTTTGGGGTAGGCTAACTACCTTACAACTTACGCAGTATTTTGCGGCACAATTCATAGGGGCGATCCTTGGTGTTTTCGCGACACATATTATGTTCGGTCAAAACATTTTCCAACTTTCAACTCACAGTCGTGGAGACTTCCGGTTTTTATTTTCAGAAGTAATTGCAACTTTCGGACTTTTGATCGTGATTTCGTTGTCAGGCAAGAAAAATGTCGAGAAAACACCGGCGGCCGTTTCGCTCTTCATCCTGTCTGCTTACTGGTGCACATCTTCTACATCGTTTGCAAACCCTGCCATAACTATTGCTCGAAGCTTTACGAATACATTTTGTGGAATAGAATGGACCGGTGCTCCGGCATTCATTATTGCGCAGCTTACAGGCGCCTTTTTAGCCTTTTGGATCTCTAAAAGACTGGAACATTCGAACTAAATATTGCTATCTTCATTGGAAAATCTCATCTTACTTTAAAAACATCTCTACAAAACACTTCTCGGAAGAACCGATCTGCACTTGATAGGAAATCGTTGGTGCTTCCCGGGTCTTCTCAAACTTGCAAGTGACTCAATCCATTTATAGACACTTGCTCAAACAAAAAAAATGGAGGTGGGGCTTGGACTCGAACCAAGATGCGCAGCTTTGCAAGCTACTCCCTAACCAGTTTGGGTACCCCACCAAATATCATTCAACGAACTTTTTCCTTCTTAAACGTAAAGCATTTCCTACGACGGAAACTGAACTTAAACTCATTGCAAGACTTGCAAGCATCGGACTCAACAAAATTCCGAAAAATGGATAAAGAATTCCAGCTGCGACAGGCACTCCAAGAGCATTGTAGCCAAAGGCAAAAAACAAATTTTGATGAATGTTTCGCATCGTACTTTGACTCAATTTATGAGCACGCACAATTCCCGTTAAGTCACCTTTAACGAGTGTAACGCCAGCACTCTCCATCGCAACATCTGCTCCTGTACCCATCGCAATTCCAACATCAGCTTGTGCAAGAGCAGGCGCATCGTTGATCCCGTCACCAGCCATCGCAACAATCTTTCCTTCAGATTGCAGCCGCTTTATAACTTCGCCTTTTTGTTGTGGAAGAACTTCAGCCTCCACCTTGTCTATTCCCATTTCACGAGCTACTACTTCGGCCGTGTGGCGATTGTCGCCAGTGACCATAATGACTTCAATACCTTGAGAGTGAAGATATTCAATGGCCGGTTTTGATGATTCTTTAATAGGATCTTTAACTGCAATAACTGCCGCAGGTTTCCCGTCAATTGCAGAGAGCATTGCTCCGTGACCTGTCGTTTGAAGAGCTTCTGCAATTTTTGCTAACTCGCTCGGATCAATGCCGAATTTTTCTAATAGTTTCTTGTTGCCCACTAAAACTGTCTTTCCTTGAACGATTCCCTTTACTCCCATGCCAGTAATGGATTCAAAATTTTCAACCTTTGGAATTTGAAGATTGCGTTCCATAGCTCCTTCAATAATTGCCATAGCAAGAGGATGTTCACTCGATTTTTCAAGTGCTGCCACCAAGCTTAAAGCTTCATTCTCATTGAAGTTATTAAGAGTTTTCACTACGGCGAGCTTTGGTTTTCCAAGAGTTAGCGTGCCAGTCTTATCAACCACGAGAGTTGTGATCTTTTCCAAGTGTTCTAAAGCCTCAGCATTTTTAATTAGAACACCCATAGTTGCACCTTTTCCTGTGCCCACCATGATCGACATTGGAGTTGCAAGTCCCAAGGCACACGGACACGCGATAATTAGAACGGCAACTGCATTAATAATCGCATGAGTAATCTTTGGTTCTGGTCCAACGAAATACCAAATAAACGCGGTTAAGATTGCTATTAGCACCACGGCAGGAACAAAATAGCCCGATACTTTATCGGCAAGTTTTTGTATTGGCGCTCGGCTTCGCTGCGCTTGAGAGACCATTTTCACGATTTGCGATAACAATGTATCAGAGCCAACTTTCACGGCTTTCATAACAAAGCTTCCAGCACCGTTCACCGTAGCGCCAGTGACTTTATTGCCAATATTTTTTTCTATAGGAATCGGCTCTCCGGTTATCATGGATTCATCAATGACACTTCGGCCTTCAGTGACTTCTCCATCAACAGGTACTTTTTCTCCAGGACGAATTCTTAGAAAATCACCCACAAGGATATGCTCAACTGGAACATCTTCTTCTGATCCATCCGATTTTATTCTGCGAGCCGTTTTAGGCGCTAGTCCAAGAAGTGCTCTAATGGCATTTCCAGTTTGGCTTCTTGCCTTTAGTTCAAGAACCTGTCCTAAAAGAACAAGCACCGTAATAACAGCGGCCGCTTCGTAGTAAAGTGGAACCATGCCGCCATGAACTCTGAGACTTTCTGGAAAGACTGACGGAAAGAATGTGCCAACAAGGCTAAAGAGGTAAGCTACCCCGGTTCCTAGGGCAATGAGTGTGAACATATTAAAATTCCGAGTTTTCAGCGATGCCCAGCCTCGCTCAAAAAATGGAAGACCTCCCCAAAGAACGACCGGGGTTGCGAGTAAGAATTGAATACCCGCATTTAACCAAGCAGGAATCGCATGCTGGACGGGTTGACCTGGGATCAAATCAGACATCGCAAGAATAAGAAGTGGAATTGTAAGCGGGACACTTATTTTTAAGCGTTTCGTGAAATCAACAAGCTCTGGATTTTCTTCTTCATCTAATGACACCTCTTCAGGTTCAAGCGCCATACCGCAAATGGGGCAATTGCCAGGCCCTTTCTGACGAACCTCAGGATGCATGGGGCAAATATAGATTTTTTCTTTATCTTCAACGCTGACTGCCTTGGATGATTCCTTATGAAGAAAGTTGTGAGGGTTAGCATCAAACTTTGTTTTGCATTTTGGGTTGCAAAAATAAAAACCCTGTCCTTCAAAAGTACTCTTCCCACCTTTGGCAGTTTTTGGGTCAATCATCATCCCGCAAACTGGATCTTTTACCTTTGTATCAGCCGCTGCCGCATGATGATGACCATGATGGTGATGCTTCCCATGACTATCAATTGTGCAGTTCTCATGGGAAGTTTTTTGCTTTTCTGGGCGAACTGCACTGTTGCTCTGACCTTCTGTTTTTTCCTCGTGTTTATGTTCCATATCTTCTTTCTCTGTTCACTTGGGTTTTAGGCCAAGCACTTGAGGGTTATCGTTTTTGAAATAGCGTTAATAGCTCGTTAATTTTTTGTTCTGTTAATCTCTCATCGTTTGCTTTAATTGCGTCAGTTACACAGTGCCTAAGATGTCTTTCCATTACTAAGCCCTCGGTTGAGCGGAGGGCCGCCATAATGGACCTAATTTGGCTTACGATGTCCATACAGTAGCGGTTGTCTTCAATCATGCGCTCAACACCCTCAATCTGACCTTTAATGCGACGAAGGCGTACAAGGTCTTCTGAGTGACTTGGATGTTTTGTATCCGTCTTTGTTTTTTTCGCAATCTTCTTTGCCATGATGCCTCTTTCTTTTTCCTTGCCTTTTAAGTAAAAAAGCTTGAAATCTATAGATAGATAGTACCCCCACCCCCTATATGTGTCAAGCGACTAATAAAGTGGGGTATTTTGAGACACTTTTTATTTTTTCTTAAGGTTGTCGCAAAACGAGGGACCAAAACGTAAACATATTAGTTGGAACAAGGCAGGCATTATGAAGACAACAAAGATCCCGTCCATCCTTACTTTTATTATGGTTTTGTTTTTTAGCAATATGGCTTTGGCAAAAACTGTGCGTTACGAACTCACGATTCGAAACCAAAAAGTTAATATAAGTGGAAAAAAGGAAGTCGATTTTGCACTCACCGTAAATGACGGCATTCCAGCTCCAAGACTTGAATTCACTGAAGGCGATGATGCGGAAATTTTAGTTAAAAATGAACTTCATAATGAAGAGGCTTCTATCCACTGGCACGGCATTCTTCTTCCGCCGCTTGAAGATGGTGTGGCTTATGTGAACACTCCTCCTATTTATGCCGGAAAATCGAGGCTTTTTAAATTTACCTTAAGACAACATGGAACTTACTGGTACCACTCACACACGATGGTTCAAGAACAAAAAGGTGTTTACGGCGCAATCGTTATCCACCCCAAAAAAGAAACTATTAAAGTTGATAAAGAGGTTGTTGCAGTTCTTAGCGACTGGTCCGACGAAAACGCAGACCAGATTATTCGCAATTTAAGAAAAGATGGTGATTACTACCTTTATAAAAAGGATTCTGTGCGGTCGTATCTAGGAGCTCTTAAAGCTGGAGGTTTAAAGGGCCATCTTAAAAATGAGTGGGACCGCATGGGTGGAATGGATCTCTCTGATGTTGGTTACGACGCATTCCTAATAAATGGCAAAAGAGATTCTCAGCTTATCGTTGCTCACCCTGGTGAAAAAGTGCGCGTTCGCATTATCAATGCCGCTGCTTCAAGTTACTTCTATGTGTCACTGGGGCAAATCCCTATGCAAGTCATTTCAGCTGATGGAACAGACATAGAGCCTATGCAAGCAAAAGAACTTCTGATCGGTATGGCAGAAACCTATGACATTCTTTTTACGGTGCCAGAGCACAAAAATTTTGAATTACGGGCCACCGTTCAAGATGTCACAGGACACGCCTCTGGGTGGATCGGCATGGGTGAAAAAGTAAGCGCTCTTGATAAACCACAGCCAGATCTTTACGCGACAATGGATCACGCGAGTATGGGTCACGGTGGTATGGATCATTCAAAAATGAATCATAGTTCAGAGGCTCCGGTAGATCACTCGAAGATGGACCATTCGAAAATGGATCATTCAACTATGCCTACGGATCACTCCAAAATGGACCACTCAAAGATGGATCATTCTAAGATGAATCATGGGGCAGTTAATACTAATCTAAAGGGTGCTTTGGTTGAAACTCTCACTGTTGATGATATACAGGCACCAGCCCCGACAACTTTACCAAAGGATGCTAAGGTCACCGAAATAAAACTCGTCCTCGGGGGCGACATGGAACGCTACATTTGGCACATCAACGGTAAAGCAATTAACGAAGACCGAAATATTTTAATCAAAGAAGGCGATGTCGTTCGCTTCACTTTTGAAAACGGCACAATGATGCATCACCCGATGCACCTTCATGGGCACTTTTTTAGAGTCATCAATCAATTTGGTGAAAGATCGCCGCTTAAGCACACAGTCGACGTTCCTCCACATGGAACAAGGACTATCGAGTTCTACGCCAATGAACCAGGCCAGTGGATGCTTCACTGTCATAACCTTTATCATATGAAAACAGGCATGGCCCGAGTGGTGAAATACATGAGCTTTACCCCGCCACCAGAGATCCAAGCCCATGAAAAGCACGATCCACATCTTCACGATCACACGTACTATACAGGCCTGGCTGAGGCTGCGACAAACCATGCTCAACTTTATTTTAAAGCCTCTCAAACTTGGAATGAATACGAAATTAGAGGCGAAGGAAGAAACCTTTCGAACAATTCATTTAACACGGATGAAAAGTGGGAGTTTGAAGGCGATGCGCTTTATCGCAGATGGTTTAATAACTTCTTTAACGTTTTGGCGGGCGGAACAGTGTTCGACAAGAAAACCTACGGAATGGTTGGTGTCGGCTATTTACTTCCAATGCTGGTTCACTCTCAAGTTTTCGTAAATCACGAAGGAAAATTCAGAATCGATTTGGAAAAGCGCTTTCAGTGGACAAAAACAATTTTTACGGACGCCGAATATACTTGGAGACCAAACTGGGAAGAAGGTCATGAAAATGAATTTGAAATTTCATTGATGTATGGACCTCAATGGAATTGGGCGGCGGGGCTGATGTTTACAAACGAAAGCGCCGGCGTAGGTCTTCAGGTGAAATTTTAAGGTGGCATCTATGAATTTAAATAAGTGTGTTCTCAAATGTGGCACAAGTCTGCTTTTAGTGTTTATGGCAAACTATGCTTCCTCCCATCAAAACAATCACCAAAAAGTACCCATAGAGTCTAAGCCTGAAGAAACCACCAAAGATACATTTAAGGAAGTTAATGAGGCATACATAAAATCCGTGAAACCAATTTTCCAAAAATCCTGTTTTGATTGTCACAGCTCAAACACCCAGTACCCATGGTATTCAAATATTCCAGGCGTAAAACAGCTTATTAGGTCCGATGTAAGCGAAGCAAAAGAACACTTAGACATGACGAACGACTTTCCCTTCTCGGGGCATGGCGAGCCACTTGAAGACTTAAAAGCCATTGGTAAACAAGTTGATAACGGTGAGATGCCTCCGTTCAGGTATATGATCATCCATTCCGAATCTGAACTCAGCGAGACCGATAAGAAAATAATTTTAGAATGGGTACACGCCAGTATCAAAAAATTTGATGAGGCAAAATAGCTTCAGTTCTCGACTCCTAAAAATTACTTGGGACTAGAGTTTTTTTCATCTTTTTTGGATTTTTTTACTTTTTCCATTAGAACAAAAGCTTCTTCCTCACGCTTTTCTTGCTCCTTCTTCAAGGTGTTCGTACAGTTTTGCATATAAACGGACTTTTGATTATTAATACAAAAATCAGGCCCTACTTTACTCGAACACTCTTGAGTATCTAGTTGCTGTTGGCTTCGCATCGCATGCTTTCCGAGCCGCTGCACTGGCTGCGGCAAACCATACTTCTTTTCACATTCATCGGTAAATTCTAAGGCCATTGCCGAAACACTCGAAAAAAGAATTAGAGTGCTCATTAATAATAGCCGAATGTTACTTAAAATCATAACCGTGCCTCCGATTCCATAATGAGAAAACGACTGCTGCAAGAAATACCATACAAACTGAACCAATAATTAAAACACCAAAATCTGAAGTAGCAGGTAAAAGTGCCCCGGCACTAAAAAGCCCAAGCGTTGCAACTGCGGTCAAAGCGCTTGCAAATCCATTAACTTCTCCACGAACAGATGGTTTAACTCCAACCTGCCGGATCTGCATTTCCCCTAAACTAAATCCATAAAGCCCAATTCGAGAAAACAAAATAAAAACTAGAAATCCAATTTGTGCCATCTGGCCCGCATGAAGAAAGCAAAACAGTGCCAGAAGTACCATTGCTGTTTGAAAAAGAAGAAAGCATAAACTTGCTCTGGCTAATCCAAGCTTTGCTTTGATCATTGGAAAAATAAGTGTGGCGGCCAAACCAAAAAATCCACCTAAACCGCGAAAAGTTCCTATCGCCCACTCTGGAAGTTTCCACCCGTCCTTTAAAAAGGCCGTTAAAAGCACACCATGAGGGCTCAATGCTGATAGCCAAAGTATGGCGTAAGCCAAGACCGCTAATGCGACAGGCTCTTTAAAAAAGTCACACCATCCGGCCTTTAATTTTTGTATGAAAGATATTTTAACCGCACTATCTACTTGGATATTCTTACTTAACAAATCGGGCCTAGATTTAAAAATTGACTTTAACAAAGCATATTCAGGAAAAAACGAAAGTAAGTTCCAAAGTGCGATAAGAGCAAATCCAAATAACAAGAATTGCGGAAGCTCCAAGACAAGTAGAAGTCCTGCTAAAATTGGAGCTGTTAACTCAGTAAACAAGTCGACTTGACGAAGCCGACTATTAAAACTTGCTAATTCTGATTCCGCTAAACTTGAAGGAACCAGATCATTCGCAATAGCGATATCCATGAAACTTGAACCAGTGCTGCTTAAAATTCCACCCAAGACTAACGAGCCAAATATACTTATAGCCTTCCAGTTGTTAAAATAGACACCATTTGTATCGACGATTGAAATTCCATAAACTGCAACGAAACCTACAAAAACCCCAATAAGCTGAATTAAAATACCGATTCTTGCTGCATTAAAGCGATTCATTCGATCAATGAGTGCCGTGATTCGCGGCAAAAATACAACCATAACGAGCCGAACTAAAAGATAGTAGAAAGCCGCAATTCTTAACTCGCCAGGCATAAGCTTAAGGAGTACCAATGGTACTGCAAAGTCCCAGGCCTGATCCCCTGAGCGAGTTAAAATGCGGCCAATCAAAAGCTTATTCGGAAGGGAAATCATCCAAGCTTACCTCTACAACTTTCTTACTTCTTTTTACCAAAGAAGTGAACAACACCACCAAGAATCGCGAGCCCAACGACTGCACCCACAATCAACTGCCAATCTTCACCTGGTGCGTGCGAGTGTCCAGCCCTTTCCCCTGCAAATGAGATGCTGGAGAAGAGAGCTAGTATAATTAGAGCGACTAATTTATTTCCCATCAAAATTTGCACCATTTAACTTTCCATTTAACGTTACAAAGACGTATAAAGTTTGTTTTCCTTCAGGCTTTGTTTCGTCGGTAAACGTTAAAATCCAGTCTTTTGCCTTCTTAAATTCCTTTTCTTCTGCAGTTTTAAATTTTGCGCCCATCCAAGCGCCCCATTTTTTTTCATCGCTCTTAACAAGTTCATTAAGCGCATTATCTGCATTTTGTGTGATTTCTTCTTTCGTGCAGACTTTAGCCGCACATTTAGCTACTTGTGGTGGAGGGCGATGGTCACCATGGGCAAAAGCCAATTGTGATCCTAAAAGCGATCCTACTAAAATTATTGTTTTCATTATGTTCTCCTTTTGTTGTTGTTTGTTAAATACTTAATGTGAATTTGTTTCTTCAGCCTTCATATCTTCATGAATATGAGAATGATCATCTTTATTTAAGGGGAAGGCATCCGGATCAGAAGTATGCGAATAACCATGCATCTGCATCATGAATAGAAAAATACCTCCCGCAATCAATCCAACGTTTGCTGCATACGCGAATTTGGTAAACGTTTCGGCCTTTCTCCATCCCGTTAAGAAAATCAACATCACCGTTAATGCAACAATCTGTCCTAGTTCAACTCCGACGTTAAACGACAAGATTCGAAAAAGCATCGCTACGCGATCTTCGCCTAAAGGAAGTTGCTGTAATCGAGTCGACAAACCAAAACCGTGAATTAATCCAAAAATAAAGACCATTCGTAAAAGTGTCGGTGGTTGCCATGAAAAATATTTTTTGAATCCATCAATATTTTCAAAACCTTTATACATTACGCTAATGGCGATAAGCGCATCGATTAAAAAGTAATTAGCAGTGATCTTAAAAAAGGTCGCAAAAACCAAAGTTATACAATGGCCGAAAGTAAATACGCTGATGAATTTCACAATGTCTTTAAAGGAAGTTAAAAAGAATATAACTCCGAAAATAAAGAGCAAGTGATCGTAACCCGTCAACATATGAGTCGCGCCGAGCCATATGTACCTTAAATAACCGCCATTAAGCATCGATAGCTTATCTGCTTCAGAAATACCGTGTGCAAATGCTTGTGAACTCAAAAAAAGCATGGACACTAACAGCATAATTTTCGTTAAAAAACTTAATTTTAAAATTTCTATTTTTTTAAATAATTTCATTTTCTCTCCAATCATAAATATTTTGTTAATCAAACGTGTGAAGTAACGAGTTTACTTTCCTCTGATACGGCTTCTTTGGATTTCATATATTTTTCAAACATTCTGTAAAGCGCTGGTAGAACGGCTAACGTCAGACATGTTGAAGATACAATTCCTCCGATGACAACAGATGCGAGTGGACGCTGCACATCTGAACCAATGCCACTCGATAACATCATTGGTAAAAATCCAAAGACGTCCACTAAAGCCGTCATAAGAACCGGTCTTAATCGTAACAATGTTCCTTGCTTAACGAGAGCGTCACCGCTCATCCCCTGCCTTTGAAGTTCATTAAAGTAATTCATAAGAACCACCCCGTTCAGAACTGCAATACCCGATAAAGCAATGAACCCAACTCCAGCTGAAATACTGAATGGCAATCCATTGAACATTAATCCTAAGACGCCTCCGACTAAAGCCAACGGTACGCAAACGAAGATCAATGCGGTTTGGTAAATGTTTTTGAAGGCGGCGTAAATCATCAGTAAGACCATAAAAAGCGCGAGAGGTGCGAGAACAACCAAGCGACTGCGCGCTGTTTGCAAGTTCTTAAAAGTTCCGCCCCATTCTGTATAATAACCCGTCGGTAGTTTTACACCTTCAGCTACTTTCACTTGTGCTTCTTCAACAAAACTTTCGGTATCACGTCCGCGCGGGTTGATCATGACAGCCGCTCGCCGTTTTCCCTGTTCTCGAGAAATGGCTGCGTAAGCTTCTTCAAACTTAATTTCAGCTACATCTTTTAATGGAACAGTAATGTTCACGCCTGCACCGACAGGTAAATTGCGAACGGCATCTAGATCTGAGCGGTTTTTCTCGCTGAATCGAATAAGTATCGGAAATCTTCTGACACCTTCATAAAGATATCCGACTTCGATTCCGCCTAAAGCGCCACCTACTGCCTCAAGCACTGCTTGTCTTGAAATCCCAAGCCGTCTTAATTCCTCTTCTTTTGGCGTAATTTTTAAAAGTGGCGATTTTCCTCTGAGTTCTGTTTCAAGTTCAGATGCGCCTTTAACTTTACCAATCACACTTGCCATTTCTTGAGTTAGTGAAGCCAGTTGATCCATATCGTCGCCAAAGAGTTTAACCGAAACGTCAGACTTAGAACCTTCAAGTAAATCGTTAAACCGCATTTGAATAGGCTGACTGAGCAAGACGGATTGTCCTGGTAGTTCTGCATCTAACTTTTCAGTCATAAGAGCCGCAAGTTGTTGGCGAGTTCGCTTTTTACCATCTACTTTTGGCCAATCTTTATCGCTTTTAAACATGATGTAAGTGTCAGCTTGATTCACACCCATCGGATCATTTGCAATTTCTGACGTTCCAATTTTTGAAAACGTGTAATCAACCTCAGGAAATTCAGCTGCTAAATCCTCAGTTTTTCCCTGAAGTCGAACCGATTGGTCAATACTCACCGTAACCGGTCGAGTCGTTTGAATTAGCAAAGTTCCTTCATCTAGCTGCGGTAAGAATTCTCCCCCAAGTCTTGTAAAAAGACCCAGACCTAAAACTGTGGCTAATATGCCAAGGCCTACAGTTAGTGCTCTTCGCTTTAGAATATAAGCAAGCAAAGGCGCATAGAGATGTTCAATTTTTCGCATGATCCACGGTTCTTTATCTTCAACTTTGCCTTTCATTAGTAAACTAGCTAAAGCTGGGGCAAGAGTGAACGAAAGTACGAGGGCCACTAAAATCGCGATAATAAATGTCGCAGCCATTGGCCTAAACATTTTTCCTTCAACACCGACCAGTGAAAAAATCGGAAGGAATACCACAACGATAATCAGCTGGCCAAAGCCTGCGGCCGTTCGAATTTCAACTGCTGCTTTGTAAACGGCTTCTTTTGTCTCATCTACCGATAGTGAACGCCCCAGAGCTGCTGTACGATCTCGTAAAACCCGCACACAGTGATCAAGTAAGATAACTGTTCCGTCTACAATGATTCCGAAATCCAGTGCCCCTAAGCTCATTAAATTTCCTGAAATATTCATGTACTTCATAAAAATAAAAGAAATCAGTAGAGTTAATGGAATCGTAATCGCCGTAATAAATGCGGCTCGCAGGTTTCCGACTAATAAAGTGAGAACGACAATTACCAGGAAGGCACCAAGTAAAAGATTATGCTCAACCGTACTAAGCGTAAAATTAACCAGCTCGGATCGATTATAAAGCGGCTCAAGCTTATAACCTTCGGGCATACCGGCTTGGATTTCTTTTAATCGATCGGCAACACGGATCGCAACCGTGCGACTATTCTCACCCATCAACATCATCGTTGTACCGATGACAGCTTCTTTCCCGCGTACAAGCGCAGCCCCAGATCGAAGCTCTGTTGCCAATGCTACATCCGCCACATCACTGACCAGAATTGTTTTAAAATTCTCTAAGGTTTTGATTGGAACAGATTTAATGTCTTCTAAGCTTTTAAGAAGGCCAACACCTTGTACCAAAAACTGCTCACCCGTTTGCTGAACGTAGCCGCCGCCCACATTTTGATTCGTTTGCTTTAGTGCTTCTTCGATATCTTGAAAGCGAACGCCTTTCGCCGCCATATCCTGTGAACGAGGTTGAATATGAAACTGGCGCTCAAAACCGCCAATCGTATTCACATCCGCAATACCTTTTACCGTTAGAAGCCTTGGTTTAACGTACCACTCCTGAATCGTACGCAGTTCCATTAACTGCTCAAGGCGGGCTTGTCCTGTTGCAACCTTATCTGCCTCAATGGAGTAGTGGAAGATCTCACCAAGCCCCGAAGAAACAGGCCCTGGTTGCGGCTGAATTCCTTTGGGAAGAGCTCCTGAAACAGATTGAAGTCGCTCTGCTACTAACTGTCGTGCGCGGTAAATATCGACTTCGTCATCGAATATGACAGTGACTTGTGAAATATCAAATCTGGTCATGGAGCGAACTTGATTTACCCCTGCAATTCCCCGCATCGCGGTTTCAATTGGAAAAGTAACATTTCGTTCGGCTTCCTCAGTCGAAAGACCCGTTAACGGAGTATTGATCTGCACCTGATTATTCGTAACGTCTGGTACAGCATCAATTGGCAAACTTTGAAAACTAATCCACCCAAGGATTGCAATTAGTAATGTGCTTACGATAATTGCATAGGGACGAAACACCGAAAAACGAATTATTTTATTAATCATAAACTATTCCCCGCTCCCGAATGCGTCCATCTCTGCCACTCGTAAAAGATCAGCACCGTGTATTACAAGATCATCTCCGCCTTTAAGTTCGTTAGTTCGAACTGTGGCCTGCCGATTGTCCTTATTTAAAATTTCTATATTTATAAGTTTAAACCAGCCATCCCGTAGCCGATAAACGCCGATCTGATCTTGAAAATTCACAATACTGTCTAAAGGTATGACCTGATCATTCGATGGGCTTATTTTTTTCGTTTGAACTTCAATATTTTTTAATGCCTTTTCATTCAGCTTCATTCCTAATTCTGCGGAAGTTTCATAAACAGCTTTGCCTGCTCGTTCTTCCGAAAAAGTAGGAAAACCTACTGAGATTAAAGACATGAAAAATAAAAGATAAATTAAATTATTCATTGTTGAACCTCTGCAAGCTTACCTTCAAGTGCGTAGTATCGAACTAGCGACTCGATGGCGTTAATTTCTTGCTCATTTTGAGTTTTAATAAAATCAGATGCTTGACGGTGAATTTCAACAATCACGGTCCCGTTTAAAAAACCTTGAGTGAAGAGGGACTCCACTTCTTCATGTTTTTTGTTCATCTCTTTAGCGGAAGGCGCTTCAGACAAAACCTTTACGGCACTTTCATATTTTTTTCGTAAGTAAGCACGTTGGTCACTGTTTTCGTGTCGAGCAGCTTCTAATGCAATTGTCGCACGCTCAATGCCCGCATTTGCTGCCGCAACTTGCGCACCATTACGATGATAAAGTGGTAAAGGAAGTGATAAGTTGAATCCGTAAGATTCATAACTTTGCGACCCTTGTCTTTGCATAATAACCGTCGGACCTAACTTTACATCTGGCCAACCGGTACTTTTCGCAATTTCACCTTCTGACTTTGCTTTCTGAAGTTCCGCCTCAACTGCGCGAACTTGAGCACCACTGGCTTCACTTGAATTGCTCGGCAAACTTGGCCAAGTTGTTTTCTTCGCAGGTAGTACGGACGCTTTTGGAACGTAGTCATGGCCAATAGCATACTCAAGAGTTCTTAGTTGAAAGTCTTTTTCTGTTTCAAGAGTCGCCCGCTTCATTTTATAGTCTTGTTCTGCGACTTCAAAAAGTCTAAGCGATGCACGCTGTTCCGGATTCAGCCTCGACCTTGACCTATATTGCTTTGAAATTCGCGTGAACGTTCTAAGTGCATCGTCCATTGCGCCAAGCTCTTCTTGAATTTGCCGTATTCGGTAAAGAGCAATCAACATACCTAAATAAACTTGATCTCGACTTTGTGCTCGAAAAGCCTGGCTCAAATTCATCTCAGCTTCAGCTCTCTTAAGTCGAGAATCACGTTTTCCACCGAGCTCAAATGTATGAGATAAATTAATTTCAGTAACCGAATGGTTACTGCTTTGACCGCCGTAAACTCCTTGCGAGTTCAGCTCCGGATTCGGTCTCTGTGCCGCGATCGATCGACCTTGTGCAGATTGCTCGACTGCTAAATTTGACTCTCTGACTTCGGGATGGCGCTCAAGCGCGCAATTTAAGACCTCTTGAGTCGTATCCAGCTTATCGCATTCTGAAGCAAGCACCGAAGCGCTACTAAAAAACACAACACAACTAAGTATTGAAAACAGTTTTCGTCGCAACGAAAAACGTAGACGTAAAATGAGCATATGGCTCTCCAAAATGTAAGAAATAAACCTATGAATTGACGATAAAAGTTAGGCTTACGCTATTGGAGGGCGAAAGATAGAATTCAATCCTGGGGATTGAGGCGCACGCTGATCAATTGGCTTTGCGTGCGCACTTGCAGAGTGTTCAAAATGAACAACTGGGATAGAAGCTTGATTACAGTAATATGTATTTCCAGAAATCGAAACTTCATGCGTATGCTGATGTTTTGTTCCTGAAGGTTGGCTAGCTTGTACATCTTTGGTTTCAGAATGACTCGAATTTGAATCATGCGAATGATCGCCATCATCTTCGCTGTGTGCGTGAGTAATCGAAATTTTTGTTACAATACCAAAAGCAGCAGCTGCCCCAAATTGAGCCGTCACAGCAAGATATGTAAAAAGAAGAACTATCTTAAAAATTCGATTCACCCCTATATTTCACTTCAAACCTATAAATACTGCAACACTTATCTGATACATGGCACTTTTCACTGCAAAGAGTTACGTACCAACTTGATATTCTTCAATAAATGCGATCAAGCTTTTACCTGTAATGCTAACTATTTTCTAATTATTTCGCTAAAACCCTTCACTGAACAAATCAATCTCAAAGTCAAACGGACAACCGCAAAGTATTATAACTTTATGCAATCGACCTAACACCTACTAGAAATTGCAAACAAATCGTTTTTCTACTTGTAGTAGCTGAAATTGGGGCTTTGCGCTGTGCATCTTATGACCTTTTAACACGTCTAAAATTTGTTTAATTGCTCAGCGCTGCAAAGGTAGAAAAAAGTGGAAAGTTCATCTATTTTTCTCAAGCATAACTTCGTAGATCCTTATTCTTGCTTGCAAGCCATGGGCTGCGAGTAATTTCCCAACTGAAACGAGAAAAAACCTTGCATGCCCCAAGATAACGATAAATTTATTCTGGTCGCTCATCCCGTTTGTGACGATATTTCAGAAAAAGAAATGCTCGCCGCTTTACCGCCTGATGTTCGTAGACCAATTACGAAAGTTGTCACTTTAGATTCTCAACGATTACCTTTTGCTGCGCTCGATTCAGTGAACTGGCTCGAAGCTCAGCGTAAAGAGACGGAAGCATTTTCAACGAAGCTCAAACCTATTTTAGACCAAAATCCTGACTATAACGTTTGTTATTTTGGTATTGAGCCAATACCGATCGGAATTCTTGCAGGGTACCTCTATGGCACATCAAAGGCTTCAAGTGTTTTTCAAAAAAATCATCAGACTCATGAATGGGAAGGCTCGACTCCACCCAAACCTCCTATAAAAAAATTCGCAGAAGTTTGCCATGACTTAAAAGAAATCATTCAATCCGAGGGGCACGCAATTATCCGCGTATCGGTTTCTTACAACGTTCATAGAGAACAAACTCTGGCCGTTGTTCCTCATCCGCTCGCTGAAATCGATATTCGGATTCCAAAAGAAAATCCCGATTCGACCCAAAACAGCGAAGCTTTAGAAAGTGTTGGAGCTGCATTCCGGGAAGCTCTCGACACGATCAAGCATTTCCGACCGAATGTTACCTTAATTCACGTTTTCGCTGCGGTTCCTGCGGGCGTTTCATTTCGATTAGGCACAAAAATCAGTCCTACAATTCACCCTGACATTATGACCTATCAGTTTTTTAACAAGGGTGGAGAGGCTAAGTACACACCCGCATTCGCATTAAGGATAGCACCAGCTCCTGAATTTCATATTTCCGATGAAAAACGAAAAGAGCTTGGAAAAATCCGAGAGCTTTGGGAAAAGCAGGTTCGAATTCTAGAGCCATTCGCAAATAAGTTCGAAGACACGAGCATTAATAATGCCCCTAGATGGTTGGCGAGCATTTTTCCTGAAGCTGCAAAAACGATGACTAATGCTTCAGTTGTCCCATCTCTCAGTCTGTTAAAGGACACGGAGATCCCTCAAAGTTGTGTCGGAGCGAGAATTGCGTCGAGTGAAGAAGGGTTCCGATATGATATCAAAACTCGCGAATGGCTACTGTCCGACGAGCTGCTCTTCGCCTTTGCCAAGCAGTTTACTACTACAGCTGAGTTGGAGCGAGCTGGTCGACTTCTCATTCTTCATGAAGGCGTTCATCTTGCTGATCACCGTCTCACCGAAGCTACCGCGCCTCGTATAGGGCGTTTTCCTAAATTACTAGAAGCTGCTGATTACCATGCTGACCTTTGGGGAATTTTTCATGAGTACCGCTTTGCCCGTGACGTTCTTGGCTCCAGGGATGACCATCGTCCACTGTTCTCAGAAATTATTGGCGCTGCAATTCGAAGTTTTTGGGCATTTGATGACATCGGCAATGATCTTCGTGAAATACAGGTGCGCCGGATTCAACGGTACTTGAATTGGTATTGGCAACTTCTTTATGTCGAAAGCTCCAAATCGGAAACAGCTTCGGTACAGCAGCTCGCAGAAAAACCTTATTTGGAGATTGCTGGCCCAGAAGTCCGTGCCGTAGGTGAGCGCGTTTTCTTTCCGCTAGATGGAAACTATGGCCGTTGCGAACTGTGTGTAATGCACCAGAACAAAATCCACCGCTTTCCTGACGGGAATGCTTCGCGAATCTCAGACATTTTTGAAGGATTCCGGCGGCGGTCCGACCCCTTGATTCGAACAGCTCTGAAAGGGGTGTTTGACCAAGTGGTGACCCATCGATGAAAAATAAAATGGAGTATGAATGTTCGATTGCCACTCTCGATTAAATTCATTCTATGACGATAAGGTTCGCCTGAAGGGAAAACACGACCTGCTCCGCGAGTATCGCGAAAAGAATATTGAGCGCGTTAAAAACGGAACGAAGCTACTGAGTGAAGAGGAAGACAAAGACCATCCAAAAGTCATTGATGAGTTTAGTCAAGGTAGCATGGCTATGCACACAATTAATCAGGCACAAAACAATGATGATCATGATATAGATCATGCTTTAATTTATGATGAAAACGAAGTTCCCCAAGACCCCAAAGATCTTCGAGAATTTGTTGCCCGTGCAGTGGCAGAAGCCGGGGGCAATTTTAAAACAGAACCTGAAGCTCGAACAAATGCGGTCACGATCTGGTATGAGGACGGTTACCATGTTGATTTCGCGCTTTATAAAGCCAAAGAAGATTGGCTTGGAAACATCATTTATCATCACGCTGGTGCCGAGTGGACAAAAAGAAACCCGAAGGCTATTACTGATTGGTTTTCCTCTGCAAACAGTGATTTGAGCCCGACCAGTTTCAACTGGGGAAAAAAAGTTGCCGACAATCAACTCCGGCGCTTGGTACGCCTCGCAAAATTCTGGACAAAATCGCGCGATACATGGAGTATGCCAAGTGGTCTCGTTATCTCTGTGTTAATGGTTGAGTGTTACAAAAAAGACATCGTTCGAGATGACCTAGCACTTGTGAATACATTGCGAGCGATTTTAAACAGACTTGCCTACAACACAGAAGTGTTCAACCCTACCGACCAGACAATCTCACTCCTCACAAGCGACGAGCATCATAAACAAATCGTGTCTTTGCAGGAAAAGCTCAAGAGCTGCTTGGATGATCTGGAAACAACATTAAATGATTCTAAATGCGATCAATCTAAATCTTGGAAGGCTTGGGGAAAATTTTATTTCAGTAGCTGGTGGTCAGCGGAGCTTACAAAGTCTGAAGTTAGAAATGCTGTACTTTCGGAGTCGACCGTTAAAGTTGATGTAACTGTTTTCCGCAAGTCGAATAGCCATCGATCAAAGTATGAACCAAATGGAACCCAAGTGATTCCAAAAGGTATGAACATTCGATTCACGCTGAAGCCCACGTTTGGCCATGACTATAGCGTCCGCTGGGAAGTACGAAACAGTGGTGATGAAGCACAGTGGAATAATCAAGCAATGCCCAGAGCTGGTCAGGTCGATCCGCAAAATCAAAATGTCTGCAATGAAACATCCGCCTTTCGTGGAAATCATAAAGTCATTTGCGAAGTAACTAAAAATGGCCGAGTCTACACTGCTGAAATTCCGGTAAGGATTCGGTAACGACTTGGATTATCTTGAAGATATTCTCACGAAGCAGCAGTTAACGCATGATCAGATTCAGAATCTTCAAAATCTGCGCAACGAAATTCAAGATGTTCTTACTGGAAATTGGAACGCTCCAACCCCAAGATTTTATTATGGAGGTTCTTATGCGAAGAACACAATGATTCAAGAATCGTACGATCTCGACATTGTCATTTATTTTTCGTCCGACACCAATCACTCGCTAAAGGACATTTATGAAGCAGTCGAAGCCAGACTAAAAACCAAATACATTACAATAAGAAAAAATGTGGCGATTCGTTTGCCTTATGAGCGAGGGCTTCACGTAGATATCGTTCCCGGTCGCGCACTCGACAATTCGTACCTTTATGCAAATTTGTACGCAAGCGATCTCAATACCTCAAAGCAGACAAGCATTAAGAAACACATTGATCTCGTTCGCAAAAATGGTGGTTATCAAAACGTAATCCGACTATTAAAAATTTGGAAACTCCGTAACAATCTAGATCTGCGCACTTTTCCGCTTGAAATCATCACAGCCAACGCTCTTGTAGGGGTTAACAGTAATCTCGACAATAAATTCTGGACGGTTTTGGAATTCCTCCGCGACCAATTTCAGACTGTCTGGCTTGAAGATCCCGCAAATAGCAATAATATTGTCAGCGATTCTATTTCTGACTTCACGAAGATGTCAGTGACTAAGGCTGCGTGGACTTCACTATCCAAAAAGACCTGGAATGAGATTATTTGGTAGTTGATTATGACCTAAACTTTCTTTTTTACGAAGCTGGACCTGGAGTCTTAGCGATAGCCTATAGGGCTACCGCTAAGACACTCGTTTAATTTGAAAAAGTCTTTTGAACACCATAAATTAGCTTTTCCATTCGAGCCTCGGCCTCAGGACAACCCTTACGGTAATTTTTTTCGCAAGCCTTCACAATATCAGCTACGCGTTTTAACTCACACACTTGTGGTGTCGTAAGAATTGGCTCTTCATTGATTTCTAAAACACACTCTCGGCTAACTCGGACCGGATCGTGACCGCCACCGCCACTGCCTCCATTATCTGGATTCGATGGATCGTGCCCACCACCGCCCAACTGTCTGCCATTTGTACCTGTATAGCTTACATTCGAGACTCTTGACGGATCGTTACCCCCGCCTACACCTGCAAGGTGCAACAACTGAATCGCTTCAGTCGGATTTTCATATATCACTTTTGTAATGGGATCGTTTCCGGCATGGGACGTCGATCCATATCCACTCATGAAAAAAACCAAAGCTAAAGCGAAAAACATGTCAAAAAACTTAATCCTTCTAAATTTCAATCCCTTAACCGATTTCTTTTTAACATTCTCATTTGAAAAGTGTTTCGCCTTTTGTTTAATGGAATTGAACATTTCTAAAAGTTCCTTTGTTTGCTCTTCTGTATAAAATGAATCTATAGAAAAGTACGTTTTGTCTTTCCAATACTCACGAATACCTGTGTTTTCTTTCATCAATTGGAAGACCTTTGAATCTTTTTTTGCTTCAAGATCGCCATCATAGCGGTAGTGTGAATAGTTAATATAATTTTCCGGGAAGTTAGAATAATACCGCCCTGACTTATCAATATGCACAAGTTCAGCTTTTAGGAAACGGTCCATAACCGCTTGAGCTTTATTAGCTGCCGGCTCAGGGAAATCACGTTTAATTTCTTTCATATTCAAAGGTTGAACTCGGGTTGCATAGAAAAGAGCCAACGAATACTCATCCGCATGAATCTCCTCTATTTGTTCTGGAGCTAGTCGAACACTTGGAACTTCAGACAGAGTCCCGTGTTTCGGCTTCTTGTCAGCATTAGAACTTAAAGCCGAAATCGAAGTCGCTTTCTCTGAGAGTAGTGCAATCGTTTTATCTTTACTTTGAGTTTTGTTTCTCATCTTAACTAATCCTTCGTTCTTGTGTACGAACTCTTTGTTTCTCTTTATATTTACTTCGAGGTCTGCGATCTTCTTGTTTCAAACTAATCAAAGTACTTACTAACCCTTCTAAATGTTTCTTCAATGGAAGAGCCGCATCTTTTGCGGAAAAATAAACTTGTGCTTCAATCTGACCAACTATTCTTTGATAATCTTCAAATGGTAGTTCGCGAAGTGCTTCGATCACTTTAATTTCTTCCTGATACACAAATGCATCTTCATTAGCGACTAATATATCAAGAGTCATGCCAAGCGATTTAGCTATTCGAATAAGTTCAACAGCCGTTGCCTCTCGCTTACCATTCTCAATCTTAGATATAGTAGAGCGTGGTAGCCCTGCCTTTTTATCTAACTCAGATTGTTTAATCTGCTTCGCGATTCTTAATTCTCGGATTCTGGAAGCGATGTTTTTTGTTTCGTGTTGCATGAAGTCTCATTAACCATATCAGCGAATTAAAATCAAATATATTTTGTTGATAAATAAAATCAAATGTATTAAAAGCCTTTTAATACGAATGAGAACTAAAGGAATGGAGATTTTACATGGAAAAGAAAGCATTCGCTAAAATAGCGAATTACATAGGAAAGGAAAGTAAGAGTAGCGTACCTAATAGTATGCTGATCCATGCCCTTGATACGTTAGCAGGCCTTCTACAAATTGAATTTGGCAGCGTAACTATTCATTTTCACAGAGGTAAATGGTCTCAAAAAATCGAGATCCAACAGAATATCTTCAGAGATATAGAAAGATAAAACCTACCTGTCACCACAGGCGGATCAAATAAGCCGGGAAATGCACAACCATTCGAGATGGACGCGAACCCTAGATAAACCAGACATTAGCTGGTCAATCAAAAGGATGCGTTCATGTCTTCAGAAAAAGAATCTAAATCTTTAATTAAATCACACTCAGAGCCATGGCAGTCTTCTAATGGAAAACTTTTGCCAGATGCCGAAATAAAATCAATTTCAAAACATTGGGATCTAAAAACTTGGGAGAATTATCTCGCTACGATAATTGATGTGAAGCGAAGCGAATCATTTATTAATCACAAGCACCTTGAATCAACTGAAATAGCTAATTCTTCAGATAGTCATTCACCCTGTGCTTCACCCACACATAACCTAGAGTTACTGCCTTCAGCAATGACATTGCTCAAACCCAGACAACAACAAATTATTTCATTAATTTTCTGGGAAGGTAAATCACTTCGGCAAATTTCTAAAATATTAAACATTTCTTTGGCTGTCGTTCGTCGAACTCGCGACCGCGCTTTACGTGATTTAAAGAAAACTTTGAAAGCGAATGGGGCACAGCTCCCCTATATAGGTGCAAACAACAATTTTTTAAAAAAAGGAGAAAAAGATGAAAGCACTATTTAATTATCTAAAACAGCGAATCAAAAATTCGTTGAAAAAAGAAGACAGTATCGAAGTTTGGAAAGAACTTGAGTTCAACAGACGTCGAAGCCCTTCGTCATTTCGAGAGTCGGCATGAAAGCCCAGTGGCGCCGATCACCGAAGAATTATGTAATCGACGGACGGACTATCATGATTACTAAAAAATTGTATCAGCTACTTCCTAAGTTGGGTGAAGACGAAATCACTGCGATTTATTTACGATTCTGGCGTTGTTACTCAATCGCGGAAGTAGCTGGATATATGAACTGGTCTTGGGAAAAGGCCTATTTAACAATTGAAGGCGCAATTTCTGAACTGAGGAAAGGGTTTGGGCTAAACGGCCTTCGACTTGATAAGTGCGCTTAAAACGACTGTGAGGTTAGTAAAGTGGAAATTAATAAGTATAAGACAAATAATAACTCGCTCGATATATTTGAATTCAGGCTGTTCCATGCGGGTTTAGACAGAACCAGAAAAATTATTTGGAAAAAATCAGTTGGAGCAGCCCAACTTATAAGCGGCAAAAGATTTTATACTCTAAATCTTTGGACTCTTTTGAGCGAAGAATACTTTCTTGTGCCAAAAGATGATGCACAAACGAAGTACCTCATTTATTCGAAAGTAAGAGTTAGAATTAACGAAAAAACTATAACATTAAAGTGGAATGTTGTTGGCTCAGGAACTTTAGACAGCGCCATTGGTGCAATTATTTTGAAATTCGATCTCTTTGAGAAACCAATTTATTTAAACATTTATTCATGCAAGGCCGTAAAAGCTGGGTTTGCTAAAAACAAAGTTGCATAAATGAACCAAATTAAAAAGGAGAAAATATATGAAAACATTATTTAAAATTACCGTGTTAAGCATGGTTGCATATGCGAGCTTCGCTTATGCAGCGGATGATCGCTTAATGTATAGAACAATGTGCACCAAAGATGAGTGCTTAGGCAGCGACGGCGGCAATGCCTTTAAAGCCGCTTGCAGTCAGCAAAACTCGGGCAATGATATGAAAACCATCGGGGTAGTTTATTCGGTTAATGCTGGTTGTATGTGTCCATGTTTGTACGAATACTTATACTACCAAAAGCCGGTCGTACATCCCAAGCCACCCGTTAAAATTCCTTTTACAATCAGAAACGGACGAATTCGATGAAGGTAATTCAATCAAAACTTCAACTAGCGCTTTTAGCGCTAGTTTTTCTTATTCCACTTTTCGCAAATGCAACGGTCCAAAGCTCATTAAAGACAATTCAGTCCCAGCTAGTTGGAACTTTTCTACCTCTGGTTGCGATTTGCGGTCTTGTCATGGCGGGCTTTAGTTTCGTCATGGGCCATATGAATGCCCGACAACACTTAGTCTATGCAATTGTTGGAGCCATCATTGGCTTTGGAGCCGAAAGTATCATCGCGCTAATACGTAGCATGATTCATTGAGGTCACAATGGCACTTAAAACATCAGAGGTATATCGATGCCTGGACCGAAAGACGTTAATTTTCGGATTCGAAATAATAGATTTATTTTTTGTATTCACACTACTAGCTTTATTAAATTTTTTCTTAACCGGAGTTCCCTGCAAAATTATTTGGACATGGGGACCATCTCTAATTTTAGCAATTGGAATCCGGTTAATGAAACACGGAAAGCCTGACAACTATTTAGTCCACTTACTAAAATTTAAGTTCTCACCGGGCGAATACAGTTGCTTTCCGCCTTCTGACACTCGGCCAAGGTTTAAGAAGAAAAAAGGAGGTCGCATTTGAAAGCTGCATTAGTTGATAAACTCGAAGTTTGGGGTTTTGAAAAGGGACTATTTATATTTAAAGATCTTTCCTTAGGTACAATACTAAAATTAACCCCTATTGATATTTCGTGCTCAAACGATGAAACGTTAAATAGTTTGCATCAGTTATTTCGGGATTTTCTGAACGGACTTCCTCCAGGATTGAATATTCAGTTTGTACAATGCATTGAGCGAGCTCCGCATCAGCTCTTTGATAGGCATTCATTCGTCAATAACACGAACGAATTAATCGATGAAGTAACGAAAGAGCGCGTATGCCAATTAACAAAGCTGAATGAAAGCGGTTCGATTCCTAATCAGAGTTTATATGCTGTAATTCGTAAACCATTTGTTAAAAAACCCAAGACTAAAAAGAAATGGTGGGCTTTTGGGGAACAAGATGAAGAAACTGATTTCGACGCGAACATTTTAGAACCAGAGGTTCAGAAATTTACTCGCATACTCCAATCCATTATGACAGGTCTTCAAACCATTGGTGTAAACTCACAACTTCTAGATGAGGACGAAAGCTTTGCTCTACTCTTCGACCAGTTCAACCCCAACTACCCTATTAAAGGTCTCAACTTCAATAAAGAAGACATTAGAGACGAGCTAATTTTAAATGATCTCGGCATTTCACTTTCTGGATTTATCTTAGGAAGCGTTCACCACAGGGTATTATCTCTTAAGTTAATGCCGGAACTAACCTTTGCCTCCATGAGTGAAAAGTTAAGATTATTACCCTTTGATTCGAAGCTTTTTCTAACAATCGAAGCATTGGATCAAAATTACGAAACAGCTCTTCTTCAAACCCAACGACGAATTGCATACGCCATGTATGCCGGTAAAAAGGGAGTCACTGACTTAGAGAGTGCTGCTAAACTCAAAGATCTCGAAAGTCTCCTAGAGCAAAGAATTACAGGCGAAGAAAAAATATTTTCAGCTTCCCTCAATGTATTACTACGGAGCGAATCAGAAATCGCTTTAGAAGAACAAGTCGCAGAGGTACTGCAAACCATGCGGGAACTTTCAGGTGCTGAGGGGATGATTGAAACCATTGCTGCGGCCCCAATGTTTTTAGACTTCAGTCTTCCAAATGCCCGCTGTAAAGATCGCAGTCGGCGCATGAATACGAGTGTGCTAGCTGACTTCTTGCCTCTTTTTGGAGACTGGACAGGTCATGACGATCCAAAAATGCTTCTGCGCAATCGGCGCGGAGCACTTTTAAGTTTTGATCCTTTCTCTTCAAAACTTACGAACTACAACCAAATAGTTAGTGGTGGATCCGGAGCAGGAAAATCGTTTTTTACGAACATTCTTGTAACAAGCGTTTTAAAAAACGATCCAAAAGTTTTTATTTTGGATATTGGCGGCAGTTACCAAAAGTTATGTAACAACTTTAATGGTCAGTACATACCATTGGGCGCTGATAGTAATTTATCGATGAACCCCTTCGATTTACTCGATAAAACGCCTGAGTCGATGGATCAGAAGATCAAGTTTATCGTTTCATTGGTTGAAATGATGACAAAAGAAACTGATGCCACGGGAATTGGAAAGCTTGAACGCTCAGAAATCGAAATTGCTGTTCAAGAATTATATCGAGAGTCCGACTCTACAAATATATCCGCACTGAAAGAAAAGCTCCTCAAAAATGTCGAGCCAAGTGTTCAGCGGATAGGAAAGATCTTAACACCTTGGTGCGGAAATTCGCCATATGGAAAGTTTATTGATCGAGCTACAAATTTAGAGCTTAAAAGTAAAATCGTGTGCTTTGATTTAAAAGGTTTAGATTCGCAGCCTGAACTTCAATCGATTTGTTTGTTTTTGATAACCGACTTAATTTGGCGTGAAGTTCAGCGGGATCGGATCAACGATAAGTATGTTGTATTTGATGAATGCTGGAAGCTCTTAGAAAACGATGCTGGCAGCAGATTTATCGGCGAAGTGTTCCGCACTTTTAGAAAATACCGTGCCTCAGCGATTGCGATTTCGCAGACAATGGACGATTTCGCTAAATCAAAAGTGTCCTCAGCGATTCTTCCCAATGCGGCTATTAAATGGATTCTAAAGCAAACTGGGGGCAACTTAAATACTCTACAAGAAGTTCTTCAATTAAATGAGCGCGAAGCAAAATTAGTTGAGAGTATAAAATCAAAAAAAGGTTTCTACTCTGAGGCCTTTTTAGTTGCTGGAGATGACCGACAAGTAGTAGTTATCGAAAGTACGCCGCTCGAATACTGGATAGCCACTTCAGATCCTTCGGATTTGCGGCTAATTAACCAAGAAAAATTTAACAATCCAGAAGCAACGAATTTAGAAGTGTTGCAAACATTAGCTTTTAAATTCCCTAACGGTGCTTCTTCAGCCCAACAACAACGGAGTTGAAATTATGAAAAAAACTTTTGTAGGAGGTGCATTGATATGCATCTCCGTTCTCTTTATTCCGGTTCACTCTGCCCGTGCAGATATGTTCGGTGGAGATGTTGCCGTATTAACCCAAATCCTGGCCAATGCATTGCAACAGCTTGCTCAACTCAGACAAATGCTACAGACAGGAAAAGATACACTCGGGTTCCTCCAAGATATAAATCGAGGAATTAACGATTCGCTAAGGATGGCCGAGACTTTAGGTATTAGAATTGATCCTGGATTGTATCGCGGCCTCAATAAGGTTGATGACGCCGTGAGTACTGTAGAGCGCTTGTTTGGGCGTACCGTTGACTCCCCCAGAGCAGCTATCTTTCGCAATACTGATCAAACAGTTGGTGAAGCAATATCATTCAACAATGAATTGAGCGAATACACCCGGCGGCTCGATATTCTTGGAGAAGAAATTAAAAGGACTTCTCACTCTGTTTCTCCGGGTGGAGCATCGAAGCTCACAGCTCAATCACTCGGCGTAATGATTCATGTTATGAACCAGCAAATGCGAGCGACGGGACAAAGTTTAAAACTTCAAGCACAAGCGCTAGCGATCAACAATAAGAAAGACAAAGACCAAACAGAACAATTCATCAATGAGGGTCAACAGTTAAAAGCCCGGCTACAGTCAATGAATCACAGCTTTGAAATCCCAAGGTTTTAATCATGGACTTACATTGGATATCAAGTGAAGCAAAAACTATTCATACGGTTTTTGCGACATCATTTTACAGTATTATTACCTGCTTATTGGTCTTAGGAATTGTTTTAAATTATTTCAAAATGCCAATAGGTCACGTTCCTGAATCATTAACTTTAGTTGGGCGAAGTCTTGTAGCAGCCCTGATTTTAGCTGCGTTTCCTGAAATCATGAATGCGCTAGCTGATTTTACAGATCACATCGCTCATGACATCGGTCGCTTTAACAACATCTATACCTGCCTTGGTCGCCTTGGCGACAAAGTTGGAAAACTGACTTGGTCATGGGTTTCGATCAAAGACTCAACACTTTTGATTCTAAGTTATTTATCGTTCGCAGTTTTATGGGTCACGGTCTATCTAATTGATGCAATCTATGTTTTTACATGGGCACTTTTATATATTCTTTCCCCACTTTTAATTGCGGCGTTCGTATTACCATCCACTGCTATTGCAACCAAAGGCCTGTTTCGATCACTCTTCGAAGTATGTTGTTGGAAAGTTATGTGGTCCGTTTTTGCAACTCTGCTGTGGAGCTTCGCACTTTCGGAGATCAACAAGCCTGGTTATGACGTAGATTTTGTAACCGCTATTATTATCAACTTACTACTTATGCTCTCGTTAGTTAGTACACCTGCCATCGTTAGTAAGTTACTAAATGGCGGTGTTCACGCGCTGGCAGCTTCTAACGTCGATGTTTCACAACAAATGAACATCGTTCGTCCTAGCACAATTGCGGCCGCAGGTGCTGGCCTTGCTACAGGACGTCCAGTTGCTGCAATGAGTGCATTAAGAAAAAGCCAAGACCAGAACCACGATAAAACCCGACCCGCAGCTTTAAACCAAAAATAATGGAGGAACTATGAGACTTAGTTCAAGCGTAGATTATTTATCTAAGGAAAATAAATTTTTAAAAATGATTATCACGATGCTCTTCTTTCCAATTTCGATTCTCGCAATTGGATTACTCGTTCAAATGGATCGACCCCCGTTACTTCTCGAAGAAACGGCAAACGGATTTACTTTATTAAAACCAACGCCGCTAAAGCGAAGCGAAGAAAGCATTCAGCATGCTTTAAGACATATGATTGAATCCCGATTCGACAGTAAGGCGATTAACTCTGAATTGTTCTTATCCCCTCGCCAGATCGAACTTCGAGAGGCTGAACAAAAGGAACTACAAAGTAGAGGAATCAATCAGGTCACCGTTTATCGAGGCGCAAAGGTAAATAAAGACGGTGCAATCGTCGAATTCGACCGTGTGTTGTCGGTGGGCGATGTTAGATCGGCGATGAAGGTCACTCTAAACGTTGTGTTCACAGAAGTACAACCGAACGCAACTAACCCATACGGACTTTTACTCGCATTAGCGAACCCAATTACAAAGGAGGAAAAATGATTAGCCTAGCGGCGCTAATTTTCTCTTTGCTTTCTACTCCAGTTCATCTGTTTGCAAAGCCAGTCACCGAAAAATCAATTCAGTGTGACGATAAAGTTCCAAGAACCGTTAAAGTGTCCCTCGGTCGTGTAACGGTAGTTAATTTTCCGTTTCGCCCAAAAGAAGTTGTTCCAGGAGAATCTATTTTTGATTTTCGACAAATCAAAAACGACTTAATCATTAAGGCTCTTCGTCAGTCTGGATCGACCAATGTAGTTGTGTATCTGGAGGAGCGAAGGTGCGCATTTAACTTAATCACCGTCAGAAGTGGCGGAGATGACATCCTAATTGTTAAAGATCCAAAAGAATCTCAATACGAAGTGGATTTCAAATGAGAAATTATGACGATGAAGACGTTGGAATTGAACGAGAAGGACGAGTATGGCGCTGGGGCGAAGATTCATACTTTTTAAGATGGAACGGCCTAAAAAATCCAATAAGTAAAACTTTAATCAAAGCGGCCTTATTCCCGGTAGCGATCATATTCGGAGTCTTAATTTATTTTACATCCCCAAACATCGAATATTCATCTGGGAAATATACGGAGCTTGCCGCACCGAACTTCACTCAAGACTCACCGATTGCAAATTTACCGATTCTCAAAAGCAGTACTTACTTAGGACCAACGAAAGGAAACTCTCAAAGCACTCCTGCGATTCCAAAGATCTCAGTTGTTAATCTGAGATCTCTATTGGATCTGCCAGTAGGTAGCGAAGCCAAGGCCGTACTTGTTAGTGGGGCATCAAATGGACTCGTGAAAGCAAGACTAGTTACAAGCATGCTGGTTGATAGCGAACCGGTGCTCCCAGAAGGAACTACAATTGTCGGGAGAGGCATTTCAACTGAAGAACGGTTATTTGTCGAATTTAGTAAAGCCATCATGCCAACAGGTGAATCTGTATCCATTCGCGGTCATGGGTTCGATGTAGGAGATAAAATTCTGGGTTTAAAGGGCTCGTTTGTAAGCACCAGAACAAAGAAGATGGGCTTAGCTATTGGATTTGGATTAATTGGCGGAATGGCAGATGGAATGCAGACATCAGGAGATCCGTCGTTCTGGGGAGCTCCACAAAAGCGTTCTGTTAGAGACTCTGCACTGTCAGGAGCATCGAAAGCAGCTCTAGATCAGAGCCAAGTTTATCTAGATGAAATGAAAAATGCTCCAAACATAATCGAAGTAAAGCAAGGAACCGAATTTTATCTAATTGTCGACGATTCAAATAAAAAGGAGGAAAATGCGCAATAATAAAAGACCTAGAGACTATACCGAAATTTCTTTCGGAATAGTTCGCTATTTTTACTGGTCAATCGAAGAAGTCATTCGAGGAGTTAAAGATGGAAAGGTTCCGTTAAAAGCATGTTTGCCTGGAATCATTATCGCTCTTCTGTTGCTAAATCGTATTGATGTTTTAGTAATTACAAATATTTTTCACAAGTATCATCTGCCGCTAGCAATCCGAAACCTTTTAACTTATGCAGCACTGTTTTCAGGGTGGGTCATTTGGGGCCTGAGACGCGTCCGCAGTCGCATGAAATTACTTAAAAAGCTCAGACATGCATTTGAAGCTGCAAATTTAAGATGTAACGGACTATTTCCAAAATTAATTGAGGATGTAGCTGTTGATCATAGGGTAAGAAAACTGCGGCTTAAAACAAATGGAAATACCAAGTCGAAATTCGAAGCCGGTACTGAACAAATTGAATCTATTTTGAATATGAGCGTGGTTAGAGTTGTTCAAAACGATGACAAATCCAAAATTGAACTTATCTACACAATGAAAGATTTGGATCACAATATTGTTCTCGAAAATCCAGATGAGTATATAGACGGTGAAATTCCTATTGGAGTTACATTCGAAGGTAATATGCACGTGAACATGCGTGATGTCGGCCACATTCTAGTCGCTGGCCAAACCGGCGGTGGAAAATCAAATTTTCTAAAAGTAGTGACAACTATTTTGGCTCGGAACAATCCAAATTCAAAAATTGTTTTTTTAGATTTTAAAGGCGGTATGGAATCAGCCGATCTAAAAAACCATGCCCAGAACCTTGGAAGCCATATTCATTGTCATGAAGGTACAAGAGATTGCATTGTCGAACTTGAGCGCATTGGTACTGACCTTGAAGACCGTCTGAAGACATTGGCAAAATTCGGAGCATCTACCTTTGACGATTACGTAAAGAAAAAAGATGCAAGAGTTGACGTCGATACTGAAACCAGGACGTCCGACGAAAAGCGAACGTACATTTTAATTGATGAGGTGGCGCAACTTTATGCGCGTGAGCCAGGGCTTGATAAAGCCAAGGTTACAAGCGCGCGTGCTGCAATAAACCGAATTGCACGTCAAGGTCGAGCAGCCGGAATTCATCTCATTGTCGCGACTCAGAAACCCGATGCATCTAACTTCGATCAAACCGTGAAATCAAACCTTCCGGCAATTTTATGCTTTCCGATGCCAAACCAGGCATCGAGTGTTTCCGCAATCGGAACGAAAAGAGCCTTTGAGATTAATCCCAACATCAAGGGCCGAGCCGTTTGGAAGTTTGGACCAAAGGTAGAGGAAATTCAGACCTACTACTTTGGCGACTCTAACTAGGAGAATTAATGAAAAAGAATCAGTTTAGAGTTCGCTCCAAATATTTTGGAGTGAATGGGCCGAACCGTGTCTGCACGGAGCGAGATTTTAAAATTTTAATGTTTCTCTGGAGGTGGAAGCTTGCTTCCACTGCCACAATTCACGAAGCTGTAGGTAATGGACTGACACCCTACTCTACTTTTAAAACAATGGAGCGCTTAGAGAAGTTTAAATATGTCGAAGCAAGACGGAATGTAGGCATTAACTTTTCAAGCTGGTGCTTAACGGATCAAGCGTTTGAAATTTTGAAACCATTTTTAAAAGAGCTTTGTCAGGAAGGGTTTCAATCCGAAAATCACTGGCATGATAGAAACGCATTAGCCTTTCAACTTGGCGAATGGGCATCCCACGACGTTCAAGGAGTAACGTTTTGGACCGAACAGGAATTAAGAAGGTACGGTCCGGAGTATTATCCGGAGTGGGTGCCTTCCACCACAGGGCATCGGCCAGATGGTTACACTCAGATTAAAGGATCTAAAAAGGATTGGCTAATTGCGATTGAAGTGGAAATGTGGGCAAAGCCACTTTCGTTCTACGAAACAACGATGCGGTACTATGAACTAGTTAAGTCGATCGATAAAGTATTTTGGCTGGTAGCTGACCAACAAGCACTCACCTACATTCAAAAAGCAAAAGCCAAAATGCTCGATGCAACTAAGAATCTTCATTACTTCGTGGATCAGCAAGAATACTTCATGTACGGATGGGACGCGATTGTAACCAACGACTCAAATCAAAAAGCCGGAACATTCAGAGAGCAAATGCAGGGATTGCTCGGGGAAATGAATGGGAAAAGAATCGCAAATAAATGGGGAAAATCAAAGGTGCACGCTCATTATGCAATTCATAAAACCCTAGGTAGATAAGCAGTTTACGAAATTCCATTTACGGGGTTTTTTCTTGAATGAGTGCCCCTATTCCTCTCAAATCACTCCCTGCAAACCATACTAAATTCTCAATTACTTCACTACTTATTAATATGGAGATCAAGCAATGAAACGAATCATTACTGTATGTTTGTTATTAACATCTTGTTCAACGAAGAAACTAAACGATCCAATTCAAAACCCTCTCGGTCCAAAACTATCTAAGCCAACTGTTAGAAAAATCTGGGTTCCTCAAGAAATTCGAAACGGTGGAACAGAATGGGTCGACGGTCATTATATGTATAGAATCGAAAAGGATTCCAAATGGAGCAGATAGAAAATCAAAAACCTAAAAAACAATCGATCCAAACTGATCGTGTGACGATTGGAACGAAGGAAGCTGCAAAGCTTGAGAGCTGGATTTTACAGGTAAATGAATTTCTGAACGGATACACAACGATTTCAAAATCCGAGATCGTTAACTTCTTAATTACCTCTCATAAAGATGCGTTGAGCTCTCGAGAGATTAAACGTTTAACCCACGCGAATTACAATCCTGTGAAGCACATGCAGTGGCTTACGAAACAGCTAAAAGACGCTCTGGAAGCAAACGATACGGAACAAGTTTCAAAAATTCAAATTGAACTTCGAAAAGTTGAGTTACCTAAATCCGAAGCCAAGAATGAATCTGTTAATTCTAAAACTCATCCTACTGTTTCTAAACCGCAACGTAATCGAAATAAAAAACTAAATAAGGATAGTAGAGAGCGTGAGTCGATCACTGACGAAATTCAGCCTGCGTCATTCATAAATTCAGAATCATCAAACCTTGAAAAATGAGAGAGAAAATTGTATGTTAAAACGAAATATTGCGAATGAAAAATCGCAGTCGCTCTTTGAAAATTCACTTGATGTATGGTTGTCGACAAAAGAAGCTGCAAAGTTTTTATCGATTACTCCGAACGCACTACGAATTATGGTTTGTCGAGGTTATGTAAAGCCAGACAAACTTCGAGGTCGAAATCGGTTTAGGAAGTCTGAGTTACGGTCTTTATTCTTTAAAAGAATGGAGATCTAAATGGCAATTAAACCTTATACTTTAAACGGTAAAAAATTATTTGAAGTTTACGTGCATGGTGCGTATATGAACGGCCGTCGTTTTCAAAGACGCAAACGCCAAATTGAATCGATTCGCAAGGCCGAAGAAGTAGAGTTCGAATTTGAAAGAGAACTTGCTAAGTTAAAAGAGGAAGGCGTTCCGATTCGTTGGCATGAATGGCAGCCAAAGGCGCTGTCGAGAATGAGAATGGATTTCTCTGAATCTACAGCCAGAATGTATGAGATGTACCTAAGAAAATGGGTCTATCCATTCTGGATGAATCGAGATGTGAAATCTATTACTCGAGAAGATGTTTATCATGCTGTTCATGAGCGGTTTGAAGCAAAGTTTACTCCAAGCTCTCGAAAGACTTTGCTAAAAATTGTAAAACGACTACTTCAGATGGCTCTTGAAGAGGGTCATATTGATCGAAATCCGGCTGTCGGAGTAAAGGTCAATGTTCCTGAAGTCGAACAAAAAGTCCTAACGAATGAAGAGGCTAAGATTTTTTTGACTCAAGCTAAGCTAGTCAATCATCGCTACTACCCGATTTGGATAATGGCTTTGATGACAGGCATGCGGTCAGCAGAACTTCAGGCACTTATTTGGACGGACGTTGATTTTGAAGCTAGAACAATTATGGTTTCGAAACAATGGAACCCAATTAATGGGAATATGCCGACTAAAACAAAACGCTCGCGGATTGTGCCTATCTCTGATGAACTTTTACCTTTTTTAAAGGAATTAAAGCTTAAGAGTAAGGGCGAATGGGTACTTCCAAAGATTCCAGACTGGAATCCCAGTATGCAATCTTCAATCACCAGAGAGTTTTGTTTAGCTATTGGTGTAACCTCCGTAAAATTTCATGACCTTAGAGCGACCTTTATCACGAATCTTTTGAGTCGTGGTGAGTCGCTAGCAAGGGTCATGTCGATCGTTGGTCACTCTCAACTGAAGACCACAAATGGCTATTTAAGAAAGGCCGGGGTCGAAGTTAAGGGTGGAACCGATAAGCTCGGATACGGCATTCCTTCTGATGTAACGGGTGATGTCATACAGTTAGTGAAGTGAAATAACGGGTCTTGCTACAGTCTGCTACAGGTCTGTAGTAAAACTAGTAATTTCAAATGGTTATATGGGTGCAATACCCCATCCATTTTTCCTTAGTAAAATTTAGAATCCGAAAAAACCAAAAAAAGCCGCAGACCTGGCTAATTTTTAATTCACAAACCGATTGTAGATAGCATTTCAAATTGTTTCGACGCATTTCCAGCGTTTGGTAACCAAAAGGTAACACGCTGGTAACACCGAAAACCCCTTAACCGTAAGCCCACATTGGACTGTTTTTTTAACTTATCCGACTGAGTTCGGAAGGAGGCCTATTGTGTACAACATTATTATTAAACTTATCGTCGCAGCAGCATTGCTGGAACTGGGAATCACGCTTTCCAGTTCCGAGGAGTGTGCGTCGCGGGCTTGCTTGAGCCCGCTTCCGCAAGCTTCGCATAAGGTTTTGCGAATTGATTGGAAGCCTATTTCGATATTTCCAGAAGAGGCTAGACGGTTTCGATAGAACTAAAAAATTAAATCCTCATCCAAGTCGGCCCATAAAAAATATTTATTCACAAAGTTTGGATCAAAGGTTTGGGGGTTATAAAAACCTCCAAGCCAAGATAGTTTTTCATCTTTTTCTTCTGAATCTGGGCCACTTATTGCCCTTTTCAACTCATCAAATCCGTGAATACCACCACAATCTTCAGGTGGGCACGCATTCTCACCATCAATACAAACCGGATAATTGATTTTTGGATCATGCTTCAAGGCTCGTAGAATTTCTACGTCATGTTGCCAACCATCACCAAAATCATAAATATAAGTAAATTTTTTAGTTGAACCCAATACTTCAGACAGCAAGACTCCTTCAGTTTTAGAATGTATTCCCCCGTCGAGTCCTTCCTCGTCAAGGTAGGAAACATTATTGATTTTGAACTCATACAGATGCTTAGCGTCCCACCCCATACTCATTTGGATCAGCATATGCAATTCAGACAGCTCGATAAAATCATGAACTAAAACAGTCCGCCAGACCAATGGGTCTGTGCCAAGAAGTGAGATTTTGATCTTATACACATTTTGATTTTTCAATTTGGTTAAAGTTTTAGTTTTCTTTTTCACAGAAATCCTCCTTTAAATTTCTTTTACCTGCTCAAGCATCCATTTCACCAGGTCGACCATTACAGACGTGTCCTTGTCAGGAGGGTGACTCAAACCCACAGTCTCTCCAAATCAACATCTTCACTATCCGGCTGCTTACTTCTTTCAAGAAGATCAACTACGACAACCATAGGCAAAGGGAACGAGGTGCCCGTGACAACACACGCACCTCTCGGAAGCGTAGGGATAAGCTCTCTTGAAAGCCGATCAAGCGTACTTATAGTGCTATCTATTAGGAATAAATCACGTTCATTCACCAAACGGTGAATGAAGAAATTATGAATCTGAGAAACAATTGTTGGTGAAATATCGGCCGGACGCTGGCTAGCGACTGTTAAAAACATACCGAATTTCCGCCCTTCTTTGATGATTTCCTCAAACAATTCCAATCTATAATCTTTCCAGCTCTCGCTCTCTCTCGTGGATTGCTCCGATAAAATATTATGAGCCTCGTCAATTATGAGATGCAGTGTTTTATCAGGTGGATTTGCCACATTACCCTTGTGCTGGTTGTAGTAGTGCTTTGCAATGAGCAACGGTAAAATTTTCTTAATTTCAGAGCTGCATTTCTTCAGAGAGATAACCGTCAGAGTTTTTTCATCTACTTCCCCAGTTTCGACAGAGAGAACCCTCTTTATTCCAAGAATGTTTGATTCAATTCTCTTTAGCAAAGGCTGAATGTGATCGAATTGCACATATCCATGCAGCAAATCATTACAAAGTCTGATGTTTGCACGGAGTAGAAGCTCATCGAAATGATCCACGTTGACGATCAATCCCTCGACATCTGCCTTAAAGTGAATATCATACTCAGTCCCACCTGCATTAAAATATGCGGTGATGATGCCGTTGGTGAGAAACGTGAATTTCCCATCTCTTGAGTGCCAAGAAACATTTTTTAATTTTTCTGCAAGTGCATCATTCTGGATAAGTTTGGCGACTGACTTAAGCAGTTCAAGACAATCTGATTTTTGGGCGGCAGACGAGAATACATCTCTGAAAATGGATTTTGTATAGTTGCTCAGACTGTCCGAATTTGCAGAAAACTTCTTGCGACCTTCAATAAGTCTTCTAAGAAAAGGGCGCTGCGTATTTATGGTGGCTTGAAACAGCAAGCTCAATGTTTCTGAATCCCAAAACTCATCCGCCCTCAAGGGGAATTTATCCTTCTCATCGCGTGTGTTCAGATGAAAGACTGTTTTTTCTGTTCCAGAAAGCAACTGTTCACTGGTGTACTCACCGTTGAAGTCCAGGAGAACAAATTGACTCTTGTTCTTGATAGACTCATGCTTCTCATTGAATAACGTAGTATATAGCTTCGTCAGCGTATTCGATTTTCCGCTGCCAGTATTTCCAAAGATACCAATGTGTGTATTAAACAAATTCTTCCACGGCAAAAAAACAGAAAGTTCCTCCTTTAGCATTTTACCAACTGAAAAGTCGTCTTTGCTATCTCTGTTGTAAATTGCAGCAATCTTTCCTTCCGAGATCAAGAAGGCCAAGTCTTTAATCATCGGCAGAAATTTAACGCCATCATAGAAACGGTTATCCTTAAAATAGCCGATGGGTCGAACCTTTATCTTGCGAGTATAGACAAGTCTGTTCCCCTCATGCTCCACCTTGTTCTCGTCTAAAAACTCTCCCTCAACAATACAGACAATATCCACAAACCCTCTTTGAATAAGCAGGTGCTCACGAATAGAAATCCCTTTGTACTTATCTCCGGAGAAGAATAAGACATCCTTGTTCGAGTCCTCGAACATCTTTATGGTAATGGATACCCCCTCAACGGCAATGACTTCACCTATCCTGACAGTCATTTAGAGGCCTCTTTCAGAGTGAAGACATCGCTATTGAACTTAGAGAAGTCGAAATCGTCGCCACCTCCGGTCAGGAAAGCGATGTTCCTAAATTTCTCAAACTTTTTAGCCAGCAAAACACGCTCTGCTTCGTTAAAGCATGAGACAAAAACCTGCAAAGATGGATTTCCCAAAGAGCGTTTTATCAAGTTCAAAATATGCTCATCAGCAAACGAAAATCCAAATGTTATTAAGACAGTGCTTGGCTTTTCAAGTTCGTAGCTCAGATGCCGAAGCATCTGGTAATAGTGCTCTTCAAATAACGTCTCATGAAATTTCCATTTCGTTGGATTCACGATTGGAAGACGATTGTAAGTGTCCCAAAAATCTCTGACTTGTTTGTCTGTGAGGTCGACGTCCTGAATGTCAGAAACTTTCTTTGCACCGTCATTCAGTGTTGCTGAAAAGGCGCTTATATCGGGAACGATGTCATCACCAATTCTCTGATTTGCTTCCGCGCTGTAATCAACTAAGATGCTGTCCAAGTCTTTCTTCCAATATGCTGATCCATGAACGTGAATCAGGTTAATCTGTGGAACTTGCGTCGAGTATTTATCGAAAACGCCGGATTGATTAACGTGAGAACTATAGTTCTTCGCCGAAAGACAGCGCCGAAAGAAGCCTCTTGCTCCATCATTTAGAACAAACTCTTCAGTTCCAGATTTAATGATTTCATCTGCGACATGAGCAATGCAGCCATCATAGTTCGTGGTGAATAGGTTGCACATTTTAAGGTCATTGTTTTTCTTTTTCCTTAAGACAAAGAGAATGGTCTTCATGAACTTTTCATAATTATCAATTACCGTCTTCTTACCCATGTCAGCCTTGCTGGCTTCAAGATCAAACTCCAATACTGGCTCAATGCACTCTTTATAGTAGTGCATGAAAAGAAGAGCCTTTTTCTTCTCTTCTTTGTCCTTTTCAAACTGCGTGGCTAGTGTCTCAATAGTTTGTGCAGAGTCATCTGTGCCCTTGATCTTTAGCTGCAAAGTTGGAAACAATCCGTATGAAGCACCAGAGCCAATGAGAAAATTCAAATTCTTGTCGTAGATGTCTGAGATGTTAAATTGTCCGTTCATGCAAACTCCATATCTTCTAGAAATTGATAAATCGGTTTCTTAGAAACTCATGAGTTTATTGAAATTTCCTCAACCGAGTATCAAGCCCGATCGCACGCATAGTTTCACTCACAATAATTCCTGTTTAAAAATTATGTGAGACTCCCCTAGACAAGTAAAGACTTTAACACTACTGAGAAACAGGCGTCCGTGAGCAGTCATAGTTTACGGCAAAGCTCATTACCATAAACCTCACTACAGATGTGGTTTTCTAGGCAGCAATCCAAACAATCTTTAATTTATTAGTCCCAAGCTTTTCGATACCTGCTGCGTCAGAAGTGAGTTCCAAGCCTTTTCCACCAAAAATTCTCTGAACAATTTCAGATTCTTGCACACGCATGAGACTTCAGTCTCAAATTATTTACAATTTTTTTTAACAAATCCAAATACTTGACAACCAAATGGTCTCAACTATAACCGATCCATGCCTAAATAGGAGGCAGTTTATGAGAGATCTAATTTTTGGAACGTGGACGCTGGAAAGTTTTGAAATTGAAGAGCCAAATGGCCACCGAAGGCCGTGGGGAAAGAACGCTCACGGAATGCTAATCTACTCAGCATCCAATCACATGAGCGTAAGCATCAATCGTGAGATTGAAAACAAGTCTGAGATTCCCGCTCAAAATGCTTATGACTCGATTCTCTTTTATTCAGGAACTTATTCTGTAGAAGGCAACACAATTACCCACCAAGTGACTGAGGCATCCAACCCTCAGCGAATTGGCAAGACCATGCTCCGCTTTGCAACTCTTGATAACGATCTTCTGACACTTTCATCACCAAAAGAATCATTCGGCACTGCCCATTTAAAATGGCGAAGGACTTCTAAATGAAATTTAGTTTTTTTACTCTGACATTTCTATTTTCACTCAATGCCGTCGCCCTTACCCAAGTGAAGGTTTCTTTTTTAGAAGCACTTGCGCCAGTTGATACGACTTCATCTGAAAGATTTCAGCGCGAGTACGACTTAGCTATACAAACGGGTAAGTCGCTTACAAAAAACGAACTCGCGAAATGCGGATATGAATTGATTGAAGAAAAATCATTTTATGACGCTAGCGATACGCTTCAAGCTTTGGAGAAAGCAAAACAGAGCCGTGAAAATGGAGCTTGGCTTATCGTAGGCCCACGTCGCAGCAACCATTATCTTCTCGTTGTGAAAGGCGCAGAGAAAACACCTACCGTCAGTACTATGGCCTCATCCAAAGATATATTTGAGTTACCTCCCCTTCATTTAACAATCGCCCAATCAAATTTAGCGATGGCTCGGACGCTAGCTCAGGAAACTAAAAAAGCCACCAAAGGTAAAACTACTTACATGACTATCGTTAACGAAGACTGTGTGACTTGCCTGGATTTCGCTGAAAGTTTTGATAAAGCCGCACTACCTATTGGTTTTAAAAAATTATCTACGATCAAAATTACTGGCGAACAGCCAAACTTGGCTGATATTGAAAAGAACTTCAAAAAACAATTCCCAGATATTGTCTTACTCCCGAACTATTCGAAAGTTTCGGCCTATTTAATTGGTGCTATACAAAACTGGAAGGCTTCAACTTTCTTTATTGGTGGCGACGGTTGGGGGGATAATAAGTTTGGCTTCGTACACAACTCACCTCAGCTTGGCAAAGCAAGTGGCATGACGGTTAAAGGGTTTCCGCCAACAGACAGAGGGCTGGCTCTTTTCAAATTAGGCAAAGAAATTTTGAAAGAACCTTCAAAAGCTGAGGCTTTTCCTAATAGTGGAAGCGCGCAGGCTTTACTAAAAAGTATCGAGGGAATGAAAGATATTTTATGCAGTGAAAAGCCAAAGACAAAAGAAGAGTTCGCAAAGTCCTTTGAAAGAACAGGAAAAAAATTCTTTTCAAATCCTTGGGGCGTCAGTGTCTTTAATCTTTCGAGTGGAGAAATCATTTTTAATAAGACTGTAAGGTGATGACTTGAAAAAAAGCAAAACGCTTCAGCAATATGTGACCATGTCTTGGCTTCTAGCTGGAGCCGTCGCATTACTTGCAAGTTTTTTTCTTTTTTTAGCATTCGGTTATTACAATTATTTTCGTGATCTTCGCTATTTGCAAGACGATCTCAATTCAAAAGCGCAAATCGTTGCACGACGCTTATCTGGTGAGTTACTAATCGCGCCTCGTGGGGCACCCTATGCAGTAGCTCAACAAGTTTCAAAAGAACTTAATTTGGCAGATGTCCAATACGGTACTCCCGAATCTATTGACGACCTGCCTCGTTTGAACTCACAAATTTATTCGCAAGTTTCTGTTCCGTTTATGGAAAGTCAGTATAAACTTCGAGCCGCAATCGAAAGACCTGACAAAATTGGACATTTTAATTTTTCCCTACTAGCAGCTTGCATTTTGATAATTGGTTTAACAGTTGGCACGGGCTTTTTCCTACAGACCCGATATTTAAGACGGCATCTGATCCGTCCTATCGAAGCACTTGTTGATACTTCGACCGGAGAGCGACATATCTCTGACGGCTGGCCTCAAGAACTTAAAGAAATATCTTATAAATTAAATAGTTCATTTCAGGATAGAGAAAGAGTCATTTACTCTCAAATTGCCAGAGGAGTAATCCATGACATCAAAACTATTTTGCAATCAATGAAAGTCGCAACGGACCTGGCGAAAGAATCTCCCTCCGAAAATAGGTTACAAAACTTACTTAAGGTGACCCACACAAAGCTGCCTTCGCTGCTTGAATTGATTGACACGACTTTGGATGGAAGTCGCGATATTCCAATAACAATTCAACAAACTTCGCTCACTGAAACTATCAGGAAATCACTTGAAAATGTGCAAACCCTACCTATTGCATCCAACAAGATGATTGATTTCATTAAGACTGATCAAGAGCTGATGGTTGAACATGACTCTATACAAATGGAGAGAGTCTTTACAAATCTATTTAAAAATGGACTGGAAGCTATCGAGTCGAAAGATCCAACTAGTGGAACATTAAAAATTTCTTTTAATCTTTCCGATAAAAACTTTGTAGGGGTTGTCGTTGAAGATAGCGGAGTCGGCTTGCCTAAGAAAACTGACTCGGTTTTTCGACTGTTGAAAAGTACAAAACCACACGGCTCAGGACTTGGCCTTATCGTTTCTAAAAAAATTGTTGAAGCTCACGGCGGAAGATTGACTGCAAATCGCTCGAAAGAACTACAAGGAGCACGATTTGAAATTGCTTTACCAAAAGGAGGATTCGCATGATCGGCGAAAGAACTCCCAAGATTTTGGCAATTGATGACGATGCCACATGGCTTGAACAGATTCCTATGATTTTCGAGGGCTCAGGATACGAGATTCATACGTTTTCAAACATTGACCAAGGACTTATCGCAATCGAGAGCAATTTTTATGATGTTGTTTTATTAGACCTTAACTTTGCTGGCGACAGACGCACAGGGCTCGATGTTTTTAGGCGTATTGTGTTCAAAGACTCAGAAGTCAGCGTCATTGTTATTTCTGGCGAAACTGAACCAAAGCGGTTGGTAGAGATTATGAATGCTGGAATCACACATTTTATTCCGAAACCAGCAAGCGTCGAGGAAATTAGGAAGTCCGTGACCGATGCTGTCCGTAGAAAGGAAATGAGAAGAGATTCAATTCTTCTTAATGCAAAAGCCAATACCCTTTTAGTGGGTTCATCAAGACAGGCAATCAAATTGAAAGCCGACATTCTACAAGCTGCAAAAAATGGAATTAAAGATATTTTAATTCAAGGTGAAACCGGAACTGGCAAAGAAGTCGTCGCCAGAGGAATTGCTGAAGCTGCTGATCCTGCAAAACGATTTTATCCCGTCCACTGCGCAGCCATCAACGATGGCGTTGCAGAATCGGAACTTTTCGGACACGTTAAAGGCGCTTTCACTGGTGCCGACAAAGACCGTATGGGGGCCTTTGAAACTGCCCAAGGTGGCTTTGTTTTCTTAGATGAGATTGGCGACATGCCATTAAACCAACAGGCAAAACTTTTGCGTGTTTTACAGGAACGCAAAGTTCAACGTGTTGGCTCAACCGAGGAAAGAGCGGTTAGCTTTAAAAGTATCTCAGCTTCCCATGTAAATTTAGAAAATGCTGTGACTGATAAGAAATTTCGCGAAGACCTTTATTATCGCATTGCCAAGTTCATAATTAAAATCCCATCGCTTCGAGAGAGAATGGAAGACCTACCCGAATTAGTAACATTCTTCTTATCTACGCGTTTTAAGAATGAAGTCACGATTACACCACAAGCTATTAATTTACTGTTTGCCTACCATTGGCCTGGAAATATTCGGCAACTAGAATCTGTTATTGAATCTATGGTCTATCGCTGCGAAAAGAAAATTATTCGCGAACGAGACGTTTGCCAAGCTATCCCTGATTTATCGGGACTATTCACTCCACGTTCAACAGTTTCATTTTTGGGAAAAACTGGTCATGCTCTCATCTCACAAGAGCGAAAAAGGTTTCAAAAAGCTTTGCTCGATGCTAGCGGAGACAGAGCAAAAGCCGCAAACATTTTGAATATCTCCAGAGCCACATTTTTTAGAAGAGCTAAAGAACTTGGACTTACGGGACGTGATAAAGGTTTAAATATTTGAGATTGCCACCATGCAAGAAAATAGTTAGGTTCATCCAAGAGTGAAAAGTTCGACGCCATTAAAAAAAGTTAAAAATTTTGGACCTGTCACCTTGGCAGAATTCGAGTCAATGGGCCTCATCACTCTTGAGCAAGTTAAGAGTCTTGGAATTGAAGACGTTTGTCGAACATGGGTTCAATATTATCCTGAGCGCCTCAATGCTAATGCCTTTATCGGAGTCATCTGTTCAATTGAAAACTCAGTTTGGACAAAAGCAAATTCTGACCAGCGACGCGCGGCTCATGCGATGGTGAAACTTTTAAGAAGCGAATATGGTCTTCCCCAAAAAAAGCTCCGCAAACCCAAAAAATAATTAAAAAATTACCGAAACAGCACCACCACGTCTTCAGGCTTCAATCTCTGACTTAAATTCTTTAAGTTTTTTTTGAATGTTATTCCTGGCCTCACGAAATCTCAAAAGCAATTCCATTTCTGAAATTGGATCTTTGCTTGCTGGATCAGGAAAAGGCCAGTGCAGCCTTTTAGCGCTTTTTGCGACTATCGTGGGACATACTTCTTCTGCACACAGAGTGACAATGCAATCCAGCTTACCTACGAACTGCGATGGAAGACCGTCAATTGATTTAGAGTAATGCTTTGAAATATCAATACCTAACTCATTCATAACAGTAACGGCTACAGGATTGAGCTTTCCTGGGTGAGACCCTGCGCTCATAATTTCTGCACTAGGAAATATTTGGCGAGCCAATCCTTCAGCAAGCTGACTTCGAGCGGAATTTGCCACACACATAAAGAGAATGTTCATTTAGTTCGCTTGACGGTGAACATCGTGTCCTCGTCCCTCAAAAGATAAAGCGCTATACAGGCAGCAAGCATTGGCCAAGCGGCAAAAAACAAAAGATTCGCCTTTTCGAAGGGCGCAAGGTATTGCTTGTAAGAAGAGAGTGTCGATATCCCATGCAGCAGAAGAACAGCACCATATGTGAAGCGCTTTTTAAATCCAACTAAAAATCCTGCGATCAAAATAAGCTCGAGTCCTCCGAGTCCCTTCATGATCATCTCGCCGAGCCCAGGAACAGCGTAAAATCCTTCAAAGACTGCGGCGGCGTGATCTGGTCGAACAAACTTGTCGAGCGTCCAAAACAGCATGACAATAAATACGCCAAAGCGAAGTCCAAATAGACTGAATTTTAGACTCTGATTTATCATATCTTCCTCCCAATCATTTGCCGCACGTCACTTGATAGTTTTCCTCTAGCTCAAGAGCCATCGCATGCGCACAACGATTAACGAAATTAAAATAAGAAACGACCATGACAGCATGTTGCCATTCGGCTTCGGAAAAGCCTGCCGCAAGAAAAGATTCTTTAAGAGCACTTGCTTTCCACATTGCTAAAGTGAGAGTTTCAGCAAGATTCTGAAGAGCGTCCGCCCGATCCTGTGAGATTGAATTAGGAGTTTGATTACTAAGTGCGCTTTGATGGTGTCCGATGCAATAGGGACACTTATTTGCCTCACTTGTTTTCACCGCTAGGAATTCGCGTTCCGCACGAGAAAGAGGAAGTCCGTCGGCAAGCAGGATCTGCTTATAAAGTTGATAGTGCGCAGACACGCCTTCAGGAAAATTCTGAAAAGCCGTGTGGATACTAGCGACACCATTTCGCTCATTCTGAATCACCTGGAAAATATCACTTTTTTCATTTTGCATATCATTTACCCGAAGTGGATTTTTTGAAATTTTCAACAGCCCTCTGCTCAATGCGTTCTATAGCCTCGGGTTCTGCCTCAGTCAGTTTGGCGAAAAGCTTTTTGAATCCAGCTTTCATGAGTTTGATGTGCTTTGAGTACGCAGCGCAGTGCTTGCACATCAGCAAATGCATCCTGAGTTCGGCTCGCTGAAAAAGCGAGGCTTTATCTTCGGCATTTAAAATTTTGACGATCTCTTTGCATGACAGCATATACCTATTCGCCCTTTTGTATGGACTTACCCTCAATACATTCTCTCAGACGATTTCTAGCCCGATAGAGCAGTACTCCTAGATTAGTGACCGTCACACCCAAAATATTACAAATATCGCTACTTCCGTGATCATCTATTTCTTTAAGGCAAAAGGCCATTCGTTGGTTTATCGGCAAGGCATCAATACACTTCTGGATGAGAGTCATAGTTTCCGACGCCACAAGGAAGTTTTCAGGATCAATTGGTGGTTTGACCCAGTGGCCATCTGAGGCGAATCGTGCGTTCATAAAGTCATCAATAGAATCATGAGTATCTGACCTTTTCTGATCGCGCCTCATCTCTAAAGCCTTGTTGTAGAGAATTCCGAAAATAAAGGTTTTTACATGGGATCGACCTTGAAAAGTCGGGGCTGCATCAAAAAATGTCGTCCACACGCTTTGCACCAGTTCTTCAGCAATTGTCGGCTCAAAGCCCAAACCTAACGCCCCCTTATACAAGGCTTCTGTATAGGACCGAACCAGTGTTTCAATTGTCTTTGTCTCTCGATTGTTGATTAAAGAAAGAAACTCGATGGAACTGAAATTAATCTCTGCTTTCGCACTCATAGGCCATCCCAGGTTAATGTTTATATATAAACATTATGAGCACTTATTGTCTATATCGATATCATGGCGTCAAAACTCATTAACTCGATGGACAGCCTTTAAAAGCCGCATTGTGTCCTGACTGAGGACAGGCGCAAATTGACGAACTCGCTTAATATGGGAAGGGAAAATTCTTTCAAAAAGGGCAGCCCCTTTTTTTGTCAGCGTAAACACAGCCCGTTTTTGACCTTTCGGAACTATCGGTTTAATAAGGCCGTCTGCCTCCAGACGCCTCAAAAACATTGTGATGTTCCCTCGGGTAACCACGAGTTTCCGTGCTATGGTGACAGCAGCCAAATCCCCCTCAAAATAAAGATAAAACAGAATCTGAAAGCGAGAGACTGAACAGTTTTCCGAAACCAGGCCCTTTTCAAGAATTGTCAATATTGATTTGAATGCTGCCATCAACGTGCGCCAGCTCTGAACTTCTGGAAACATCAAAAGACTTTCGAGCTTTTTCTTTTTAGGAAATGTTTTTTTAGAGTTTTTTTTCATCAAGCCTATCTTATCGGAGCATTTAGAGATGGGCCAAGGATTTTTCTCGCCCTTTTGCTTAAAAAGCAAAATCAGATGTAAGAAATGACCGTCGAAACGCACTAATGGGAAGAAGTAATAAATCAATAGATCCAAAGGAGGATCAATGTCAAACCTACCCGTTATCGACAACAAGGATGCAAAACCAGAGTCTGCCGCTTTGCTGAATGAAGTAGAAAAGAAATTTGGTTTTGTTCCAAACTTAATGCGTGTAATCGCCAGTTCTCCGACTGCACTCCAAGCCTATTTGAATCTCTCAGAACTAGTCGAAAAGACTCATTTCACCCCAGAAGAACAACAAGCGATTCTACTTGCCGTAAGCGTAGAAAACAATTGCGACTACTGTGTTGCTGCTCATTCAATGGTGGCCGTCAGAATGGCTGGGATGTCGCCGGATCGATTGAAATTGTTGCGGGAAGGAAACGGCCTAGGACACGAAAAGCTTGATAGCTTGGTTGAATTCACAAGAGAAGTTGTCCGCATGAGAGGTTTCGCTAGCGAGAAAGCTGTTTCTCAATTTTTTGCAGCAGGCTTTTCAAAGGAACAATTATTGGAAGTACTTGTCTGCATCACTATGAAGACTCTCAGCAACTACACCAATCACATTGCCGAGACTCCTTTAGATCAGCCGTTTTCTGACTTCAAATGGAGTCGCAATCCGACCATTCCAAGCCCAATCGGCCATGGATTAGGATAATCAAATGAGTCCAAAAGTTCTTATTTACTCCAAACATTTTTGCCCGTATTGCGTGCGGGCAAAAGAATTTTTCAAGCAGAACAATATCGCGTTTCAGGAAATCGACCTCTCGGATAATTTTAGCGAGTTGGATAAACTCAAGAAAAAAACGGGACACATGACTGTTCCCCAGATTTTCGTCGATGAGGTATTCATCGGTGGTTACACGGATCTAATCGCGAAGGTCAATAGTGGAGAATTAAAGTTTTAGAGCAATTTCATTGAGAGTTGAAATAGCAACTTACTGAAAATCACTTCTCTTCATTCAATGACCAGTCGTAATCAAGATAAGAAACTTCAGTCTTCTTATCTTGAATGATCTTCTGGTACTCTGGGTTGGTGGTGATTCTAGGCGCAATGAATGCTACGAGAGAACCATGTTTTTTAGTGAAGTCATCTCTGTACCATTTAAAAATGGAGGAAAGCTCCAGCTTTTTGGCGTCGGGCACATAGCGATTTCGAGTTGTGTCCGACAAAAAGCTGGTCGCCGCTTCTTCAAGCTGCCTATCAATCTGGGATGCCTGGAAAGCTTCATTTCTAAGTGCTGGACATCCAATAGATGCACAGACCACTGCAAAATGAATTCGTGGTTCATTGAACAGCATTCGAATCATGTCATGCTCAACGTTGTCTAAATGCTGTTCTTTACCTAGGAGTTTAAAAAACTTTGTTTTCCACGGATTGGCTCCAAGATTTGAAAGCGATCTTGTTCCCGCGTCTTTAATTGATTTAACAGGATAGTGATCAACAATAAGTTTTATAGTAAATGCATTGTACGCATTAATAAGAAATGCCAATTTTTCTTGTTCAGAAAACTTGGCAAATTCGCTTTGAGTGACGATCTCCAAAGTTCCAAGATAGTTTTTTAATTCCTGAGGGTCAGACTTTATCGACTTGTATTCGACGGTACTAGCAGCCCCCTTTATCCGAACATGCTTCTGAAGAAACGTGGTCCAGGCCTTGTGTGTATGGTCGAACCCTTTATCTTCGGCTTTGGCGTGTGGGTAGAATCCAAATGTTAACGAAAATAAAAGCAAGCCTAAAAAAATAGCTATTTGTCTCATATGCCCCCCAAAATTATTCAGAACCGCTGCATGATCTTACGGAATAAGTGACATCCCGGGTTCAAATCTTACAGAAACTCTTTAAAAATGTTTACTTATAAACATTTGAAAACAAAAATTGTAATAAAGAGGGCGTAAGCTTCACTAATCTCATCAGGCGTTTGCTTTGGAGGAAATATGTCAAAAACATGGATAGGCAGGATCGCATTTTTAATTCTGCTTTGCGCCATTATTGTAGCCTATAAATGGTTCGGTCTCAGTCAGTACTTATCGCTGGAAAGCCTTAAGACTCACCAGTCCGCGATCAATAGTTATTATCAAAGTCATTCTGCTCTTGTCGCCGGAATTTTCGTCCTCATTTACATAGCCTCGACCTCATTGTCTCTTCCAGGAGCAACAGTTTTGACTCTTGCGGCAGGCGCGATTTTTGGTCTGGGTCTAGGAACTGTCTTGGTTTCAATTTCAAGTACGATCGGCGCAACTTTGGCTTTTTTGGCCTCACGTTTTTTGCTTCGAAATTTTGTACAAAGTAAATTCAAAGATAAGCTCGAACGGGTCAATCAGGGAATTGAAAAAGAAGGGGCTTTTTACCTATTCACTTTACGTTTGGTTCCGATTTTTCCATTTTTTCTTATTAATTTAGTCATGGGACTCACATCTATCCGCACGCTTACATTCTTTTTTGTTAGTCAACTCGGGATGCTTGCTGGCACCATCGCCTATGTGAATGCCGGAACTCAGCTTGCTCAAATTGAGTCACTCAAAGGCATTCTCTCACCTGAACTCTTATTCTCATTTGCGCTGATCGGAATTTTGCCTCTGCTTTCTAAATGGATTATCAACGCCATCAAATCTCAAAAGCATCTTAAGAAATACAAAAAGCCCAGCCAATTTGATTACAATATGGTGGTGATTGGGGCTGGCTCCGCTGGTCTTGTTTCTGCTTACATCGCGTCGGCGGTCAAAGCGAAAGTGGCCCTCATTGAAAAGCATAAAATGGGAGGAGATTGTCTGAACACTGGGTGCGTTCCCAGTAAGGCTCTCATTCGATCGGCTAAGATTCTTAGTTACTTCAAGCGAGCAAATGAATTTGGCATTGATGCGCTACCTGCAAAAGTTGACTTCGCAAAAGTCATGGATCGTGTACAAAAAGTGGTAAAGGAAATTGAGCCACATGACTCTGTCGAGCGTTACACGAATCTTGGCGTTGAGTGTATCCAAGGGGCCGCAAAAATTCACTCGCCTTATGAGGTCGAAGTGAATGGCAAAGTCCTCACTACAAAAAATATTGTTGTGGCCACCGGAGCGTCACCACTTGTTCCACCAATTCCAGGGCTTTCCGAAATTCAATATCTCACAAGTGATAATGTTTGGAACTTGCGTGAGCTGCCGAAGCGTTTGGTGGTTCTAGGTGGAGGTCCAATTGGCTGTGAGTTAGCTCAGAGTTTTGCCAGATTCGGTTCGCAAGTCAGTCTCGTTGAAATGGCGCCAAGGATTATGGCCCGTGAAGACTTAGATGTTTCTTCTCACGTGACAAACAAGTTTGAACAGGAAGGAATTTCCGTTCTAACAAATCACAAAGCTCTACGTGTGGAAAAAAGCGAGAAAGTTTTGATCTGCGAACATCAGGGAAAAGAAATCAAAGTGCCATTTGACGAAATTCTAATCGCGCTCGGCCGAAAGGCGAACGTCAAAGGTTTTGGACTTGAAAATCTAAATATCGAAATCTCGAATCGCGGAACTATCGTCGCCGACGAATTTTTAAGAACGACCAATTATCCAAATATCTATGTTTGTGGCGATGTGACTGGGCCTTATCAGTTTACTCATACGGCCGCTCATCAAGCCTGGTATGTGGCTGTGAATGCGCTCTTTAGTCCTTTTAAAACATTCAAAGTGGATTACCGAGTAATTCCATGGTGCACGTTTACCGATCCAGAAGTGGCTCGGGTTGGACTGAATGAACTAGAAGCAAAAGAAAAAGGTATTTCTTATCAAGTGACCCACTATGGAATCGACGATTTGGATCGAGCTATCGCAGAGGGTGAAGCTCATGGTTTTGTGAAAGTACTGACTCCTCCCGGAAGCGACAAAATTCTTGGTGTTACTATCGTAGGAGATCACGCTGGAGATATTATTTCTGAATATGTCGCGGCGATGAAACATGGTTTTGGACTTAATAAAATTCTAGGCACTATTCACATCTATCCAACTCTTGCAGAGGCCAACAAATACGCCGCTGGAGTTTGGAAAAAAGCCAATGCACCAAAGAAGGCTCTTGAGTTCCTGGCAAAATTTCACGCATGGAGGAGGTCATGAAATGACTTTAAGTCTCGTTTTTGGATTACTTGCGGGTTTATTTTTATCCCTCGCAAACGGAGCCAACGACAACTTTAAAGGAGTTGCAACTCTTCTAGGTAGCAAAACGGCTTCTTATAAAGTTTCTCTATTTTGGGCAGCGGCTACAACTTTTGCTGGGTCACTCGCGGCCTTTTTCCTTGCGCAAAAACTGATGACAAATTTTTCTGGTAAAGGCTTGGTACCGGATCAAGTCGCGCAGATGACTTCGTTTGCGGTGTCCGTCGCCTTAAGTGCTGCGTCCACTGTTTTCCTTGCTACTCGTCTGGGATTTCCAATTTCCACAACACATGCACTCACTGGCGCGCTGGTTGGAACCGGACTTCTTGCATCCCCAGAGGGAATCCATACTGGAAAATTATTCTCTACTTTTTTCTTACCACTTCTAGTGAGTCCTATTCTAGCAATCATTGGAGTGGTCGTTCTTTACCCGGCATTTAGTTTCATTCGTAGACAATTCGGAGTTACGAGGGAAAGCTGTCTTTGCATTGGCAATGAAATTCTGATCACTTCCCCCGTAGGAATTCCTAAAGGCGCCGCTGCTGCGGTCCTAAAGGTCGAATGCTGTCCGCAAATTTCTGTTGGCACAAAAGTTACCTGCGAGGAACGTTATGTCGGTCAAGTTTGGGGTCTAAGCGCAAAAACTGTTCTTGATGTGGGTCACTTCTTAAGTGCCGGACTTGTGAGTTTTGCTAGGGGCCTTAATGATACGCCAAAGATCGCGGCAATCCTTCTTGTAGGAAGCTCCATGGCACCAATACAATCGTTGGGACTTGTAGCTATCGCGATGGCTACCGGGGGAATTCTTTTTGTAAAACGAATCGCAAATACCATGTCCTATGAAATTACCGAAATGAATGATGGCCAGGGATTCTCGGCAAACTTCGTTACCAGCTTAATTGTTATCGGAGCTTCGCACCTAGGTGTGCCGGTTTCAACAACTCATGTATCTTGCGGTTCACTCTTTGGCATTGGAACTATCACAAAACAAGCCCATTGGGGCTCAATTCTAAAAATTGTTATGGCATGGGTAATAACTTTGCCCATAGCTGGCGTACTTGGATACTTGAGCTTCGCTTTGCTTAAAGGAGTTTTATGAAGTCATTTAAGGAAACTCTTGATCTCCAAAAGCTCAAGATTGATCGCACTCCGGTTGAAATTTTACAGGTGAATATTGGCCGCCTCTGCAATCAGGCCTGTCATCACTGCCATGTGGAAGCAGGACCAAAGCGTACTGAAAACATGGAGGAGCCAACGGTTGATCGAGTGATCGAACTTCTTGAAAATTCAAGTACGATTCATACGGTAGACCTCACGGGTGGTGCGCCAGAACTGAATCCACATTTTCGCAAACTGGTGAGTGCGGCGAGAAAAAATGGCAAAAAGATTATTGATCGTTGCAATCTCACTGTTCTTTATGAGGCAGGACAAGAAGAAACAGCCTTTTTTCTGAAAGAAAATGAAGTTCAGATTACCGCCTCACTTCCATGCTACTCGAAAAATAACGTCGAAAAACAAAGGGGCCGCGGCGTTTTTGACAAAAGCATCGAGGCCTTAAAACTTTTGAACAGCCTGGGATATGGCAAAGAGGGCTCATCCCTGACACTCGATCTTGTCTACAATCCGACGGGACCGTTTTTGCCTCCTGCCCAGGAAAAATTGCAGAAGGATTATAAAGCCGAGCTGAAGGAACTTTTCGATATCGAGTTCAATAACCTTTTTACGATCACGAATATGCCGATCAAGCGATTCCTTCACGATTTAGAAAGAGCCGGAAAATTAAATGAGTACATGGAGCTCTTGGCAAATAGTTTCAATCGAGCGGCCGCAATGGGAATCATGTGCCGTAATCTCGTGTCAGTAAGCTGGGACGGAGGTCTTTTTGACTGTGACTTCAACCAAATGTTGGAACTTCCACTAGGAGCTAATCGTCCCACTCTTTGGGATATTTCTTCGTTTGATGAATTAAAAGAAAAACCAATTACTTTTGCAAACCACTGCTACGCCTGCACGGCGGGAGCTGGAAGCTCATGCGGTGGCGCACTAACTTAAGGAGAATAATATGAACGAATCAGTTCAAGGCCTAGAGAGCGTTAAGGAATATTACGGAAAAATCCTGAAGTCGAATCAGGATTTGAAGACAAGCGCTTGCTGTACAGCCGAGAGCATGCCCTTCCATCTTCGGGAAATATTAAAAGAGATCCACGAAGAGGTGAAAGATAAGTTTTACGGATGTGGCTCGCCTATACCCCACGCGCTTGAAGGAAAAACCGTTCTTGATCTTGGAAGCGGAACGGGCCGGGATTGTTTTATTCTGTCAAAGCTTGTTGGCCCCAAAGGACGTGTTATTGGCGTTGATATGACAGATGAGCAAATTCAGGTGGCGCAAAAACATATTGATTACCATACAAAGAAGTTCGGTTTCTCAGAGCCCAATGTGAAATTCATCAAAGGATACATTGAAGATTTAGAGGGCGCAGGAATCAAGAGCGGTTCCATTGACGTGGTCATCTCAAATTGCGTCGTCAATCTTTCGCCAAATAAAGAGAGAGTCTTTTCAGAAATTTTTCGCGTTCTAAAGCCTGGCGGAGAGCTTTACTTTTCCGATGTTTTTTCCAGCCGAAGAATTCCCAAAGAATTAAAAGAGGACTCTGTTCTGGTTGGTGAATGTCTTGGAGGCGCTCTTTACACAGAAGATTTTCGACGAATTCTCGCTCAGCTAGGTTGCCAAGACTATCGTCTGACGAATCGTTCGCGTATTTCACTCCTTAATCCTGAAATTGAGCGAAAGGCTGGATTGATCGAGTTTTACTCAATGACAGTAAGAGCCTTCAAACTGGGTCTTGAAGATCGTTGTGAAGACTACGGCCAAATTGCCACTTATCTTGGTGGAATTGCTGACAGCCCGAACGCCTTTATTTTAGATGATCATCATTTGTTTGAAAAAGGAAAAGGTCTCCCGGTCTGCGGTAACACGGCGATGATGTTGAAAGACACTCGCTACGGTGAGCATTTTAGAATCACAGGCGACATGAAAACTCATTTTGGTCTTTTTGATTGCGGCCCAACAGCAAGCGGTCCCATATCTGTCGATACCGTCGGTTCATGTTGTTAATGGAGGAAGCGTGTTAGGAATTATTGGAGGGACCGGACTTTATAAGATTGAGGGCATTCAACACTTCACCTCAAAAAAGGTGGAAACACCATTTGGTGCACCTTCAGCAGAAATAACGACTGGTGAAATCGGTGGAAATCGTGTGGCGTTTCTGCCGAGACACGGCGCAAACCACCAAGTTTTGCCCTCGGAAATAAATTTTAGAGCTAATATCTGGGCACTCAAATCAGTGGGTGTAAGACAGATCATCAGCGTCTCAGCCGTAGGAAGCCTTAGAAAAGAAATTCGCCCCGGACAACTGGCTTTACCAAGCCAATATTTCGATTGGACAAGAGGCAAACGGTCAGGGACATTTTTCGGTGATGGAATAGTTGCCCATGTGTCAACGGGTCATCCCATCTGTCCAACATTGTCAGCAAGAATTTCCCAACAGGCAGAGAGACTGGGAACTCCCGCTCATACCGAAAAGACCTATGGCTGTGTGGAGGGACCAAGACTCGGGACGCGTGCAGAAAGTCTTTTCTTGCAACAAAGTGGCTGTGATCTTGTTGGTATGACTAATGTTCCTGAAGTATTTCTAGCTCGCGAGGCACAACTTTGCTACAGCACGATAGCCGTTGTCACGGACTACGACTGCTGGTTGGATGATCCAAAAGAGCACGCAACCGTGGACAAAGTTATTGAGCTTTACCAAAAAAATATCGGGCGCGTCCAGGATTTGATAAAGGGCGTAGTTAGTAGTGTAGAGACTATTCCTTCCTGCGAATGTCGTTCATCTTTAAAGTATGCTGTTCTTACACGGGAAGAATTCTTATCTGATGAGCAGCGCCGCATGCTCGCCTTTTTAAGAGAGTAAGGAGGAGAGCTTGCTGAGTGTAGTGATACCAACTGATCGTGATACCAATTGTGCGATCTTAGAAAAGACGCTGTCTTCCCTTTCGAAATTTGGAAACGTCGAAATCATTTGTGTTGATAGGAAAGAGGCTCACTCGCGGGCGGAACGACTAAACATTGGATTTCACCGCGCCAAAGGAGAGGTCATTCTTTTCAATCACCCTCGATCCTTCGTAGATCCAGACGGAATACAGTTTCTAATCAATAAAAGTCTCGATCCAAATCGGAACCAATTTTGGGGTGGATTTACGCATCAGTTTGATGTTTCGCATCCATTTTTAAAATTCACCTCTTGGTATTCAAACAAAATACGCGTCATGACCCGCGGTATTCTTTATTTAGATCACTGTATTTTCTTTGATCGAAGACTGTGGAAGAAGAATTTGCCGAACGTGGATATTTTTGAAGATACGTTACTCTGCTATGAATTTCGAAAATCAATAAGACCATTACTTCTAAAGTACTCCAGTACGACATCTTCCATCAGATTCCAAAAAAATGGCCTACTAAAGCAGGCGATTTTGAATCAAGCCTTGAAAGTCGGATTTCACCTCAATGTTTCACATGGCTTAATGAATAGACTCTATGAACGCGGATTAGGGTTGAACTCCGAATACACTAAGAAGAATTGAGTGACATCATCAATCTCTGGAATGACCCGATTACCCTCCATTTTCTTACTGGCTGCACTCGCCATACCTACCCAAAGCATAGATACATGGCGGACAGAAAAATTTTCGAATATTTTATCCAATAAAGTTTCGGCATCAGAAAAGGGTCTCCTCATTCAAGTGCGGCGTTCCGCTAGCCCTCTGATCTTTCCTCTCAAGTCGCGGGTGAAAGTTACTGGATTTAAAGTGAGCGGTGCCTTTCACGGGTTGCCTAAATTTTCCGATGTCTCTCAGCAAGGTCTGAAAGGATCAGATGATTATGCTTTGAGGATTGGCATCATTGTACCTGGAGACAAGCGATTAAGTGGAGTTAAAAAAATTTTTGCGTCACAATGGGTTCGACAACTATATAACCAAGTTCCCTCTGGGACGGGACTAGATCACGTTCATTTTTTTAATATGACGCAAAACCCATCTCAAGTCGGAAAATCAAGAAAGCATCCAGCTTCTGATCTCATAGAAGAAGAATTTATTTTCTTAATCGAAAAGGCAGGACCTTTCGGCTTCGAGTACACACTCAAACAACCGCTTGAAGCTGTAGCGGTCTGGATTAGTATTGACGGAGATGACACAAAATCAGACTATGATGTGCTGGTTTCAAAACTGGAGCTGGTCGTTGAGGATGTTGCAGGACAAGCCAAGAAATGAAAGCATGGTCTAAATGGAATCCATAGTGCTGCCAGGGGTTGAAATTAGGACAGCGATTCTTTTTGGAATGTTCATCACCTGCCTATGGCTAGAATCTCGTTGGCCTCTTCGCAAAGCCACTCAGCCCAAGACGAAAAGAGTTACTATCAATCTTTTGATTGCCGTGACCAGTGCCGTATTACTTCGATTGATCTTCTATCCAGTCGTAATCAAAGTCTCTGAAATGGTCGAACTCAGGGGCTGGGGACTTCTGCCCTGGATTGGTGCTTCGGGTTTTTTCGCAACTGTTCTTGCAATTCTCGCTCTCGATTATACGCTCTATATCTGGCATCAACTGATGCATAAAATTCCTTTTCTTTGGCGCTTTCATAATGTCCATCATATTGATCTCGATCTGGACAACTCAACTGCACTGCGATTCCATTTTGGCGAACTTGCTCTTTCGGCCTTTTATCGGTCTGCCCAAATCATTATCTTTGGCATTGGAGTCTTCGACTTAATTTTATTCGAAGCATGCGTTACTACATTTGCTCAGTTTCATCACAGCAATATTCGGCTTCCGATTCGCTTGGAAAGAATTCTGGGGCGATTTATGATCACCCCCAGGATGCATGGCATTCACCACTCGATTGTTCGCGAGGAGACCGATTCAAATTTCGGAACCATTTTTACTCTTTGGGATCGACTTCATAGATCACTTCGCGTGGACGTTGCGCAGAGTGAAATTATCATTGGAGTTCCATCTTATCAAGATCCGGCAGAGCAAACCTTTTGGAGAAGCCTGCTCATTCCATTTAAGTACCAACGACCTTGGAGACTTCCAGACGGGTCGAATCCAGAGAGAAAAGCAACAAGTAGTCAAAATGACCGCTTAATCCTCAATTAAATCTTTCACGCTGACGTCTAAAATTTCAGCCCACTTTTCAAGTGTTCACTGAGACTTCGGTCTCCATAACTCAATTCAGCATGAGACTTTGCCTGAGACCCATGAGTCTCAGGATCACAAATGAGACTGTATAGCTTTTGAAGAATTCAATGCATTTCAAACATTTAGATATTTAGCGCAGCACACGCGAGCGTTGGCATGTTCTTGCTAACTCTTCTTATTGAGACATTTGCAGTCTCAATAAGGAGGAAACCATGAGCGAGTTTAATAATTGCCCAAGATGCGGGTGCCCCAGCATGGAGCACCTTTCGACCCATTCCCATTGCTGGGAGTGTTGTTACTCCCCAGATACAAATTCTGAAATCAGAACCTGGAGAAGAATCGAATACTCCAAAGAACGAATCAAATCGCAAGGAATGCCTTGGTATCGAGGTCAGGCGTTACACATGCCTGACCCTCGAACATGAGACTTGATTGCTACGACTTTTACCTATGGTCCATCGGGCATCTGCAACTACAGACCGAACCCGAACTAAATGAACTTTTAGACACTCAGGAGGAAATATGAGTAACGGATTTTTCGACATCCTCGTCGCAAAAGAATACGAGACAAAACAAAATGGCAATGTGGAAAAAAAGACCGCATGGAATCGAGTGGGGCGAGCCTGGCAATCGAAAGCTGGTGGATCTCTTAGCTTCGAACTCTACATGCTACCAAGCCAACGCTATGTCATCCAATTACAAAACAACGAAGGAAAAAATCATGAGTAAGAAACAATTTGCACTAATCGCAGCTTTATTTTTATTAGCACCTTTTGCACACGCCTCAGTCGAGTCCTCACTAATGGGATTAAAAAATGTTCTATTAGGCTCGATCTTACCGATCTTTGCCGTGCTAGGTCTTGGATTTGCGGCATTCAGTTTCTTCACGGGAAACATAAATGCGAAGCAACACTTGGTCTATGCAGTTACCGGAGCCGCAATTCTATTCGGTGCCCAAAGTATCGTTGATCTTATTCAGCGGGTGGTTCGATGAAGAATTGTCCAACCAGTAATATGAACCGTTCGCAATTATGGGGATTTGAAGTCAGCCATATTGTGACTGCGGTTTCTGTTCTCGCTGGTTCGAATGTTTTACTGAACATTATGGGTGCTCCCTTGTTTTTGTCGTGGGGACTCGGACTAGGAACTTTAGGTGTTCTACGAGTTATCTCACACGGACAAAAAAACGGTCATCTCGAACTTATGAGCCGATTCATCATTGAACCGCACATCTACTTAGGTCACGCAGGACGTTTTAAAAGGAATAAGGAAAATGAAAAAATACTCCCTTAGTAAAACTATTCTACAAACCAAATGGATTGGTGAAGGTTTAATTGAGAGTTCAGACGGCTCCATCTTCAAAAGTTATGAGGTGGAGCCGTTATCAAGCGGACTTTTTGAAGAAGGATTCAATGGCCCAAGCAGTGATGGCTTTTTTCAAAAGCTTTCTGAACTGCTATCGCGGCTTCCTAGTTCTTTCGAGGGACAGGTTTTGCTTTTTCGATCACACGTAGAGCACGAAATCGCTGGTTTAAAATCAACCATTCTGGTTTTCGAGAGAGTGAGAAAGGAAGAGAGCTATTCGCACTTTCAAGCTATTTTGCATGAACTAAAAACTCAGCCTAAACCCCTAACTGAAATGACATGGAAGTCATACCTTGCCACGATCTTCGGTCCGAAAATTTTCAAGAACTCATTGCCAGATATTGTATGGCATAAAGACTTTATTCAGGCCGATCAAAATAGTGTTCGCATTTTGTCGCTCACTGAACTTCCACAAATTACATGGAAGGGTTGTTTGCAACCTATTTTCGAGAGTCATGTTCCGTTTACTTTATCTCTAAAATTCAGCATACCTGATCGAAAAAAGATTCGCAGACAGCTTGAGACAAAACGGCGCGTGAGTCATGCCCTGTCGGCTACTAGCTCGCTGGAAGTGAAAAATATTGAATCGAATTCGGTGTTAAGCTCATCAGAGGAAACTCTTGAGCGCATCTTGGTAAACAAGGAGACGTTATTTGAAATTTCTCTGGGTCTGACTGTTGCTGGTTCAGAACAGGAAACCAGCGACATCGCCAATGACTTTGAAAGAGTCGTTTCGGGAATCGGCAATGCAGGACTTTACCCAGAAAGCCTAGGCTCTCTACCCGTTATTGCGAGTCACTTGCCAGGAAATAAAATTCTGGGGATCAGAAAACTCCCAATCCTTTCTGAAAACCTCGCGCAAATTTTCCCCCTACTACATGACTACTCTAGAAGTAATGATCCTTCTGCACTTACATTGCGCTCTCGGAGTAACGAAGTGTCGAATTTAAATTTATTCTCAAAAGAGAATCTTAATTTTAATTCGTTTATTTGTGGCGCATCTGGATCAGGGAAAAGTTTTTTAATGAATGCAATTTTGTCTTCACTGCTAAAAGACGAGCCGAGAACAAGACTTTGCATTTTTGATATCGGCGGTTCTTATCGCCGTATCATCGAATCCAATGGCGGAGTAAGTCAGTTACTCACCGTAGAAGAAGCTCACGGACTGCTCGCAAGTTTCTTACGCCTTAAGCCTGTCAACGGATCTGGATTTTACCGCACTTTCATCGAGACTCTCTGCGGGTCTGGAAGTCATATCACTCATTCACACCGAGTTGCGATAGATGATCTTTTACGTCAGCTCGAGGGAACACAGCTTAAAATTGGTGATCTTGTTCAGATTGCCAGTGAAAAATCAGAACGATTCTACCAAGACGTGGCACATTGGCTGAAGCCACATTTGGCGCTGGATAAAGTTCCTGTAAGAGAAGACCTTCAAGCTATGATTGGTGCGCAGGTCACAGCCTTTGATTTTAAAGAGCTTGATGCCGATCCTGTTCTTCAGCGAACAGCCATTCTATTACTGTCAGAACTTTTATGGGGAGACTTAACTAAAGGCACCTACTCAAGAACGCTCATTGTCTTTGATGAGGTGTGGAGATTTTTTGCCCAAAGCAAAAGCTTCCTAGAGGAAATGTATCGTACTCTTCGAAAATATCGAGCTGGCATTGTTTCAATCACACAAAACTTAGCCGACTATGGTGACGAAGCATTTGCAAAAATGATTTTCACCAATAGCTTTACAAAGATTTTTCTACAAAACGGCGCTGCTGCGGAGTTTTTAAAACAAACATTTGATTTGCCCGAAACCGATATCGAAAGAGCTCTCTCGGTCACTTCAAAAAAACCGTTGTATTCAGAGTTTTTTGCTCTCAGTCCAACTATGAGTCAAATTTTTCGACTTTATCCAACGCCAGAATTTTACAAACTGGCAAATACCGAAAACATTTCATCACGAAAGGAATAAATTTGAAAAAGTTAATCTTAGTGGCCTTTTTATCTTTCTCGTCTTTTCAAGCAAAAGCTGACCTTTGGGGAGCAGACCTTCCACTACTTGCAGAAATTGTATTCAATACGCTTCACACGATGATGGAATTAGAAAAACAAACTCGTCACATGGCAGATGAACTTGATGGCATCAAAGATCGAATTGATCGCATTCGAACCATTGCCGATATGGTTCAACCATCAGAATGGGACAAGTGGAAGGACCCCAAGGAAGCCATAAACCGACTGCGGATGATTTATCATACAATTCCAAAAGAATACCGCTCAGAAAAATATGACAACATTGAAAATGAGCTTTCAAAGGCGATGAATCTCGTCGCACGGGTTGGGCCTGAAACTGCTACGACATTTAAGTCAGGCAAAGAACTGGAGCGACGGGGAGCCGACGCCTCCCCTGGAGTCGCACAGAAACTCACAGCCTCAGGTATCGGGACGTTGATTGCTTTGGAATCTCAATCGCAAGTGATTCAAAGCCACATCACGAGCTTACTTGCGCAGATGTTGGCGGAAGGAAATGAGAAAGAAACGCGGTCTGTTGCCACTAAAGGAGGAGCATTCAAGTCCTTTGCGACAAACTTAGGACAAAAAGAATCTCAATTTTCCAAAGTAGCCTTAAGTGACTGGAAGTCTCGATGAAATATTCAATCCCTGCTATTGAGGAATACGAAAAGCTGTTACCTATAGCTCGTCAAATCTACGATCACACGAGTCACTTAAGCTGGCAGATGCTTCTGCCTCTCTTTTTAGTGTCGGTCGCTCTTGCTTATACAACAGACCTAGGAGTCAGTGGAGCCGTCATTGTAAGACTTAAACGCTTGGTTTTAGTGGCACTGTTGTTGGTCACATTCCCAACTATTGCGGAGTTTAGTCAGATATTAGGTGTTGAAATCGCCAGATCCATCGACGACATGACCGGAATTGACATGGTACTTGAAGCCGCTTCAAAACGTGCTGAGGCGTATTCGTTTGATCTCAATGGTTTACTGAACTTAGGAAGTGATTTGCTTGTTGGCACCCTTGTCCTACTAAGTTTTGTCATTTTAATAGTCGCAAGATTTTTTCTTCTCGCATTTCAACATTTCTATTGGTTTTTATTAGTCGCTCTCGGACCATTTTTGATTCTCGGATCTCTATTTGAATCTTCAAGCGGAATTACCAAAGGGCTTTTCAAATCCATGTTTCAAGTTGCGTGCTGGCCAGTCATTTGGTCGGTTCTTTCGGCCTTTTTGAAAGCGTTGCCGTTTGCATCGTCTTATGCCGTTGAAGGCAATCTAATCACTGTCGTAACTTTAAATTTAATTATCGCAATAGCTCTACTTTTCTCGCCTTTCATCGTTTCGCAGCTCGCTGACGGCGTGAATCTAAGTGTAGGCGACACTCTTCGAAAAGGGGTCCTTAAGACTGTCATGATGTCGAATCCAAAATCTTTTTTAGCTTCATCAGCAGTAAAAGCGGCGAAAGCTAGCAAGTACGCAAACCATGTTCGTAATTATGCAAAAGGAGGAAAGTAAAATGTTATTATTTTCTATAATTTTATCTCAGGCTCTTGCTGCTACTTCAATGGGTCCAACAAGTTTCCCTGTCTTCCTAAAGGAAGGCTTCAGCTCAATATTGGAATTTGAAGAAGCTCCTAGCCAAGTAGTTCTTGGCGATCAAAATATGTTTCAGATCGAAAAGCTCAACAAATCTATCGTCATTAAACCACTTACACCTTATGCGACGACCAATATGTTTGTTTATTTCAAAACCAAAGAGACCAAGCTTTTTATTTTAACTGCTTCGGAAGAAGCAGAACCGACGTATTATAAAAAATTTTCTACGGTAATGCCAAAAGTTGAAACACCAAAACCAACTGCACCTAAAAAATATGTTCGTGGTGCGCGGTTAAAATCCTCTAGTTTTGATAAGAAAAAAGATTTCTTTACCGTGGACTTCGAAATATCTGCCGACTCTACAGGCAAGGTCACTCCAAACTGGGATTTGATTCGACTTAAATACAAAGATCGAACGATGAACCCGAGCAAACTGTGGTCGGAACGCCGAGAGGTTCAACAGGATTCATCTATCAAAGGCCGTCTGATCTTTACCAAACCCAATATTCCACTGGATATGAAAGATGTATCGGTCATCATTCCAATCAAAGGAACCGCAAAATCCATAACATTTAATTTGCAGAAAGGGCGCTAATGAAAAATTCCAATGCTTTTAAAAAACAGCGCGAACGTCTTTTAAAAAGGTGGTCGGAAGAAGACTATCCAGGAGGAACTCCCAGGTTTCAGCTATCTTTACTTGCAAAGGACATAGTTATCTTTTGCTTAATTCCTATCTGCGCAATCATTTTTTATAAACTCGTTGAAGCGTCTGTCTCTGGGCCAAGCCGACCTACAGAGAAACGTAAACCTGAAACAAAACAGGAAGCAAACGAGAAACATTCACAGATTATTCACTTTCAATCCCAAAGCTCTGGTAGTGGAGCAATAGCATTTTCAAAAAGAGCACCTGGCACAATTGTTAAAGTTCGTCTTTTAAATGTCGTCGAAACTTTCTCCAATGCTCCGGTGCATGCGCAAGTTATTGATAGTGGGCTTGGACGTGAATTTATGGGTGCGACTCTCATTGGTGATGCGACGCCAGAAAGCAATTCAGGACGCATCAAAATTGATTTTAAATTTGTTCGTCATCCACGAAGATTGGATTTGGCTGTACCCATATCTGCGCGTGCCATGAGCCTCAATGGAACATTCGGCTTAGATGCTTCGAAGAAAGAAGGCTTTTTCGCTAGAGCTTCCATCCGTTCAGCTTCAAACAATACCGCAGGTAACGACACGGGAAATGATAATCAGGACTTCAAAACTCTTGTTGCTCGTGCGGTAGCTGCTGGTCTGATGCAGGAATTTCAATCAGAAGCCAGTGTCGCACATAACAATGCACAAGTTTTCACGTTAAAACCAATGACCGAGTTCTTCGTAGAACTGACGGATTATTTCCCAGGACAAAAATAATGAATGATACAAATTCTACAACTCTATTGCTGATCCCTGTCGGACTTGTCGTTTTCTGGGTCTACGATGCCTATTCATCTCTTCGGCTGGTAGACCGAGCCCTTCTACTCTGTGTGTTTTTCTTAGTTATGACTTTACTTGGAATTTTTCTTTTTTATCTTTTTTCACCTTGGGGTAAAGACAATCGTAAGCGCCTAGAGCGTATCAAAGAAATCCCTAAAGACCTTCTGACGTTCAGTGAAAAATCCGTCCTAATGGGGATTGAAGGTGACCTTGATGAAAAAATTTATCTTCCAGATCAAATTCGGACCCGTCATGTCCACATACTAGGTGCAACGGGATCTGGAAAAACCGAAAGCGTTATCTTAAATTTTCTAAGACAAGATGTTGAGCGAGGTATGGGAAGTATTATTCTTGATGCCAAAGGCGATCACTCCTTTTTAAAGGAACTGTCCACATGGATTCCAAATCATCGACTTTTCATTTTTGATCTGAGCGATCCCGATTCAGTTGGTTATGACCCTTTGGAAATCGGATCACCCATTGAGGCCGCACAAAGACTCTTGTCTTCAATGACCTGGAGTGAGGAATATTACAAGTCAAAGGCACTCTCGGCACTTCAAAGAATTTTTCAAACACATTTTGAAATCAACGAACGCAATCCAAAGTTAATTGAAATTGCCAACTACCTCGAAACACCGAATGCGTATTCATCTTTCGTTATTTCTAAAGATTTTCCCCAAGCACTTGCAGTCAAAGAATTTCAAGACTTATCCGGTCTGAGAGACCAAGTTCACTCTTTAACTATTGCTCATCTTGGAAACACACTATCCCCCACAGATCAAAATAGAATTGATCTAGCTAATGCAGAGAATGGCGCTGTAATTTACTTTAGACTACAAAGCTTAATATCACCACAGATTGTGGCAACGCTCGGAAAACTCATTATCAATCATTTAAATTTTTTGGCCGGAACAGCGCATCGGGAACGAGATGAAGCAAAACAGAGAAAACTCGTTCCAGTTTACTTCGACGAGTTTGCGTCGTTTGCCTGTCTTGAATTTGCAGACTTAATTTCAAAAGCCCGTTCTGCGGGTTTCGCATTACATTTTTCGCATCAAAGTGTCGGCGATGTTATGGAAATAGCACCTGGCTTTTTAAATCGGATCACCGATAATTCGGCAACTAAGATAATTCTCCGAATTAACGATCCTGACTCTGCTGAATTCTTTGCAAGATGTTTTGGCACGAAGGAAATCCAAAAAACCACTCAACGTATTACGAATGCAAAAGACGTTGATGCTGCCGAGATAGTTGGCGAAGGGACCACTCGAGATGCTCACCAGTTTCGAGCTTCTCCGGATCTGTTAAAGACTTTACCGACAGGAACTGGAGCCGTGTTGATTGCTCATGGAAAAGAGACCCCTCATGGAGCAAGCAGCGTTTTTAAAATTCGGTTTCCGGAATTAAGCGCCGGACAATACAGAAGCAAAATACAATAGTTATAGGTATTTAGAGGCATCAACATTGCTAAGGTATAACAATTTAAATGTAAGGAGGTTTTATGGAACGCAAAAGAAACGGCCCACGAAAGGGAGCTGCTAAGAAATGGTCCGAAAGATTGAAAAAGATCAGGGAACAACCGCCATCCTCAGAGCTTATGGAAATTCTCAATCAGACAAAGAAGCCAGAGAAAGTGGCCATTCCTAGAACTCGGATCAAAGATTTGGAGGTGTAATGCAAATAATTCGCGGAATAAATCAACTCCGAGGGTTTCTGAAAGACAACACTGCTCTTGGCTGTCTTGCCGATACAGGATTGCTATATGCAGCTTCTGATACAGATGATCGCCTTTACAATCAAGCCCTTGAAGTATTCGAAGCCTTAGAAGAATTTGACACTCGAATTTATTCGAATGTTATCAGTCGGATGGAATTTGTTGATTTGATCTTCAGAAAGCAAATTACCATTGGTGCCATTGAAACTTTTAAAATGCTAAATACGACTACAGCACATAGAGGACTATTCAACATTTTAAAAAGCATTCGAGATGAGAACACCGCTCTGAAACATCAGAACCAATCTTACAAAGTCTCTGAAGGAAAATTGAAGAAACTAAGGGAACAACTTGAAATTGCGGCAGGTCCAGAAAATTGGAGAGAATTTTGCCAACAGTTTATTGGCAAGATGCTTCTGAATGAATGGACGATTCTTGAAGAGGAATTCGGACTTCATTTCGTTGAAGTTCTTGAGGGGCAGACCTCAGAAGTTATTGAACGTCCTTTGCACTGGGCCGACATGATTCGAATAATGGGAACCCAAGGCATTCGAGGCCCTGACGCCATGATTGCTAATTTGTTTTTAAAAAGCCGACTTCCTCTCTTAATTACAACTGATAGCGATATTGTAAGATCATTTGATGAAGACGATCCCGAACATCAGACGAAAACAATTCTACACTTAGAACAATAGACGACATCTTTCCTACTTAATCAATCCAGCTCGTCCACTCCTCTACTGAAATATCCATTGGAGGAAAAATGAAAAAACTAATTTATATGAGCCCTTTCTTGGCTCTTTCAGTTTCATGCACCACGCTTGATAAATCATTCAGGCTTGGCGCTGTTACAGGAGCATTGACTGGAGCTGCGGCCGTTTATGGCGGTGCAAGTAACAGCGGTAAGCCACCGACTATAGAAGAAGTCGGATTAGGCGCGAGCATCGGCTTGGGACTTGGCTTGATTACCTCCTACTTTGTTCACCAACAGGTCGTGGAGGATCGCGAAGAGATGTCCAGACAAACCGAAATCTACTTTGGCGACTTACCACCAAGTCCATTTTTAATTCCACAACCTAGCAATAGAAAAGGCGGTCGGTAATGAAAAAGAAATTACAAGTCGCCCTTTGCGATGAAGCTTGGAATACGTTAGAGAACTTAACAAAAGAAGCAAATGAAAGCTTCGCAAACGGCAATATCAATTTCTCTGACATTGTGAATGAAATTATCCTAACTGCTAAATTAGATATTCGCTCCATACAAGCGAAGCACACGAACATTCGAAAATCGTTAAGGCTGATGGCTGCTCAGAAGGAAATTGATATTGATTCCGCTATTCGCGCACTCATGGATTTAAAATCAAAAGGGACAAAACGAAATTCTAAGTCGCAACTTTCAATAGAAGGTGTTGAGCAATGATAGCTCCAAGCAGTCGGCCAAAACGTGGCAGCGAGCTATTGCAACTTATTCGGGATCATGGGCCTGTCTCAATTGATGTACTTCAACGGATGGCCCAGCCACAAATGTCGAAGAAAAATATCCGCAAGTCTCTGGGAATTCTCAGGCAGAAGAATTTAATTGAACTCCTTAGCTTAAATTCTCAAACTACTTACTACCAAATAGCGCAATCTGAGATCAGTCGGAAACAAACTGCTGAGATTCTTCAATGTAGCGCCGATGAAATAACCCGCCCACTTTTGCGCAAACAAGATTGGATGCACAATCAATGGTGTGAGTATTGGATACTTTTGATTAAGCGACTTATTCCAGAAGCTGAAATTATTCGAGAACGCACGATAGGAAGCAATGAAATTGCAAAACGCATTTTGCGACTCAAAGAGCGCGACTTCGACTTAATGCCAGACTTCCTACTAATGCTTCCAAAAGAAGCCTCGTGCGAATCTACTTATATTGCCTTCGAAATAGAACGAACCCGCAAATCAAACGAAAGAATCCTACGGAAATTTAAAAAATACATGGAGGGCACTAAAATTGACGGCCTGATTTATATTTGCGATTCAGGAAGACTTTCTGAAACTATTCGCATGCTGTATCAATCCAAATTGGCGACTCAGTCAAAGCGAGTAAGACACTATTCAGATCACTTTTTCCTCTTTTCTGATTCTATGGATGGGGGCGGTCTAGAATTGAATCGATTATTTAACGCAATGGCCGAGTCGGTTTCATTTGTAAATTGGTGTGTACAATTACGCACAACAAAATGGACTTTAAGACGAGACAATCAATTTAAATAACTGGGAGCACTCCCATTTTATCGACGCAAACAATTTGCCTCCTGCTTCACGATTTTTCCTCTGGCAAAACAAGCAATTAACCCGGCCCGCCCGCCGCACATTGCCCCTCTAAAGCTTCGTGACCACTCCCAACCTACATCTGGTGATGTTTAACGGTTGAAAGTGGTCACGAAGACGGTGCAAAGGCGGCGGGCGGGCTAGGTGTTAGTGGAACAGAGATAGGGAATGACACAGGGAAATAGAGAGGAAAATTGGAATGGAAATACAGAGGAGAAAACGGTAAATTCAGAGGTAGAGAAAAAGTTCTTTGAAAACAAAATAGTACCCATGTGGGCTTCGACTAAGGTGGCCGCAGACGTTCTTGGAATTACTCCTAATGCTTTACGAATTAGAAAATGTCGTGGGCAAATAGAATGTCGCTATTTCGGAAATCAACTTCGATTCAATATCAGCTATCTCCAATCTCTGTTTCGCGATGAGCGAGGCACGAGCGAAAGGAGTAAATGATGTCGATTAGAAAAGTGATGATTGACGGCACACTGAAGTACGAAGTCTTTGTAAAAATACGCGATAAATCTGGTAAGCAAGTCGCTCGTCGAAAAAGATTTTCGAATGAGCGTGAAGCTCGAAAAGCTGAGCTTGATATGTTGATGGACCTTCAAGGTCATAAGACAAAGATCACTTGGAAGAACTGGATTGAGCATGTGCTTGAGAAGTATAGAATCGAATATCGAACTTCGACCTACTTCAATTACAAGCACTGCTTGAACAAATGGTTTGATCCTATTTGGAATGACAAATTTTTAGATGAGATCAAACCGAGTGATGTCCATAAGGCCATTTTCGAAAATGCCAAAAAGACTTCCAGCTACACGCAAAGAGGTCTTCTGAAAATTGTTAAACGAGTTTTTAACTTGGCAATTGAAGAAGGCATCATCCAAAGGAATCCCGCTGTAGGAATTCGAGTTCGTTGTGCCGATGCGAACCAAGGAGTTCTCAACCGCAACGAAATTGAAATCCTACTTCGTGAAGCCAGAAAGTGTGAGCATAGGTTCTTTCCGCATTGGACGCTGGCTTTGTTGACGGGCATGCGCTCGGGTGAGCTTTACAGCTTGAGGTGGACTGACATCGACCTCGTAACTGGAAAAATCAATATCAGCAAAGCGTGGACTCGCTACAACGGCGAAGGTCCAACCAAGACGGCAAAAAACCGGATTTATCCTATTTCAAATGAATGTCGAAAGTTTCTTGGAGAGCTTCAAGCAAACTACAGCAAGGATTCCGAATACGTCCTCCCCCGCTTATGGGAATGGGACCAAGGAGACCAAGCTAAGGTGCTTAAGAGCTTTTGTCAGGAAGTCGACATTACCCCAATTAAGTTCCATGACCTCCGAGCTACTTTTATTACGCAGATGCTAAATAACGGAGTTCCGCTTTCTAAGGTAATGGCTATTGTCGGCCACTCATCCCTGAAAACCACCCAAGGCTACCTGCGCTTGTCTGGTAAGGATATTGAGGGAGCGACAGAGGATCTTAAAATCCAAGTGCCTCAAGCCGAGGAAAGCTATGACAACGTCGTTCAGCTCAAAAGAAAGTAGTAGATCGGTCGAGGTAACATTTGGTAACATGGGTTCTAACTTGCTAATGATCTTGGTGGTTTAACTCAATGCAGAGTTACCCATCCAGTTTAAAATAAATAAAGCCGCCCAAGGGGTGGCTTTTTTATTTTAAACTTGGTGGAGATATCCAGGACGAGAAGTGAGAGCGCGGCCGCGATCAGATGCGACGAGCATCTGTCGAGGCAAGTCGCACACGAAGTGCGACTTAGCGATCGAGCCGGCGGTCTGCAGTTCGCGAAGCGGATGCGAGCGAACGAAGGACAGTCCTGGCTCCCCATCCACCCTTCAAATACCGGGATCCACGTCTACTGGTTAACTGATATACCCGGGCTTAAATTGTAATAATTAATTCTTGAGACAATTTATCAAAACGCCATTCAAACTGTGAAAGCATGTCCATGCCAACAAGCATATCCTGCTGATTAATGGGTGCGCCCGGCCCAATAACACTGACCACGAACGTTCCATTTGCCATTTGGTTTTTTTGAGCAAAGATACTTGGCAATGACACGCCTATCGATTTTAACTTATCCGTCAGTTCCGGAATTGGTATATCTCCTTTACTGGCCCTGTTTTCTTGCCATATAAGCGTTGGTTGAAACAAAGCCACACAAGGCAAAATCCTTCCAACCCGCCCCTCTAACTGAACCATTAATGGAAACTTTCTCGAAAACACATTACCATTTGCGGTTCCGCCAAGATCGTAAGGTCCATCAGGCTGTAGTCCAAGAGCTTGAATATAAGAACCACAAATACAAGTACTCGAAGCCCCTGTATCAATAATTGCATTTACCGTTAGCGGTTTCCGCACATTTGAACCGGGTTTGCGCAAAACCACAGAAACTTTAAATACATTATTAGTTAGTTTAACTTTTATTTCTGCCACGATATGTCAGTGAAAAAATGAATAGGGACAACTAGGGGAGTATCCGTTTCGACTATCTTCTTTATGAATATCGGCTGTTCCGCGAAGCCACTACTATAAGCAGCTTCAACAGCCTGATCATAAGAATTAAAAAACTCAGCTTCAGATTCATGAATCCAGGCAAACTGGCCTTTTTTTGACCTCAACCATTCCTGTTTTTTGTCTAAAAATAGCTTTTGCTCTTTTTCAAAATTACTAATCATATATTTCAGTCCTATTAGAATAAAACCATGCGAAATATATCATACCCTTTGATTATACGATAGATATTTAGTGTTTGGTTAATGACATAAAAAATCAGGTACTTAGCATAGGTATAACGTATCAAATCAATACAATAGGCATTGTACCCATAAACTCATTCGAAAAACTAACCCAGCAGAGCATCCCTACTGGACGCGATCGTCTACCCCTGAGTCACCGAATCTCCAACATTCACCACTACTCCATTGTGGATCAAGTGAACATAGCGGGCCATAGTGACATCAAATTGAGTGACATAAATATGATTGTCGCCACTGGCGCAACCATTGCTATCAGATTTACTTTCCTCAATTTCAGCTTCACCTCCCACCCGCACGGCAAGGATGACCGCTCAAATCGGTATAACAAAATCATATTTCAATTAAAAGTTAGATAAACTTTAAAAGGTCGTGAAGCTGTCAGAAATTTTTATTAATTGGTCAATCACTAACCAGATCAAGCAATTTTTTGAACAGGCTTACGCTTAAACATCACTAGATTTTCCTCTGGATAAAAATCCCGCTTTTTTAGCCGTGCTTTAAATTTGTAATTGTCTTCTAAACCAACAATTACTTTAATTGCAGTTTTCAACCTTTCATCTGAAAACCCCAATTCGTTATATTTTTCCTGTAGTTCTTTTAATTCAGGAATATAGCTTTTGGGACTATTCTGCCTACGATATATTTCCTCTATATCGTAGGCATCTGTAACCAGCCCCCGCTCCGCTCTTTTATGAAATATTTCTTTTGCTAGATCATATCGATATACCTTCAAATAATCAGACGTAAGAGCCATGAAAAAATTCGAAATTACATGCCATGGTCGATTTGATGAGTACAACACATCTGGCATTGATGGCGGAGCAAAGCATGCGACACTAAAAAAGTTATATGTTTCGTCTAAGAATTTAATATTATTCACCGCTTTGAGAAACTGCTCAAATTCTTTGACGCGGTTTAAGACGTACTGGACTTTTGAGTACACCCGGGCAAACTGAACTGCATAAGCAATTTGATAAGGCACGAAGTTAGGATCTTCTTCTAGGCATTTTATTCTGCACTTTAACGAAATTAGATTTCCCTCTTCTAAGTCGCCATAGCCTGATACACCCCAAATTTCCAGAAGGGACTTGATAGTCCCTTCTGCACTGATAGAAATTCCTACTGTATTTAAGCCCATTTCAAAACTATTCAACAAAGTAAACTTTAATAACTTATCTTTTTCTTCATCAGACATTTTGTTAGCATACAATAGATAAAATTGTCTAAATTGGGCGAATAATACTAACTCAGCATCTTCATTGGAGTTAGGCCAAGCTAAATATGGCCAATCAAGGCGCAAAATATTGGGCGCTGAACTGTTGATAACATTTTCATTTTCCACCACTTCAGCCAACTCTCTTTTACGTTTTGTGAATAAGCCCATTTTCACCTCGATAGTTATTAATCGGATTTTAATCACCAAACTATCTAGGCATTCGGACAGTGCATCGGTTTAAACAGGCCTATTAATCTATACCTAAGGGGCTTACCTTTAGTATGTTTCAAACTGCCAACTCTACCGTGTCATTCTGAAACACTTGCTTACCATATTTCTGGCACTCACCTGACTTACATCTGTTAACAACGCTAAATATGATGATTTAAAATTTATGTTCTTTTCAAGGTTTGATAAAAAATCGCTACATATCACAAATCAACTCAACATAAATTGACTCATTTTTGTATTCTAAATTAACTTCTTCAGAACCTCTGCCAAAAAATTTCTTTTTATTTTTATCATAACTACAAGTCGTGATCTGCGTTTCAGATGCCCCACTTGAATGCTTGCACTCCAAGGATCTCGACTCCAAGAACGTATCACCAAAAGATCTCGCCGAAATTCCTTTTGAAGGCTCAATAACACATACCCAGTCCGCACCGATAACTGTGACCCCAAAGTCTGGAACTTCGATATCGTCATGAAGTGTCTTAGAGCTTTTGATTAAATTCTCTGGGGAACCATTTTTAAAAGTGCGATGTGCACGATACTTCCACTTATAAAATGAAGCATTCGCTTGATAAGTAATAAAAAGGATTCCTAAACAAACAAAAATTGAACTAAACCTCATAAATACCTACTCTTTACTTTATTAGATTTCGAATTAAATAGTTTTCATATTACTGCCTCAGAATGAATCAATTTTTAAAAATATGGCAATTAATTTAACTTTCAATTGGCTTTGGTCGAGAAGAAATAGACCATAGCTTACATTTTCATAATTTAAACCAGGAACGGAGCAAACTTGCCTACTTTCATTGCTGAAATCAAAGACGAAAAAGATCTTGCCAATATCTTTTTCCAAATCAAAGCAAAGCTCGGAACATATGGCTGTAGTTTGGTCGATGACCGATTCAAATTTAATAGAACTTTTGTTGCATATATTTGTCAGTTTGCAATACTCTACGCTCTTATTGGCGCAAAAATTGATTTATCGTCTCTATACATTTTTGTCTTTGTTTCTTTTACAGGAACTTTTGCCTACCGAACATACATCTTTTCTCAAAAACTGGGATTTAGTCGAACAGCTTCCTTTATTCATTCAGTTGGCGTTTTATTACCAATTTGGGCAATTGTTCTTTACTCATATCTTCAAGCACGATATCGAAATGCAATCTCAAAGTTCAACATAAGCGTAGAAGAAACAACTATCTATCACGACAAAAAGAATTTCTTTTCAAATACCCTAGAAAATAGCGAATTAGCATCCTAGAATGCTAATTTGTCGGAGCTTGCGCTAGTGTGAATAATTATTCTCGAATCGCAATCTACCATGTATTCTGCTAGTTTTTTCTCTATGAAATTTAAACTGATCTGATCTATTCCGGCTCCCCAAAGAAGAAATTCACAGATCTCTCGTTCTCAGGAACATCACTCCACAAAACAGGACTTTCAGGTCGCGATAAAATCACTCCGATCCCTTGGTACTGACCGGGCTCACCCGCAAAAGACACCACTTCACTCTTACTAAAACCAAATTTAATAGCCTGCTTCGCACTCCAAGTTTGCCGAACCGCGGTCTCCAAAGATATATTTGGATCGCGAGTCAATTCATTCACCTTCTCCAAATTAGTTCCCCAAAACCAGTTCGCGACAACCGCCCGAACTCGATCACCAAAAAAACCCATAAACTCCTGGTACGCTTCCACCCCGGTGAACGAAGTCGTATGATTTCCATTCGTGTCTCTTGTAATTATATAAATATGCAAAATCCCATGATCCGTTACACGAGCACGAACATCAAAAGAAGGATGATAAGGGTTTTTCTCGATAAAAATTTGATAGGTTTGACCGTCTTCAGACACCCATCGCTGAATCGGTGGCTTCCTCTCAGTGATGACCACAGGCGCAGTCGTCGAGCCTGACCAGAACCTCGACAGTCCAGATAATATCTTCTCGCACAGACCTGCACTCGCACTTGCGGAGTAAATCATAATCATTATGAGTAGAAATAAGCGTTGAACCATCATTGCTAAACTTCTAAAGCAATAATATGGCCAACCCGGTGGTACTGAAAATAAGGTTTGCGGCGTAGCCAGTCGCGCAACTTGATGACACCGTTTACGACAGCCTCAAATCCGCCGCCAAGTTTAGATCCTATGATAAGTCAGCTCAATTATGTTCTTTGACAAAGAACTCGAGCCATCTATCGCACCATTTTTATCCTCACAGTGGGCCAAAGCTACACAAATGGTTAAAAAACTCGGAGAGTCTTCTTAAGAGGACTCATCATGGACAACACAACAAATACCCGCCCCTTCCTAGAATCCATAAAGCGAATAGGGGCGCAAGCACGAAATTGGGAACATATACAAGATTATGGCGTTCATCTTGACGTCTTAAACCCCTCACGAGAAAAGCGTCTCACCTTCACTGCGACTCAATTCATTTTAATTGGGGCCGCTATTGCAACCCTATTTATTATGCAAGCTGGTTTTATGTACTACCACATTCGCCGTCAGGGCATTGCAATTGAACAATTGAATGTAAAACTAAAAGCTTTAACAAACTCATCCTCAAAGGGGCCTGGCAAAAGATAACGACTTTTGCCTTGAACTGAAAATGTGTGCAAGAGCTTGGTGTCTTATATAACCTATTCACTTGATGAAATCGCCGCAAGATTTGGCGAAGATTTTTAAAAACTTCTTAACTTCGCTCGAACATAAAGCGATCTTCTAATAACAATTCCCAAAAATCGAATGCGACTTCACTTCAAATAAAGTCTTTCCCCATTCGTGGCGTGCTTCTCGAACGATGGGATCATAAATACTTCCATCGTCCATAATATTAAAATTCAATTTATAATTCTTAAATATATTTTGCGAACACGGGCTGCTCGCGTCCATCGTCACAGCATAGTAAGAAAACATCCCAGCCAATTTTTTTGGACTGGCGTTATAAAACACCGGCGGAGCACAAGAAGCCCCCGGGGCTTCAATCACCACCTCACTACCTTCATCTGTCAATGTCAGGGTCATCACCGCAGGAAGCCGGGTGCATGTGCGCTCACCGGTATAATTATAATAATACCCCTGAAATTGCACCGTCGTCGCTCCCGCAACCGCCCCAAAAGACAATCCTATTATAAACAAAATATTCTTCATTTATTCACCCTCAACGCAGTCGACAACTATTAGCGGGACTTCACAATCGACCTATAAATTATAAAAGACACCATCACTGTACTACCACAAACGACAGCACCGCCCGCTCCAGCCAGCATGTGCCCTGACGGATCTGCACCCACCACAGCCGCACTATAAGCCAACCCACCATAGTAACCCGTGATTGTTGAAAATAACGTCGTAAAAGTCGCTTGGGGTATGCTGGGATAGGGATTAATAAGTTCTTGCCCCAGCTCCATTCCAGCCCCAAAAATGCAACCACCTAAAGCAACTCCGAGATAACTTAAGAACGCCGTACGAGTCTTTCCATCGGCCTGAGCAAAACTTAACGCCATTTGATTCTGTTCAGCCTCAGCACCCTCATTTAAGCAAACAGGTAGCTCTAAATTCAAGTACGCCGCCATTCTGTCGTCGCTATACTTCACACATTTCGCCTGGTCACCCTCCATGCGCACAACTGCCACAACTTGGCTTTTAGGCTGGTCTTTAAAATCATTCGTTCCAACGGCAAACGCGATTGAACTGTTCACGAAAGTAAGGCCACAGAATAGTAGACAGGCCAATAATTTCTTCACAGAAGCTCCTCTAAGTTTATCCCTAAATCATTCAATTCTAATATCAGCAAGCCCAATGCCAACCTTGAGCTTATAACCAATCCGTACTAATACACTGAGATGGCCATTGAAACCTTCCTCTCCCTCATCACTTTCGCCTTTGTCTCGACGGTCACCCCAGGTCCAAACAACCTGATGCTGATGACCTCCGGAACGAACTTCGGCTTTAAAAAAACCATCCCCCATATGTTCGGCGTCGCCGTTGGCTTTAGCTTTATGATCTTAATCGTGGGCCTAGGTGTCGCAAGCTTGCTTCACCAATCGCATGCCGCCTATACCACTCTTAAAATCCTCTGCGTGGTCTATATGCTCTGGTTGGCTTGGAAAATTGCGAATGCAGCCCCCCCCACAGATCTCCGAACATCGGATTCAAAGCCTTTCTCATTTCTACAAGCCGCGATCTTTCAATGGATCAACCCCAAAGCCTGGTCGATGGCCTTATCAGCAGTCGCCATTTATTCGCCAAACTCAGAAATTCAGAATCTCTTTTTAATTTCAGGAATTTTCCTAATCGTAAATATCCCATCCACTAGTAGCTGGGCTTTACTAGGGCACAAACTGCGCGACTGGCTGTCATCACCAAAACATTTACGCCTCTTTAATTACAGCATGGCCCTTTTACTCGTGGGCTCACTTGCGATCATGCTATGATCACAACCACTCACTATTGGAGTTCTTATGAAATTTAAAAAAGGCTCAAAAGTTCAATGGAAATGGCTGGGTCGAAATATCTGCGGCACCGTCGTCGAATCTTTCACGCAACCCATCACCCGTGAAATCAAAGGTAAAAAGATTAAGCGCAATGGCTCAAAAGAAAACCCAGCCTACCTCGTCAAATCCGACGCCGGTAACGAAGCCTTAAAACTGGGTACTGAATTATCACCTGTAACTAAACGATCAACGAAACTGACACCGAAGATGTTCGGCCCATAACATACGACCTCTACTTTATAATCACTGGCAAATCCGTAAGGACTGAACCCGGCTTTGAATCACAGCACTTTTATCATGCTTCCCACCAGGATGAAGAACGGCCCAATAAAGTCCCGCGTGCCCCTTTGGAATCAAAATCAATCCATGCTTTGCAATTTGACGTCCCATAATCGCCACTCCCAATCGCAAATTTTTAATTGGATCCTGCAAATCGGCAAAATTATAACCGAATGAAAATTTATAATTTTTTTGATCCACCACACTTAATTGCAACAAACCCACCGACCACGTATCTGGATTATCCGCAGATCCCACATCCACAGAATAACTTTTTGGATTCCACGAGCTTTCGTAGTACGTCATCACCGAAAAAATCTGGGCCCAAACATTCACTTTCTCTGCATGCGATAGCGAATAATAACGAAAGCAAAAGCTCTCAATATCTTGGGCCGCATCGAGTGATGCCAAATTCTCACTCACCATATTCATCAAATCAAAAGACCACTGTTTTCGCTCGGGGTGAGTCGAAGACTCCCAAGCCAGCGCCTCATACGAAACATTCTCGGCCACTTGCTGCGAATCTATAGTGAAAACCGACGTCTCTCCTTCAAACTTCGCACAGCCCGAGAGCGAAAAACAAAACAATGTAAAGAATGTGATACAATTCAAATAAAACCGCATGACTGAATGAACAGCAAATTCAAAACCAGCCGTGCTCTTTCGAATACGCATTTAAATTTAGGAAATTATAAAAAAGAATCAGATCTTCAATGCTGTCTAAAAACAGTGCGATTTTTGGCAGATTTCTTACTGTGCCACACAATTAAAGTACGGACTTTCCATACAATAGATATTATTCGCGCACCCCGTCTGTTGCGCATCAATACACGCATCCGCAATCGTGTCTTTCGCGTTCGGCTCGGTTGGCCTCGTCACCCACTGCCCACCATGACCACCAGTGAAAAAATCGATGGTGCACGCAATCTTCTGCCCGTTATCAACAGCGGCTTGCAAACTGGCATCATCCGTCGGACATCCCGCCGGCACATCATCTGCATAAGAAAACGCACCGGGTAATAATAAAAGAATAAAGATCCATTTCGTCATGACCGGAAATTTGCGCGCTTTAAAAACGGATGTCAAACAAAACCCAGCGCATAAACAAACAGAAAAAATTACGTCGGCGTAATTGCGACCTTTAAAACTCCATCGCGTTGATTTGCAAATAAATCGTAGGCTTCTAGAATTTGATCCAACTTAAAACGGTGAGTCACCATCGACTTTAAATTCACACGTTGAGTACTGATCACATCCATCAATCTTCTCATTCGCTCTTTTCCACCGGGGCAAAGAGTTGTCACAAGATGGTGATCACCAAGACCAGCATCAAATGCGGTGAGTGGCACAGTTAAATCTTTTGAATACACACCAAGACTTGAAAGTGTACCACCGGGTTTTAAAACACGAAGACACGAATGAAAAGTAGTCTCTGTGCCCAAGGCCTCAATGGCCACATCAACACCACGACCTTTTGTTATCTCCATAATCGTGGCCACCGGATCTTTTTCTTTAAAATTAATCGTCACATCCGCACCAACAGCGCGAGACATCTTTAAGCGATTTTCAAGACTATCAACCACAATCACAAGTCCCGCACCACTAAGGCGAGCGCCAGCTGTCGCACACAGGCCAATGGGGCCTTGGGCAAAAATAGCCACCGTATCACCAATTTTTACCTTGCCACTTTCAGCCCCGCTAAATCCAGTGCTCATAATATCAGGACACATCAAGACTTCTTCATCTGTCAGATGATCAGGCACCAACGCCATATTCGCCATTGCATTGGGCACTAATAAAAATTCAGCCTGAGCACCATCAATGGTATTACCAAATCTCCATCCACCCATGGGTTTCCCACCACATTGCGAATGAATTCCCTCAAGACAAGAATGACATTGCCCGCAAGGGGTAATCGCGCCCACAATCACGCGCTGTCCGACTTGATAACCAGTGACCGCCGAGCCTAAGGATTCAATCACGCCGACGGGCTCATGGCCAATCGTCAATCCGGGCTTCACGGGATATTCGCCTTTGAGAATATGCACATCAGTTCCGCAAATGGTGGTGGTGGTGATGCGCACCAACGCATCTGTTGGACCAGGCGTTGGGATCACTTTATTGACCAATTCAATTTTTCCGGGCGCGATAAACGCGAGGGCTTTCATTTTCAATTCTTTCATACATTCTCCATTTCAAGATTCGCTCGACAACCTTCAGGAATAAATTTTTGAATGGCCATATAAGAGCGGTAAATTTTAGCCATAAAATCTCGAGAACTGTTGACCTCAATATAATGCGGATGAGTTTTCCAAACTTCACTGATTCTTTGATCAATCTGTGCCGCTTCCTCGGCCGTTTCGATTCGTATCGGATTTTTTAAATTGTATCCGTTTTCAGAACTGGGCGTACGCAGATGGATGACGGCCGCATACTTTGCAAACTCTTTTTCAGCCGTGGTATTCAGTTCTTTGTAAAACTCTTCAGCTTCACCCGGCCAATACGCAAGCCCATCTAAACTTCCTCGATCACATAGCGCTAAAGCCCACTGCGATTCGCCTAAAACCAAATTTTGCATTTCTCTTTGCACATGAAAAATAGCTCTTTGTGCCGACTTTCGAGCGGAATCGGACTTCAAACGCCAAAATCCACCACCAAACAAAATGGATGCAGCCTCAGGAATAACTGTGACATGCTCACAAAGAATCTTTCGCATAATTTCAAGTACGGCCGTTTTACCCGCACCCGGCCCTCCGGTCACAACAATCATTCGAGTCTGCGTACTGACGGATTGGCTATTACAATTTTTTTCGCACGAATAATTCATCAATCCCCCAACATCACTTTCTGCCCCATTTCTGGAACTTCACAAGACCATCCAAAGGCTTCTGTTAGCCTGCGACGAAATTCATCGGCGGCAGAAGCTTCACCATGAGTCACAAAAACTCGTTTAGGTTTTATATTCGATCTTTTGAACAGCTCAATCATCTCAGCGTAATCCGCATGCGCTGACATATTATCGAGGGTCACGACATCGGCTTGCACCGAAACATACTGTCCATGCACTTTCACTTCCTTCGCTCCCCGCTGCAGAGCTTCGCCTCGGGTTCCTGCCGACTGAAATCCCGTCAATAGAATCGTATTCTTCGCAAACGGAGCAAAGGCTTTCAGATGATGAAGGACACGACCACCCGTCAACATACCACTAGCCGAGATAATCACCATCGGCCCTTTTTTCTCATTGAGTTGTTTTGAATCCTCAACCGTTTTTACATACTGAAATAATTTTTCGATGGCCTCACATTCAACTTCGGACAATTTATGTAATTCACGGTACTTCTTAAAAACTTCTCCAAAGGCAGTGGCCATCGGACTATTCAGATAAAGCCCGATGGATGGAATGCGTTGCTGTAACCGCAATTTATAAATACTGTACATTAATGTTTGAGCACGCCCGACAGCAAAGGCCGGCACAACCACAACTCCGCCACGCTGAGCGGTGGTTGTGATCACATTGGCAATTTCCTGCAGTGGATCTGTGTTTTCATGCCGACGATTCCCATACGTGGACTCTGTCACCAAATAGTCCACGGCAGGAAATGTGTGAGGATCATAAAAAATAGCATCATTCAATCGCCCCAGATCTCCTGTGAACGCAATTTTTTTAGCACCCACACTGACGACAACTGAAGCCGCGCCTAAAATATGACCGGCATAACTGAATTTAAATTTTAAATCGTCAAAAATAGAAATTTCTTTATCAAATGGCGCCTCAACAAAATTCTCTAATGAGGCCTCGGCTTCTTTCATTGTAAATAGCGGTAACGCCGGACTATGCTTTGTACGTCCATGCTTATTTAAATATTCAGCCTCTTCTTCTTGCAGATAACCACAATCCGGTAAAAGGATTTTGCATACATCGCGAGTCGCCGCCGTCGAGTAGATTTTCCCTCGAAAGCCCTTCTTAATTAATCGCGGAATATAGCCCGAGTGATCAATATGCGCATGAGTGAGAATAACACAATCAATGGAAGAGGCTTCAACAGGACAACCATTCCAATTTTTTAATCGAAGAGATTTAATCCCTTGAAAAAGGCCGCAATCGATTAATATTCTGCGGCCCTTGTAGCTCAGTAAGTATTTTGAGCCCGTAACGGTTCCGGCCCCTCCTAAAAATTGGAGCTCGAATGACATATAGAGACCACCTTATTTCGGACCGTTTGACTCGATTTTGCCACGACTTTCAACCAACTTGCGCAGCTGATCCAAATCGGTTTGCACATCGGGCGGCACTTGTGTTCCCGCAGATCCCGAATAGCCCAATATCGTCGCCTCTTCGAATTCTTTGTAACACTTCTTTGCCATTGGAGACGCCGGGTAACTGACAATACACTCACGCAAATACAAATCCGCCAAAGAATAAAACAGCGAATAATTTATAGATCGATCACAAATCGACAGCCAATAAAGCAGTTCGGGTACAGATGCTGAGCGAGGATACTTACTTAAGTATTCAAACAGCATTCCGGAAACGTATAAATAGGTGACCAGTTTCGGATTGCTGGCTTCAATCATTTTACGTGTCGACTGAGATTCAATATTCTTCTTTGCAAATGCCAGCACTTGTTCTGCACTGGATTGGCTCGGATCAATAGGTTTCTGCGCTTGGAAACTTTCCATTTGCTGCACCCAAGCTTCAATATTTCGACGAGCAAACGGCGGTAGCTTTTCATTCTTCAAATAAGCTTTCATCTTAATTATGCCACCGGGTAAATCACGCTTCAACCGTGTGTAGTACGTCAACTGTCTTTCCAGAGCTCGACCCAATTCATCGGTCGTGACGCCATTTTTGGGATAGCCCATGATTTGACTGTCAAACATCGCGAAGGCTTTGTCGAACGCACGCGTTGCAAATAAAAATTCCGCCTGATCAAATTCGGACGAAAACGACTTATGATTCACAAAGTTTTCAAAAGTTCGATCTGTAGACCGCATCTGAGTATGACAAGACATACAAATCGAAGCCGTCGAAGCTAATTGCCAACGAGCAAAATGCTTATTGCCAAGCCGAAATGTGCGCTCGACATCGGCAATATGATGCTCAAGTATGGATCGAGAAAATTTAAAATTTTCTTTATTTAACACAGGATCATGTGCCGCTAATTTTGCCAATCGCGAAAATTCTTTTAGACTTTTTGCAATCTCAAGTTCGTTCTTTGGATCCACAATTTTTTCATCTGAAACCATATAAGGTTTCAAAATCGTTAATTGCTCTAAAAAGCTTTGCATCAACTGTTTCGTTGTCGGCTTACTTTCAACCTTGGCTTTTTCAGCTGCAGAGGCAAAAGTCGTACATATCAAAACCAGTGTGACCAATAAAATGGGGCGCATATTTAAGTATTTCATGCAGGTACAACCAAAATGGGTTTATCACTTGTGCGCAGAAGCTTTGATGTTAGACTTCCAACCGGTGACGTTGAGCCTTTGTGATGACGTGGCGTTAAAGCAATCACATCAAATTTCTTCGCATGCTGATTCAGTCTGTATGTAATATCGCCAATAGCTTTTTCAGTTTTCAATTTCGGAAATTCCTTTTTAAATTTTTTGACACGCTCTAAATTATCCAATTCAATTTGGTTGTACATAAAAGTGTACATTCCATGCTCGATCACACGCAAGGGCTCTAAAACCACATGATACATTTCTGTATTTGATTTAAATATCTTACGAAAGTTTTCAAGAGAGTCATAGGTTTTTCTAGATCGAGCACTCAAATCGCTAGGCACCAGAATTTTTTTCGGCAGAACGCTTTTTTCCCCTCTATGCACCCAGACTGGGTATGGAGAATTAAAAATCAATCCTTCGGCCGTACTTCCTAAAAAGAATTTTAAAATTTTATTAAATCCTCGATGACCGACAACAATCATCGGGTTGGTGATTTTTTTTGCTACGGCGATCAACGCCTTGTCTGGATCTCCGTAAACTATAACGACGTTCTCTTTGTTGCTTAATCGATAGTTTTTGCGGACATTTTTTTCATGATACTCATCCATTTCCAATCGGTCGACTTGAAATGTACCATCCATAACCAACACGTCTTGAGCAACAAAAACATAAGTTACTGGAACTTTCATTTTCGCCGCAAGACCGCGAGCCTCTTGAACCACTTTTTTCGAGTATGGAGACAAATCCACTCCAACAACGAGATTTTTTATACTCTTCAACTTCATCACAGCCTCCAATTTTAAATCATTATGATTTTAAACGTGTTTCGAGTAATTCAGATAATGCTTTATAGGCATCCGTTTCCGTGAATATTCCAACCAATTTGCCATTGTCGACCACAAGGGCGCAGCCATATTTATGTTCCGCCATATGTGAAACAACTTCGTTCAGTGGAGCATTGGGTGAGGTGAAATACGGATCGGCAGTGTACGCCTCTTCAACTGTCATTGTTTTTGGATCCACATCCTTAAAACTGAGAACTAAATTAATATCTCGATCAGTTAAAATCCCAACCAATTCGCCGCCTTTAAGAACAGGAAGATGGCGCATATGAAGCTTGCGCATAAACTCACTGGCTTGCGCAATTGTTTGATCAAAACCAATCGATTTAGGAACATAGGTCATAAATTTTTGTACTGATGGAATCGCTTTCATAAAATTCTTCTCTCCCTTTATTACAGCCCTTAGTGAGCTGCTCATCTGCTACTCTTCCAAATGCCTTGCCAACGCTAAGATCCAATAGAATGGGCAACGATCATACGACCGATGACAAATTGGCAGAATGTTGTTGCTGACAATGACAAAACGTCATAAAACCAATCGCGACAGCGGAAGTAGAAAATAAAACTTATATAAATCATATACTTACTAGGCCCATTTCTTTCTCGCAGTGGCATAACAATTGAAATGGAGCGGTAAAGCGAGGCGCATATGAAGTTAAAAGTAGCAGTTGTCGATGATGATTTAGAAATGGGTCGTGTAGTTAACGATCTGCTTACAGAAGAAGGCTATCAAGTCAGCCAATACTCTTCAGCAACGGAAGCCCTCGTCGATTTTAAGCAAAACAAGCCGCACATTTTAATCACCGACAACAAAATGAAAAATGTTGATGGCCTTATGTTCCTTAAAAAAATCCAAAGCGACTACCCTGAGATTGTTTCGATTATGATGACTGCCTTTGGAACAATTGAAACAGCCATCGAAGCCATGAAGTCAGGCGCTTACCATTATATTGTCAAACCATTTAAAAATGATGAAATCGTTTTGCTGGTGAAGCGCGCCTCCGAAAGAGTGCTACTTAAAAACGAAAATCAGCAACTGAAAAAAGAGCTCAACAAAAGCTTCTCTCTGGATTCAATCGTCGGCAAAGGCCCTGCGATGTCGGCATTATTTGAACTGATCAAGTTAGTGTCCAGTTCAACGGCCAATGTTTTGATAAGTGGAGAAAGTGGATCTGGAAAAGAACTGGTCGCCCGGGCCCTTCATAACTCAGGCCCACGCAAAGGTCGGCCGTTTATCCCTCTCAATTGCACAGCCATTCCAGAAAATCTTCTAGAAAGCGAGCTATTTGGACACGTAAAAGGCTCTTTTACTGGTGCCATTAGTGATAAAAAAGGGCTGTTTGAAGAAGCCCACAGTGGAACTTTGTTCCTCGATGAAATCGGTGACCTCAGCTTAAGTTTACAAGCCAAGCTTCTAAGAGTTTTGCAGGACAAACAAATTCGTCCGGTCGGAAGCTCTCAACATAAAAATGTGGATGTACGAATTATCGCGGCCACTCATCGCGATTTAAAAATTATGGTTAAAGATGGAAAGTTCCGGGAAGATTTATTTTTCCGTCTTAACGTCATTCCAATTCGAGTTCCAGCTTTGCGCGAAAGAAAGGAAGACATCCCTCTGTTAGTCGACAGCTTTATTGCGAAATTCAGTGCACAAAATCATTCGAATATCCGCACGATCTCATCTGACGCCATGGCGCTACTATTGGCTCATCCATGGCCTGGTAACGTGCGCGAACTAGAAAACGTCATTGAGCGTGCGATTGTACTGACTCGTGGAAATACGATTGAAAAAAGCACCTTGTTTGATAGTGCCCTCGAAGAGGCCAAGCATAACGTCGATCAACTGCACTCGGATCGACCGACTCTTGAAAAACTGGAAGAACGATACATCAAAATGATTTTAAGTGAAGTGCATAACAATAAAGAAAAAGCCTCTGCCATCCTCGGCGTCAGTCAACGCACTTTATATAGAAAAGAACGTCTGTACGGCATGATATCAGAAACTGAAAGCCAGTTCTCAGAGAGTCCAAATGCCCTTTCCTAATGATGGCTTAACAAGTCAGGACTTCGCAAACTTAAAGTCCGCCCTTGATGAGGCCGCTATTGTTGCAATCACTGACAACAAAGGGGTGATCACTTACGTGAACCACAAGTTCTGTCAGGTTTCGAAATATAAACCGGAAGAATTAATCGGAAAAACTCATCAAATTATTAATTCGCACTACCACCCTAAAGAGTTTTTCCAAGACATGTGGCAAACAATTACGAAAGGACGAGTTTGGGAAGGTGAAATTCGCAATCGCGCCAAAGATGGTTCTCACTATTGGGTTCACACCACGATTGTTCCGTTTCTAGACGCTAATGGAACGCCTACGCAATATGCTGCCGTTCGATATGAAGTGACGGAAAGAAAGTTGGCTGAAGAACAACTTAAAATTTATGCAAAACAATTGGAGGTCAGTAACCAAGAGCTACAAGATTTTGCATCGATTGCAGCCCATGACCTGCAAGAGCCGCTTCGAAAAATCCAAACCTTTTCAGATCGACTGAAGGTGCGAGCAAAAGAAGAACTAAAGCCCGAATCTTTAGACTATCTGGATCGCATACAAAACTCAGCACACCGAATGCAAATTTTGATCAATGACCTGCTGACATATTCTCGCATTACAACCAAAGCTCAGCCCTTTGGTTGGATCGATTTAAATCAAATCTTAAAACAAGTGATTTCTGATCTTGAAATTCGAATTGAACAAAGCCACTGCCAAGTGCATTTTGATTCGCTTCCATCTATTCAAGCGGACGCCACCCAAATGCACCAACTTTTTCAAAATTTAATTGGTAATGCTTTAAAATTTAAAAAACCCGACACCCCATCCGTGGTCACAATCAGTTCCAAAGTTTTTAAAGATTCCCCATTGGGTCGCCCTGGTCCCGCATTACAAATTCAAATTCAAGATAACGGCATCGGATTTGATGAAAAATATTTGGACCGCATATTTACAATCTTTCAACGTTTACATGGGCGTCACGAATATGAGGGTACAGGAATTGGTTTGGCGGTGTGCCGAAAAATAATTGATCGACATGGAGGTTTCTTAACCGCAACCTCTAGTCCTGGAAATGGAGCTACATTTCTGTTAACTCTACCCATAAATCAGGTAGGAGAGTAATGTATGACAAAACAGGATAAGAAAAAAAATCCAGTACCCATACTGATCGCCGATGATGACATCGATGATTGTCAGATGATTCGAGAAGCCTTGGTCGAAAGTCGCCTGGCCAATACCCTTCACTTCGTCAATGACGGCGAACAGCTGATGAAATATCTAAGACACCAAGATATGTACGAAGACAAAAATCAATTTCCATTACCTGGAATTATTCTTCTGGATCTGAATATGCCACGCATGGATGGCCGAGAAGCATTAAAGGAAATCAAAAATGATCCTGTGTTGCGTCGAATTCCGGTTGTGGTTCTCACCACCTCTCAAGCTGAAGAGGACATCTATAGAACTTATAATTTGGGAGTGAACTCTTTTATTACTAAGCCCGTTGTCTTTTCTAAATTAGTGCAAATCATGCGCGATCTAGGACATTACTGGTTTGAGATTGTGGAACTTCCGCAAATGGATAACAACTAATGACTCTTGATGATTATAACGTTCTTTTAATTGATGACGACGAAGATGATTATATCAACTTGCGTGATCTATTTTCAGAAATACCCAGACGCAACTATAGAATCAACTGGGTCTCTTCATATAAAGCCGGAGTCGAGGCCTTGCGCCAACAACACTATGATGTGTGTCTACTCGATTATCGCCTTGGCGAGCACACCGGGATTGATTTACTGAAGGAAATTAGTGCGACTGGGCAATCCTCCTGCCCTATTATTTTTCTAACTGGTGTTGGCGATTTTGATATCGACATTCAGGCGATGCAAATGGGGGCCTCTGAATATCTCGCCAAAGATCAGCTCTCGGCTCCGCTACTAGAACGAACCGTACGTTACACAATGAAACATGCGCTCGACATGCAAGAGCTGCGCGAAAGCAAAGCAAAAATAATTCAGCAGGACCGATTGGCTTCACTCGGTCTTCTTGCATCCAGCCTCGCTCACGAGATTGGCACCCCAATGGGCATTATTCGCAGTCGTGCTGAAATGGTTGAAAAAAAATCCGGGCACAATGAAGGCATTCGGCAAGACATGGGAACGATTATTACGCAAATCGACCGCATCACAAAGCTGGTTCAATCTCTATTGAATCTGGCACGCGAAAAAAAATCTGACAGCGTCGTTCCCGTGCAATTAAAAGCCGCGGTTCTAGATGTAATCAATTTAATCCGTCATGAATTTGATAGAAAAGGCATTCGTTGCGAAATGAATATCAATGAGGATATTCAAGTCAAAGCCGAATCCGGGCCACTGGGCCAAGTGGTTTTAAATCTGTTGGTTAATTCGATTCACGCCATTGAGGAAGCGAAAGCAAGAAATCAGACTCAAGATCATTGCGTCACAATCACGGCCCAGCCCAATCACACGACCGTAGATCTGCTGATTCAAGACACGGGTATTGGCATTTCGAAAGAGAATATGTCACAGTTATTTAAACCCTTCTTTACAACTAAAGATATCGGAGTCGGAACTGGATTAGGCTTAGCCACCTCTTACAAATTAGTCGAATCATGGGGTGGACGGATTGTTGTGACCAGTGAAGTCGGCCAAGGTACTACTTTTAAAATCATTTTAAATAAAACATAAGGAGCCTTTGTGAAAAAAAAGAACTTTGGACTTTCTCGTCGTGAATTTATAGCTTTTTCTTCCGCTGTTGCCGCCTCGTCTGCTTTAGGCTTACCATTGACGGCCTCTTCAGCCCCAGCAACAACCCATCCACCTCGCAAAAAACGTAACGGTAAAAAACCAAACATTCTTTTTGTTTTTACAGATCAAGAACGCTACTTTCCGCAGTTACCATCGGCCTTTTCTCTTCCTGGCCACGAACGTCTCGCGAAAATGGGAACATCGTTTCAGCTGCATCAAATTTCAGCGACCATGTGCACATCTTCTCGATCGATTATGTTAACTGGTTTGCAAACCGCAGACACAAAGATGTTCGACAACACCGACACTCCTTATATTAAAAATATGTCGACGAAAATTCCAACCATTGGCCATATGCTTCGCAAAGCTGGTTACTACACAGCTTACAAAGGCAAATGGCATTTAAGTCGCGACTTTGAAAATCCCGCATGTGGCGAAGCTCAAGAGAAAATAATGGAAGAGTATGGATTTAGTGATTTTTCTTCACCCGGCGATCACGCCGCCCATAGTCTTGGTGGATACCAAAATGATGCCATCACAGCGGCCAGTACGATTTCGTGGCTGCGTGGGAAAGGTCGTGAATTGAGCGACGCTGAAAAACCATGGAGTTTAACAGTCAGCTTGGTAAACCCTCATGACATCATGTACTTCAACGCGGATGCTCCTGGAGAAAAAGTACAAGACACAGGTCATCTGTTGATGAAGGCAGACCGTGCTCCTCGTACACCATGGTATGCCAATGACTGGCGCCATCCAATTCCGACCAATTTACGCCAACCCCTGAATCAAGCGGGACGACCTCAGGCCCACGCTGAATTTGATAAAGCTTGGGGTTATTGTTTAGGAAAAATTCCACTTCAAGATGCAAATTGGCATCGCTTTAATAATTTTTATCTTAACTCAATGCGATCGGTGGATTTCCATCTCAATAATATCCTGGCTGAACTTGATCAATTGGGGCTAACAGAAAATACAGTTGTTGTTTTCACTGCCGATCACGGCGAAGCCGGCGGTCACCATGGTTTGCGCGGCAAAGGTCCGTTTGCGTATAAAGAGGTTTTACATGTTCCCTTTTACATCGCACATCCCGATGTTAAGGGCGGCACGAAATGCAAGTCCTTAACTAGTCACATTGATATTGCCCCCACACTTCTAAGTATTGCCGGTGTCTCTACATCAGATATCGCCAACTATGCAGGCCGAAAACTTCCAGGACGCGATATCATGCCAGCCCTATCAAATCCAAATGCAGCCACATTACATACGGTGCGCGATAAAGCCTTATTCACTTACAGTGGCATTGCCACCAACGACAGCGAGATCATTCGTATAATTTCAGAGGCCAAAGCCAAAGGTGATAATCCTTTACGTGCCGTCGCTCGGGCTCGCTATTTACCGGACTTAAAAAAACGCGGGACAGTTCGATCTGTTTTTGATGGTCGTTATAAGTTCACTCGATATTTTTCTCCCACACAACGAAACTCACCGAAAAATTTAACTGAGCTTTTCGCCAATAACGATGTGGAATTATTTGATCTCAACACAGATCCAAGTGAAATGAACAATCTGGCATTAGATTCGCAAAAGAATGCGGATTTGATTGAAAAAATGCGTGCTCAACTGGAAGTGGCTATCGCTGATGAAATCGGTCGAGACGACGGCCGCGAAATGCCAAATTTACCAGGCCTCGATTGGTCGATGGATCAAATGGATCTTTGAGCCCCGCGCACGAGGCTCTAAGACTTTTTATTACTTCACTTTCATAACGGCCGGTGGCGCCCAATTGCCCTGGCCCGGAGGTAAAATCGAAGGTGAACCTGTCTTTGGCCAATACATCCGCATCGTCAAAAGAAATGGCCCCTTCGGAGCTGGCAACCAATTCGAAACTTTATCAGCTCCGGGTGAATCGTTTTGAATATAAAGAGTTGTCGAGCCATCCGAATTCACCTTTAAATTATCTCGAGGGCTAACTGTAAACTTATTTAATTTATTCGGATTGAACCACCAGCCACCATCATCCACATACATTGTAATCGACCAAAAGCCGTTCACTGGTGGCGTCTCGCCTTTAGCAAAGGTGATCGTGTACTTGTTCTTCCCGTTTAACTTATCACCCTGGCCATCGACCAATACTGTTGGATAAACCGCATCCTCAGGTAGATTCGCAGGCCAACCGACCGCCGCGATCAAAGCTCGGCCTAAATAATTGGTTCCGTAACTTCCCGCAGCTCCAGGAATCAGCCAACCGTTGACGATTTTACCACCCGTTTTTTGCAGAGCTAAAATTTTCTCTAAAACCGTTTTAGGCATGGCTTGAAGTGCGGCTTTTACAGCAGGAGAAAATTTCTCAGAGGTAAAATTCTTGCCCGGTATCAAACCAATTTTCGCCATCTTCATCACCATGGCGCGGTCTTCTTTCATTGGAGGTGCATCTTTTGCCATTAATTTTGCCATGCGATTGAAATATTCGTCGGTTGAAAATCCCAAAATGACATCCTGAGGTTTGGCTTTCATATCAAATCCAGGATTAGGATCAACTGCAGGAGCCACATATGTGTACGGCTTGCCATAGGCGCTTAATGGCGTGAGCTTATACTGTTCCTGCAAACCATTCACAATTTTGTAATCCGCATCTGTTCCATCCGCATAGGTACGACCCAAAATCACCATGTAACGAGTCGGTGATTGAATCTGTGTCATTCCTTTTGGCACTTTTCCTTTCCAGCCTGGGCCCGTAATTAAAAAGTTTGTGGCCTTTTCACCGGTCGTACGCGTGCCCGGTGATGTGATCACGGGCATCCATAAACTGTACATCGGAAACAAATAGTAGCGACTGCCCATATCAGGATGACTAAACACGATCGGCTCGGCACCTAAATCCAACCAAGCTAAAGAATAAAGTGTATCGGCGTTCGGTGCTGAAACTCCTCGAAAGTCACCCGGTGGATAGCGCAAAACATTGATAAACGAATTCATTGGCGCATGTAAACCTTCGGCCTTTGAAACATTCGTCATTTGTACGCGAGTCACTTCTGAAGTGATTAATGAGTACCCATAAACATAAGCCTCTTCTGCGATCGAAATTATCTCTTCATCACTGATCGTGGCTTTTGCATTTGCGAAGCCTGCGAAAAGAGTAAGAGCGAGCATGAATAGGCGTAAGCCAAACTTGTTAAATTGCACGAAAACCCCCCTGTAATTTTGCATGAGTCTATTCGTACAATGTTAAGGAATCGAATTCAAACTTTCGGTTTCCCCTGATCCGCAGCGTGTCGTGAATCTTCTGGCACTTATCGAGAATAGGCACCCTCGTGCAAAGATGCTCAGTTGAGCAAAACGCACTGCTCAGCAACTATAGAAGATTTGATTTCGAATTAAATGCATTACCGAATTCAATGTGCTCAGCTGAGCACATTGACCCAAGTGTCTGTGAATTGAATTTAATGAATCAAATAATTGCGCTTTAAAGAGATCAGCGCTTCACACAGTCCGTGAGTTGATATTCCGTTACAAACATTCCACTATTTGGCATCAAAATGCGAGCATCGCGAATACGAACTTCGCCCTTTTCCTCAAGGTTCAATAAGCTATCTGTTACAAATATTTTTTGAAAGACGGGCAAAGCATAACTAGATTCCAATGTCGGAGCTACAGCAAAATTCGGATCGTTACTAGAACGAAATCTTCCTATTGGAGCTAAATAATGTGTCTCTATACCGTCATTATTGATAATCGATACGCCAACTGCAGTGCTAAAAGCGAGTGCAGGAAATTGAATTGATGTTTGAATAGATTCATAAATGACAGGATAACCAACAGTAACCGTGGCCTTTGTAACATCATTTTCAACCTTCATATTCCTTCTGTCACTATTTTCAAAATCCCCTGAAAATGATGTAAATGTTCTTTTAAATGGCTTACAAGTGTAGGTTGCAGTTGGGAGCTCAAAGAATCCATAGGCCTGAAAGCCGATCACCGCCACGAACAACAAAAAAACTTTTTGCATTTTAAACTCCTACTTTCATTTTTCAAAATCAACAATTCACTTAAAACGAAAAATTATTGCTTAACGGCTTTCTGCTTTTCTCGAGCTGCATTCATGCCCGGCTCAATACAAACATTAAAAGATACAAGATCCACATGAGCCTTGCACTTTAACAAAGTCCCTTGAACAGCCAAAGTCTTCTTCACATCACTCCGCTTGCAAGATGCAGAAGCTTTGAAACGTCGAGCGGCACACAAAGAGCGCGAAACTATCGCCATGGATCACGAACTTCGCCATGATTTAAGTTTAATGCACGAATTGATTCATGACGCGGATAAAGACGTGACGACCGCAGAGAAATTCTTAAAGCTGACGGAAGATGAATACCGTCGTGGCGTAAAAAATGGTCCCGATCTACTTGGTGCCTTTCAACAGCTCTATGATTTCCGTCAGCGCCGAACAGATTTATACCGCAATTACTACGAAACCTACGCTGAACTTCAGGCCTTGCTTGCAAAAGAAGACGCTTAAGGTCTAGCTGCGAGACGTTAAACCTAGTTCCAAGATACAAATATCACCTATTCTATTTGTATCTTGGAAACACTTCTTATTCAGGCGGAAGCCACTCAGATTCAAACTTCTCAACCCCGTCTCAGACTATTTTCTAATACCATGGAAACATGGATTTTAATTTTACCTTTTTTGGCTCTTCCCCTTTTTCTTCTTGAGCAATTTTTTAAAATCCAATGGAGCGCCTTAGATTGGAATATATCGTCCTTCCTCGTGTCCTCATTAGGTTTAAGTGTCGTACACAATTATTTTACCGTGGCCTTGCTATTTGGTTTACCTGAGTTTCAAAACTGGCGGAAAGATCATCTCGATGCGCATCCGTGGCTTTTTCGCTTCCGCATCTATGGCGTTTCCTTTTTTATTTTATTTCTGACGATGATTGCCTATGATTTCTGGGGAGTCGCTGATGTCTGGAGTGCATTTATCGGAATTGGCTTCACTGTGATTTCTGCTCATCATAGCTTCTCGCAGTCGCTGGGACTCTCCCAAGCCTACACCATGCAAATCGCTCACAGCGCAGACTTGAATCCAAAACAGAAACGTCATTTCGCCATTTTTCAAAAAGTGGAAATTAACCTTAAAAAAGCTTTAGTCCCCGCTCAATTTATCTGGGGTCTCACTTTATTTGTGCCGCTCTTTCTCGCTAAGCATTTTCCACAAGTCGAAATACTGTCGCGCGTTCAAACTCCAGCGCGCCTTTTCCTTCTCGCTTTGATGCTGGTCTTTTTAATTAATTGTTTTTTGATTGTGCGATTAAGACCTTCAAATAAATTATGGTTTTCTTTTCGCATACTTCTTTATGCATCAGCGATCGGTAGCACCAGCCTCGCTCTTGTTTTTATTTTGCGACTAATTCACGGAATTGAATATTGGGGCGTCTTTCAGACTCTCACTCAGCATTCTTCGGCGACTCAAAAAAATAAGCGGAAGCTTTATCAGTGGACGGCCGTGATTACTTTGATTGCAGTCTTGATGTTAATCTTTCGCCGTGGCGATGGCTTTTACAGCTATTTTGCCGGCCCCAATGGTACCGAAACCCATTGGCTGATTCCTCTGATTGCGGCCTTTTCATTGGCAATGACCCATATTCACTTTTTCCTCGATGGACTGCTGTTTCGAATGCGAGATCCTATTAGTCGTCGGTGGATTGCACCCCTTCTTAGCCCTAAACCCACGAAATTGAGTTAATAAATCATACTGATTCAAGAGTAACGCTTAAATAATTGAAGCTAAGACCCAAATGAATCGCGAAGAACCCGTGGTTTCATTTTGTCCCTCCTTAGTTAAAGAAGAACTGTAAAAGCAAAGTTTATGCCCGTCTCATTTTGAGATTTCGCACCACTTAAGAAGCTCGACCAAAGTCCGATAAGTACAGTGGACGCATCCATTTTGTACGTATTTGAAGGAGCATGTTCATGAGTTTTCATTTTATTAGATATGCAGCACTGATTGGACTTACATTGATCGCATTACCCGCTTGTAAAAACTCAGAGCAAGCGACAGCTATAGCAAGTGATTCTAATGCGTCCTTATTAAAGCCTCTTGCCTCTTCTTATAATCGCACATGTGCCATGTCTCAAACCGGTGTTCTGAAATGCTGGGGTTTAAATGATTACGGTCAATTGGGTTTAGGTGATTTAGTCAATCGCGGTGGTAACGCTGGCGATATGGGAGCGAACTTAACTGCCGTTGACTTAGGAACAGGCCGCTCTGCGAAGTCTGTTTCCATGGCAGACTGGCATACTTGCGCTATTCTTGATAACGATAAAGTAAAATGTTGGGGTTGGAATGGTGACGGTGAACTTGGACTTGGTGACACGAACACGCGTGGTGATAATCCGAATGAAATGGGAGACAATCTTCCGTATGTAGATTTAGGAACAGGTCGTACAGCAAAATCTATTGCTGCTGGCGGCTCTCATACTTGTGCCATTCTTGATAATGATAAATTAAAATGTTGGGGATACAACATGGACGGCGAGTTGGGTTATGAACATAACACCGACATCGGTGATGCCCCGGGACAAATGGGTGACAATCTTCCGTATGTGAATTTAGGAACAGGTCGCACAGCAAAGTATATTACAAATGCGGGACACCACACTTGTGCACTTTTGGATAACGGCACGGTGAAGTGCTGGGGCCATAATGGCTTCGGTCAATTGGGTGTTGGTCATAATAGTGGTTTCTCTCATAATGCAGGTTCGATGGGTGACAATTTAGCACCGATTGACTTAGGCACCGGTCGTACAGCCAAAGCTGTGATCTCGGGTGGATTTTTTAATTGTGCGATTTTAGATAACGATAAGATTAAATGCTGGGGTCGCAACAACGCAGGACAACTGGGTTTAGGTGATACAGCCAACCGCGGTGATGATCCAAATGAGATGGGCGACAATCTTCCATATGTCGATTTAGGTGGTAGTTCAAAAGTCTCCGGTATGACAACACGATCAGAACATGTGTGTGCAACAATCATGGGTAATAGCAAATTAAAATGTTGGGGCGTAAATGACTCGGGTCAATTAGGATTAGGTGATACTGCCAACCGAGGTGACGACGCCAATGAAATGGGCAATAACTTGCCAGAAGTGGAGTTGGGCACTTCACGCTCAGCTAAAGCCGTGGCGACTGGACACGCGCATACTTGCACGATCCTAGATGATTACTCCGTGAAATGCTGGGGTAATGGCTGGACTGGCATGCTTGGTTACGAAGATCCTTATAACCGAGGCGACCAAGCCAACCAAATGGGTAATAACTTACCTTCAGTTAACTTAGCTTTCTAACCACTAAGGCCGGTGCTTTGAACTTTGTTGTTCTGCTCCGGTGCGAGCACGATTAATACTTCCCAAGCCGATATGATCCGGAGTCGTATTAATATTTACATTCATGCGAACAGCTTCGCAATCTGTAGACGACATCAAAGAATCTGGAACCAATGTTAAACGCGCGATCGTTTCAAAGGGCACTTGTTGTTCATTCCACTCCCAAGTCGCGTTCTCAATCCAATCTTGGGCGTAAACTTTCTCTCCGTTATGAGACATCTTTTCTGCATCTAACTTTTGCACCTGAAATTCGAAACAAGCCGGAGCATCATTCTTTAAATGACGAGCAAGTTCTAAAGATAATGTATTGGGATCATTCGTTAAAGCTTGTGCTGCGTTGTCTTTGCAAGGTTTCAATGAATACTTAATCGCCTGATCTTGACCATAAAGAAATGGAACTCCGGACCAGTAGCGCAATTTTTGATATGGTTGTGTTAATGGCTTTTGTTGTTGAGCACCGAGTTCAAACGCATTCTTGGCCGCCATTGTGCGCTTATAGCCCAACTCAATGGCTCCCCAAAATTTACCTTTCTGCGCCAGAGTCATCAGGGCCGCGAAAACATTGACATCATTAATTGGGAAAGTTGTGGCGTCATTCGTAGAAAAATCCATGCGCCCATTTTCATTGGAAATCGACTTTGGCATTTCAACTGCAAAGCTCATACTACGCACGTCATTCTCTTGATCTGGGTTTACGGTACTCTTTGCATTTGCAAAGCGCACAGTGGCAGGATACTTCCCTGGGTAAGCAAAGATTCCAACTTTGTTGCCTTCAAGAATTTCAAATTCAGCTTTTGCACACACACCCTTAGCATGCGTGCCACGCAAAGGCGCTTTTCCTGTTTCTTGCGCTATTTTTTTCTGTAAAAATAAAATGCCCTGAATAATTTCAGCGCGAAATTCGTTTTCATTTTCCTGTATTCTCTCAAACTTGGGATGAATCCGCGTTTCCGCATTTGCAAAAGTCGCTCCCAACAACAAGGCACCCAACAACAAACATTTTTCCATTTGATTCTCCTCAAGAATTGAACTTGAGGACAGAAGTAATAATGCAGTTTACGGGTGTCAACCGCCTTGAGATTTCTATCCAACAATTGTAACTATTGCCTAAACTACTTCGCGCCTTGGGCAATCCAATTCGAAATGGCTGCAATGGCTGTAGGACTTAGGGCACCCGCACTCATAGGCATTGGCATAACGCCAGACTCATGCTTCAAAGATTTAATCATTAATGAATTCTCGGCATCACCTGGTGTAATCCAAGCGGTGTTCGCATGCCCCGTACTTGCACTACCCATCGCCGCAAGCAGTCCTGAACGCGAACTCGTTTGAGCATGACAATTCAGACATGCATTGAGATGACTTGAGATCGAGGCAAATGTGACATCAGTACCAGGTACAGGCGGGGTCGGCGGCTGAACAACCACTGTTCCACCATTTTCATAATACTGTCCAAATGACTGACTTAAAGTATCAATACTTTGATCTGGCAATTCAGATTTCCAAATAGCTAATCCCGCTAATAAAAATTGACCCTTTGTTAGATCGGGGCCATTTAATGCGAAAATTCGAGCTACATTTCCCAGTAAAGGCACTTGTCCTTGAGACGAAACAGACCCCACTACACCATTCACAGAAATGCGTAGATTCACAGGATCTTCTGAAAAGCGAATCGCAATCGAAAGCCCCTGACTTAATTCACTGATCGGCACAACAACAGTCGAATAAGCGATGAGACCTGATCCATGAAATTCAAATCCACCGATTTGGGCATTGCCATTACCTAAATTGACAATATCTAAACCAATATAGCCCGTGGTCGAACCATCAGCAGGCTTCATTCCAAAAACTCGAACAACTCCAGAGTTATCGTTTGGAAACTGCACATTGCGAATATACAGCGCAACAGAATACTTTGAAGAAACTAAATTCAATACATCCGCACCTTGAATAAATAATGACTGTTCAGGGTTAAACTGAATTAAAGATCCCGAAGATGTTTGTGAAATCATCGGAGCGGCATCCATATTCACGACATACTGACTCAAGAGTGGTGGAAACAGCACCATACTTTCACCTGTTACATCCACCCAGCGTTGAACCTGCGATAAGCGACTGAGAGTAACGCCGCTGGGCTCGGCCTTCATATTCCAAAAATAATCGGCATTCAGATTTGGCCCCTGAATCCCCAATGAGGATAAATCATTCCCGTTTGTACCCTTTCCGAAATTAGAGCAGTTTTGATATACGGTCAGTAAACTGACCAAACCAACTACTGCTATTAGAACTCGGATCCCCATATATACTCCCCTCATTACAAAACTTGCCACGCAGGTGATTCACACACGCTTAACAACAAAATTTTCCATCGATTTTCAACAGTTTCTCCGCCGGCTGCCATCTCGGCATCCAACCCTAACAACTCTGAGTTTATTGATTCCGGCGCATTTCCCGCTGGAAAAAATAACTCAACTAATTTTGCAATCGAATTCGCATTGGGCGTCGATTGATTACTTCGAATTTCATTTACAACACTAGCCACTACAGTCGAGTTGGATATGATCCTTCGACACACTTGTAATCGTGCGGCTTCACGAATTGAAGATGTACCTGCACCCATAGCAATTTCCAAGTTCGCTATCGAATCATAACAATAAAACAAAGAACCGTCTTCATTTACATCACAACCACGGCCCAACATGTTTTGTGTGGTTGAAAACTCTTGAATAAGAACCGTATTCACATAATTTACGATATTCACATCTGTGCCACTTGGAGCAAAAACATCACGGAAAACAGACTCTAAATAGTAACGATCACCCATTACAATCCGCCCTTGAACTGGCTCTCCCTGAGACACAATATCAGTATCTGGATGATCAAAAGGCAATGGATTTTCGGCTTGTACTGATGAGGATGGAAGACTTCTAAACGAAGAGATCATAGATGTTCCGCAGTTTTGGAATCCCAAAACTACAAAAATCCCTAATATAAGTATTCCGAACCATACCTTATTCATCTACACCAACTTTGCATCAACGGCCGCTTTTACACCACCACTATCCACTTTAATCAAAGGCTCTGCCACATTGATCCATGGATTGGTTGGTAAATTTAGCAGCACCGCAAGGCTTGAGGTCACATGAGCGGGAGTCAATGTCATCGTATTTCCATTTACATTCGTAAGCCCCTTATAACCAAAACAATTCGAGTAATGTGGCGGCAAACCTCCACCCGATCCACCGGCCAAAATGTTTCCGACTACGATTGGACCTGACTTATTCTTGCCCGTGATAATAGACGATAACATCGCATCAAAACCATGATCAGACCCACTTCCATCTTCACGAGCAGTTCGAGCGAATTCTTGCGTCCAATGAATAACGGTCTTGTCAAACAAGGATCGCGACTTCAATTGCGATATCAATTCCAAAACTGCCCCACCAAGCGAGCGATACAAACAACTATTTAAATAAATCGCATTCATAACACCGGTCGCGTGCTGATCAAAAATCAGCCGTGTCTGAGCCTGAGCCGATGTCCCACCCACACTTTCCGTAGTGATCGTTATTAAATTTGTAGGCTCCGTAATCGTGAGCTCATAGGCATTCGTGTATCCCTGAAGAATCATAAACTCGCAAAGAGCAAATGCAGTTGCTTGCCTTGATACATCTGCATTTATTGCCCAATCTCGAATATCCTGATTGGGTGAGGCAAAGCGATTTCCATTGTCGGCCTGTAAGGCCCACTGCATGATCGTGGCTTCTGTCGGCACAATGGAATGTGCCGTATATCCAACCGCTGTTCGATCTTTATAAGGCCAAGATAAAATTGCTAAGTATTTATTGTATAGATCCGGCCATTGATCCGCGAAATTACCAATGCCCTGTTTGATTTTCTCTAGGGCCTTGTCTTGATCCATTTGAATAGAAGAATATTCAGATCGATGTTGATTCTGGCTCTCCGATAAAATGGTCTTTACTCGCTCAATCAAATCTTCATAGCGCGCTCGTACTTTTAAAATATCATTCGTTTCTTGGCGTGCACCAAATGGGTTGAGCATTTGAGCTATATAATTCACATGTGGCCCATCGCCCACATAGTTCGGTAATGTCAGACCGGATCCTTTAAGCGAACTATATCCCGAAGAAGAACCCAATGTTGGAAATTGAATGGCTTTAAATAATGCACTTGAACGATCGGCTACATTTCCACTTACGCTTCCTGCAGTTGAAAGCGGATTGACTTGTCTTGCAAGATTCGTTGGATGTCCATCTGTACCCGATCCATATCCACGCACGACAATCATATGATCTAGCAAATCACTTAAGGGCCGGGTCCCTTGAATTGTCGCAACTTGTGTTCCAAAGAGCGGAGAAAAATGTTTTCCCTTGTAAACCATCGTTTCATATTTTGGTCCACTGGCGCCATTCGAACCTATCGAATAAACATTGGAAGCCATAAGAGACGGAACCACGGACTCTCCGTTTGGATTCAAAGTTTGATCAAAAACCCAACGACCTGGTCCACCAGGCATGGAAATTAAAATGTAATTGCCAATCTCTGGACTTGCGTTTGCTACGTTCAATACATTCTTCAACATCGCAGCCACTAAACGCTCAACTGGTGGGGCCGTTAATGCAAAGGCAGAACCCGCCAGCATTCCTGTTCCCGATAAAAATTTTCGTCTCGAGATTGACACGCTTATCTCCCAAACTGCATTAATTTATAGTAGTTTGACTTCATAATCTGCTTCACTAAAGATTTTAGCGATTGTGTTTCGCGAAGTTGTCGACCGAGCTGCAACACATACGCTCGGTATTCACGATCCTTCTCGCTCATGTTGGCTAGCAAGGTTTGATTACTCGGATCGCTTGGATCAAAAATATTGACTTGGATGCCGGTAAAATACTTAAAGTAGCGGCTCGCAGCACAAGCATAGTAATCATCGGTTTCTGCCATCGCTTGCCCCAATTGATCCATGTTTGACAACGGTTGGTCAATTAAAGCACCTGATACAGAACGAAACAATAGACGGCCATTCGTTGGACGCTGATGAAATATGGGGTCTGATGGTGTGGCCCATGCTGTTGGCTCTGCTGGTTGGCTTTGCTGGGTGCTTAAGACCATTGCGGCAATACGCGTAAATCCTGCACCGATATTATTGATTGTAGATCCCAAGCGCAGGTGGCGCATTGTTGATGCCGATTGATCCATCGAGGCATGGCAACGCAAACAGGAGGTTCCGTGTCGAAACGGCGCGGCCAGAGTATCGCTGTCTGCGGCTAAGTAAGCCCCCACATCACTGTTTCGAAGAAATGGACCTTGCTGACAAAGAAATGTGTTCATCGCCGTAAACATAACTTTGCGTGGAACTTTTAAAGCTCCATTCGAAGTCACATCAAACCCGTGACCAAAATTTGTAAGTAAAAATGGAATACTACCTAAAGCTCCACCGCCATAGTTTTCATGAAAACGCTGGGGGCGCTTTACAGTCACATCTTCTAGCGTTGCTGTTGCAGTAAAATTATTGACCCATAAATTTGAAGTGGAACTGGTGTCGGTTGAAACGCCAATACCATATAATGAACCCACTTGAACGAGCGGCACTTGAATTGGAAAATACTGGCCATCAATTGATTGGCCAGCCACCGCCTCAAGCTTCAAAACACCAACGGGCTGCTGATCTTCAATTCTTGCATCACCCACAAAGATACGAGAAGGTCTGTATAGTTCTTGAGGTGCCTGTGGGCGACGCGAAGGATGAGTCGTGCTGTTGTCTCGAATGGCATAAAGGGATTCATAACCAGAAAGCACAGAGCGATAAGGTTTCAACTGCTGCGAAAAAAGTGCGCGCGTGATAAACAAAGCCGGTTCATCCGCATCGTAAACATCCACAGTGCCGTAATAAGTATCAGGAAAAGTATTGAGAAATGATAAGTGCTGAGGAAACCAACTGCGATGAATATCATTGAACTGACGCAAGATCAGCCGGTGCATAGGATCTAATGACTCCGTTAACAAACCATTATTATCTAGCGAGACCGAATCTATCAATTCCGCACAAACTTCGGTCGCTAATTTTGTCTCGAGTTTTTTCCACAAAGGATCACGCACAGGAAGACGTGTTCCGGTTAATTGAGCGTAACAACGTGCTAAAATTTCACGCTCTGAAAGCTGTCGTTCTGCACTCACTTGAAAAGCACAAAACACAAAGCATAAACCCATGAAAAGTTTCAGATTTTTCAGCAAAATGAGCAACCCCTTCACTTACTTAACTTATCGGACTGATACGTCTCAACTTTAGACCAAAAGTCGGGTTTCTCAATTTGAGACACCACAATTTCACCAACAGGCATAGCTCTTGCTTTTC
>FRDC01000300.1_pt1 | contig 101684 bp, 91 predicted proteins | sample 1106171 | NCBI WGS metagenome assembly FRDC01 (sample SAMEA3930566, study PRJEB13176) | freshwater metagenome | biome: Drinking water system; feature: drinking water; material: water | place: Singapore | collected 2014-12-20
CGACCGGCCCCGCCGCCTTGTTGAAGAAGGGCGGGCCGATCGAGATCTGCGCCCCGAACGCGCCCGCCGCCACGATCGGATAGAGCGTGCCGATCAGCACGATCCCCAGGATCACCGAGAGCAGCAGATTATTCGCGACCAGCCCGCCCTCGCGGCTGAGGAAATCGAACCCCTGCCCCTCGCGGATGGTCGCCACCCGCCCCCCGAACAAGGCGAGCGCGCCGCCGATGTAAAGCGCGAGCAGCGCCAGGATGAACGTCCCGCGCTCGGGATCGACCGCGAAGGCGTGGACGCTCGTCAAAATACCCGAGCGCACCAGGAAAGTGCCGATCATCGACATCGAAAATGCGACCACCGCGAGCATGATCGTCCAGGCGCGCAGGCCGTCACGCGTCGCGAGCACCGTCACCGAATGGAGCAACGCGGTCGCGGCGAGCCAGGGCATCAGCGAGGCATTCTCGACCGGGTCCCAAAACCACCAGCCGCCCCAGCCCAGCTCGTAATAAGCCCAATAGCTGCCGGCGGTGATGCCGAGCGTCAGGAAAATCCATGCCCCCAGCACCCAAGGCCGCATCGCGCGCGCGAACGCTGGCCCCACGTCGCGCATGATCATCGCCCCCACCGCGAAGCTGAACGCGACCGAAATGCCGACATAGCCGATGTAGAGCGTCGGCGGGTGGAAGGCGAGGCCGGGGTCTTGGAGCAAGGGGTTCAGCCCCTGCCCGTCGCCCGGCGCGGGCGAGAGGCGCGCGAAGGGATTGGAGGAGAAGAGCAGAAAGGCATAGAAACCCAGCGCGATCGCCGCTTGGCTCCCCAAAGTCGCGACCAGGGTCGGCTCGGCGAGCCGCCGCTCGAGCAACGCGACCGCGCCCCCGGCGAGCCCCAGGATCGTGACCCAGAGCAGCATCGAGCCCTCATGATTGCCCCAGGCGCCAGCGATCTTGTAAATGAGCGGCTTGGCCGAATGGCTATTCTCGGCGACGAGCAGCACCGAGAGATCGGTTTGCACGAACACCAGGATCAGCAGCGCGAGCCCCAGCGCCACCACCGCGCCTTGCGCGACCGCGACCGAGCGTGCCGCCCCCATCATATCGGGATCGCCGCGCGCCACGCCGAGCGCGGCGAGCGCGAGTTGCAGCGCCGCGAGCGCGGCCGCGATCCAGAGGGCGGCGAGCCCCGCTTCGGCGATCATTGCTTCAGGCTGGCCTCGTTCGGCTTCAGCCCCGCCATTTGCGGCGGCATATAGCGTTCGTCATGCTTGGCGAGCAAATTGGTCGCGGTGAAGCTGCCATCGGGGTTGAACCGCCCTTCGGCGACGACGCCCGATTTTTCCTTGAACAAATCGGGGGTGATGCCCTTGAAGCTCACCGGCACGGTCGCTTTGCCGTCGGTCACGCGAAAGTCGATCGTCACGCCGTCGGCGCGCTTCTGGATCGAGCCGGCGGTCACCATCCCGCCGAGCCGCACGTCGCGGCCGAGCGGCAGGCCTTGCTTGGCGACGTCGCCGGGGGCGTAGAAGAAAGCGGCCTGATCCTTGAGCGCGGAGAGCGCGAGACCGCTCGCCCCGCCGATCGCGCCCAGCGCAAGCAGCGCGAGCACCAGCCGCTGATGCTTGGCCTTCATTTGCCGCGCCGCTCCGCGCGCGCCATCGCCCGCCAGCTGACGATCGCGATCCCGCTCGCCACGATCAGCGTGATGCCATAGGCCGCCGCCACGAAAGGCCAGGGGTTCATACCGCCTCCACCGCCATGCGCCGCAGCCGCGCCTCGGCCTTGGCATTCGCGAGCAACGCCCGCATCCGCATCAGCACGATCGCGGCGAAGAACAAGGTGAAGCCGCCCAAAGTAAAAGGCAAGGGCCATAAGATGCTGTTGTCGATCGTATTCTTGTTGAGCCCGATGCTCTGCCCCTGGTGGAGCGTGTTCCACCAAACGACCGAATAGCGAATGATCGGCAGCAGCACCGATCCCGCGACGCCGTAGAGCGCGGGGATGCGCCCGTCGCCGCCGCGATCGGCATCGGCGCGCGCCAGGCCGATGAAACCGAGATAGACGAAGAACAGCAGCAGCATCGAGGTCAGCCGCCCGTCCCATTGCCACCAGGTGCCCCAGGTCGGCCGCCCCCAGATCGAGCCGGTGATCAGGCACAAGGCGGCGAACATCGCGCCGGGCAGCGCGCAGGCGCGCGCCGCCGTCATCGCCAGCGGATGGCGCCAGATGAGGTAAGTCAGGCTCGAAATCGCGATCCCGCTCCACCCCGCCATGCCGAGCCAGGCGGTGGGCACGTGGATATAGAGGATGCGCACCGTCTCGCCCTGAAGATAATCGGGCGGGGTTTGGGTGAGCCCCGCCCAGGCGCCGAACAGGATCAGCGCGACCCCCGGCCAGAACAAGGCGGGGGTGAGCGGCCGCGCGAGCTTCAGGAAACGGGCCGGGTTGGCAAGGGCATGAAGCGAAGGCACCGCAACGTCATAGCCAAGCCATTTCGGCAAATCTAGGCACGGCGAGCGCACCTTGGCGCCACGCGCGCGAGCGTGGCGCTTTTACGATAACGAAACGACCGCCCGAGCCTTGCCCCAAGCCTTGCCCCAAGCCTTGCCCCAAGCCTTGCCCTATGCCGGCCCCGCCGCGTCGCGCAGCAATTCGGCGGCGACTTGCGCGAGCTCGCTCGTCTGAAAGGGTTTGCGCAGCACGCGCGTGTTCGGCCCCGCGAACGCATCGAGCGCGGCGCTATCGGCATAGCCGCTGATGAAGATGATCGGCGCGTCGGGCTGGTCCAGCCGGATCTGGCGCGCGATGTCGGCGCCGTTCAGCCCGGGCATGGCGAAATCGATCACCGTCAGCGCCGGCCGCTCGCTGGCGCGCGCCTGGAGCGCGGCGGCGCCGCCGCCATGCGGCTGAACCCGATAGCCGAGCGCGTTCAACCCATCGACGATCGACTCGCGCACCTGCTCGTCATCGTCGATCACCATCACCGCCACCGCGCGCGCGGCGGGCTCGGGCGGCGTGTCGAGCCCGACCGCGGTGCCGCCGCGCGGCGCCTCGCTTTCGCCCTCGATGCAGCGCAGCAGCACCGCCACCGTCGTCCCCGCGCCCGGCGCCGAACTCAGCGACAAAGTCCCCCCCGATTGGCGCGCGACCCCGAACGCCATCGACAGCCCGAGGCCGGTGCCGCGCCCCACCCCCTTGGTGGTGAAAAAGGGTTCGAGCGCGCGCCGCATCACTTCCTCGGTCATGCCATGGCCGGTGTCCGCCACCGCGACCTCGACATAGCGCCCATCGGGCAGTTCGGCATGGCCGCGCAGATCGAGCGCGCGGCTGGCGATGATCAGCCGCCCGCCCTCGGGCATCGCATCGCGCGCGTTGATCGCCAGGTTGAGCAGCGCGAGTTCGAGCTGGGTCTGATCGGCCTGGACCCGGCAATCCGCCGCCTCCAGCCGGGTGTCGAGCTCGATCGCCGGGCCGATGCTGCGCTGAACCAGATCGAGCATCCCGCCGATCAACGCATCGACGTCGATCGAGCGCAATTCGAGCCGCTGGGTGCGCGAAAAGGCGAGCAGCTGGCCGGTGAGCCGCGTGCCGCGCTCGACCGCCTTCAGCGCATTTTCCGCCCAGCGCGTCACCCGCGCGACGTCGCTCGGGCGCTGGTGGATGAGATCGAGATTGCCGGTGATCGCCTGGAGCAAATTGTTGAAATCATGCGCGATGCCCCCGGTCAATTGGCCGATCGCATCGATCTTGCGCGCCTGCACCAAGGCTTCCTCGGCGCGCTCGCGCTGGGCGATTTCGCCGGTGAGCCGCGCGAGCGCCGCGTCGCGCTCGTCGACCAGCCCTTCGAGCTCGGCATTGGCGAGCGCGAGCTGGCGCGGCGACGGCAGGGCGAGCGCCTGGGGAATCAGCCGCCACAAGAGGATCGCGGTCGGGACCGAGGCGAGCGCGGTGATCGCTTTCACCACCGCCTCGGCGCCATAATCGCCATGCCACAAATTCCACACCTGCATCAGATGCGACGTGCCGCACGCCAGGATGAAGAGCGCGAACAGCCACACCATCCAGCCGAACTGAACGTCGCGGCGGCGGCGAATGAAGCTGATGAGCGCGAGCGGAATCGAGAAATAAGCCCCCGCGATCAGCAGATCGGAGACGACATGCGTCCACACCAGCTCGGGCTGCCAGAGCAGGCAATAGCCGTGCGGGGCATATTGGCCGCCGCCGATCGAACGGATCAAATCCCACATCGCCGCGTTCCCCGTCTACCACCCCGCCGCGCGCGAGGAGGTCGCCCCTTGCTCGCGCGCGCCCGATTCGCGCGGGCGCGCGCGCGTGTTTCCGCCGCCCGAACGGGTGGTCAACGACGCGGCTTATCCTGTTTGGAACGCGGACAAAATAACCCTGGTCAACAGCGACCGAAACGAGCCGTCAGTCGCCGGTGACCGGCACCGGTCCCAAATCGCCCTGCCCCACGCTCGCCGACGCCATCGCGAGCATCGCGTCGAGCGATTTCTTGGCTTTCAGCCGCAGCGCCTCGTCCATTTCCACCCGAGGCGAAAGATCGCGCAACGCGAGATAGAGTTTTTCGAGCGTGTTGAGCGCCATATAGGGGCAGATGTTGCAATTGCAGTTGCCGTCCGCGCCCGGGGCGCCGATGAAGGTCTTGCTCGGCTCGGCCTTTTGCATCTGGTGGATGATGTGCGGCTCGGTCGCGACGATCAGCACGTCGCCCGGCATCGTCTTGGCGAAATCGAGAATGCCGCTGGTCGAGCCGACATAATCGGCGTGATCGAGGATATAGGCCGGGCATTCGGGGTGCGCCGCGACCGGGGCTAGCGGATACTCGCCCTTGAGCTTCAGCAGCTCGGTCTCGCTGAACGCTTCGTGGACGATGCACACGCCGGGCCACAGCAACATGCCGCGCCCGGTCTTGCGCGCGAGATAGCCGCCCAGATGCTTGTCGGGCCCGAAGATGATCTTCTGCTCGGGCGGGATTTGCGCGAGGATTTTTTCCGCCGAGGAACTGGTGACGATCACGTCGGAGAGCGCTTTCACCTCGGCCGAGCAATTGATGTACGTGAGCGCGATATGATCGGGATGTTCGGCGCGGAAACGCGCGAATTGCTCGGGCGGGCAGCTATCTTCCAGGCTGCAGCCGGCGTTCATATCAGGCAGCACGACGATTTTGTCGGGCGACAGGATCTTCGCGGTCTCGGCCATGAAGCGCACGCCGCAAAAGGCGATGACGTCCGCATCGGTCGCCTGCGCCTTGCGGCTCAGCTCCAGACTGTCGCCGACATAATCGGCCAGATCCTGGATTTCGGGCTTTTGATAATAATGGGCGAGGATCACCGCGTTGCGCTCGCGCCGCAGCCGATCGATTTCGGCGCGCAAGTCCAGGCCGGCCAAGCTCTCACGAACGGGCGCGTTCATCGCTGATCCTTTCCGCTGACGACGCCCGCCACATGGCGCACGCGGGCGACGCGATCAAGGGGCGGGCGGCGGCGGAAAGGCGAGCGGCGGCACGCTCGCCCCCAAATGGCCGGCGGTGACCCAGCCGTAGAGCGCGAGACCGAGCGGGCTGAAGGTGATCAGTTCGATCACCACCATCGAGCCGACCATCATCCCCATGCCCCAATACCAGGCGGGGTGGATGCGCCCGCCGCGCCGACCGTCGGCGATCATCCCGGCGAGCGGGAACAGCAATTGCACCGCGAAAGTCGCCTCGAGGGCATAGGGGATCAGCAGCGGCAGCGGCAGCAATCGTCCGAGCCCCGGCCCGGTGAGCAGCGCCATGCCGCAAAAATGCAAGCGCCGGTGCCAATCGCTGTGCCGCCGCAGCGCGATCGCGCCATAGGTCAGCAGCGCGAAAGCGGCGAGCGTCGCGGGGGTGTAGACCAGGAATTGCAGCGGCGCGAAGAAAAAGGCGACCGTCCCCGCCTGCACCCGCGCGAGCGGGGTGAGCGTACCGAGGATGAGCATCGGCACCACCCAAAAGGCGCCGATCCAGCCGAGCGCGCGGTGGAGCGCGATGCGCCCGCTCGCCACGAAGAAATTCTGCGCTAGGTAAAGGAACACCCAGCCGAAGAAGACGACCGCATGGGCGTGGACGAGCAACGGCTTGCCGAAGCTCGATCGGCCGATCACGATATTGAGCCCGAAGCCCGCGACCATCACCGCGGTCATCACCAGCGCGGCGCCCAGGAAAAAGCCCTTGTCGTCGTGCGCGCCAAGGCGCGGTTGCGCCAGAGTCGCCATCGCTTGCCCCCTCGTTGCGTCGGCGGTCCTAACGATAGCATGACGCGCGCGGCGTGGCGATGGGGAGCCGGGCGCCAACTGCTGCACGTCGTCAATCAATGGATGCCGTCGCCCCGGACTTGATCCGGGGCTGGGCTGCCTTTCGGCCGTCGCTCGAGAAGCCAAGCCCCGGCTCGGGGGCCGGGGCGACGATGTTATCGGTGGGAAGCGTTCCAGCCCCTCACACCGCGCGCCACCACCACACCCCGTCCTCGACCACGCGCGCCGCGCGCCCCTCGACTTCCAGCCGGCGCAGATGCGCGAGCGCCTCGCCGGTCGCCATGCCGAGCAGCTCGGGGCCGATCGCGCGGCGGAACAGCCGGCCGAAGCAATCGACCGCGCGGCGCGGCGCCTCGGCCAGGAAGACCGCCAGCTCGTCGAGCCGCGCGCGATGCTCGGCGTCGAGCGCGTCGAGCCGGGCGTGGAGCCCGTGAAAGGCATCGCCATGCCCGGGCAGCACCAGCAGATCGCCAGGCAGACGCTTCAATTTCGCGATCGACGCGAGCCATTCGCCGAGCGGATCGCCCTCGGGCTCGGTGACGCCGAGCGAGACGTTCGAGCTGATCCGTGGCAGCACTTGGTCCCCCGCGATCAAGATGCCGCGCGTTTCGTCGAGCAGGCAGGCATGTTCGGGGCTGTGGCCGCTCCCCGTCACCACGCGCCACCGGTTGTCGCCGATCGCGATTTCCTGCCCGTCCACCAGCCGGCGATAGCCGAGCGGCAGCGGCGCGATGATCCGCGTGAACCCCGCCCAGCCGCGCGCTTTCGCGCGCTCGATCGCCGCACCGTCCCAACCCGCGCCGCGCCAGAAGGCGAGCATTTCCTCGGGCACCGCGTCGCGCGCGTCGGCGGCGAGCATCCGCGCGGTGAGCCATTCGCCGCGCGTCATCTCCAGCATGCAGCCATGCGCGGCGCAGAACCAGCCGGCGAGGCCGATATGATCGGGGTGGAAATGGGTGCCGATCACGCGGCTGAGCCGCAGCCCCGCGAGCGGCCCGGCGAGCAGCGCTTGCCATTCGGCGCGCGCGGCATCGGTGTTCATGCCGGTATCGACCAGCGCCGCGCCCTCGCCATCGTCGATCAGCCAACAATTGACGTGTTTGAGCGGCCCCGGCACCGCCAGCCGCACCCAGCGCAACCCCGGCGCGACGCTCAGCACGCCGCCCGGCGCGGGGGCGGCGGCGCCGAAGGGATAGGTCAGCCCCTTATGGCTCGTCGGCACGAACTCGGCGCTCGGCACCAATTCGGCGTCGGCGTTGCTGGCCACCGCGTCCCCCCTCACTCTTCCCCCGTTTGCCCCGCGCAACGTCAAGCGGCGCCTCAGCCGGCGCTCAGCCTAGGTCGAGCGCCTCGGCGGCGCGCCGCCGCTCAGCGCCGGAACGGATCCTCGAAGCTCGGTGCATCCTCGGGCGCGGCCTCGCGCGCCGCGCGTTCGCGCTCGCGTTCGGCGCGCAGCGATTCGATCAACGCGCTGCGATCGCCCTCCAGCCGGCTGTCGACCGGCGCTTCGATCCCCGCCGCCTTGGCCGCCTTGGCCACGATCGCGTCGAGCTCGCGCTGCGAGCATAGCCCCAGGGTCACCGGATCCTTGGGCACGATATTGCCGATGTTCCAATGGGTGCGATCGCGGATCGCGGCGATCGTCGTGCGCGTGGTGCCGATCAGGTTCGAAATCGCGCCGTCCGAAATTTCGGGGTGATTGCGGATGATCCAGGCGATGCCGTCGGGCTTGTCCTGCCGCTTGGAAACGGGGGTATAGCGCGGGCCCTTGGTGCGGCGCACCTGCTCGGGGCCTTTGAGCATCTTGAGCCGGTAATTGGGGTCCTTCTGGCCGCGCTCGATTTCCTCCAGCGTCAGCTCGTGCGCGCGCACCGGATCGCGCCCGGTGAGCTTGGTGGCGGCGGTATCATCGGCGATCGCCTGCACTTCCAGGATATGAAGCCCGCAGAAATCGGCGATCTGGGCAAAGCTGAGCGCGGTATTGTCGACCAGCCAGGCGGCGGTCGCGTGCGGCATGAGCGGCTGGGCCATGCGTGTATCTCCGATAGAAACAATAAGGGCCGCCCCTTGCCGGAGCGGCCTCGTCACACGGCTGACTTAATCGGCTTGCGTGCCGAGGGCAAGGCTTATGCCGCCACCCGCTCCATCCCCACCGGCACCAGCGCTTCCAGAAATTGGCGCGTGCTCGCTTCCCAAGTGAAGCTCTTGCCATAAGCGACGCAGGCGGCGCGATCGAGGGTCAGCGCGTCGGCGATCGCGGCGTCCAGATCTTCCGCCATCACCCCCACGCCCGGCTTGAGCACGTCGACCGGCCCGGTCACCGGATAAGCCGCGACCGGCAGGCCCGAGGCGAGCGCCTCGATCATCACCAGCCCGAAAGTGTCGGTCTTGCTGGGGAAAACGAATACATCGGCCGCGGCATAAGCCGCCGCGAGATCGGCGCCGAACTTCGCGCCCAGGAAATGCGCGTGCGGATAACGCGCCTCCAACGTCGCGCGCGCGGGGCCGTCGCCGACGACCACCTTGGTGCCGGGATGGTTCGTTTGCAGGAACGCCTCGATATTCTTCTCGATCGCGACCCGCCCGACATAAAGCTGCACCGGCCCCGGCAGCGCGCGGATCGCGGGATCGGGCGTAACATGCGGGCCGAACAGCGACAAATCGACCCCGCGCCCCCAAGAGCGGATACGCGTCAGGCCATGGTCGCGCAGCGCCTGCGCGATCGAGGGGGTGGAGGCGAGCACCGCCTGCGAGGGGCCGTGGAACCAGGTGATGTAGCGCCAGATCCATTCGGGATCGATGCCCGTGCGCGCCGAGACATAATCGGGGAATTGCGTGTGATAGGCGGTGGTGAAGGGAAAGCCGCGCGCCAGGCACCAGCGCCGCGCCGCGAGGCACACCGGGCCTTCGGTGGCCAAATGGATGGCGTTGGGCGCGAATTCGGCGAGCCATTTGCCGACCACCGCGGTGCGCGCGAAAGCCAGGCGGATTTCGGGATAGGTCGGGCAGGGAATCGAATAGAAACGCTCCGGGCTGATCACCAGCACCTCATGCCCTTGCCGCTCGAGCTCGGCACGGACCGATTGGAGCGTGCGCACCACCCCATTGACCTGGGGGCTCCACGCATCGGTGACGATCGCGATCCGCAAGTCGGTCAAGCCGCGAGCGCCGACACCGGTTCGGCGATTGGGGGCGCCGCGTCGCGCGCGCGCATTTCCTCGACCCAGTGGAGCAATTCCATCCGCCCGTCGAAATGTTCGACCAAAGCGGTGCAGCCCTCCACCCAATCGCCGTCGTTATAATAAGCGACGCCCTCGATCGTGCGGATTTCGGCGGTGTGGATATGCCCGCACACCACCCCATCCACGCCGCGCGCGCCCGCCGCCTCAGCGACGACTTTCTCGTAATTGGAGATGAACTCCACCGCGTTCTTCACCTTGGCCTTGGCATGCTTCGAGAGCGACCAATAAGGCAGGTTGAAGCTACGCCGGAACATATTGACCCACACATTGGCCGCCATCAGCGCGTTGTAGAGAAAATCGCCGACATGCGCGAGCCACTTGTGCGCGAGCGTGATCGCGTCGAACTCGTCACCATGCAGCACGAGCAGGCGGCGGCCGTCGGCGGTCTCGTGGATCGCCTTGCGGCGGATCGCGATGCCGCCGAAATCGAGGCCCGTGAATTGGCGGAACACCTCGTCGTGATTGCCGGGGATGTAGATCACCCGCGTGCCGCGCTTGGCGCGCTTCAACAGCCGCCAGATGACGTCGTTATGCGCCGCCGGCCAATAGAAGCGCTTCTTGAGCCGCCAGCCGTCGATGATGTCACCCACCAGATAGAGCGTCTCGCTGTCGACATGATCGAGGAAATCGATCAGCATTTCCGCGTTGCAGCCGCGCGTGCCGAGATGGACGTCCGAAATCCAGATGGTGCGATAGCGCCGCCGCTCGATCGCGCGCTCGGGGATGGATGGCGCGGCGTCGAAATCGGCCGCGTCGCCGAGCGCGGCATCGATCAGAAAGCTTGGCGGTGCCATGTCCATTCCCTCAACGCGTCGTGAGCTTGCCCTGCCCGTGCAATGTTACATTTTTAATCGGTAAAGCGCCATCGAAGCGTCGCTTAGCCGTCATTCCATCGCAATATGCCCCGGCTGGGTCGCGACGCGCGCCAGCCAGGCGGTGATCGCGCGATGAGCGCCGAGTTCGAACCCGCCCTCCTCGGCGACATGCGTATAGGCGTAAAGCACGATATCGGCGAGGGTGAAGGCTTCGCCGAGCAGAAAGGGCGCGCGCGCGAGCCGCGCGTCCATCAGCGCGAGCGCCGCGTCGCCGCCCGCCTGTTTGGCGGCGCATTGGCCGCGCTGCGCCGCGCTCAGCCGCGCCTCGCCGAGATAGCGCCGCCAGAAGCGCAAGGTCGCGATATTGGGCTCATGGCTATATTGCTCCCAAAACAGCCAGTGGAGCAGATCGGCGCGCGCGAACCGGTCCTCGGGGATCAGCGGCGATCCTTCGGCCAAATACCAGCAGGCGGCGTTGCTTTCGGGCAGGAAGCGATCGCCCAGTTGCAGCACCGGGATCCGGCCATTGGCGTTGACGCGCGCGAGGAATTCGGGCGTGCGCGTCTCGCCGTTCAGGATCGCATAGGCGCGCCGCTCGATCGGCTGGCCGACATGCGCGGCGGTGAGCCGGATCTTGTAGCAATTGCCCGAGATCGGGTCCTCATGAAGGACCGGCGTCACTCCGCCGCCTCGACACGCCCGGCCGGCGCGGTGGGCGCAGCGCCGGCGAGCGGGGTCGCCGCGCTCGCCACCAAGCCGTCGAGCGAGCCGCCCTCGAAGCCCAGTTCGCGCATCAAGCCGTCGATCACCGGCGCCTGCGCGCGATAACGCAGCGCCGCCGAGACCGCCGCGCTCGCGAGGTTGCGATCGCCCTCGTCGTTCGCCGCGCCCGCGGCGGCACCCCCGCCGCGCAGGCCATCGACCTGGACGATCTTGATCGAATCGATCGCCTCCAGCGGCTTGGACGCCTCGCGGATGATCTCGGGCAGCACTTTCAGCAGCGCGAGCTTGGTCTGGAGCGACATGGTTTCCGACGACAGCAGATTCGCCGCCTCGTTGATCGCGCGCTGGCCGGCGGCCTCCACCTCCAAGCGGAGGCGATCGGCCTCGGCGCGCAGCTTCACCGCCTCGGCCTCGCCCTCGGCGATCCGGCGCGCGGCCTCGGCCCGGTCGGCGGCGGCTTGTTTATCGGCATCGGCCTGCACTTTCACCGCGATCGCGGCGCGTTCGGCCTCGCGCGCGGCGTTGATCAGCTCGATCCTTTTCTCGCGCTCGGCGATCTCGGCCTCGCGCGCGGAGACGACTTGCTGCTCGGCGACGACGGCGGCGGCGCGCGCTTGATCGGCCTGGGCCTTGGCCTGGCTTTCTTCGCGGCTCTTGTTCTGCACCGCGATCTGCTGTTCCTGGCGCGCAAGTTCGAGCGCCTGCGCCTGGGCGATCTTGGCCTGTTGCACCGCGCGATCGGCCTCGATCTGCTGCGCGTCGATCAGCCGTTTCGCCTCGATCCGCGCTTGTTCGGCCTCTTGCTGGCGCAGCGACTGTTCGCGCGCGACCTCGGCGGCTTGGGCGGCGCGGCGCATCTCGACCTCGCGCTCTTGCTCCAGTCGCGCGAATTCGGTGTCGCGCGCGATCAGCAAGGATTGGCGCTGGGCTTCCAGATTCTTCGATTCGATCTGGACGCGCGTATCCTGTTCGATGTCGTTGCGCGCTTTCTTGCGCAGCTCGATCTGCTCGGTGAGCTTGGTGAGCCCCTCGGCATCGAAGGCGTTGTTCGCGTTGAAATGCTCGATCGAGGTCTGGTCGAGCCCGGTGAGCGACACGCTCTCCAGCTCCAGCCCGTTCATCGCCAGATCGGCCGAGGAAACCTGCTGCACCTTCTGCACGAATTCGCTGCGCTGCTCGTGGAGCTGCGCCATCGTCATGCCGGCCGCCACCGAGCGCAGCGCGTCGACGAACTTGCCCTCGACCAGTTCCTTCAGCGCATCGGGGTTCATCGTGCGCAGGCCGAGCGTTTGCGCCGCGACCGCGATCGATTGCGCGTCAGGACGCACCCGCACGTAGAATTCGGCCTTCACGTCGATCCGCAGCCGGTCGAGCGTGATCAGCGCGTCGTTGTTCTTGCGCTCGACCGCGAGGCGCACGGTGTTCATGTTGACCGGCATCGTCTCGTGAAACACCGGCAGCACCAGCGCGCCGCCGTTGATCACGACCTTCTCGCCGCCGAAGCCGGTGCGCACGAAGCCGATCTCCTTCGACGCGCGCTTGTAGAGCCGCGCGAGCACCAGCCCCAGGATCAGCAGCGTCAGCAAGCCGATGCCGGGCACCAGGATATAGGGCAGCGTCGAGCCGCCCGCCGCGACGATGTCGTTCATCTCATCCCTCCAAGCGCGGCAGCAAATGATCGCCGCGTGAAATCGCCAGGAAATGGTCGGCCTCGCGCCGCACCAGCAACACTTCTTCACCCTCGACGAAGCGCTCGGCGGGGCCGTTGGGCTCGACCATCACATAGTGCGGCTGGCCGAAGCGATCCTCGACCCGCGCCCGCGCCGGGCAGCCGCGCGCGGCTTGGCCGGTGACGATGCGCGCCCGGCGTCCGGTGAGCGTGTCGAGCTCGACCGCGCTGGTTTCGTCGCGCGGCAGCACCCGGGCGAGCAGGCGCGCGCCGAGCCCCGTCGCGGGCAAGGCGAGCGCGAAGGCGGCGGGACCCGCGAGCCAAGCGCTCTGATATTCCCCGAGCAGATCATGCGCGAGCTGCTGGCCGAGCAGCCCGAGCGCCGAGAAAGCGCCCAGGAAAACCACGATCAGCATCAACAGCGGCAACCGCCCGAGCCCGAGCCAGCCGAGCAGATCGAGGTCGCCATCCACATCGGCATCGAGATGCGCATGAAGATCGGCGTCGAAATCGCCCGCCAGACCGAACGCCTGCACCGCGCCGATCAACAACATCAACACCAGCGCGCAGACGAAGACGAGATTCGCCGGCGCCGCGACCAACGCGAACACTTCCGCCCTCCAAGGCTGATTCGAGCGCGATCTTATCAGTGGCGGGGCGCGCCGAAAGCGAAATCGGACGGGCACGCGCCGATTTCGGGGGCGGTCGTCGCGCGTCCGCCGCGCGATGCCCCGAACGACTTACGGAGCGCATCGCGCGCGGCCGCCTATCGCGCGATTTGGCGCGATCGTCACCCGAAGTTAACGCGATCGACGTAGCAAAAGGCCACCGAGCGACGCGCGGCGGAGGAGAGCAGATGTCCTATTCGATTGCCTATCTGATCAGCTTGATCTTCGGCCTGATCTTGGCCTTCATCGTCGTCGGCATGCCGACCGGCATCGTGCTGCGGCGCCTGGGCTATTCGGAATGGTGGGCGCTGGTGCTGTTCATTCCCGGCGGCGCGCTCGTCGGTCTGTGGGTGCTGGCCTTCGCCAATTGGCCCGGGCCGGACCCGCGCACCCGCTAAAGGTAGGTCAGCCGCCCCCCTATGGCACCCAGCCGGGCGAGCGGCGAGCTTCGCGCCGGATGCTGATGCTGGGGCCGGCGGCGTCTGCACCGGCGCGCCGCGAAAACCACATTCGCCGGCGCCGCGACCAATGCGAACAAACCCTCACCCCTGAAGGCTGATGAGCGGGCGAACTTATCAGCGGCGGGGGGCGCCGAAGGCGAAATCGGACGCAGGTCTACCGATTTTCCGGGGGGCGGGCGCGCGCGATGGTGCCGAACCAGCAGCCCGCGACCACCCATAACCGGGGCAAGTCTAGCGTCCCAAGATACGCGCCGCTTCGTCGAGATCGACGCGGATCAATTCCTCGCGACCATCGGGATAGATGCGGATGACGTGTCCGTCCGGGGTCGTCTCCCGCGTGATGTGGATGGGCTTGCCCGCCGCGTGAAGCATTCGCGCGGCACGGTCATCGGGCTCGCCGATCTCCTCGTCCCAAAGCTCGTCGTTCAAAGTCCGGTCCAAGGCGCGTTCCATCCCCCGAGCTTAGCACAGTTCGGACGAGTCCCCTAACCCAAGCTCAGCACGATCTTCCCCACATGCTCGCCCGCCTCCATCCGCGCGTGCGCGGCGCCCGCCTCGGCGAGGGGGAAGACCGTGTCGATCACCGGCTTCAGCCGCCCCGCCTCGACATGCGGCCACACGTTGTGCGCGAGCTCGTCCGCCACCAGCGCCTTGAAGGCGGCGTCGCGCGGGCGCAGCGTCGATCCGGTGAGCGTCAGCCGCCGCCGCATCACCTCGAACAAGGGGATCGTCGCCATCATCCCGCCTTGCACCGCGATCGAGACGTGGCGGCCGTCGTCGGCCAGGCATTGCAGATTGCGCGCGACATAATCGCCGCCCACCATGTCGAGCACCGCCGCCACCCCGCGCCCCTGGGTGATCGCGCGGACGCGCTCGACGAAATCCTCGGCGCGGTAATTGATCGCGTGCGCCGCGCCGAGCGCGCGCGCCGCTTCGCATTTGGCGTCGCTGCCGGCGGTCACGATCACCTCCAGCCCGAACAGGCGCCCGAGCGCGATCGCCATGGTGCCGATGCCCGAGGTGCCGCCATGAACGAGCACGGCGTCGCCCTCGACCGCATAGGCGCGCTCGAACAAATTGGTCCACACGGTGAACAAAGTTTCGGGGATCGCCGCCGCTTCGATCATCGTCAACGCGCTCGGCACCGTCAGGCATTGGCCAGCGGGCGCCACCGCATATTCGGCATAGCCACCCCCGCTCAGCAGCGCGCAGACCGGCTGGCCGAGCAGCGCCGCCTCGACGCCGTCGCCGAGCGCGACGATCTCGCCCGCCGCCTCCAGCCCCAGGATCGAGGGCGCGCCGGGGGGCATCGGGTAGAGCCCCTTGCGCTGGAGCACGTCGGGGCGGTTGACCCCGGCGGCGGCGACGCGGATCAGCACTTCGCCCGCCTGGGGGTGCGGCACCGGACGCTCGACCGGCGCCAGCGCCGCCGCCTCGCACGGGGTCGCCGGATCGATCGCCAGCATCGTCGCTGGAAGTCCTGTCATCGCCCCGCCCCCGCCTTTGCCTCGGCTTGCCTTATCGGGCGCACATCTCGCCGGTCAACCGCCGCCTAAGCACGCGCTAAGGATTTCCCCTTGGGGTGCCGGTTTCGCGTTGACACCACCCGCCATCGGCGCGACTTTCGGCCCATGGACACCGACGACATCGCGCCGCCGCCCCGGCCGGGTGATCCGATCGCCCTGCTGGCCAAACAAGACTTGGACCCCTTCTCGCTCGCCGAGCTCGACGCGCGCATCGCGTTGCTCAGGGCGGAAATCGCGCGGGTCGAGGCGCATAAGCAACGCGCGGTTAACCATAGGGCAAGCGCCGACGCGCTATTCCGCCGGTGATGAGCCCCCCGCTTCCGCTCGGCGCGCGCCCTAACCCGATCAAGTGCTTGATGGCGCGCGCGACCATCCCAACATTCAAAGCCTCGGCCCGGCCTTTGGGCCGATAGGAGTTACCGCATGCCGTCCTTCGCCTCCGCTCTCGAGTCCACGCTTCACAAGGCGCTCGAGGCCGCCTCGTCGCGCCGCCATGAATATGCGACACTCGAACATCTCCTCCTCGCGCTGATCGACGACGAGCATGCCTCCAAGGTGATGGCGGCGTGCGGGGTCGATCTCGGCGATTTGAAGCGGATCGTCGCCCATTATCTCGATACCGAACTCGAGGCGCTGAAGGTCCAGCAAGCGACCGACCCCTCGCCCACCAGCGGCTTCCAGCGCGTCGTCCAGCGCGCGATCCTGCACGTGCAAAGCTCGGGCCGCGACGAAGTGACCGGCGCGAACGTGCTCGTCGCGCTGTTCAGCGAGCGTGAGAGCTATGCCGTTTATTTCCTGCAGCAGCAGGATATGAGCCGGCTCGACGCGGTGAGCTATATCAGCCACGGCGTCGGCAAGGGCGGCCAGGCGGGCGAGCCCGCCCAGGTGAAGGGCGCCGAGGAGGAAAAGCCCAAGGCCGAAGCGAAGAGCGGCAAGGGCGAAAGCGCGCTCAAGCAATTCACCGTCGATCTCAATGAAAAGGCCAAGCGCGGCAAGGTCGATCCCTTGATCGGTCGCGCCGCCGAGGTCGATCGCACGGTGCAGATCCTCTGTCGCCGCTCGAAGAACAACCCGCTTTACGTGGGCGATCCGGGCGTCGGCAAAACCGCGATCGCCGAAGGCCTCGCGCGCAAGATCATCGAGGGCGACGTGCCAGACGTGCTGCGGCCGGCGGTGATCTATTCGCTCGACATGGGCGCGCTGCTCGCCGGCACGCGCTATCGCGGCGATTTCGAGGAGCGGCTGAAGGCGGTGGTGAACGAGCTCGAAAAACTGCCCCACGCGATCCTGTTCATCGACGAGATCCACACGGTGATCGGCGCGGGCGCGACCTCGGGCGGGGCGATGGACGCTTCGAACCTGTTGAAGCCCGCGCTCTCGGGCGGGACGATCCGCTGCATCGGTTCAACGACTTACAAGGAATTCCGCAACCATTTCGAGAAGGACCGCGCGCTGCTGCGCCGCTTCCAGAAGATCGACGTCAACGAGCCATCAATCGAGGATACGGTCAAGATCCTCGCCGGGCTGCGCTCGGCGTTCGAGGAGCATCACTCGGTCAAATACACCCCCGACGCGATCAAATCGGCGGTCGAGCTGTCGGCGCGCTACATCAACGATCGCAAGCTGCCCGACAAGGCGATCGACGTGATCGACGAGGTCGGGGCGATGCAGATGCTGGTGCCGCCCGCCAAGCGCAAGAAGACGATCACCGCCAAGGAGATCGAAGCGGTGATCGCGACGATGGCGCGCATCCCCCCCAAGAGCGTGTCGAAGGACGATACCAAGGCGCTCGCCTCGCTCGAGGCCGATCTGAAGCGGGTGGTGTTCGGCCAGAATGCCGCGATCGAAAAGCTCGCCTCGGCGATCAAGCTCTCGCGCGCGGGGCTGCGCGATCCCGACAAGCCGATCGGCAATTATCTCTTCACCGGCCCGACCGGCGTCGGCAAGACCGAGGTCGCGCGCCAGCTCGCCTCGATCCTGGGCATCCCGCTCCAGCGCTTCGACATGAGCGAATATATGGAGCGCCATTCGGTGAGCCGCTTGATCGGCGCGCCCCCGGGCTATGTCGGCTATGATCAGGGCGGGTTGCTCACCGACGCGGTCGACCAAAACCCGCATTCGGTGCTGCTGCTCGACGAAATCGAAAAGGCGCATCCCGATTTGTTCAACATCCTGTTGCAGGTAATGGACAATGGCAAGCTGACCGACCACCACGGCAAGACGGTCGATTTCCGCAACGCCATCCTGATCATGACGACCAATGCCGGCGCCGCCGACATGGCGCGCGAAACGGTCGGCTTCGGCAACCTCACCCGCGAGGGCGAGGACGAGCAAGCGGTGCAGCGCATGTTCAGCCCCGAGTTCCGCAACCGGCTCGATGCGATCGTGCCCTTCGGCTATCTCCCGCCCGAAGTGGTCGCGCGCGTGGTCGACAAATTCGTGCTGCAGCTCGAATTGCAGCTGGCGGATCGCGGGGTGCACATCAAGCTCGACGATGGCGCGCGCAAATGGCTGACCGACAAGGGCTATGACAAGCTCTACGGCGCCCGCCCGATGAGCCGCTTGATCCAGGAAAAGATCAAGCAGCCGCTCGCCGAGGAATTGCTGTTCGGCAAGCTCGTCCATGGCGGCGAGGTGACGGTGAAGCTGAAGGACGACGCGCTGAGCTTCGAGATCGAGCCGGCGGCGCCGAAGAAGCCGAAGAAGAAAAAGCCGGAGGCGGCGCCGGCGGAGTGACGATCGGCCCCGACTCGGTATCGAACCGAGTTGGGGCATTCTTCGGGGCAATGCGGCTCTATTTTTTCGGCTTTTGATTATAGGCCATCACGACGAAATAATCCTCGCTAGCATCGATCGGGGCATTTTCGTTCTTGCCGTTCACGAGCCGGCGAAAAACGACGATATCGACAGGATCGGCCGCGGCAATCTCATAGCCTAGACTCTCTTGATCCGCCGCCCACTGCGCCGCCGAAGTCTGATCGGTAAAGACCCTGATGCGTACGTCCGTCATCGACAGGGCTCCTTATTTCAGCACGGCCGCCAATGCCTTTTGCCACTCATCGGGGGTCAAATAGGAAACGAGCGCGCCAGAGCGGATCGCCGTGGCGCAGGCGCTGGCCGATTCGGCCGATGAGCACCCCTTCGCGAAGCCGTCGGGCGGCGTGAGGCCCAGCGCCGTGTCGACATTCGTCAGCCGGGCCTTGTAATCGGCCGACGTCTCGATCTTCGCTGCCACCGCCTCACGATAGGTCCGGCGCTGTGCTTCGCGGGCTGTGACACCCTGCCGTTGGGCCTCGATCGCGCGGCGCAATTCCGGGGAAGCGTTGATCTCGGAAATCTCGGCTTCCCTGGTCGCGCTCTCGCTCGTCGCGACCAGCGCCGCGCCATGCCTCGCCAGTTCCCGAGCAGCAAGGCCCGTGGCAAAATATTGAGCAACCGCGCCTCTGGCTTCGGCCGTCCCCCGGCCAGCGGTCGCCCCTCCCTTGGCGCCGAAACTCGCCATCACCGAATAGGTATCCAGATTGGCTTCGTCATTACCCAGGAACTTGCAATTGAGCGCCAGGGCGGAAGGCGTCGGCGGCGGCGTTCCCCTTTCTACCGGGCACGGCTGCATCAGCAGGTCGCCGTTGGGCCGTGCAGCGAGTGTATTGGCCAAGAGCGGCATCAACACCAATTCCTGCCGGCTATACGCCAGCTGAATCGTCGGCACTTGGTTTACATCCGCGCCAATCTTCAAACCGCCGACCGTATTGGTCCCGAAGATGAGCAAATTGGTGTGTTGAGGCGTGGTGCACCCCGCGAGGAACACCGCAAGCGCTCCAGCTATTTTCCGACCAAACATGCCCCCTCCACCCCTTTGATCAGCGTTTTGGCGTGCGCGAGATCGGCCTTGTCGCGCACGATTATGACGATCCGGCAATTCTCGGGCCGGGCAAAGACGAAATCGCCGGCGTGCCAACCCAGGTAAAATCCTTCGTCGAACCCGATGCCGAGATTTCTTACCCGTGCCGCGATCAACGCGCCGCGCGTTTCTGGGTAAGTCACCCGCACCAAGCCGAAATACCAATGGTCACCACGCCCTTCATCGGCGGGCACCGTCGCACATCCGGCCAGCAGCACATTGACTGCAACGATCAAAACCTTTTTCATTACTCATGCTGCCGAGTCGGTCTTGCCTGGTCAAGCACCAATCGGCACCGTAACGGTGCTAATTGTTTTGCGTTGGCGCGCGATCACGATTATGGTGAAGGCCTCGGGAGGTGTCGCGATGCGCAAGAAGAGCATGGGGCTGGCGGCGCTGGCGCTCGTCATGGTGGCGCTCGCCGTGCGCCATCCCTCGGCCGATATCCGCGTCCTGACGCATGATGCCGCCGACCAAGCGCCGAGCCGCGTTCAGGCCGCGGTCGATCTGGGCGTGATGGGCGTGTCGCTGCTCGTTACCTGGAGCAAGCGGCTGAACTGAGCGCCCTTGCGTCGCGGCGCCGGGCCGCCATAGGTTGGCGCCATGGAAAATGCTTGGCGCGCCGCTTATCGTCACCCGGTCGACTGGTCGACGGACTTCCCGCCGCTCTCGATGGCGGCGCTGTTCGACGATGCCGCCGCCAAGGCCGGGCAAAAGCCGCTGATCGATTTCATGGGCCGGCATTATAGCTATGCCGAGACGCTCGACGGCGCCAATCGCGTCGCCGCCGGGCTCGCCGCGCTCGGCTATGGCAAGGGCGATCGGATCGGGTTGTTCCTGCCCAACGTCCCCCATTATCTCGCGGCTTATTACGGGATCCTCAAATTGGGGGCGACCGTCGTCAATTTCTCGCCGCTTTATACCGTCGCCGAACTGACCCACCAGGTCGCCGATTCGGGGACGAAGCTGCTCTTCACCTTGTCCGCCAAGGCGCTGCTGCCGACCGCGCTCGAGGTGCTCGAGACGTCGGCGCTCGAACGACTGGTGGTCGGCTCGGTCGCGGGGGCGCTGCCGACGGGCAAGTCGATCCTCTACCGGCTGTTCAAGCAAGCCGAGGTCGCGGCGCGACCCTCGGACCCGCGGATCATGGCCTTTTCCAAGCTGATCCATAATCGCGGCCGCTTCGCCAAGCCCGAGATTGCGCCCGAAGACGATGTCGCGCTGATCCAATATACCGGCGGCACCACGGGCACGCCCAAGGGCGCGATGCTGACGCACCAGAATCTTTCGGCCAACGCCCGCCAGGTGAACGCGATCGATCCGCACCCGGGCGCCGAGGACCGCATCCTCGGCGTGCTGCCGCTGTTCCATGTCTTCGCCAATACCTGCGTCCTCAACCGCACGGTGGTGAATGGCGGCTGCATCGTGATGCTCCCCCGCTTCAACGCCCAGCAAGCGCTAGAAGCGGTGAGCCGCGCGCGCGTGACCGCGATCCCCGGCGTGCCGACCATGTATCAGGCGCTGCTCGATCATCCGAACCTCGCCAAGACCGATTTCTCGCGGCTGCGCGTGTGCATCTCGGGCGGGGCGCCGCTGCCCGCCGAGCTCAAGGCCAAGTTCGAGGCGGCGACGGGGGCCAAGCTGATCGAGGGCTATGGCCTGTCCGAAAGCGCGGGCGTGGTCTCGGCCAATCCTTATGAGGCGCCGGGCAAATCGGGAACGATCGGCCAGCCCATCCCCGCGACCGACGTGCGGCTGGTCGACAAGGAAGACCCCAACCGCCCCGCGCCCGAAGGCGAGCCGGGGGAAATCGTGATCGCCGGGCCGCAGATCATGAAGGGCTATTGGAACCGCCCCGATGCCGACGCCGGCGTGTTCGTGACCGACGCGGCGGGCCGCCGCTGGCTGCGCACGGGCGACGTCGGCCAGATCGACGGCGACGGCTTCGTCGCGATCGTCGATAGGCTGAAAGACATGATCTCGGTCGGCGGGTTCAAAGTGTTCCCCAGCCAGATCGAGGAGTTGCTCTACAAGCATCCGGCGGTGAAGGAGACGTTGGTGATCGGCGTCCCCGATCCCTATCGCGGCGAACAACCCCGCGCTTATGTGACGCTGAACGAGGGCGCCGAGGCCGATGGCGGCGCTCTGCGCGACTGGCTCAACCCCCAGCTCGGCAAGCATGAGCGGGTCGACGAAGTGGTCGTGCGGCTGACCATGCCCAAGACGATGATCGGCAAGCTCAGCCGCAAGGATCTGATCGCCGAAGTGCTGCCGAAGGGGTGAACGCTGGCGTCAAAGCAGCGCCCGGCCCTCGAACATTCCTTACCACCAACCCGTCGCCCCGTGCTTGGCACGGGGCTTGGCTATCTTCCTTCCGGCGCGAGGCAGGCTCGCCCCGTGTCAAGCACGGGGCGACGATGAGGGCCGTGTAAGAGGCGACCAGGGTGGCCCCCTTTGCAAGTTCCTGCCCCCACGACCCGCCCTTACCCCCTCCCCCCTTGCAATCGCGCGCCAGCTTGGCCAATCGCTGGCGCATCTTCGCGGCGCCGCGCGCCGCTCACGCGCATCAATCGGAAAGGACGCCCATGACCGCGATCGGACAGGACAGCCTCGGCACCCGCGACAGCCTGAGCCTGGGGGGCAAGACCTATCATTATTTCAGCCTGCCCAAGGCCGCGGCCAAGCTAGGCGACGTCAGCCGCCTGCCCTTTTCGATGAAAGTGCTGCTCGAAAATCTGCTGCGCTTCGAGGACGGCAAGACCGTCACCACCGACGACATTCAGGCGCTGATCGATTGGCAACAGGATCGCCGTTCGGAGCGCGAGATCCAATATCGCCCCGCGCGCGTGCTGATGCAGGATTTCACCGGCGTGCCCTGCGTCGTCGATCTCGCGGCGATGCGCGACGCGATCACCAAGCTGGGCGGCGATGCCGCCAAGATCAACCCGCTGGTGCCGGTGCATCTGGTGATCGACCATAGCGTGATGGTCGACGAATTCGGCACGCCGCAAGCCTTCGACGACAATGTCGCGATCGAATATCAGCGCAATGGCGAACGTTACGAATTTCTGAAATGGGGCGCGCAGGCGCTCGACAATTTCAAGGTGGTGCCGCCGGGCACGGGGATCTGCCACCAGGTCAATCTGGAATATATCGGCCAGGCGGTGTGGACTTCTGAAAACGGCGCCGACACCATCGCTTATCCCGATACGCTCGTCGGCACCGACAGCCACACGACGATGATCAACGGCCTCGGCGTCCTCGGCTGGGGCGTCGGCGGGATCGAGGCGGAAGCGGCGATGCTCGGCCAGCCGGTGTCGATGCTGATCCCCGAAGTCGTCGGCTTCAAGCTGACCGGCGCGCTGAAGGAAGGCATCACCGCGACCGATCTGGTGCTCACCGTCACCCAGATGCTGCGCGCCAAGGGCGTGGTCGGGCGCTTCGTCGAATTCTACGGCCCCGGGCTCGATTCGATGCCGCTCGCCGATCGCGCGACGATCGCCAATATGGCGCCCGAATATGGCGCGACCTGCGGCTTCTTCCCCGTGGACGACAAGACGATCGACTATATGCGCTTGACCGGCCGCAGCGACGAACAGCTGGCGCTGGTCGAGGCTTATGCCAAGGCGCAAGGACTGTGGCGCGACGCCTCGAGCCCCGAGCCGGTGTTCACCGACGCGCTCGAGCTCGACATGGGCAGCGTGCAAGCCTCGCTCGCCGGCCCCAAGCGCCCGCAAGACCGCGTCGCGCTCGAATCGGTCGACGATGTATTCAACGGCGATCTGGCGAAGGCCTATGGCAAGACGGCGGCCGAGCGCGCGCCGGTGGCGGGCGCCGAACATGATATCGGCGATGGCGACGTGGTGATCGCGGCGATCACCAGCTGCACCAACACGTCGAACCCCAGCGTGTTGGTCGCCGCCGGCCTGGTCGCGCGCAAGGCGCGGGCCAAGGGGCTGAAGGTCAAGCCCTGGGTCAAGACCAGCCTCGCGCCGGGCAGCCAAGTCGTGACCGATTACCTCACCCGCGCCGGGCTGACCGAGGATCTGGATGCGCTCGGCTTCAACCTGGTGGGCTATGGCTGCACCACCTGCATCGGCAATTCGGGGCCGCTCGCCCAGCCGATCAGCCAGGCGATCAACGACAAAAATATCGTCGCCGCCTCGGTGCTCTCGGGCAATCGCAATTTCGAGGGGCGCGTTTCGCCCGACGTGCGCGCGAACTTCCTTGCCTCGCCGCCGCTCGTCGTCGCTTATGCGCTGCGGGGCAGCGTGACGAGCGACATGGTCGAAACGCCGATCGGCCAAGGCGAAGACGGCCAGGACGTGTTCCTCAAGGACATTTGGCCCTCGAACGACGAAATCCGCGCATTGATCGACGCCAATATCGACAATGAGATGTTCCGCAGCCGCTATGGCAATGTCTATGCCGGCGACGAGCGCTGGCGCGCGATCGAGGTCGCCCCGTCGGACACCTATCAATGGCGCGCGGGCAGCACGTACATCGCCAACCCGCCCTATTTCGAGGGCATGGAAATGACCCCCGCCCCGGTCGGCGACATCATCGACGCCAAGCCGCTCGCGATCCTGGGCGATTCGATCACCACCGATCACATCAGCCCCGCCGGCAGCATCAAGGCGACGAGCCCGGCGGGCACCTATCTGCAAGAGCATCAGGTCGCCAAGGCCGACTTCAACAGCTATGGCGCGCGGCGCGGGCATCATGAGGTGATGATGCGCGGCACTTTCGCCAACATCCGCATCAAGAACGAGATGGTGCCCGGCGTCGAAGGCGGCATGACGCGCTATGCCGGCGAAGTGATGCCGATCTATGACGCGGCGATGCGCCACAAGGCCGATGGCACGCCGCTGGTCGTGATCGCGGGCAAGGAATATGGCACCGGCTCGTCGCGCGATTGGGCGGCGAAGGGCACCAATTTGCTCGGCGTGCGCGCGGTGATCACCGAAAGCTTCGAGCGAATCCACCGTTCGAACCTGGTCGGCATGGGCGTGCTGCCGCTGCAATTCGCCGACGGGGTCAACCGCCAGACCCTGGGGCTGACCGGCGACGAGACCTTCACGATCGAGGGCGTCGCGAGCCTGAAGCCGCGCCAGTCGGTCACGGTGAAGCTCACCCGCGCCGACGGCTCGACCGAAAGCTTCGAGACGCGCTGCCGGATCGATACGGTGAACGAGCTGGAATATTTCCTGAACGGCGGCATCCTGCCTTACGTGCTGCGGAACCTCGCGGCGGCGTGATCTGGGCGATCGAGCTCGTCGGCTGGGCCGGGGCGATAACGATTCTGGCCGCCTATCTGCTGGTCTCCACCGGGCGGCTTTCGGGCCAATCGGCGGTGTTCCAGTGGATGAACGTGGGCGGCGCGGCTGGCTTCATCGTGAATAGCGGCTATCACGGCGCGGTGCCTTCGACCGCGCTCAACGTGGTGTGGATGATGATCGGGCTGGCGACCTTGTGGCGGTTGCGGGGGCGGTAAGCTCCCGTCATTCAACCGCCCCGCCACTCCTTCCCCGGCGAAGGCCGGGGCGCTGCACCGCGCGGGTGGCTATTCGAGCGCGCTAAAGGTGCAAGCGGGCAACTAGGTGGCGCGCCTACCGCCCCGCCACCGCCCTCGGCCTCGCGTAGAGAAAATACACCGCCAGCCCGCCCGAATTCCATAACAGGAAATAAAGCTGCGTCTTGCTCGGCAGGCTCGCGAACAAATAGCAGCAGCCCAGCACCCCCGCCGCCGCGACCGGCACCCCCAAGGGCGCGCGGAAGCGGCGCTCGGCCTCGGGCGCGCGGACGCGCTGCACGATCAGGCAGACGCACACCGCGATGAACGCGGCGAGCGTCCCCGCGTTCGCGAGCGCGGCGATCTCGCCCAGCGGCAAGAGCCCCGCGATCACGCTCACGATCAGCGCGGTCACCGCCGTGATCAGCACCGGCGTGCCTCGCTTCGAAACCCGCGCGAGTCCCTGCGGCAACAACCCGTCGCGCGCCATGGTGAAGAAGATGCGGCTCTGGCCATAGAGGAACGCGAGCAGCACCGTCGGCAGCGCGATCACCGCGCTCGCTTCCAAAAAAATCGCCGCCTCGCGCTGGCCGACGCCGCGCAGGATCAGCGCCAGCGGCTCGGCGCTCGCCGCGAATTTGGCGTAGCTCAGCGCCCCCACCGCCGCCACCGCGACCAGCATATAGATCGCGACGCACGCCAGCATCGAACCAACGATGCCGATCGCCAGATCGCGCCCCGGATTCTTGGTCTCCTCCGCCGCCGTCGAGATCGCGTCGAAGCCGTAGAAAGCGAAAAAGATGATCGCCGCCGCCGCCATCACCCCGCGCTCGGCGCCACCCTGGAGCGACTTGCCGAAGCCATAGGGCATGAACGGCTCCAAATTGCGCCCGTCGAAATAAGGCAGCGCCACCGCGACGAACACCGCCAAAGCGATGAGCTTCACGATCACCAGCACCGCGTTCAGCGTCGCGCTCTCGCGCGTCCCCAGCATCAGCAGTCCGGCGACGACCGCGATGATGAATACCGCCGGCAGATTGACCACCCCGCCCGCCTCTGGCCCGTTCGCCAAGGCGGCGGGAAACCCCACCAGCCGTTCGAGCAAAGGTGCGGCATGGCCCGACCAGCCGACCGCGACCGTCGAGACGACGAGCGAATATTCCAGGATCAGGCTCCAGCCGATCACCCAGGCGATCACCTCGCCCAGCACGACATAGCTATAGGTGTAAGCGCTGCCCGAGGCCGGGATCATCGTCGCGAGTTCGGCATAGGCGAGCGCGGCGCAAGCGCAGATCGCGCCCGCGATCACGAACGACAGGATCACCGCCGGCCCCGCGAGCCCCGCGCCCACCCCGATCAGCGTCAAAATGCCGGTGCCGACGATCGCCCCCACCCCGAGCGCGACCAAATGCGGCCAACCGAGCGTGCGCGCGAGCGCTTGATGGTCGCGTCCGCTCTCGATCGCCTTCTTGCGCAACAAACCGGCCATTGGCACCCCTCTTTTCGCCGTCTATGGCGGCGCTCGACTTGCCTGCTAAGCGGCGGGCGCGGTTGGAACAAGTGGGAGAGCAAGATGGACGTGGCCCTTGATTTCGCGCTCGGCGACACCGCCGACATGATCCGCGAGAGCACGCGCCGCTTCGCGCAAGACCAGATCGCCCCGCTCGCCGCGCGGATCGACGCCGAGGATTGGTTCCCGCGCGACGAACTCTGGCCGGCGATGGGCGCCCTGGGCCTGCACGGCATCACCGTGCCCGAGGCCGATGGCGGGCTCGGCCTCGGCTATCTCGAACATGTGATCGCGTGCGAGGAAGTGGCGCGCGCCTCGGCTTCGATCGGGCTTTCCTATGGCGCGCATTCCAATCTGTGCGTCAACCAGATCGCGCGCTGGGGGAATTCCGAGCAAAAGGCCAAATATCTCCCCAAGCTGATCTCGGGCGAGCATGTCGGCAGCCTCGCCATGTCGGAGGCGGGCGCGGGATCGGACGTGGTGGGCATGAAGCTGCGCGCCGATAAGGTGCAGGGCGGCTATGTGCTCAACGGCACCAAATTCTGGATCACCAACGCGGCTTATGCCGACACGCTCGTCGTCTATGCCAAGACCGACCCGCAAGGCGGCTCGCGCGGGATCACGACGTTCCTGATCGAGCGCGACATGCCGGGCTTTTCGATCGGGCAGAAGATCGACAAAATGGGCATGCGCGGCTCGCCGACCGCCGAGCTGGTTTTCACCGATTGCGAGGTGCCGCAAGAAAACGTGATGGGCCCCGAAAATGGCGGGGTCGGCGTGCTGATGTCGGGCCTGGATTATGAGCGCGCGGTGCTCGCCGGCATTCAGCTGGGGGTGATGCAGGCGTGCCTCGACGTCGTGCTGCCCTATGTGCGCGAGCGCCGTCAGTTCGGCCAGGCGATCGGCGGCTTCCAGCTGATGCAAGCGAAGATCGCCGACATGTATGTCGCGCTGAGTTCGGCGCGGGCCTATGTCTATGCCGTCGCCAAGGCGTGCGACGCGGGCAAGACGACACGCTTCGACGCGGCCGGGGCGATCCTGCTCGCCAGCGAGAATGCGGTGAAGGTCGCGCTCGAGGCGGTGCAGGCGCTGGGCGGCGCGGGCTATACCAAGGATTGGCCGGTCGAACGTTACTTACGCGACGCCAAGCTGCTCGACATTGGTGCTGGCACCAACGAAATCCGCCGGATGCTGATCGGGCGCGAGCTGATCGGGGCGTGACGACTTAAGGCATCAATAGTTCATCCAATTTCGTCATGGCGCGTAGCGACGAAGCCATCCAGTCCCCGGGCGGCCGCTGGATTGCTTCGCCCGGCTGGCGCCGGGCTCGCATTGACGAGGTTGGTTCCGATCTGATGCGTCAACGCCGATAGAGAGCCGTTCGCCCTGAGCTCGTCGAAGGGCCGTACTTCTGAACGACCGTCGACAAGAAAAACGGTGCTTCGACAAGCTCAGCACGAACGGCAGGGACGTGATCCCGATTTGCGTCGCTTGCGCTAATGACGCCCCACCCTAGCCCATCTCGCGCACGCGCACGTCGAGCCGGTCGCCCGCGATCACCAATTCGTTGAACGAGGGCCGCGTCGCGCGCACGCGTTCCGACAGCGTGCCCGCGCCGATCAGCCGCACGACGCCGCCCGCCACCTCGTGCGCCACGTCATAGGGATCATGGACATGGCCGGTGAGCACCGCGCGCGCGCCGGCGGCGGCGAGTTCGACCAGCGCCCCCGCCCCGCCGCGGGTGCGCGCGCTGCTCCGCGTTCCCGCCTCGACCAGCGGATGGTGACAGGCGACGAGCATGAAATCCTCCTCCGGAACGCCCTCGGCGAGCCGGAGCGCGGCGGCGAGCTGCGCGCGGCTGACATGCCCCTTCGACCAATTGAGCCGCCACTGGAAGCGCGCGGTGGTGCGCAAGGGAACGACCGCCACGCCCTTCACCGCGAGCGGCCGCTCGACCAGCCGCTCGAGCCGGACATAGCGCGCATAGGGCCGCACGAAGCGCGCCCAGGGGTTGAAATAGGGCAGATCGTGATTGCCCACCTCGACCGTCACCGGCACGCCCAACCCATCGAGCCAGGCGGCGGCGGCCTCGAACTCGGGGCGGCGCGCGCGCATCGTCAAGTCGCCGGTCATGATCACCGCGTCGGGGCGCTCGGCATGGACGGTTCGCGTGAACCAGGCGACGGCGGCCTTGTCCTCCGCGCCGAAATGCACGTCGCTGACGTGGAAGAGGCGCGGCATCAGGCGGTCTGCAGAAATTGCGGCCGGGTTTCGCCCGCGCGGATCACGACCTCGGGATCGATCATCACCGGTTCGCCGTCGAACAATGCGAGCACCGGGCGGCGCTCGGCGGTGCGCAGTTCGGGGGCGTAAATCTCGGTGACGGCGGCGGCGCGCACCCAATCGCCGGTCAGAAATTCCCAGCCGAGCGCGAGGATCGAGCGCCAGTCGCGCGCGTCGATCGCGGCGATCCGCAAGCGGCGCTCGACCGCCTGGACGAACACCGCCTGCACCCCGCGCGGCAGGCCCGCGACCCCCTTCAGCCGCAAGCCGCGTCCGAAGGTGCGCCCCCAGGCGCCGCGCGCGGCGCGCAGCATCTGCCCGATCCGCCCGGCGCGCGCCGCCTCGCGCGCGCGGACCCAGCTCGCCGCGGGGCCGAGGATCAGCCCGACGAAAGCGCGGTGCGGCCCCGCCTCGACATAGGGCAGCGCGATCGGCCGCGCGGCCTGGTGCGCGGCATGGAGGATCGCGGCGGGCTCGGCCTCGCCGTGGAGGAGCTTGGCGAGCAAATTCATCGTCCCGCCCGGCAGGATCAGCAGCGCGCCGTGCCACTCGGCGAGCGCGCAAGCGGCGGCGTTGATCGTGCCGTCGCCCGCGAACAGCACCACCGTGTCGATCCCCGCCGAATCGAGCGTGCCGGGCTGGGGCAGATCCTCCTCGGGAAAGCGCGTCCGCCCGCCGAGCTCGAGCCCGCGCTCGGCGAATAGCGCTTCGAGCGCTTCGCATTTCTCCGCGCTCGCCGAGCCCGAGCCGGGATTGGTGATGAACCATAAACGCTGCATGGGCGCCTCAACGCGGGGCGCGCGCGAAGGTGCCACGGCGCGCTGCGCTTGGTCGCCCCGATCGACATTTAAGTACCTCCCCGCTCACGGGGAGGACTGGGCTGCTCACATCCCCGGGTTCAGCCGCACCACGTCCCAAGTGAACCAAGCAGCGAAGCTCACCCAGCCGAGATAGGGCAGCAGCAACAGCGCGCCGGCGCGCGAAAAACGCGCCGCCTGCGCGAGCAGCGCGAGCGCCGAGGGGAGCAGGAACAGGCATTCGAACAAGGCCCAGCCCGGCGCCTGGAAATGGAAGAACAAATAGCTCCAACCGATGTTCAGGAACCCGGTGAGGCCGAGCGCGGCGATCAACAGGTCGCCCTCGCGCGCCGGGCTCGCGCGCCAGGCGGTGGCGCCGGCGATCGCGGTCAGGCCGTAAACCGCCGTCCATCCCAGCGCGAACAACCGGCCGTCGGGGGCGTAATCGGGCAGGTTCAGCGCATAATACCAGGGACCGGTGACGCTGATCGTCGTGCCGATCGCGACGACCAGCGCGGCGACCAGCGCGCCGACCGCCATCGGGAACGCCCAGGCGCGGCGCGGCGGCTTTTCAGCGCGCGACGCCAAGGAGGTGCCCCATGTCTTTGACGAAGATGCGGAAATGCGCGAACGGTTCGGCACGGACCAGCTCCTTGTTCATATAGGCCTGCCAGGTGAGCTTCTGAACGTCCTTGTCTTCGCAGATCTTCACGAAACGCTCGCGGCGCTTGTCGCTGCGATACCAGAAATGCTGCATCATCCCGAGCACCCAGAAGACGCGGCCATGCGCTTTCATGAAAGCCCGGCGCGCTTCCCCGAGCGCCTTGGGGTTGCCGGTCGCGAGGAAGCGATCGACCGCTTGCGCCGCGCAGCGCCCGCACGCCATGGCATAATAAATCCCCTCGCCCGAAGCGGGCGCGACCACCCCGGCGGCGTCGCCCGCCACGAGCAGATCGCGGCCATTGTCCCAGCGTTTGAGCGGCTTCAACGGGATCGGCGCGCCCTCGCGGCGGATCGTCGGGCAGGCATCGAGCCCCGATTGCGCGCGCAGCCGCGCGGTCGCCTCGCGCAGCGCGAAGCCCTTGTGCGCGCTGCCGACGCCGATGCTCGTCTGCGGGCCGTGGGGGAAGACCCAGCCGTAGAAATCGGGCGAGATCGCGCCTTGATAGACGACGTCGCAGCGCGCGGGATCGAAGGCGGCGCTCGCCGGGGGCGAATCGACGACTTCGTGATAAGCGAAAACGCATTTGCTGCGCTGCCCGGGGAGCGCTGCGCGCGCCACCCCCGAATTGGCGCCGTCCGCCCCGATCACCGCGCGCGCGCGCACCCGCTCCTGCGCGCCGCCGCGCGCGTCGCGATAGACGATGATCGCGGTGCCGTCGGTGTCGCGCTCGATGCCTTCGAAATTGCCGGTGCGCCGCTCGGCCCCGGCGAGCGCCGCGCGCCCGCGCAGCCATTCGTCGAACGGCCCGCGATCGACCATGCCGACGAAGCCGTCGCCGACCGGCATCTCGACCGTCTTGTGCGAGGGCGCGATCATCCGCGCGGCGGTCGCGTGCGCGACGAGCAGATGGTCGGGGATGTCGAAATCGCGGATCAGCCGAGGCGGGATCGCGCCGCCGCAGGGCTTGATCCGCCCGGCGCGATCGAGCAGCAGCACGCGGCGCCCGGCGCGCGCGAGGTCGGTCGCCGCCGTCGCCCCGCTCGGGCCGCCGCCCACCACCACGACGTCATAGGTCATAGCATCGCCTCCTTGAACCTCGGCGCCGCCGCGCGCATGCCGGTCGCGAGCAAGGCGGCGAGCAGGAACAGCCCGGCCTCGGCCGCGAACACCCCGGCGAAGGATTCCGCCCCCGCGCCCATGCCGCGCAGCAGATCGACGCCGATCGCGCCGCTCAACCCGCCGAGCCCGAAGGCGATCGCCTGCGCCGCGCCCCAGACGCCGAGCCGCAGCCCCTCGCGTTGCGGGCCGGCGCTGCTCGCCAAGCCCATCATCGCGCCGATCGCCGCCACCGCGAACACGCCGTTCGCGAAGCCCAAGAGCCAGACATTGGCGCTGAGCGGCCAAGCTGGCCCGATCCGCGCCGCCATCCCCAGCCCCGCGAGCGCCAAGGCCGATCCCAAACAGCCGCCGACGATCCAGCGCCGCAACGCCGCCGGCGCGCCGCCGCCGAACGCCGAGCCGCCGATCCCGGCGAGCAACATGCCGATCAGCACCCCGCCATGCTGCACGCCCGAAAGGCCCGTCGACTGACCGGGGGTGAAAGCGAAGACCAGCCCCGCGAAGGGCTCCAGGATCAAATCCTGCATCGAATAAGCGAGCATCGAGAGGAAGACGAAGCCGGTGAACTGCCGCGCGTCGCGCTCGCCCAGCATCTCGACGAGCGCCGCGCCGAAGCTCTGCGTCGGCGCCGCGTCCTCGATCACCGGCCGCCCGCGCGGCTCGACCCCGCGCACCGCGCCCCAGGCGAGCAGGAACGCGCCGACCGCGATCCCGCCCGAGACCATCGCCAGGCGAAAAGGGGTGAAGGGATCGACCAAATGGCTGGCGATGCCCGCCGTCACGACGATGCCGGCGATCATCATGATCCAGCTCGTCGCCGCCGCCGCCGCGCGCCGCTCGGGCGCGACCAGCCCCGCCAGCAGCGCGAGCAGCGCCGTGCCCGCCGCCCCCACCCCCGCGCCGATCAGCGCATAGGCGGCAACCGCCATCACGTAACCGAGCGGCGCGCGCGCGGCGAGCAACCCCAGGCTATCGACCGCGAGCAGGCTGCCGAGCATCAGCGTCGCCATCCCGCCGATGATCCAGGGCGTGCGGCGCGCGCCCCGGTCCGAGCCATGGCCCCATAGCGGGCGCGTCAGCTGCACTCCATAATGCCAGGCGACCAGCCCCGCCGGCAGCGCGAGCGGCAGCGCGAGCTCCACCGTCATGATCCGGTTGAGCAGCGAGGTGCTGAGCATCACGCTCGCCCCGATCGCGCTTTGCACCAGCCCCAGCCGGATGATCCCCACCCAGCCGAGGCCCATCGGGGCGGCGCCCGCGCTCACAGCCGCACCCCGCCCGCCAGGCCGAGCGCGGCGACCAGCATCCCGAGCACCGACAGGCTGGTGCCGGTCGCGTTGTACCAGGGCGCGCGGCCGACGGGGTCGGCGATCAACTTGGGCATCAAAGCGAGTTGCGCGGCGAGCAGCGCGGCGACGAACAGCGCCGCCGGCACCTTGCCGAGCGCGGCGAGCAACAGCACCACGCCGAGCTGCGGCAGCGCCATCACCGCGCAGGCGACCCAGGCCGCGCGGCGGGCCCCGAGCGTCGCGGGGAGCGAGCGGATGCCGCAGGCGCGGTCGCCCTCGATCGCCTTGAAGTCGTTGAGCGTCATGATGCCATGCGCGCCCAGGCTATAGAGCAGCAGCACGGCGAGCACCGGCCAGGGCGGCAGCTTGCCCGCGATCACCGCCGCGCCGGTGAACCAGCTCAGCCCTTCATAAGTGAAGCCGACGAGGCCCGGCCCCCAAATGCCGCTCAACTTCAGCCGCGCGGGCGGCGCGCTATAGGCCCAGGCGCACAGCAGGGCGAGCGCGGTGGCGGGGAGCACCCAAGGCCCCGCGAAAGCGGCGATGACGGCGGCGAGCACCAGCGACGTGGCGGTGCCGATCAGCGCGATCCATAGCCCCCAGCGCCCGGGAATGCGCCCCGAGGGGATCGGCCGACCCGGCTCGTTGATCGCATCGACATGGCGGTCATACCAATCGTTGATCGCCTGGCTGGTGCCGCACACCGCCGGCCCGGTGAGGATCATGCCGAGCAGGACGAAGGGCAGATGCGCGCCCAGCGGCACTCCCGCGGAGACCACCCCGCACAGAAATGCCCAGATCGGCGGAAACCAAGTGATCGGCTTGAGCAGTTCGAGCATGTCGCGCGCGCGCGGCGGGCCGGCGATCAGCGGCGGCAGCGACGGCGATACGCTGTGAGTCGAACGGGCCATGGCGACAGGCTAAGCCTGTCACGAATTGACGTCAATTACGATTGTCCAACCAGCTAGACAGTCACTCGTCGTCGGAGACGAGATTGCCGAGCCCATGGCGGTGGAGCTTGGAATAAAGGCTCTGCCGGCTCACCCCCAGCACCTCGGCGGCCGAGGCGCGATTGTCGGAGGTATAAGCGAGCGCCGCTTCGATGCAGAGCCGCTCGATCAGATCGGTCGATTCGCGCACGATTTCCTTGAGCGACATGCGCCCGACGAGCTCGGTGAGCTGTTCGACCGAGCGCGGCAATTGCTTGTCGCCCGGCGGCGGCAAGTCGCGCAGCCGGCGCCCGACCGCGCGAATGGTGAAGCCGAAGCAATCGCCCTCGGGCGAGGGCGCGGCGACGCCCGAAATCTCGATCTCCTCCTGCCCGCCATCGACCCCGCGCAGCACCGAGGCGACGTTGCGCACCGTGCCATGATCGCGCAATTGCCCCGCAATCAGTTCGACATCGACTCCGGGCCGCCCGACCCAGGCATCGAGCCGCGCGCCGATCGCGCGATCGATCGTCGGCAATTGCACGAGTTCGAGGAAAGCCGCGTTGGCGGTGCGCACCACCAGCTGGCGATCGGTGACGACGAAGGCATCGGGCATGCGCTCGATCACATCGCCCCAGCCCTCGCCGCCGCTCGCGCCCGGCGTCTCCTCGGCGGGGGCGAGGCGCACGAGCAGCAGTGCCGCGCGTGCCTGGCGGAACAGCCGCGCCGCTACGCGCACCAGCGCGCCGCCGCGCAGCTTGATCCCGAGCGGCGGCACCTCGTCCGACGCCTCGACCGCGCCGAGATGCGCGACCAGCGCCTCGCGCTCCTCGGGATCGACGATCGAGGACACCGGCTGATCGACCAGCGCGCCGGGCTTGGCCGCCAGCGCGCGCGTCGCCGCGCTGTTCGCCTCGCGGATGCGGCGGGTGGCGGCATCGACGATCAGCACCGGCTCGCTCGCCATGTCGAACAACAAGCGATAGCGCGCCTCGGCCTGGCGCAGGCGCAGATAATCGCGCTCGAGCGATTGCTGCGCCTGGAGCAAGCGCTGCTGCAGCGCCGCCGCCTCGCGCAAGTCGCGCCCGATCGCGGCGAAACGGCCGTCGCTGAGCGCCACGATCAGATAGCGCACGGGGAGTTCGCCGATCACGGTCGCGTGCGTCACTTGCCGCCAGCGCGCGGGAACGCCGAGCGCGGCCTCGCTCAACATCTCGACGATCTTGCCGCGCCCCTCGATCGTCACGGTTTCGATGAAGGGCTGGCCGATCGCGGCGTGAAAGCCATAGCCGGTCAACTGCGGGTCGCCGATCGCGAGATCGGTGATCCGCCCGTCGCCGTCGAGCACGAACGTAAGATCGCCCACCGCCGCGAGCAGCGCGGCGACGGCGCCGCTATCGAGCGCGCCGAGTGCCGCCGCATCGCGAAAGGCGCGCGCCTCGATCGAGAGTTCAGCCCTATTCACGTGGCAAAAAGCCCTTTGCAAGCGTGGGGACGCCGTTACGCCTTACCGGTCAGGCGGCGGTGAGCGCGCCCCTGGCCCGCGCCGCGACCAACCGGCTCGCGAGCGCAACCGCTTGCCGCGCATCGGCTGCGGTCCCATCGGCCCCAACCTCGGCGGCGCGTTCGGGTTCATCGACGAACACGCGACCGCCTACCATCACGCACAGCCGCGGGTTGCACGCCACGTTGCGCAGCGCCGTGATCAACGCGGGACGCGCGCGCATATGGCAGTCGCAACTCACCGTCAATCCGACGAGATCGAACGGCGTGCTCGCCAACCGGGCGAGCAATTCGGGAGTGGTCGACTCGGTGAGCCTCTCGGTCAGCCAGCCGTCGCGGGTGAAGATCTCGTCCATCACCACCGCGCCGAAGCTATGCTGATCGCCGGGCATCGGCGCGAACAAGGCGCGGCGCCCGGCGGGCGCGGCCTCGGCGATCGGCACGCGCGCGGCGAGTTCGTGCACCACTTCCTGCAACCGCCATAGCGCCATGGTGACGTCGATGAAGTCGCAATAATCCTCGTTCCAAAATTCGCCGAGCCGGCGCGCGGTGGGCGCGAGCAGATCGATCAACACCGCCTCGGCGCCGATGCCGCGCGCGACCAGCGCGTCGATATAATCGAGCAGCACATCCGCCTCGGCGGTGAGCACCAGGCTGGTGAAGCTTTCCACCTCGCCGCGCAGGATCGCGGGCGCCTTGACGCTCGGCGCGATTTGCGAGTCGCGCGGGTGCGCCGCGACCAGCCGCGGGATGATTTCGCGCTCGACGACCGCCGAGAGCGATCCCTTGCTCGGCGCCGCCGTGACCGGCTCCGACCTGTTTTCCCGCGGATCGCCGTCAGCGCGAAACCGCCATGCGGCGCGCCCCGCGCCCTTCCGCCCGGCGAGGCCGGCGAAGGGACGTCCGAAGGAAAACAACGAAGCCATGGCTGGCTCTCCTGCCCCGGCGGTATCGACGCTCAAGCTCACGCGTCACGCGATTGGCATGGTCGAGTCCCACGCCGGGATACCCGAAAAGCTACGGCCTTTACGGCCACGTGACAATAGCCTTGTCGCACAATCGATCACAAACGTCCAGACGCTTTGACGTAAATTGGAATTGACACCGTTCCATCGTCGCGCTTAGTCTTTGTCGCCTAGAACGAAGGGCCAAGCGGGTATGACGGCGCGGCAACACGGCGGGGGAGAGGCGAAGCGGCGCGGTGGCGGCGCGCTCTACACGCCCGAGGAACGCCGCCGCCGCGACGCCAGCCCTTGGACGATCGTTCAGGCCGTGCTCGCCCCGCTGCAATTTCTGGTGTTCCTGGCGAGCCTGGCGCTGGTGCTGCGTTATCTCGCGACCGGCCAAGGCGAGGCGGCGGCGGCGCTGTCGGTCGTCGTCAAGACGCTCACCCTCTACGCGATCATGATCACCGGCTCGGTTTGGGAAAAGGTCGTCTTCGGCCGCTGGCTGTTCGCCCCGGCCTTCTTCTGGGAAGACGTGTTCTCGATGCTCGTGCTGGCGCTGCACAGCGCTTATCTGGTCGCGCTCTACGGCGATCTTCTCGCCCCGCGCGCGCTGATGCTGCTCGCGCTCGCGGCCTATGCCACTTATGTCGTCAACGCTGGACAGTTCGTGCTGAAGCTGCGCGCGGCGCGGCTCCAGGCGGCGCGGGAGGCGGCGCCCAGCGGGGCGCTGGCGGCGGCATGAGCAGCCGCCCGCTCGACCGCGCCGATTGTGCCCCGGTGCTCCGCCAGCGCGGCCAGCGCGAGGTGTTTTGCGGGCTCACCGGAATCATTTGGCTGCACCGCAAGCTGCAGGATGCCTTCTTCCTGGTCGTCGGCTCGCGCACCTGCGCGCATCTGCTGCAATCGGCCGCCGGCGTGATGATCTTCGCCGAGCCGCGCTTCGGCACCGCGATCATCGAGGAGCGCGACCTGGCGGGCATGGCCGACGCGCAGGAAGAGCTCGACCGGGTGGTGATCGAACTGCTCACCCGGCGCGGCGACATTCGCCAGCTGTTCCTGGTCGGCTCCTGCCCGTCCGAAGTGATCAAGCTCGATCTCGCCAAGGCCGCGTCCCGGCTCGACCGGCGCCATGGCGGCGTGCGGGTGCTGAGCTATTCGGGAAGCGGCATCGAGACGAGTTTCACCGAGGGCGAGGATGCCTGCCTCGCGGCCCTAGTGCCCGAAATGCCGAGCAACGCGGGCGAACAATTGCTCGTCGTAGGCACCTTGCCCGATATCGTCGAGGATCAGTTCACCCGGCTGTTCGCGGCACTCGGCATCGCGCCGGTGCGTTGGCTGCCGGCGCGGCGCGCGGCCGATCTGCCCGGGGTCGGCGCGGGGACGCGCTATCTGCTCGCCCAGCCCTTTTTAGGCGAGACGGCGCGCGCGCTCGAGGATCGCGGCGCGGTGCGGATCGACGCGCTGTTCCCCTTCGGCGCCGAGGGCAGCACCGATTGGTTCCTCGCCGCCGCGCGCGCCTTCGGAGTCGACGAGCTGCGCGCGCGTGGCGTGCTGGCGCCGCACCGCGAGCGGGCGAAGCGCGCGCTCGAGCGCGGCGCCGCGCGACTCGGCGGCAAGACCATCTTCTTCCTGCCCGATTCGCAGCTCGAAGTGCCGCTCGCGCGCTTCCTGGCGACCGAACTGGGAATGATACCGATCGAAGTCGGCACGCCCTATCTCCACCGCCGCCACCTCGCGCGGGAGCTCGCGCTGCTGCCCGAAAGCGCGCAGCTGAGCGAGGGCCAAGACGTCGAGCGCCAGCTCGACCGCGTGCGCGCGGCGCGGCCCGACCTGACGGTGTGCGGCCTCGGCCTCGCCAATCCGCTCGAGGCCGAGGGGCTCACGACCAAATGGGCGATCGAGCTGGTCTTCTCGCCGATCCACGGCTTCGACCAGGCGGGTGACCTCGCCGAACTGTTCGCGCGGCCCTTGCGGCGGCGGGAGGTGCTGCGGGTATGAGCGGCGCCTTGCTCTCGACCGCGATGGGCGCGCTCGCGCGATCGAGCGGCCGCCAGCTCGAATGGATCCCCGCCTTCGCGGGGATGACGCTGAGAGCTTCGGCAAAGGCCGTCATTCCCGCGAAAGCGGGAATCTATTCTGGCTGGCCTCTCCATGACGCCCTTACGGGAGCCTCCCCATGCAGCTGACGGTCTGGACCTATGAAGGCCCGCCGCATGTCGGCGCGATGCGGATCGCGACCGCGATGGAGGGGGTGCATTACGTCCTCCACGCGCCGCAGGGCGATACTTACGCCGATCTGCTGTTCACGATGATCGAGCGCTCGCGGCGGCGCCCGCCGGTCACTTACACCACCTTCCAGGCGCGCGATCTGGGCAAGGATACCGCCGAGCTGTTCCAGCAGGCCGCGCGCGACGCGCATGCGCGTTTCGCCCCGCAGGCGATGATCGTCGGCAGCAGCTGCACCGCCGAGTTGATCCAAGACGATCCCGCCGGGCTCGCCGCGGCGCTCGATCTGCCCTGCCCGGTCATCCCGCTCGAACTGCCGAGCTATAGCCGCAAGGAGAATTGGGGCGCGGGCGAGACTTTTTACCAGATCGTCCGGCACCTCGCCGACAAGGACGTGACGCCCCCGCCGCGCGAGGGGCGCCGGCCGCGCGCGAACCTGCTTGGCCCCACCGCGCTCGGCTTCCGCCACCGCGACGACGTGACCGAAGTCACCAAGCTGCTCGACGCGATGGGGATCGACGTTCATCTCGTCGCCCCGCGCGGCGCCACCCCCGCCGACATCGCGACGATCGGCGCGGCTGATTTCAACATTCTGCTTTACCCCGAGATCGGCGACACCGCCGCGCGCTGGCTCGAGCGCGGCTTCGGCCAGAAAACCGTGCGCACCGTGCCGATCGGCGAGGGCGCGACGCGCGACTTCATCGCCGAAGTGGCGGCGCTCGCCGGGGTCGACCCCGCCCCCGCGCTTCCCAGCAACCTGCCCTGGTGGAGCCGATCGGTCGATTCGACCTATCTCACGGGCAAGCGCGTCTTCATCTTCGGCGACGCGACTCATGCGATCGCCGCCGCCCGCGTCGCGCGCGACGAGCTGGGGTTCGAAGTGGTGGGCCTGGGCTGCTACAACCGCGAATTCGCCCGCGAGATCAAGGCCGCGGCACGGTCGCACGGCCTCGCCCCGCTCATCACCGACGATTATCTCGCGGTCGAGCGCGCGATCCAGGAGGCGCAGCCCGAACTGGTGCTCGGCACGCAGATGGAGCGCCACATCGCCAAAAGGCTGCGCATTCCCTGCGCGGTGATCTCGGCGCCGGTCCATGTCCAGGATTTCCCCGCGCGCTATTCGCCGCAAATGGGGTTCGAGGGCGCGAACGTGCTGTTCGACAGCTGGGTCCATCCGCTGGTGATGGGGCTGGAGGAACATCTGCTGACGATGTTCCGCGACGATTTCGAATTTTCGGACGACGCGGGCGCCAGCCATTTGGGCGCGCACGCCGCCGCCCCCGCCGCGCCCGAGCCGGACCCCGCGCCGTGCGACGCCACCCATTGGGCGCCCGAGGCCGAGCAGGAACTTCGCAAGATCCCCTTCTTCGTGCGCGGCAAGGCGCGGCGCAATACCGAGGCTTTCGCCGCCGAGCGCGGCATCGCCCGGATCACGCTCGACACGCTCTACGAGGCGAAGGCGCACCATGCTCGCTAGCGCCCCCTATCGCGTCGTGATCGTCACGCTCGACAACCACCTCGCCGGGGCGGTCGAGCGCGCGCGGGCGAGCCTTGCCGGCCAGGGTATCAGCGTCGGCTTCCACGCGGCGAGCGATTGGGAGCGGGTCGATGGCGCGCTGGAGGCGGCGCGCGCGGATATCGCCCAGGCCGACATCATCATCGCGACGATGCTGTTCCTCGACGATCATATCCGCGCGGTCCTTCCCGCTTTCCAGGCGCGGCGCGAGGCATGCGACGCCTTCGTCGGGCTGATGTCGGGCGCGGAAGTGGTGCGGCTCACCCGGCTCGGCGGCTATCGGATGGACGCGCCGGCGAAAGGCCCGCTCGCCTTGCTCAAGAAGCTGCGCGGCTCGGCCAAGCCCGGCGCTTCCTCGGGCGCGGGGCAGATGAAGATGCTGCGGCGGCTGCCCAAATTGCTGCGCTTCATCCCCGGCACCGCGCAGGACGTGCGCGCTTATTTCCTGACGCTGCAATATTGGCTCGCGGGATCGGACGACAATGTGCTCGCGATGATCCGCGCGTTGGTCGATCGTTATGCGCGCGGCTCGCTCAAGGGCGCCTGCCGCGCCGAGCCGCCGCGCGATTATCCCGAAGTCGGCGTCTATCACCCCGCCTGGTCCGATCGCCTGCGCGAAAGCGCCGCCGCCCTCCCCGCGCCCGCGGCGCCCAAGGGCCGAGTCGGGCTGTTGCTGCTGCGCTCCTATCTGCTCGCGCGCGATACCGCGCATTATGACGGGGTGATCGCCGCCTTGGAGGCGCGCGGCCTGGCGGTCGTGCCCGCCTTCGCGAGCGGGCTCGACGCGCGCCCGGCGATCGAGCGCTTCTTCGTCGCGAACGGGCGCGCGAGCGTCGATGCGATCGTGTCCTTGACCGGCTTCTCGTTGGTCGGCGGGCCCGCCTATAACGACGCGCGCGCCGCCGAGGACATCCTCGCACGGCTCGACCTGCCCTATGTCGCGGCGCATCCGATCGAGTTTCAAACGCTCGAACAATGGGGCCGGGGCGAAGCCGGGCTGCTCCCGCTCGAAGCGACGATGATGGTCGCGATCCCCGAGCTCGATGGGGCGATCCAGCCCGGCGTGTTCGGCGGGCGCAGCGACGGCGCCGGCGAAGCGTGCCAGGGGTGCGCCAAGGGCTGCGTCCACCCCGCCGGGGGCGTCGCGCGGGCGATGCGCGGCTGCCCCGAGCGCGCCGAGGCGCTCGCCGCGCGGGTCGCGGGGCTGGTCGATCTGCGCCGCGCCGAACGCGCCGCGCTCAAGCTTGCGATCGTGCTCTTCAACTTCCCGCCCAATGCCGGCGCCGCCGGGACGGCGGCGCATCTTGCGGTGTGGGAATCGCTCCACGCGACGCTCCACCGGCTCGCCGCCGAGGGCTATGCGCTCAACCCGCCCGCCTCGGTCGAAACGCTGCGCGAGGCCGTGCTCGAAGGCAATGCCGCGCGTTACGGCGCCGACGCCAATGTCGCCGCGCGCGTCAGCGCCGACGAGCATGTTCGTCGCGAGCGCCATTTGAAGGCGATCGAGGCCGCTTGGGGTCCCGCCCCCGGCAAGCAACAGGCCGATGGCGGATCGATCCAGATCCTGGGCGCCCGCTTCGGCAACGTCTTCGTCGGGCTGCAACCCTCGATGGGCTATGAGGGCGATCCGATGCGGCTGTTGTTCGAGCGCCGCTTCGCCCCCACCCATGCGTTCAGCGCCTTCTATCGCTGGATCGCCGAGGACTTCGGCGCGAGCGCGGTGCTTCATTTCGGGACGCATGGCGCGCTCGAATTCATGCCCGGCAAGCAAGCGGGGCTTTCGGGCGATTGCTGGCCCGAACGGCTGATCGGCGCGCTCCCCAATTTCTACCTCTATGCCGCGAACAACCCGAGCGAGGGGCTGCTCGCCAAACGCCGCTCGGGCGCGACGCTGATCAGCTATCTGACCCCGCCGCTCGCGCAGAGCGGGCTCTACAAGGGCCTCGCCGAGCTCAAAGGGCTGATCGAGCGCTGGCGCGGCTCGCCCGACGCCACCGAGCGCGCCAAGCTCGAACCGCTGATCGCCGAGCGCGCCGCCGCGATCGATCTGGAGGGTGACATCCAAAGCCTCGCCGGGCGGCTCTATGAGGTGGAGCGCGAGCTGATCCCGCACGGGCTGCACATCCTTGGCGAAGCGCCCGCGCCCGAGGTTCGCGCCGGCTGGGTCGAAACGATCGCCGCCGCGAGCCCCGAGGTCGACGCCGCCGCGATCGACCAGGCGCTCGCCCGCAATGACGAACTGGGGGCGCTGGTCCATGCGCTCGACGGCGGCTTCGTCCGCCCCGCGCCCGGCGGCGATCTCGTCCGCAACCCGGCGGTGCTGCCGACGGGGCGTAATCTCCACGGCTTCGACCCGTTCCGCATCCCCAGCGCCTTCGCGCTCGCCGAGGGGGCCGCCCAGGCCGAGGCGCTGCTCGCGCGCCACCAAGCGGCGAGCGGGACGCTGCCCAAGAGCCTCGCCATGGTGCTCTGGGGCACCGACAATCTGAAGAGCGACGGCGCGCAAATCGCCCAGGCGCTCGCGCTGATCGGCGCGCGGCCGCGCTATGACGGCTATGGCCGGCTCGCGGGCGCCGAGTTGGTGCCGCTCGCCGAACTCGGCCGGCCGCGGATCGACGTGCTGGTGACGCTTTCGGGCATTTTCCGCGACCTGCTCCCCCTTCAGACGCGGATGCTCGCCGAGGCCGCCTTGCTCGCCGCCCAGGCCGATGAGCCGCTCGACCGCAATTTCGTGCGCGCGCACGCGCTTGCTTATCAGGCGGCGCAGGGCTGCGATCTGGAGACCGCCGCGCTTCGTGTCTTCTCGAACGCGCAAGGGGCCTATGGCGCGAACGTCAATCTCCTGATCGAGAACGGCGCCTGGGCCGACCCCGACGAACTCGCCGAAGTCTTCGAGCGGCAAAAGGGTTTCGCTTATGGCGTGCGCGGCGCGCCCGAGCGGCGGCCCGAATTGCTCAAGGCCGCGCTCGCCGATGTCGAGCTGGCCTATCAGAATCTCGACTCGGTCGAACTCGGCGTCACCGACATCGATCAATATGTCGACGCGCTGGGCGGCATCAGCCGCTCGGTCGCGCGCGCGCGCGGCGCCGAGCCGCCGGTTTATATTCTCGACGCGACGCAAGGGTCCGCCAAGGTCCGCACGCTCGGCGAGCAAGTCGCGCTCGAGACGCGGACGCGCCTGCTCAACCCCGTGTGGCACGAAGGCATGCTCAAGCACGGCGCCGAGGGCGTCCGCGCGATCGAGGCGCATATGACCGCGACGATGGGCTGGAGCGCGACCACCGGCGACGTCGCCCCCTGGGTCTATGCCCGCGCGGCCGAAACCTTCGTACTCGATCCCACGATGCGCGATCGGCTCGCCGCGCTCAATCCCAAGGCGGCCGCGCGGCTCGCCCAGCGGCTGCTGGAGGCGAACGACCGCGCCTATTGGCAGCCCGACCCCGATACCCTGGCGGCTTTGCAGAACGCGGCCGACGATCTTGAAGACGCGCTCGAGGGGATCACCCCCGCGGCCGCGGCATGAGGAGTAAGTGATGGCGTTGCTCGATCCCCCCATCCGCCGCCCCGATGGCGAAGGCAGCGTCCAGGTGCGGCTCGATCCCGCCGATCGAATCGGCACGGCGAAAGTCTTCGCGGTCTATGGCAAGGGTGGGATCGGCAAATCGACCACCTCGTCGAACCTCTCCGCCGCCTTTTCGCTGCTCGGCAAGCGCGTGCTGCAGATCGGCTGCGATCCCAAGCATGACAGCACCTTCACCCTCACCAAGAAGCTGATGCCGACGGTGATCGACGTGCTCGAAAGCGTCGAATTCCATGCCGAGGAGCTGCGCCCCGAAGATTATATGTTCGAAGGCTTCAACGGCGTGATGTGCGTCGAAGCGGGCGGCCCGCCGGCGGGCACCGGCTGCGGCGGCTATGTCGTGGGGCAGACGGTGAAGCTGCTCAAACAGCATCATCTGCTCGAAGATACCGATGTCGTGCTGTTCGACGTGCTGGGCGACGTGGTATGCGGCGGGTTCGCCGCGCCCTTGCAACATGCCGAGCGCGCGGTGATCGTGACCGCCAACGACTTCGACAGCATCTTCGCGATGAACCGGATCATCGCGGCGATCAGCGCCAAGGCCAAGAATTACGACGTCCGCCTCGCCGGCTGCATCGCCAATCGCTCGGCCGCGACCGACGAGATCGACCGTTTTTGCGGCGCGACCGGGCTCGATCGCCTCGCGCATCTGCCCGATCTCGACGCGATCCGGCGCAGCCGCCTGAAAAAATGCACCCTCTTCGAAATGCCCGACAGCCCCGAGGTGGAGGCGGCGCGGCAGGAGTATCTGCGGCTCGCCGCCACCATGTGGGCCGGCATCGAGCCCTGCCAGGCGCAGGCGATGAAGGACCGCGACATCTTCGAATTCCTGGGGTTCGAATGATGGCGAGCGCCCCTTTCCAAGCCCGCCGCGACGCGCTCGAAACCTATTTCGATCGCACCGCCGCCAAGGCGTGGGAGCAATTGACGAGCGACGCGCCCGTCTCGGGCATCCGCGCGACGGTGCGCGCCGGGCGCGACCGGATGCGCGCGACCTTGCTCGATTGGCTGGGCGATGACCTGCGCGGGATGCGGCTGCTCGACGCGGGCTGCGGCACCGGCGCTTTGTCGATCGCGGCGGCCGAGCGCGGCGCCGAGGTGGTCGCGATCGACATCGCGGGCAATTTGGTCGACGTCGCGCGCCGCCGCGCCGGGGGCCTGGCGATCGAGTGGCGCGTGGGCGACATGCTCGATCCCGCGCTCGGGCACTTCGACGCGGTGGTCGCGATGGACTCGCTGATCCATTACCGCGCCGAGGATATCGCCGCGACGGCGGCGACGCTCGGCGCCCGGACGCGCTCGCTGCTCTTCACCATCGCCCCGCGCACCCCCGCGCTCGCCGCGATGCACGCGATCGGCAAGCTCTTCCCGCGCGGCGACCGCTCGCCCGCGATCGAGCCGGTGGCGCCGGCCAGGCTCAAGCGACTGCTCGGCGGCCCGGTCGCGCGCGAGGCGCGGGTGACGAGCGGCTTTTACATCAGCCACGCGCTGGAGTGGCGGCCATGACCGGGCTCTGGCTCCGCCTCGGCACCAAATTCCTCCCCTTCGCGGATGCCGCGAGCGACGATCTGCCGCTGCCTCGCTTGCTGCGCCTGTCGCTGTTCCAAGTGGCGATCGGGCTCGCTTTCGTGCTGATCAACTTCACGCTCAACCGAGTGATGATCGTCGAGATCGGCGTGCCCGCGAGCCTCGTCGCGGTGCTGGTCGCGCTGCCGTTGCTGTTCGCGCCGGCGCGCGCGCTGATCGGCTATAAGTCCGACAATCACGTCTCGATCCTCGGCTGGCGGCGCGTGCCCTATATCTGGTTCGGCGCGCTGATGCAGTTCGGCGGGCTCGCGATCATGCCCTTCGCGCTGCTGCTGATGACCGGGCGCGGCGAGCTCGCGGGCGCTTGGGCGGGCGTGATCGGCGCGAGCATCGCTTTCCTGCTGGTCGGCGCGGGCATGGCGACCGCGCAGACGGCGGGGCTCGCGCTCGCGACCGATCTCTCGCCGCCCGACAAACGCCCGCGCGTCGTGGCTTTGCTGCAAGTGATGCTGCTCTGCGGCATGGTGATCGCCTCGCTGTTGTTCGGGCGGCTGCTCGGCGATTTCGATCCCACCCGGCTGGTGCAAGTGATCCAGGGCACCGCCGCCGTCTCGATGCTGCTGAACGTGATCGCGCTGTGGAAGCAGGAGGCGCGCGTCGCGGGCGGGCGCGGGCGCGCGAGCGTCGACACGGTCGATTTCACTGGGCGCTGGCGCGAGCTGGTCGCGGTGCCGCGCGTGCGCCGGTTGCTCGTCGCGATCGGGCTCGGCGCGGCGGGGTTCACGATGCAGGATATTTTGCTCGAACCCTATGGCGGGCATGTGCTGGGGCTGAACGTGGGGGCGACGACCGCGCTTTCGGCGCTCTGGTCGCTCGGGATGATCGGCGGCTTCGCGCTCGCCGCGCGCGCGCTCGGGCGGGACGCGGTGCCGACCGCGCTCGCCGGCTGGGGGATGGTGATCGGCATCGCCGGCTTCGCGGTGATCGTCATGTCCGCTCCGCTCCATTCGGTGGCGATGCTGTGCCTGGGCGCGGGGGCGATCGGGTTCGGGGGTGGGCTGTTCGCGGTGTGCACCTTGCTCGCGATGATGAACCTCGCCAGCCCCGGCCAAGCCGGGCTCGCGCTCGGCGCCTGGGGCGCGGTGCAGGCGAGCGCGGGCGGGATCGCGATCTTCGTCTCGGGCGCCTTGCGCGACGGTTTCGGCGCGCTCGCCATGGCCGGGCGCTTCGGCCCCGGGCTCGTCGATCCGGCGAGCGGCTATAGTTTCGTCTGGCATTTGGAGATCGCGCTGCTGTTCGCCGGTCTCGTCGCGATAGGTCCGCTGGCGCGGCGGATCGACCTTACCCCCCGCGCTCTGTCCCCGCGTCCGGTGCCCGCCGCTTATCCGGCCTTCGAGAAGGACTGATCCGATGACTTACCATCTCACCCCCAATATCGACTGGGCGCTGGTCGTCCTCGATGCCTTCTTCATCTTCTTCCTGGGGCTGATCATCTATCTGCGCCGCGAGGATCGGCGCGAAGGCTATCCGCTCGAGGACAATCTCACCGGCGAGCCGGAAAGCTATGGCAGCGCCTTTCTGATGGCGCCCGCCAAAAGCTTCAAACTGCCTTTCGGCCACGGCACCGTCACCACCCCGACCAAGGACCGCGAGCCGGTGAACATCGCCGCGCGCCGCACCGATCCCTCGCCCGGCTCGGGCTATGTGCCGACCGGCAACCCGCTGATCGACGGCATCGGCCCGGCGGCCTATGCCGCGCGCGCCAAACGCCCCGATCTCGATTGGGAGGGCCATCCGCGCGTCGTGCCGCTGTCGTCGCTCCCCGACTTCTATGTCGATCGCGAGGATGCCGATCCGCGCGGCTATCAAGTGGTCGCCGCCGACGGCCGGGTGGCGGGCGAGGTGACCGATTTGTGGGTCGATCGCGCCGATCGGCTGGTGCGCTATCTCCAGGTCGCGCTCCCCAGCGGGCGCAGCGTGCTCGCGCCGATGTTCATGGCAAGCGTGCGGCGCGCGCGGCGCACCGTCACCGTTACCGCGATCACCGCCGCCCAATTCGCCGATGTGCCGGGAATCGAGGGCGACGGCGTGGTGACGATGTACGAGGAAGAACGCATCCAGGCCTATTTCGGCGGCGGCTATCTCTATGCCCTGCCCGAGCGAGCGGAGCCGTTTCTGTGATCGAATATGAAATCGAGCCGATCCCCGGCCTGCCGGGGCGGCTGCCCCCCGGCGAGCGTGTGCTTTGGCAAGGGCAGCCCCGTTTCAGCGTGCTCGCGCGCAGTGCCTTTCACACCGGCGCGGTGGCGGTCTATTTCGCGGCGCTGGTCGCGGTGGCGCTGATCGGCGGCGCCCCGACCGGCGCGCTGCTGACGATCCTCGCAGGCGCCGCCGGAGTCGGCCTGCTCTATCTGCTCGCCTGGGTGTGCGCGCGGACGACGCGCTATACGCTCACCAACAAGCGGCTGGTGCTGCGCATCGGCATGGCGGTGCCCAAATGCATCAACCTGCCGCTCGCGCAAATCGCCGCGGTCGATTTCCGCGCTCGCGCGGGTGGGACCGGCGATTTGGTGATCCGCCTCGCGCGGCCGCGCGGCATCGGCTATGCGCTGCTCTGGCCGCACGCGCGCGCCTGGCGCTACAACAACCCCCAGCCGATGCTGCGCGCGGTGCCCGATGCGGCGAAAGTGGGGATGCTCGTCGCGCGCACGGTGCAGGCGGCGCAGGGCGGCGGGACACTTCAGCCCGTCGCCGCGCCCGACGCGCGGCCGACCCCCAGCGGCGAGGCGGTGGCGGCATGAGCCATGTTCACCAAAACCCGATCCCCGAAGGCGCGCTGACGCTGATGGGGCTGATCGTCGTCACCGCGCTCGCGATCACCACCGGCGCGCGGGTCTTCCAACTGCCCCCCGCCGCGCAGCCCGCGGCGCTGCGCGCGGCCGATGGCGGGGCGGTGCGCGTCGCCGAGCGCCAACTGCGCTTCGCCGATCGCGCCGATGGCGCGGTGGTGATCAGCGACGCGGCGAGCGGACGGCTGGTGAAGCTCGAGGCGCGCAATTCGAACAGCGGCTTCATCCGCGGCGTGCTGCGCGGCTTCGCGCGCGATCGCCGGATGCGCGGCATCGGCCCCGCCGCGCCCTTCACGCTCACCTTGTGGCGCGACGGGCAACTCACCTTCACCGATCCCGCCACCGGCCGCTCGGCCGAACTCGGCGGCTTCGGCGAGACCAACCGCGCCGCTTTCCTGGCGCTGCTCACCGCGAAGGAAGCCTGATGTTCACGCGTAGCCGCTTCGACACCCCCTGCCGGATCGAGATCGACAATAGCGAGCGCGCCTGCCACGCGCATGTCGAGCTCGCCGGCGATTATCAGGTCCAGCCCGGCGACAAGGTGCGCGTCCATGGCGACCCAATCCACGTCCCCTTCGGCGGGCAAGCGGTGATCGAGCGGATCGCGACCGTCGAACGCGCGCATTGGTTCGAGCGCGCTTGGACGCGGCTCGCCGGCCATTTCGAAATGACCGAACTCTACGAAGTCAGCTTCACCCCCGGGAGGATCGCATGATCGCGCTCGACACCGCCGCCCAGCCCACGCCCGAGGATACGCTCGCGATCGCCGCCGAAGACACGGTGCTCACGCCGCGCTTCTACACCACCGATTTCGCCGCGCTCGACCGCATCGACGTGTCGAACGTGCGCCGCGAATGGGACGCGCTGATCGCCGAGATGGAGAGCGACCCCAATAAGCGCCATTTCCGCAAGCAGGAAAAGTTCGAAGGGCTGATCGAAAGCCTGCCGATGCCGCTGCGCGCCGAATTCGTCGATTTCCTGGTGAGTTCGCTCACCGCCGAATTTTCGGGCTGCATCCTTTACGCCGAAATCGCCAAGCGAGTGAAGAACCCCGACATCAAGCAATTGATGAAACTGATGAGCCGCGACGAGAGCCGCCATGCGGGCTTCATCAACGAAACGCTGAAGGATGCCGGGATCGGGGTGAATCTCGCCTTCCTCACCAAGACCAAGAAATATACTTATTTCCGCCCGAAGTTCATTTTTTACGCGGTCTATCTGTCCGAGAAAATCGGCTATTCGCGCTATATCACCATCTATCGCCACCTCGCGCGCCATCCCGAGCTGCGCTTCCACCCGATTTTCGATTGGTTCGAGGAATGGTGCAATGACGAGTTTCGCCATGGCGAGGCCTTCGCGCTGTTGATGCGCAACCAGCCCGAATTGCTGCGCGGGCATAACAAATTGTGGATCAAATTCTTCCTGCTCGCCGTGTACGTCACCATGTACATCCGCGATCATGGCCGCCAGAGCTTCCACGCCGCGCTCGGCATGGAGCCGACCGATTATGACTATCGCGTCTATCGCATCTGCTCCGAAATCAGCCGCCAGGTCTTCCCGCTGACGCTCGACATCGACGCGCCCGCTTTCCGCGCGGGCATGGAGCGGATGCGCCGGGTGAGCGAAGCGATGGACGCCGCGCGCCGCCAGGGCGGGGTGCGCGGCTGGATCAAGCACAAGGCGCTCACCCTCGCGGCGGGCTATGGCTTTCTGCGGCTGATGCTGGTGCCCGCCGAAAAGAGCGCGCTCCCCGCGAGCGTGCGGCTGCAGCCCGCCTGGTGATGAGCGTTCCCCCGCTCCTTTTCGCGCTCGCTTGCTGGTTCTTCGGAACGGCGGCGATCGTCTGGCTCGACAGCCGGCCGCGCTGGACGTGGAAATGGAGCTTCGCCGCGCTGGGTCTTGCGAGCCTTTGCGCTCTTTTCGCTATCGCAACCCTTGCTTCCAGCGCCAGTGTCGCGGCGATTTACGGCAGTTTTGGGAGCGCGATCCTGATCTGGGGCTGGCACGAACTGGGCTTTCTCACCGGGCGGGTCGCCGGCCCGCGCCGCACGCCCTGCCCGCCCGAGTTGCGCGGCTGGGCGCGGTTCCGCGCGGCGAGAGCGACCGTGATCCACCACGAAATCGCGCTCGCGCTCACCGCCTTGCTGTTGTTCGCGCTCACCTGGGGCCAGCCCAATCAGGCCGGACCGCTCGCCTTCCTGCTGCTCTTCGCGCTGCGCCTATCGGCCAAGCTCAACCTTTATCTGGGGGTGAGCAATTTGTCGGACGAGGTGTTCCCGGCGCATCTGGCGTATCTCAAAAGCTATTTCGGCGCGGCGCGGTGGAACTGGCTGTTCCCGGTGTCGCTCGCGCTCGCGGGATTCACCAGCTGGGCGCTGTGGCGCGCGGCGGAGGCCGCGAGCGCGCCGGGGCTCGCCGCCGGCTATACGGCGCTTGCCGGATTGTGCGCGCTGGGGCTGGTCGAGCATCTGCTGCTGATGCTGCCGCTGCGCGACGCCAAACTCTGGGCCTGGGCCGCGCCCAAGCCCAAAACCCCTTTCACCGCGGCGCCCGCCGCCTCCTCCAAGCGGAGATAAGCCGATGGACTATGATCAATTTTTCGCCGACAAGCTGGGGGAGCTGAAGGCGGATGGGCGCTACCGGATTTTCGCCGAACTCGAACGCCGCGCGGGCGCTTTCCCGCGCGCGGCGCATTATCGCGAGGATGGCGTCGGCGAAGTCACCGTCTGGTGCTCGAACGATTATCTCGGCATGGGGCAGCACCCGGCGGTGACGGGCGCGATGCACGCGACGATCGACGCTTGCGGCGCGGGCGCCGGCGGCACGCGCAACATCTCGGGCACCTGCCACGCCCATGTCGAGCTCGAGCGCGAACTCGCCGATCTCCACGCCAAGGAAGCGGCGCTGCTGTTCACCTCGGGCTATGTCTCGAACTGGGCGGCGCTCTCGACCTTGGCCTCGAAATTGCCGAACTGCGTGGTGCTCTCGGACGCTTTGAACCACGCTTCGATGATCGAGGGCATCCGCCACAGCCGCGCCGAATGCCGGCGCTTCAAGCATAATGACGTCGCCGATCTCGACCGGCTGCTGAGCGAAGTCGAGCCCGGCCGCGCCAAGCTCGTCGCGTTCGAAAGCGTCTATTCGATGGACGGCGACATCGCCCCGATCGAGCAGATCATCGAAGTGTGCGAAAAGCATGGCGCGCTGTCGTACATCGACGAAGTCCACGCGGTCGGGCTTTACGGCCCGCGCGGCGGCGGCGTCGCGGAAGCGCGCGGGCTGATGGACCGGATCGACGTGATCGAGGGCACGCTCGGCAAGGCCTTCGGGGTGATGGGCGGTTACATCACCGGATCGGCCGCGCTCGTCGATTTCGTCCGCAGCTTCGCGAGCGGGTTCATTTTCACGACCGCGCTCCCCCCCGCCTTGGCGGCGGCGGCGACGGCGAGCATCCGGCATCTGAAAGTCAGCCAGATCGAACGCGCCCGCCACCAGGAGCGCGTCGCGACGGTGCGCCGCCGGCTCCACGCGATCGGCATCCCGACGCTCGAAAACCCCAGCCACATCATCCCGGTGATGGTGGGCGACGCCAAGAAGTGCAAACGCATCTCCGACTGGCTGCTCGACCATCACGGTATTTACGTGCAGCCGATCAACTATCCGACGGTACCGGTGGGCACCGAACGGCTGCGCATCACCCCCTCGCCGGTGCATTCGGACGCCGATATCGACAGGCTGGTGACGGCGCTGAGCGAAATCTGGTCGATGTGCGAATTGGCGCGACGGGCGGAGGCGGCTTGAGGTAGAGACACGCCGACGCGGTGGGGCCTTGCCCCGCCTTTCGGTGGCAGCATCATGCCGGACTTGTTGCGGCAGCCACGGTTGCGCCTAGCGTTACGTCGGTAGGTCAAGCCCGACGGTGGACGCCCGAACAAGTCCGGCGTGACGGCAAGGCCTTATTTCCCCGAAGGCGTGATCTCCTCAAATCACGTCGCCCCGTGCTTGACACGGGGCCGGGCTGCCTTGCGGCCGGGGAAGAAGCCAAGCCCCGCATCAAGTGCGGGGCGACGTCAAGCTGCTAAGCTGCCCCCCCCAACACCGCCCGCACCGCCGCCACCGCGTCGGCCGCCATGTCGCCCTCCGGCCCGCCGCCCTGCGCCATGTCGGGCCGCCCGCCGCCGCCCTGGCCGCCGAGCGCCGTGACCGCCGCCTTGAGCAAGGTCACCGCGTTGTGCGTCGCCGTCAGATCCTCGGTCACGCCGACCGCGACCGAGGCGCGGCCCTCGTTCACCGCGACGATCAGCGCGACGCCCGAGCCGAGCCGCGCCTTCATCTCGTCGACCGCGCCGCGCAGGCCCTTGGGATCGAGCCCCTCGACGACTTGCCCCAAGAACGCCACGCCGCCCACGCTCTCCGGCCCCGCCGGCGCCGCGCCCGCGCCGCCCCCCAAAGCGAGCGCCTTTTTCGCCTCGGCGAGTTCGCGCTCCAACCGCCGCCGCTCCTCGACCAGAGCGGCGACGCGCGCGGGCACTTCGTCGGGCGCGGCCTTGAGCACGGCGGCGGCCTCGCGCAATTTCTCGTCACGCGCGGCGAACCAGCGCCGCGCGGCCTCGCCGGTCAGCGCCTCGATCCGGCGCACGCCCGAGGAGACGGCGCTTTCGCCGATTACCTTGAACAACCCGATCTCGCCCAAAGCGCGGACATGCGTGCCGCCGCAGAGTTCGAGCGAATAGGTCCGCCCGTCCTCCCGCGCCCCCATCGAGACGACGCGCACCTCGTCGCCATATTTCTCGCCGAACAGCGCCATCGCCCCTTCCGCGATCGCTTCCTCGGGCGTCATCAGCCGCGTCTCGACCGCGCCATTGGCCCGGATATGCGCGTTGACGTCGGCCTCCACCTCGGCGAGCCGCGCCGCTTCCACCGCGACGGGCTGCGAAAAGTCGAAGCGCAGCCGATCGGGGGCGACCAAGCTGCCCTTTTGCGCGACATGCGGCCCGAGCCGCTCGCGCAACGCCTCGTGCAGCAAATGCGTCGCCGAGTGGTTCGCGCGCAAGCCGCCGCGCCGCGCGCCATCGACCATCAGATGCAGCGCATCGCCGACCGCGATCGCACCCTGCTCGATCGCGACACGGTGCGCGAAGACGCGGCCGAGATATTTTTGCGTATCCTCGACCAAGCCCGCCGCGCCATCGCCGACCACGCGGCCGGTATCGCCCATCTGCCCGCCACTCTCGGCATAGAAGGGCGTCTGGTTGAGCACCAGTTCGACCGTCTCGCCCGCCGCGGCGCGCTCGACCCGGGCGCCGTCCTTGACGATCGCGAGCACGGCGCCTTCGCCCTCTTCGGCGGCATAGCCGATGAACTCCGTGCCGCCGAAGCTTTCGGCGATGTCGAACCACACCTCGTCCGAGGCGCGCGCGCCCGATCCCTTCCAGGCGGCGCGCGCCAGGCGGCGCTGCTCGGCCATCGCCGCGTCGAAACCGGCGCGATCGACCGCGAAGCCTTGCGCGCGCAAGGCATCCTCGGTCAGATCATAAGGAAAGCCATAAGTGTCGTAGAGTTTGAACGCGGTTTCGCCCGGCAACGTGCCGCCCGCGCCGAGCCCGGCGGTGGCTTCGTCGAGCAGCTTCAGCCCCTTGTCGAGCGTCTGGCGGAAGCGGCTTTCCTCATGCTCGAGCGTCGCCTCGATCAGCGGCTGCGCGCGGACGAGTTCGGGATAGGCCGCGCCCATTTCCGCGACCAGCGCGGGCACCAGCCGGTGCATCAGCGGCGCCTTGGCGCCGAGCAGATGCGCGTGGCGCATCGCGCGGCGCATGATGCGGCGCAGCACATAGCCGCGCCCCTCGTTCGCCGGCAGCACCCCGTCCGCCACCAGAAACCCCGCCGAGCGCAGATGATCGGCGATCACCCGGTGGCTCGCTCGCGCCGCCCCGCTCGCAGGCGCGCCGGTGAGCGCGGTGGAAGCGGCGATCAGTGCCTTGAAGGTGTCGGTATCATAATTGTCGTGAACGCCCTGGAGCACGGCGGCGACGCGCTCGATCCCCATGCCGGTGTCGATCGATTTCTTAGGGAGCTCGCCGACGATCTCGTTCGCCGCTTGCTCGAACTGCATGAACACCAGGTTCCAGATTTCGACGAAGCGGTCGCCATCTTCATCGGGCGATCCGGGCGGGCCGCCGGGGATATGGGCGCCGTGATCGTAGAAGATCTCGGAACAGGGGCCGCAGGGGCCGTTATCGCCCATCGCCCAGAAATTATCCTTGGTGGCGATGCGGATGATCCGATCGTCGGGCAATCCGGCGATCTTGCGCCACAGGTCGAACGCCTCGTCGTCGGTGTGATAGACGGTGACGACCAGCCGGTCGGCGGCGATCCCCCATTCGCGGGTGATGAGCCCCCAGGCGAGCTCGATCGCGCGTTCCTTGAAATAATCGCCGAAGGAAAAATTCCCCAGCATTTCGAAGAACGTATGGTGGCGCGCGGTATAGCCGACATTGTCGAGATCATTATGCTTGCCGCCAGCGCGGACGCATTTCTGCGCGCTGGTCGCGGTGACATAGGGCCGCGTCTCGAGACCGGTGAAGACGTTCTTGAACGGCACCATGCCGGCGTTCACGAACATCAGCGTCGGGTCGTTCTGCGGCACCAGCGGCGCCGAGGGGACGCGCGCATGGCCCTCGCGGCCGAAATAATCGAGGAAGGAGCGGCGAATGTCGTTGGTCGAGATCATGCGCCCCGTCTAAGCGGGGCGCGCGGCGCGCTCAAGCGAAAGAGGGGCGAACGCCTAGGCTTGAGTCGCCAGCCAGCGCTGCTCGGCATGGAGCAGATCGTGAAGCGCCCCCTGCGCCGCGCGCGATTCGCGGGCATAGCCGGTCCAATCGCCGGCGATCCGCCCCGGCGTCCAGCGGCAAATATCCTCGCGCAGCCGCTCGTCGACCGGGCGGCGCAGCGCGAGTAAGGCGAGCGCCTGGGGGCGGGTGAGAAAGGGATCGAGCCGCTCGCGCCGCGCGCATTCGGCGCGCTGCACCTTCAGCCGCGTTTTGACGAGCGCGCACATCATCGGCACCTCGGCGCGAGTCAGCCGCCCCAGCTCGTCGAGCGCGGCGAGCACCGGCAGCGCCGCCAGCCGCTGCCGATCGCGCAACTCGGCATGGGTCACACGAGCCGCCGCGCCGCCCCATTGCTCGCCGGCTCCTAGCTCGACCGCCCCTAGCTCGACAGATTGTAGCGCCAATTTCGCCATGTCGCCCCTTCCCTAGCGCCGGGCGATACCAGGGCGATGGGTAGCGAAACCTTGCCTAACCCCCTCGTATAATTGCGATCTAGGGTTTATCCCAAGGGCGCGTCCAGGCTCCGCGGCGGGGTGCTGAACCAGCGCGGGCCGGCCTCGGTCATGTAGAAACAATCCTCGAGCCGCACCCCGAACTTGCCCGGCAGATACAGCCCCGGCTCGTTGGAGAAGCACATGCCGGGGGCGAGCCGCGTCGTCTCGCCGCGCACCAGATTGACCGGCTCGTGCCCGTCGAGCCCGATGCCATGGCCGGTGCGGTGCGACAGGCCGGGCAGGCGATAATCGGGGCCATAGCCCCAGGCGGCGTAGCGGCGCCGCACCGCGTCGTCGACCGACCCCGCCTCGGCGCCCAGCCGCGCGGCGGCGAGCGCGATTTGCTGCCCCTCGCGCACCTGGTCCCACACCCGGCGCTGCTCGGCGCTCGCGGTCCCGAACACCAAGGTGCGCGAAACGTCCGACTGATAGCCCTGCACCGAGCAACCGCAGTCCATCAGCACCACCTCGCCCGGTGCCACGCGCTGCGGCGCGCGGCTGCCATGGGGGAGCGCCGAGGCCGCGCCGACCAGCACCAGCGCGAATTCGGGGCTGCCGCCGAGCCGGGCGGTCGCCGCGTTCATCATCGCGGCGATGTCGGCGGGGGTCATTCCCGCCTCGATCCGCGGCACGGTGAAGCGATAGGCGGCGATGGTGACGTCGGTCGCCTTTTGCATCAATGCGATTTCGGCCGTGCTCTTGATCATCCGGCAGCCGCGCACGATCGGGTTGGCCGAGACGAGCCGCGCTCCGGTCGCGCGCGCGAGCCCGTCGCTCGCGAAATAGCGCGCGCTCTCCTCGATGCCGATCGTGCGCGCGGGGAGTTTACGGTCCTTCAAAAAGCCCGCGATCGCGGCGAACGGGGTTTCGTCCTCCTGCCACACGCGCAACTCGGCGGGCACGGCGAGCGTTTGGCGGACCGAGGGCTCCTCGAAAAAGGGGGTGACGATCAGCAGCGGCCCCTCGGCCGGGATTAGCGCCGCCGTCAGCCGCTCGCTGCGATGCCATTCGACGCCGGTGAAATAGACGAGGCTCGCGCCGGGCTCGATCAGCACCGCGTCGATGCCATGCGCCTTCATCAGCGCGCGCGCCGCCGCGAGCCGCGCCGTGCGTTCCTCGGCGTCGATCGGGCGGACGTCGCCGGTCAGCGGCCGCAGCGCGGCGAGATCGGGCGCGGCCGCGCGCGCCGCCCCGGTCACCAGCCCGGCCATGCCGAGCAGCCCAAGCCCCATCATTCGCCGCCGATCGATCATCTTGCCTCCGTCCCGCTTATCGATAGGACGAGGCCCGGGGCCGGAGCAAGCTGAACAGGATCAAGCCATGGGCAATCGATTGACCTTCTATATCGTGATCGCGCTGGTGATCGGCTTGCTCACCGGCTGGGCGATGCACGAGGCGATCAAGGCGAGCGCCCCCGCCACCGCCACCGTGCTGAAGGACGCGACCCAGATCTTCCCGATCATCACCACGATTTTCCTGCGGCTGATCAAGATGATCATCGCGCCGCTCGTGTTTTCGACGCTGATCGTCGGCATCGCGCATATGGGCGATAGTTCGGCGCTGGGGCGCGTCGGCTTGCGCGCGCTCGCTTGGTTCATCGGCGCGAGCCTGGTGTCGCTGAGCCTCGGGCTGGTGCTCGTGCATCTGCTCCAGCCCGGCGCCGGGCTCGCGCTCGCGCTGCCGCCGGCGAGCGAGGCGAGCGGGGTCGATAAGGCCGCGTTCAACCTCAAGGATTTCGTGACGCACATCGTCCCCGCCTCGATCGTCGAGGCGCTGGCGAAGAACGAGATCATCCAGATCGTCGTCTTCTCCGTCTTCGCGGGCGTCGCGATCACGTCGCTGGGCGAACGCGCGGCGCCCTTGGTGCGCGGGGCCGAGGCGCTCGCCGATGTGATGCTCAAGGTCACCAATTACGTGATGGCGCTCGCGCCCTTGGCGGTGTTCGCCGCGGTCGCCAACAGCCTCGCCGAGCGCGGGCCCGAGGTGATCGGCAAGCTCGGCTATTTCATGCTGAGCTTCTATCTCGCGCTGATGCTGCTGTGGACGGTGCTGATCGCGGTCGGCGGGTTGTTCCTGGGATCGCGGGTGGTGCCGCTGGTGCGCGCGATCCGGGCGCCGCTGCTGCTCGCCTTCTCCACCGCCTCGTCCGAGGCGGCCTATCCCAAGACGCTCGAGGCGCTGGAGAAATATGGCGTGCCGCCGCGCATCGCGAGCTTCATGCTGCCGCTCGGCTATTCGTTCAACCTCGATGGTTCGATGATGTACATGACCTTCGCGTCGCTGTTCATCGCCCAAGCCTATGGCATTCCGCTGACCTTGGGCGCGCAGATCACGATGCTGCTGGTGCTGATGGTCACCTCGAAGGGGATCGCGGGCGTGCCGCGCGCGAGCCTGGTGGTGGTGGCGGCGACGCTGCCCTTGTTCGGCATTCCCGAGGGCGGGCTGCTGCTGATCCTGGCGGTCGACCAGTTTCTCGACATGGGCCGCTCGGCGACCAACGTGGTGGGGAACGCGGTAGCGACGGCGGTGATCGCGCGCTGGGAGGGCGGGCGCGCGGTGGAACGCGTGGCGGGTTAGTGCAGGTGAAGGTACGTTAGAGTCCGTTCGAATGAAATGGAATCGGTTCGCCCCGAGCAACGTCGAAGGGCGCGATGCCGGGGAGGTGCGCCTGTAGCACGCGCCTCGACTTCGCGCGGCACGAACGGCGTTCTATTTGAATAGAACAAACTCTAGAGCTGTTTGCGATCACACCGGTTCGCTCCTCCCCTGTAAGAGGAGGTGGCAGCCGCGTGAGCGGCTGACGGAGGGGTGTCCCCGGCAGATAGAGGGGGATACCCCTCCACCATTCGCTACGCGAATGGTCCCCAGTTCAGGGTCGGATCGTCCCCCGGACGATCCTTGACCGTGCGGGGCAGGGTCAACCCTGAACTCCTCTCAGGGGAGGAGCTTTTTCCGTCGAGCCATTGGTTCGGTGCGATCGCAAACAGCTCTAGTCTAGAATAATGACCGTTCTTGCTGAGCTTGTCGAAGCACTGCTCTTCTTGCCGATGATCGCAATAGGGCCGGCCGTTGCCCCGCCCTTCGGGTCGACTAGCTTGGGGGCGAACGAAACCAATCTCGATAGGGCAGACCCTAAAACAACTCGTCGAGCAGCAAATGCGCCTCGATCCGCTTCGAATCGGGCGCCTCGCCATAAGTCTCGAACAATAGCGCGCCCAATCCCGCGTCGAACTCGCTCAAGCAATTGAGCAGGATCGCCAAATCCTGATAGCGATCGGCGACGCCCAATCGGCCGAGATCGATCACCCCGGTCACCGCGCCGCTTTCATCGAGGAAAATATTGTCGAGCGAATAGTCGCCATGCGTCACCACGCGCTCGGCTTCGATCGGGAGGAGCGACTGGAGCGCCGCCCACACCCGTTCCGCGCTCCAGCCGGCGCGGGCATCGTCGAACTCGTCCTCGGCGACGCGGCCCGTGTCGATATTCGCGCGCGCCGCGACGAGCCGCACCGGAAGCGACGCGTCGAACGGGCAGCTCGCCACGGGCAGCGCGTGCAGCCGGCGCAGGAAAAGCGCCATGCCCGCGACCGCCTCGGCCCGGCGCGCGGGATTCTCCTGGAGCCAGCGATAAGCGGCGGTCCCGGCCAAGCTTTCGCTCAGCAGCCAAGCCGCGCCCTCTTCCTCGGTGAAGGCGACCAAGCGCGGCGCCGGCAGCCGGCCCTGGAGCCAGCGCAGCCGCGCATATTCATCGGCGATGTCGGCGGCGACCAGCCCCGTGCCTTGCTTGAGGTACAGCGCGGGACGGCCGGGCGCGTCGAGCCGGTGGATGACGCCGCCCGATTGGCCGATCGCGTCGCGGCTAGCGGAATAGCCCTTGATCGCCGCCGCCAGCCCCCGGGGGAGCGGCGCGGGGAAGCTCACGCCCGCCCGATCAGCCGCTGCGCGATCAAATCGGCGACCGCCGCCGCCGGCGCGCCGCTGCGCTCGCTCTCGTCCCACACTTGGTTCAGCCGCTCGGGGATTTTGTGGATGCGCGCCTCGACCTCGGCGCGATTGCCCTCGCCGAAATATTCGAGGCACACGTTGATGATCCCGCCCGCGTTGATGACGTAATCGGGGGCGTAGAGAATGCCGCGTTCGTGCACGCGGCGCCCGTCCTCGGGGGTGGCGAGCTGGTTGTTCGCGCCGCCCGCGATCACCTTGGCCTTCAGCGCGGCGATCGAGGCTTCGGTCAGGATCGCGCCGAGCGCATTGGGGCTGACGATATCGGCCTCGACGCCCAGAATCTCGTCCGCCGCCACCGCCCGGCCGCCCAGCTCCGCCGCCAGCGCCTGCGCGCGCGCGGCATCGACATCGGCCAGGATCAGCTCGGCGCCATCATTCGCGAGCAACCGCGCGAGCCCGCCGCCGACCGAGCCGACGCCCTGGATCGCGACGCGCACGCCCTTCATGTCGCCCGCGCCCAGCCCGCGCTTGGCCGCCGCCTTCACGCCCAGATACACGCCCAACGCGGTCGAGGGGCCGGGATTGCCCCCTGCCTGCCCGGTTTCGACCGGCAGGCCGGTCACGAATTTGGTCTCGCTCGAAATGACGACCATGTCCTTGTCGGACATGCCGACGTCCTCGGCGGTGACATAGCGCCCGCCGAGCGATTCGATCGCGCGGCCGAAGGCCTTGAGCATCGCCTCGGTCTTGGTGCGCCCGGCGTCGGCCAGCACCACCGCCTTGCCGCCGCCCATCGGCAGCCCGGCCATGGCGTTTTTATAGCTCATGCCCCGCGACAGGCGCAGCGCGTCGGTGATCGCCTCGCCGCTATTGGCATAATGCCAAAACCGCACGCCGCCGCCCGCCGGCCCCAGCGCGGTCGAGTGGATGGCGATGATGCAGTGCAGGCCCGAGGCGGGATCGGTGAAGAGGTGGACGCCCTCATGCTCGTCGAAATCGGGAAAGCCCCAGGTCGTCAACGCCCTACCCCTCAAATTCGCGCTTCATGGGGCGACCGACGGGACTTGAACCCGCAACCCCTGGTACCACAAACCAGTGCTCTAACCGGTTGAGCTACGGTCGCCGTGAAGCGCGGCGGATAGGGCCGCGCGCCCGCAGCGTCAACCCTATCAGAGCCGGCCCTCGACCGAAAGCCGATAGCCGCCGCCCACCGCCAGAAAGCCCGCGCGGTTGAGCTTGTCGATCACCGCCGGATCGCTGGTGGTAACGTCGAGCAGCGCGCGGTAGCGGCCGTCGCCTTGCACGCTGAGGCCGATCTTCTCGGCGCCCGATTGGCTCGCGAGCGGCAGGTTGAGCGCGCCGCCGACGCAGCGCGCCTCGGCGCTCATCCCCTGGCCGAGCGAAATCCCGGCGATCCCCGCGCCCAGCTCGGCCTTCACCCGGCCATTGGCGCGCGCGCAGCGGCCACGATCGAAGCGGACCGAGACGTCGCTCAAATCGAGCCGGGTGATCGGCAGCGGCGCGAACAAGGCGCCCACCGGCACCGCCGCGCTCGTGTCGTCGATGCCGAAGCTCGACGCCGATACGCTGAACGCCCCGCGCAACCGTTCGCCCTGGGCGAGCTTGGGGCCGGAGAGATCGACGCGCGCGCGGCCGACGAGCAGCTGGATCGGCGACAAGGCGGCATAGCTGTCCCCCAGATCGACCTCGCCCCAATGCACCTCGCGCAAGGTCGCCGCCCAAACCGAATGTTCGGCGGCGCGCAGCGTCAGCCCCTCGCGGTCGAGCCCCAGCGCGCCGAGCGCGAGCCGCATCGGCAGCGTGCCGATCAGCGCGATCACGAAGAACAGCCCGAACAGCACGCGCGGGCGGGCGTTGATCCGAATGCGCATTAGCCCCTCCGCGCGCGCAAGGTGAGCGCGACCGAGAGCGTGCGGTCGCCATTGTCGGTCGTCTGCAATTGATCGACGAGAATGCCCTGCGCCTCCAGCTCGGCGATCCAGGCGAAGAGCGCGGCGGGCCGCGCCGAGGCCATGCCGATCGCGAGCGCATTGTCCGCCTGGGGGGCGACGCTCGTCAACGCGAAACCGGCGGCGGTCGCGCGCTCGCGCACCACCGCCTCCAGGCTGCCGCCGATCTGCGGCGCGCCCGCCTTGGCGAGCGGCTCGACCGCCGCCACCGCGCCGCGCACGCTCGCGAGCCGCGTGACCGCGTCGAGCTGGCGATCGCGCGCCGCATCGAGCCCCTCGCCGATCGGGCGGATGATGCCGAACCAGAGCAGCACGATCAGCGCGAGCGCTCCCGCGACGCCGATCAACAGCCGCTCGCGCGGCGACAGGCCAAGCAGCCAGGCGCGCAATCCGCTCATCGCGGCGTCACCGTCAGTTCGCCCTGAAAGCGGCCGGGCGCGCCGGCGAACGGCCCCGGCGTCACGGTCAGGCCCAGCGCGCGCAGGCGCAGCAGCACATCGGTGATCTGGCCTTCGCTCTGCGTCACCAGCGTCATCCGCAGCACCCCTTGTTGATCGAAGCTGAGCGCGCGCAGCTCGCTGCCCGGCACCGCGCGCACCGCGGCGAAGGCGGTCGCCGCCGTCTGGGTGAAGCCGAGCCCGGCGCCGCGCAACTGCGCGAGCCGCGCGCTCAGCTGGCGCTGCGCGTCGTTCACCGTCTCGCCGCGCGGCAGCCCGGTCGCGGCGAGCACGTCGGCGCGGCGTTCGAGCTCGGCGGCCTCCAGATTATAGCGCAGGATCAGCACCAGATTGAGCGCGAGCGTCACCAGCAAGGTCGCCGCGATCAGCCACAAGGCACGCTTGGCCTGGCGCCAATCGAAATCGAGGCGTTCGCGCCGCGCGAAGGCGCCCTGGCGCAGATCGAGCGGCGGCCGCGCGACGGCGGCGACGATCGCCGCCTCCAGCGCCTCGCGCTCCAGCGTTGCGACGGGGGCGTCACCCAGGATCAATTCGGTGAGCCCGGCTTCCTCGGCGAAGCCGCTCGTCGCGCCGCGCAGCACGATTTCATCGCCCAAATCGGCGCGGACATAGCCCGACTCGGGCGCCGGCAGCAGCAGCGGCGCGGGGAGAATCGCGAGCGGCTCGATCCCTTCGGCGGCGAGCGCGGCGAGCCACGCCGCCATTTTCGCGGGCTTCACCACCGCGATGGGTCGCTCGCCGTTCTCCCCGGGGGCGCCGACCGCGACATGTTGCTCGGCGGCGCTCCCCAGCACCACGTCGCCGACGAGCAACCGCGCGGCGGCGAGCGTTTGCGCCGTCGAGCGCGCGGGGATTTCGGCCCAGTGGAGCGCGACATCGGCGGCGGGGGCGATCGCGACCACCGGCTCGCCCGCGAGCGCGTTCAGCGTCCCGCGCGCGATCACCGCGCCGTCCGCGATCCGCACGCGCCGCGCCGCGCCCGCCCCGTCGCTCGACAGAAAAACGACCAGAGTCACGAAGGATCGCTCCAGCCGCGCGACACCAGCCGCACCGGAATTTCGGTCGCGTCGACAACCGCGCTTTCGCTCAACTGCGTGCCCCCCAGCTCAACGTCGATATCGAGCACGAACCACTGCGTCGTCACCGCCGTTTGGGCGGGACCTTCCTGGCCCGGGCTCACCCCTTGCGCGGAGAGCCCCTGCCAGAAGCTGACCGTGCTGGCAAAGCCCAAAGGCGGTCGCGCCGCCAACAGCCCGCGCGCGCGGCCGACGTCGAGCGTGTCGGGCAGCAGCATCGCGAGGAGCGGCGCTTGTTCGGGCATCAGCGTGTTGACGTTGAGCTTCACCGGCGCCGCGCGGGGGAGCGCGCAGACCCAGGGGCGCAGCTTCGCGTAGACTTCGGGGGTGACCCCGGCGACCGCGCGCAATTCGCTGACGTCGGCCATCAGCTGGCCGGGGGTGCGATAGCGCGGGCTACGGCCGGCGTAGCTCGAATCCTCGGCGCCATTGGGTTGGGGCGAATCGTCGCTGTCGATCCAATCGGCGGTCGCCGCGGCGATGCCGTTCGCGCTTTGGCCGGTGATGCCGATTAGCCGCATCAGCCGCGCGAATTGCTCGATCGAGGCGGGGCGCGCGACGAAGCGGCCGTCGACGCCGCGCTCGACCAAGCCGTTGAGGTTGAAGCAATTGCCCCCGTCGCGCACTCGCGCGGTCGCGAGGCCTTGCGGCACGGGGAGCGGGACGGGGCGGTTCGCCCAATCGCCCTGGAGCGTCACCCGCGTGGCATCGCGGGCGAGGATCGCGCTGATCCGCGTCGTCGCAAGCGTTTCGGCCGCCATCGCATAAGCGCGCGCCTGATCGAGCGCGACCGCGTTCTGCGCGAGCCGGGTCGACAGCCGCATCCGCTCGAGCGCGGTCGCCGCGAGCACCGCGACCACCGCGACGATCAGCAACACGGTGAGGAGCGCCGCGCCGCGTTCGTGGTTCCGATGCCCAAATCCTCCCCGTTTACGGGGAGGTGGCAGCCCGAAGGGCTGACGGAGGGGGAGGCGATCCGGGCACGAGCGTTGGGCGTCGAGCGCGCGCCCCTCCACCATTTGCTGCCGCAAATGGTCCCCCTCCCCATGAATGGGGAGGATTTTCGGTGCCGACCGTGTCTGAAATTTCCTACCCCCGCGGCGGCGCAAGCGGGCCTCCTTCGGGGAGCGGGGGCACATAGCCGGTGCCGACCAGGAACAGCGCGCGCAGCGGCATGCCGTCGCGGCGGACCAATTGCAGCTCGATCGCTTGCGGCAAGGGTGCTTCGGCGCGCGGATCCCAGCGGTCGCTCCATGCGCCCTGCCAGCGATAGCGCATCCGCAACTGGCGCACCCCCGCCATCATCTCGGTGCTGGCGAGCGGCGCCGCGCCATCGACCGCGCCATAGGCCGCGCGGCGGAGCACGCCGTTTTCGAGCCGATACTCGACCTTTTGCAACTCGGCGCGCGGGGCATCGTCGAGATTGGTCCAGCCGCGCCGCACCAGGCCGAGCAGGAGCGGCCCGCCGCCCTCGCCGCGAAAGGCGGGCAGCGGCACGCCATTTTCGTCGCGCGCCGGCCGCTCGACGGCTTGCGCGAGATCGGCGGTGAGCGCGGCGTTGAGCCGCCCGAGCGCCGCCATGTCGTCGAACTTGGCGCTGGTCGCGGCCTGGGCGCGCACGCTCACACCGAGCAGCGCGACCCCGGCGGCGGCGAGCAGCCCGAAGATGAACAAGGCGACGATGACTTCGATCAGGGTGAAGCCGGCTTGGGCGCCGACGCTGCCCGTCATGCCCCCAGAAGGCGGGCGTCGCTCCGGCGAAAGCCGGGGCCTCGTGGTGACGGCGCGCATCGGTTCACAAAGGCCCCGGCTTTCGCCGGGGCGACGCGCGTGGGAGGGCGAGGACGGCCGCATCAGTTCCTCCCCGGCGGCGTGCCCGGTGGCGGGGTCGCGCCCGGGCGGACCACGGGCTGGCGCGGCGGGATCGCGGGCGCGCGCACCCCGCTCAGCCGGCCGAGCACGCGCCCCTCGGGGCTTGCGACCGTCACCTCGACGCGGAACGCCCCCTGATCGCCGAGCGGCGCGACCTGGCGCTGCCAGCGCCAGCCGCGACCGCCGTTTTGCTCGATCCCCTGGGTCAGCCCGCGCGGCGGCACCCGCGCGTCGGTCATCGCCTCGACCATCACGTTGCGCGCGACCATTTGCGCGACCATCGTCTCGTCGAGCAACCGCGCGCTCAGCACCGTCTGCCCTTCGAGCCGCAGCAGCGCGAGCGCCGCCAGGCTGAACACCGCGAGCGCGACGATGATCTCGATCAGGGTGAAGCCCGATACGCCCCGCTCACGGGGAGGCGGCAGGCGCGTGAGCGCCTGACGGAAGGGGCGCGCGGCCCGGCCCGAGAGTGGCGCGTCGAGCCGATCCCCCTCCACCATCGCGCCGCGATGGCTCCCCTCCCCGCGAATGGGGAGGATCGGGCGCGATGCCTCACCCATCGATCGAGACCTTGCCGTCGGCGCCGATCGTCACCACCGCCGCCGCCTCGCTGCCGCGCCGCAGCTGGACGCGCATCGGCGCGCTCGCGAGGCCCGTCGAATCGAAGATGATCCGGCTGCGCGCCTCGTCGAGCACCGGGCGGATGTCCGCCCCCCAGCTGCTGACCGTCATCGGCTTGTCGCTCATCGGCACCCATCGCCCGGCGTCGCGCTTGTCGAAGCCATAGCCGCCCGGGCTCACCCAGATGCTCATCGAGCGCCCCTCGACGATCGCGAGATCATGCGCGGTGCGCGCGCGCGCGGCGAAACGCTCGGCGGCGTCGATCACCCGCCCGCGCGGATCGGGCAGGGCGAGCACGACCAGCGCCGACATCAGCGCGATCACCGCGATCACGATCATCAGCTCGATGAGCGTGAAACCAGCCTCGGCGCGCGGGCGGCGGCGCATTATTTGGTCGCGCCCTGCGGCGCCCAATTGCCGATATCGGCGTCCGATCCCTCGCCGCCCGGCTTGCCGTCGGCGCCGAGCGTGTAAATGTCGTAAGCCCCGTGTTGGCCCGGCGAGGCATAGAGATAATCGCGCCCCCAGGGGTCCTTGGGCAGCTTCTTGATATAGCCGCCCTTTTGGTAGCGCGAGGGATCGGTGAGCGAGGGCGGTGGCGTCAGCAGCGCCTGCAGCCCGTCGGTCGTGGTCGGATAGTTGAAATTCTGGAGCTTGTAGATCTCGAGCGCCTGATCGATCGTTTCGATATCCGCGCGCGCCTTTTCCACCCGCGCGCGGTCGCCCGAGGGCAGCACGTTCAAAACGACGATCGTCGCGAGCAAACCGATGATCACGATCACGACCATCAACTCGACCAGCGTGAAGCCCGCCTCGTGGCGGCGTTGCTTTGGTTTACGCATGTTCATCCTCATTGCCCGGCAAGCGTGTTGAGCTGCAAGATCGGCAGCAGGATCGATAGCACGATCGTCGCCACCACGCCCCCCATCACGACGATGATCGCGGGTTCGAGCAGCGACAAGGCGGTCGCGGTGAAACGATCGAATTCGCGCTCCAGATAATCGGCGGCGCGCTCCAGCATCTCGTCGAGCCGCCCCGCCGCCTCGCCCGACGCGGCGAGATAGGTCAGCAGCGGCGGGAACACGCCCGAGCGCCGCATCGCCGCCGACAAGCTCCCGCCCTGGCGGATCGCGTCGGTGATTTCCTCGCTCGCCTGGCGCAGCCGCGCATTGTGGATCGTGGCGGCCGTGAGGTTGAGCCCGTCGAGCAGCGGCAGCCGGCTCGCGACCATCGTCGACAAGGTGCGCGCCATTCGCGCCGCGTGGAGATCGCGCAGCAGCCGCCCGATCAGCGGCACGCGCAGCGCCCAGCCGTCGAAGGCGAGCTTGATCGCGGGCTGGCGCAAAGCGGTGCGCCAAGCGAAGACGAGCAGCACCAGCGCGATGATCACCGCCCACCAATAGCCGGCGAGGAAAGCCGAGATCGCGATCACGATCCGCGTGAGCAAGGGCAGCGTTTGCCCCACCGTGTCGAACTGCTGCACCACTTGCGGCACGACGAAGATCATCAGCGCCGCGACCACGCCGATCGCGACCGTGGCGAGGACGCCGGGATAAGCGAGCGCGGTGATCAGCTTGCCGCGAATCTCGGCCTGGCGTTCGAGCAGCGCCGACAGCCGCTCGAGGATCGAGGGCAGCGAGCCCGAGCTTTCGCCGGCGGCGACCATCGCGCAGTAAAGCGGCGGAAAGCTCTTGGGCTCGCGCGCCATCGCCTCGGCCAAGCGCCGCCCCTCGACCACCCCGGCATGCACCCGGCCGACGATCGCGCGGACATGCGCCGCCTCGGTCTGGCGGCTGATCGTGCGCAAGCTTTCCTCGAGCGGGCTCACCCGGCTGAGCGTCGCGAGCTGGCGGGTGAACAAGGTCAGCTGCTTGCCCGACAGACGCTGCCCGCGCAATTGGCCGAGCAGCGAGGGGCGTGCCGCCACGCCGTCGCTCGCCTTGCCGGGCTCGATCCGCACCACGAACAGCTTTTTCGCGTCGAGCAGGTCGCGCGCGCGCTCGATCGTCTCGGCCTGCACCGCGCCGCGCTTTTCGCGGCCCTGGGTGTCGATCGCGAGATAATCGAAATCGGCCATTTCAGGCCTCGGCCATGTCGCTGCGCGACACGCGCACCGCTTCCTCGGGTGTCGTCACCCCCTCGCGCACCATCGCCCGCGCCGCCGAACCGAGATTGGGCGAATTGACGAAGGCGTGGCGCGCGATGATCGCCTCATCGCCGCCGTCGTTGATCAGGCGGCGGATCGTTTCGTCGACGCGGATCGCCTCGAACACGCCGATCCGCCCCTTGAAGCCGGTATGGCCGCACGCCTCGCAGCCGACCGGCTCATAGACGATCGTTCCGGGATCGAAGCCCAACAGCGCCGAGACCGAGCCGCTCGCCTGCACCGGGCGGCGGCATTCCGGGCAGAGCCGCCGCACCAGCCGCTGCGCGATCACCCCGCGCAAGGTGGAGGCGAGCAGGAACGGCTCGATCTTCATGTCGCGCATCCGCGTGATCGCGCCGACCGCGTCGTTGGTGTGGACGGTCGAGAGCACGAGGTGGCCGGTGAGCGAGGCCTGGACCGCGATCTCCGCCGTCTCACGATCGCGAATTTCGCCGACCATCACGACGTCGGGGTCCTGGCGCAGGATCGCGCGCAGGCCGGCGGCGAACGTGAGCCCGACCTTGGGATTGACCTGGGTCTGCCCCACCCCCTCGATCGCATATTCGACCGGGTCTTCGACCGTCAGGATGTTGCGCGTGCCGTCGTTGAGCAGGCGCAGCGCGGCGTAAAGCGTGGTCGTCTTGCCCGAGCCGGTCGGGCCGGTGACGAGCACGATGCCGTTGGGCTCGCCGATCGCCGAGCGCAGCATGGTGTTGATCGCCGGGCTCATGCCGAGCACGTCGAGATCGATCGCCGCATTGGCCTTGTCGAGAATACGCAGCACCACGCGTTCCCCGGCGCGGCTGGGCAGCGTCGAGACGCGCACGTCGAGCAATTTGCCGCCGAGCGACAGCCCCATGCGCCCGTCCTGCGGCACGCGCCGCTCGGCAATGTCGAGCCGCGCCATCACTTTCACGCGGCTGACGACGACCGGCGCGACGTGCGGCGGCATCCGCAGCGTCTCGCGCAGCACGCCGTCGATCCGCATGCGGACGACCAGGCCGGTCTCATAGGGCTCGATGTGAATGTCGGACACGCCGTTGCGCGCGGCGTCCGCGATGATGCCGTTGATCAGCCGGATCGCCGGCGCGTCATCGGCCGAATCGAGCAAATCCTCGGCGGTCGGGATGTTGCCCGCGATCAGATCGAGCTCGTCGCCCAGCCCGAGCGAGCCCGCCGCCGCCGCCGCCGCTTGGCCGTCCATCGCATATTTTTCGGACAAGAGCCGGTCGAACGCCTCGGGCGCGGCGAAGCGCACGTCGAAAGGGCGTTCGAGGAAGCGCCGCAGCTCGATCAGCACCTTGGGATCGGCGCCCTCGCGCAGCGAGACGGCGAAATGGCCGTTTTCGCCCGCGTCGAGCACCACGCCGAATTTGCGCGCGAAGGCATAGGGGATGGTGACGATCGACGGCGGCAGCGCCGCCGGTTCCTCGGCGGTCAAAACGGCCAACTCGCGCTCTTGGGTGATCATCGCGGCGATCCTTCGCGTGGCCGCAGCGGCGCGACCGGTTCCTTGAGCACCGGCAGCGGCACGCGCGGATCCTCGATGCTGCCCGGCGCCCCCGGCGGCGGCAGCGGCGGCTCGGCGCCGAAATAATCGCGCACCAACTGATCGATCGTCGGCTCGCGCCCGCCCGGCTGCAGGCCCTGTTGCAGCCGCACATAGCCATAACGCTGCTCGGCGAGCTTGCGCGCATCTTCCGCCGTCCGCAAGATCGTCGGGCGGATGAAGATGATGAGATTGGTCTTGGTCCGCGTCTTCGCGCGCGAGCGGAAGAGTTGGCCAAGCCCCGGAATGTCGCCGAGCAGCGGCACCTTCTCCAGCGTGCGCCGCTCGTTATCGTCGAGCAGGCCGCCGATCACCGCGATCTGGCCATCATCGACCGTCATCGTGGTTTCGACCTCGCGCTTGTTGAAGACGAGGTCGCTATTGTCCTGCGCGACCGGCCCGGCGATCGAACTCACTTGCTGGCGGACGAACAATTTGACCGAGCCCGAGGAATTGACCTGCGGCCGCACCTCCAGCTCGATGCCGACATTTTCGCGCTGCACGGTGCGGAAGGCATTGTCGAAATTCTGGCTCAGCGCCTGGCCGGTGGTGATCGGCACTTCCTGGCCGACCAGAATGCGCGCCGGCTGATTGTCGAGCGTCACGATATGCGGCGCTTGCAGCAGGTTGGAGGTGGTGTCGCTCTTCACCGCATTGATGATGCCGGCGAACACCCCGTCGCGCCCGATCCGCGTCGCGAAGCCGCCGAAGCCGCCCGAGGCGCCGATGATCTCGTTGAGCGCGCTCTGCGCGAGCGCGTCGCTCACATTGCTGTTGACCGCCGTCGTCGTCGCGCCGCCCGCGCCGATCGTCGTCGTGGTGGTGTTGAGCGCGCGCGAGCCGACCGCGCCGGCGATGCGCAGCAGGTTCGGCGCGGCGTTGCTGAACGAGGTGGTCGCGATCGGCACCCCGCTGCCGCCCAAGGACCCGATCAGGAATTGCAGGCCGAGCCGGTTGGCGGTCTGGTCCGACACTTCCGCCACGATCGCCTCGACCAACACTTGCTCGCGCCGCGTGTCGAGCTGGCGCACGACTTCGCCGAGCTGGCGCTGCACCTCGGCCGGGGCGGCGATGACGATCGCGTTCGCGCCGACGAAGCGGGTGACGACCGCCGCCGTCCGCCCGCCCTCGGCGACGATCGCGGGCTGGGCATTGGGGTTCACCCCGCCCTGCTGCACGGCGCCGGGAAATTGCTGGGCCTGGGGCGGCACGATGTTGCGCGCGTTCGCCGCCGAGCCGCTCGAATTGCCCAGCCCGCCCGCCTGAGTCAGCTGCTGCGGCTGGCTGGGCGCGCTCGGCTGTTGGCCGACGAGCTGCTGGAGCACCGGCAGCAATTGCTCGGCATCGGCGTTCTGCAGGAAGATCACCTTGACCTCGGTGCCGAGCGAGGCGCGCCGGTCGAGCTCGGCGGCGACCTCGGCGAGGCGCGCGACGGTCGAGGGATCGCCGCGCAGCGCGACCGCGTTCGAGCTGGTGACCGGCACCACCGACACGGTCGAGCCCCCCGGCGCGCCCTGCTGCTGGCTGCCCTGGACGAGCGCCTGGAGCGCGGTCGCGATTTCGCGCGCGCCGGCGTTCTTCAAGGGGATCAACCGGGTCGAGGCATTGTCGGTATCGATCTGGCGCAACACTTCGCGCACGCGGCGGACATTGTCCGCGAAATCGACGATCACCACCGAATTGCCGCCGCGGTTCGCGGTCACCGTGCCTTGCGGGCTCACCAGCCCGCGCACCGTCTCGACCGCCGAGGCGGCGTCGATCGCGCGCAGCCGGACGATTTCGGTGACCAAGGTGTTGCGCGCGGCCGAGCCCGCCCCGCCGACGCGCGTCGGCTGTTGCGCGGCGCCGTCGATCGGCTGGACGCGGAAGGCGCCGTTCGCCGTCGGCACCGCGACCAGGCCGTTCGCGCGCAAGGTCGAGAGGAACACCTCGAGATATTCGGAGCGCGACAGCGGGCGATCGGTGACGACCGTCACCTTGCCCTGCACGCGATTGTCGATGATGAACGTGCGCCCGGTCGCCTTCGCCGCGTCGGCGATGAAGGCGCGGATGTCGGCGTCGCGCACGTTGAGCGTCATCTGCGCGAGCGCGGGACTCGCCAGCGCCAGCGCGAGCGCGGCGGCGCCGGTCAGGCGGCGAAACCGGCTCATGCCCCGCTCACCGCGATCACGATCGGCAGCACTTCGGCGCCGCGCTCGACCGACAGCGGAATATTGCCGCCCTTGGCATATTGCGCGGCGAGATTGTCGATATCACTCGCGCCCGTCACCGGCCGCCCCCCGATTTGCGTCACAACATCTCCATTTTGTAGGCCGACCTGACGGAACACCTGCCCCGAGCCCTGCGGGCGCACCACCAGCCCGGTCACCCGCCCGCCATCGATGCGGGGGATGAAGCCGATCTCCGCGCGCAGCCGCGCGAGCGTCACGCCTTGCGCCGCGTTCTGCGCCGGATTCTGGGCGGCGTCGTTCGTGCTCGCGGGCGCCGCCGCGTCCGCCGCGCCCGCATCGCCCCCCGATTGATCGAGGAACAAATCCTCGTCGCGCCCGCCGCGCGATAGGGTGACGTGATCGAAATGGACCGCCTTGAGCGTGACCCCGGGGGCGACTTCCTCGCCCACCGCGAAGCTCGCTTGAACCCCGTCCGCCCCGGCGATGATCGCCGAGCCGCGCCCGCTCGCCTCGTTGATCCGCGTGCCGAACAGCGTCAGCTGAAGCGCGGTCACCGCGACCGGGGCGGCCTGCTCGCCACCGCCGCCCAAGCGGAAGAAGGGATCGAACCGGCTGAGCAACTCGGGCGCGCTCGCGCCGACGCCCGCCGGCGGTAGCCGCCATTCGCCGAGCGGACCGACCGGGGTGACGATCGCCCAAACCAGCCGCGCCGCCTGCACCGCGAGCAACGCCATCAGCGCGAGCTCCAGCACGCTATAGGCGATGTTGAGCGGCAGCCGGCGGAACAATCCGCGCGCGCGCGCATCGATCGGCAAACGCATTGATGTTGGTCCCCTAGCCGCCTCCCGCCTAGGCGGGGCATTTTACAGTTGCGCGTCTATTTTGTTGAGCTTTTATGACAGCGACCCGTCGATGGCGCGCTGACGAGGTCGGGGTGGCGCGTATCGCCGCCTTTTGGCAAGGTCGCGGCCATGGCCGATCATCCTTCCGGTTCGGGCTTTCCCCCCGATGCGCTCATCGCGCGGCTCGCGACGCTGCCGGGCGTGCAGAAAGTGCCCAGCCCCAAGCTCAACCTGTTCATCAAACGCGATTTCGCCGCGCCCGACCTCTGCTCGGCGCTGATCGCGCGGATCGACGCCGAGCGCCGCCCTTCGACCATTTCGGACGACAATGGCGATCCGACCTTCCGCACCAGCGAGACCTGCGACCTACGCGCCGAGGAACCGCTGACCCAACAGGTCGAGGCGATGCTCGCCGATCTGCTCGGGCTCGATCCCGCGCATGGCGAGCCGCTGCAGGGCCAGCGCTATGCGGTCGGCCAGGAATTCAAACAGCACACCGATTATTTCGAGCCGCTGAGCCCCGACTATGAAAAATTCTGCGCGGTCGCGGGGCAACGCACCTGGACCGCGATGCTCTATTTGAACGCGCCCGAGGCGGGCGGCGCGACGCGCTTCAAGACGATCGACAAGATCGTCCAGCCCGAGCCGGGCAAGTTGCTCGTGTGGAACAATTTACGCCCCGATGGCAGCGGCAATCCGGCCACGCTGCATCAAGGCATGAAAGTGCGCGCGGGCACCAAATACGTCCTCACCAAATGGTATCGCCGCCAGCCCTGGGGGTGATGCACGCGTGCAACAGCACCGCCGCAATTTTCGAAAATGACTTATTCCCAATATCAACGAACGCGAGCTTACCAACCGCTGGGGCTTTGAAACCATTTTGCAACATAAGAGTCTCGCAGTTGCAACAGTTCCCCAACTCCACCGTCACACACGCCCCCTAAGCCGCGCTTCGACGACTGCGCGAGGGGGCGAACCGACTCGTGGCGACATCGTCGTGGCACAGACCCAAAGTCGGTCAGAACAACGCTGGAGACAGGGACCATGAACACCATCAATTTTCGTCGCATGCTGATCGCGACGTGCTCGGTCGCCGCGCTGAGCGGCTGCGGCGCGAACGACATCGCCTCGCCCGGCACCGGCGGCAACGTGACCATCAACAACACGACGAACAACCCGCCCGCGCCGGCCCCGACGCCGACGCCCACCCCCACGCCGACCCCGACCCAGACGCTGGTGACGGCCGCCGCCGGCTGCCCCACGATCGCCAACGACGTGCAACTCGGTGACGCCGGCACGATCACCGGCCCGACCGGCTCTTATCGCGTCTGCAACCTGCCCGCGCGGCTCACCCGTTCGTCGACGCTGCCCTTCACGCGCGGCGTGCTTTATCAGCTCAACGGTCGCGTCGACGTCGGCACCGACCAGGGCTCGGCGACGTCGGGCACCACCAACGTCGTGCTCACGATCGAGCCGGGCGTGATCGTCATCGGCGCCCCGGGCGCTTCGTGGCTCGGCATCAACCGCGGCAACCAGCTCCAGGCGGTCGGCACCCCCACCCGCCCGATCATCTTCACCAGCCGCGACAATGCGCTCGGTCTCGTCACCGATAGCTCGGCGGGTCAATGGGGCGGCGTCGTGCTGCTCGGCCGCGCGCAGATCACCGATTGCGGCGCGACCGCCGCGCAGCCCGGCACCACCGCTTGCGAACGCCAGACCGAAGGCGCCGCCGACCCGTCGGTCTATGGCGGCAACAACAACACCGAGAATAACGGCCGCATCCAATATATGCAGATCCGCTATTCGGGCTTCGTGCTCTCGGGCAATAGCGAGCTTCAGGCGCTCACCACCGAAGGCACCGGCAGCGCGACGCAGATCAGCTTCGTCCAGTCGGTCAACAGCTCGGACGATGGCGCCGAATTCTTCGGTGGCCGCGTGAACTTCAAATATTACATTTCGATGGGCGCGCTGGACGACAATCTCGACACCGACACCGGCCTGAAGGCGAACTTCCAATATGTGATCGTCGCGCAGCGCGAAGGTTCGGCCTCGCTCGGCGCCGATTCGATCATCGAAGCCGACTCGGACAATACGTTCGATAACCAGTTGCCGCGCCAGAACACGGTCGTGTCGAACTTCGTGTTCCTCGCCCGTATCGCCTCGGCCAACAACTCGACCGCGATTCTGCTGCGCGGCGGCACCGACTATACGCTCGTCAACGGCTTCATGGACGCGCAAAACTCGCAGTCGTGCCTGCGGATCAGCCGCGCGGCGACCGCCGACACCAACGCCAGCCTCGGCGTCAACTCGACCAACCTCGTCGTCCCCGGCGCGACGACGGGCAATGACGAGCTCGGCGCGCCCGTGTTCCGGTCGGTCCAGTTCCGCTGCCCGACGACCGCGCTCCAGGGCATCAACAGCGTCACCGACGCGCAGGTGGCGGCGATCTTCGGCGCCGGCACCAACAACAACAGCATCACTTATGTGCCGACGCTGACCAACGGCTTCATCAACGGCGCGACCGAAACCGCCGTGCCGGTGTTCAACGCGACCGCGATCAACGCCGCCTCGGGCCAACCCTCGCTCAGCGGCAATCTGGCCGGCCAGCCCGCCTTCTTCGACAATGTGAGCTATGCCGGCGCCGTGCGCGACGCCAATGACACTTGGTACACCCAGTGGACCTGCACCAGCTCGGTGCTCAACCTGGGCACCAACAACACGGGCGCCTGCACCACGCTGCCGATCTTCTCCTGATCCTCGGCTAGCATTTTGGGGCGGGGCGCCGGCATAAAGCCGCGCTCCGCCCCTATTTCAAAAGATTAAAGGGGGTTTGAAATGTCGAGGTCGTTCGAACTGGCGAGTCTGTTGCTCGTTTCGTCGGCGCTGGTGTCTCCTTCGGTCGCGCGCGCGCAGAACACGCCGACCCCAGGCCAAAGCGGCCCGGCGACCCCGGCGCCAGCCCCCGGCCAGGCCGATCCCGCGCAACCGGGCGATCAGCCCGCCGATCCGGCGCAGCAAGCCGGCGACGCCGGCGCCGAGCAGATGCCCGAAGTCTCGGTGCCCGGCGGCGAAGTCGTCGTCACCGGCCGGCGCGGGCGAACCAATGTGCTGCGCTCGAGCACGCAGGCGGTCTCGCTGCTGTCGAGCGAGGACATCGCGCGCACCGGCGAGGGCGACATCGCCGGCGCGCTGTCGCGTGTCACGGGCCTCAGCGTCGTCGGCAACGGCTTCGTCTATGTCCGCGGCCTGGGCGATCGCTACTCGCTCGCGCTGCTCAACGGCCTCCCGCTGCCCAGCCCCGAGCCGCTGCGCCGCGTGGTGCCGCTCGACATTTTCCCCACCAACGTGATCGCCTCGTCGCTCGTCCAAAAGACCTATTCGGTCAACTTCCCGGCCGAATATGGCGGCGGCGTGATCAACCTCACCACCAAATCGGTGCCCAAGGAAGGATTTTTCAACATCGACGCCGGCATCGGCGGCGACACGGTGACGACCGGCCAGCTCGGCTATACCTATTATGGCACCGAGAGCGATTGGACCGGCTTCGGCAATGGCGGCCGCTTGCCGCCGCCGGCGCTGCAAAATTACTTCACCGGTGGCACCCGGCTCAGCCAATTGCCGCGCGCGCAGAATATCGAGATCGCCGCGCAGCTCATCAACGGCCGCAACGCGGTCGTCCAGCGCAACGGCGCGCTGCCGCCCAATTGGTCGCTCGGCTTCTCGGCGGGCAAATCCTGGGACATTGGCGACACCACGCTCGGGTTGATCGCGGCGTTCGGCTATAGCAACAAATGGCGCACGCGCGACAATACCCAGCAACTCGCGAGCTCGGCCGATCTGTCGCAGTTCGCCGAGAATTTCCGCCGCGTGATCACCGACAATCGGCTGGTGGTCGACGGCCTGATCGGCGCCAATCTGGAGTTCGGCCAGCAGAAACTGCGCTGGACGACGCTCTATATCCGCGACACGCTGAAGCAAGCGCGGCTGGGCGAAGGCACGCGGCCGGCGCAGCAGCAGAGCCTGGTCTTCCGCGATCAGGATACCGCCTGGTTCGAACGGCAGCTGATCGACACGCAGGTCGTCGGCGAATTCAAGATCGCCGATGCGTGGCGCGTCGATCTGCGCGGCTCCTTCGCCAATTCGCGGCGCAACGCGCCCGAGGAACTCAATTTCGAATATTCGCGCAATATCAACAACCCGATCGTTGATTTCCGCAACATCTTCACCAATCAGCTGAACAACCAAAACAGCAGCGCGACGATTTCCTATTCGCAGTTGCGCGAGAATTTGTACGCGGCCGGGATCGACATCACCTATAAGCCGCAAGACAATGTCAGCGCGTCGTTCGGCTATTCGTTCCAAGACACGGGCCGGACGACCGAGCGGCGCGATCTGCGGTTCAACGGGCTCACCCTGCCCGAAGGCGTGGGCGTGTTGCGCCCCGATCTGCTGCTGAGCCCCGCGCCGGTGCGTGCTTTCGGCATCTTCCTCGAAGACCAGACCGAAGGCGGCAACGCCTTGTTCGGCGCCGGCTTGACGGTGCATGCCAGCTATGGCCGCCTTCAGCTCGATCTGTTCGACAAGCTGAGCCTCGACGTGGGCTTCCGCTATCAAAACGGCAGCCAATTCACCCGCGCCATTCCGATCTTCCGCGACACCGCCGGCGTCGGCATTCCGCAAACGCGGATCGATCGCGACTATTGGCTGCCGGCCGTCACGCTGACCTACAAGCTCAACCCGGAAATGCAGTTCCGCATCAGCGGTTCGAAAACCATCGCCCGACCGCAGTTCCGCGAGTTGATCTTCCAACCTTATTATGACCCCGAATATAACCGCAACTATCGCGGCAACCCGCTGATCAACGACAGCCAACTCTATAACGCCGAAGCGCGTTACGAATGGTATTTCGCGCGCGATCAACGTTTCACCTTGGCGGGCTTCTACAAGCGGATCGAAAATCCGATCGAACCGTTCGTTTCGCTGATCAGCGACAATGATTATGTCGTGAGCTTCGCGAACGCGCCGCGCGCCGAACTTTACGGCTTCGAGGTCGAGACGCAGAAATATTTCGACCTCGACGGCGTTTTCGGCAATTCGAAATTCTTCGCCGATCGTCGCATGATCGTGATCGCGAACTATACCTACACCCAGTCGCAGATCCAGGTCGGGCCGAACGATCCGGCGCAAGTGTTCCCGCTGGCCGGCGTCACGCGCGCGAACCAGCTGTTCCGCAACGGCGTGCCGCTCACCGGCCAGTCGGACCATCTCGCCAATCTCGAGATCGGGTTCGAACAGAAGAACGGGCTGTCGCAGCAGACGCTGTTGTTCAACTATGCCAGCCGCCGGGTGACGCAGCGCGGCGGGCCCAACCAGCCCGACGTCTTCGAAACCCCCGGCATCCGGCTCGATTTCGTCGCGCGCCAGGGTATCAAATTCGCCGGGGTGCAAACCGAGCTGAAGTTCGAGGCGCGCAACATCACCGGCACCATCTTCCGCGAATTGCAGCAGGTCGGGGCCAACCGCATCTTCTTCAACCGCTATAACCAGGGCACTTTGCTCAACCTGTCGCTCGGCGTGCAATTCTAACCACGCAAGCAAGCGCCGCCGGGCCAAAGGCTCGGCGGCGCTTCGCTTTTCATCGCTCGAACGCGAGCGGGCGCCGCCCCGTTCAGTGGCGGACGCGGATGTCCGTCGCCCAGATGTGCCAGTCGCGCTTCGCGGGATCGGGGTCTCGCGGATCGACCGAGCGGCGCAGCATCACGAAGCCGTCGCGCTCGGCGGTCGCCCCGCTCCCCCGGCGCTTCACGAAGGTGCTCGCCGAGACGAGTACATATTGCGTGCCGTCGCGCACCGTCACCGCCGTCGGGCGGCCGACGGCGGGTTCATATTCGCTATAGGGCGCGAAGCTCGCCTCGAACGCGGCGAGCGAGGGCGCGGCGCTGCGGCCACCCTCGGTCCACATCGCATAGGCGGCGGCATAGTCGCGCGCCTCGATCGCCCGGAAATAGCGCTGCACCGTCGCCATCGCCGCGCGCGCGTCGGGCGAATTGGGCGCGGCGGGTCCGCGCTTGCCGTCGCTCGCGGCGGGCGTGGGCGTCGGCGTCGGTGTGGGCGCGCCCTGGCCGCACCCCGCGAGCAACAATGCCGCCGTCACCACCGCATGGCGCGCGCGAAATCCCCCAATTGGCCCCCTAGTTGGCATCGTCTCGTCCCTTTCTTCGGCCCCGCCCTTGCCCCAGCCGCGCGCGACGATCAACCAGCGGGCCGCGCTCAACGAAGAACACCCCTCCGCCGCGAGCGGCGGCGGTTGCTGGCACGGCAGGGACAGCGCCGCAAGCAAGCGACGCCGCCAGCCTCACCGATCAGACAGCCGATACCCCACGCCGGGCTCGTTGACGATCAGCCGGGGGTGGCCGGGATCGACCTCCAGCTTCTGGCGCAGATTGCGCACGACGATGCGCAAATAATCGAGCTGTTTTTCCTGCGCCGGTCCCCAAACTTCGCGCAGGATCTGCGCGTGGCCGATCACCCGGTCTGGATGGCGCGCGAGCATCGCCAGCACGCCATATTCGCGCGGCGCCAGATGCACCTCACTCGCGCCGCGCAAAACGCGGCGATGCGCGAGATCGATCACCACTTCGCCGATCACGACCCGCTCGCGCTCGGCGGTGCCGGCCACCCGGTGGCGCAACGCCGTGCGCAGCCGGGCGAGCAATTCCTCGGTGTCGAAGGGCTTGGTCACATAATCATCGGCGCCCAGATCGAGCGCGGCGACCTTTTCGTCGGTCGCCTCGCGCGCGGAGACGACGATCACCGCCGCGCCCGCGGCTTTCACCCGCTCGATCAGTTCCATCCCGTCGCGGTCGGGCAGGCCGAGATCGAGCAGCACCGCGTCGGGGCGATCGATGGCGAGCGCGGCGGCGGCGGCGCGGGCGTCACTGGCCTCGATCACCTCATGCCCCGCGCGCGCCACCGCGCCGCGGACGAGGCGGCGGATATGCGCCTCGTCCTCGACGATCAATATCTTGGCCATGCCGCCCCTTACCGGCGCGGCGCGGCCTGGTCGAGCGCGCGGTTGAGCGCGAGCACGTTCACGCGCGGCTTGCCCAAGAAGCCGAACAGCGGCGTTTCGACGTGCCGATCGACCAGCGCGGCGACGCGGTCCTGGCTCAGCCCCCGTGCGCGGGCGACGCGGGCGATCTGGAAGCGCGCGGCCGCCGGGCTGATATGCGGATCGAGCCCCGATCCCGAGGCGGTGACGAGATCGGCCGGCACCGCCCCGCGCGCACCCATCGCCGCCTTGTCCGCCGCGACGCGCTCGGCGAGCGCTTTCGAGGTCGGCCCGAGATTGGAGCCCGACGAGGCGATCGCGTCATACCCCTTGCCCGCCGCCGAGGGGCGGCCGTGGAAATAAAGGTCGCTCGCGAAGCGCTGGCCGATCAGTTCGGAGCCGATCACTTGGCCGCGCGCGTCGCGCACCAGGCTGCCATTCGCCGCCGCCGGGAACAGCGCCTGGCCCAGCCCGGCGAGCGCGAGCGGATAAGCCAGGCCCAGTAGCAGCGCGAACAGCAAGGTCATCACCACCGCCGGGCGAAGCGCGCTCGTCAAATCCGAAGTCATCGGGAAGGCTCCTTAGAAACGCTTGGAAACGCCGAGGTACAGCTGCACGTCGGGCGTGTTCTGGTTCAGCCCGAAATTGCCGCCGATATCGAGCTGCAGCGTCGGCTGCACCAGATAAGCGAAAGCGAAATCGGCCGAATATTGATCGATCGTGCCGCTGGGATCGAAATTCTGCGCGGTCCACAGTTCGCCGTAAAGCGTCAGTCTGTCGGTGAGCGCTTTGCCGAGATTGACGACCTGCTGATATTGCGCGTGGCGCGCGCGCGGGTTGGCGACATCGGCGACGATATCGACCTGCGGCACGATCGTCAGCGTCCAGCCCTTGGGGATGCTGATGTTGACCGGCACGATCAGCCCGCCTTCCCACTCGCCATTGCCGATCCCCAGCCGCGCGGTGGGCGCCTTGACATAGGGGATGGCGGCGACCTGCACGGGCTTATCGGGGTTGGTGAAGCGCTGCTTCACGCGCAGCACGACATCGCCGACGCCACCGAGCCGCCCGACCGCGCCCCCGGCACGCACCCGCGTTTCGACGTAAGGCGTCCAGTTGACCTCGAGATCGGTATTGGGGCCGACGCCATATTTCACCACCGGGCTGGTGTAGAGAAAGGTGTCGACCTGGCCCCCCGGCAGATTGGTGCGCGCCCAATTGAACAGATCGCTTTCGATCTGGAACTTGCCCTCGGGCACGGTGCAGGCGAAGTTGGAGCGCGTCGGCCGGTCGGTGCAGATCGGCGCTTCCTCGGGCGCGGCGCTGGCGGCCGCGACGGGCGTTTCCTGCGCGAGAGCGGGGCTCGCGACCAAGGCGAGCGTGGCGGCGAAAACAAATTTACGCATCATTCTTTCTTTCGTTAGGCAAGGTGGAGCGCCGAGACGGCGAGATCGATCGCCTTGATCCCGATGAACGGGGCGATCAGGCCGCCCAGGCCGTAAATGGCGAGGTTGCGCGCGAGCAGCGGCCCCGCGCCCATCGGGCGATAGGTGACGCCTTTCAGCGCGAGCGGGACCAGCGCCGGGATGATCAGCGCGTTGAAGATGATCGCCGAAAGGATCGCGCTTTGCGGGCTGGCAAGGCCCATCACGTTGAGCACGCCGAGCCCCGGATAGAGCGCGACGAACATCGCCGGGATGATCGCGAAATATTTGGCGACGTCGTTGGCGACCGAGAAGGTCGTCAGCGCGCCGCGCGTCATCAGCAATTGCTTGCCGAGGCCCACGATCTCGATGAGCTTGGTCGGATCGCTGTCGAGATCGACCATATTGCCCGCCTCGCGCGCGGCCTGGGTGCCGGTGTTCATCGCGACGCCGACATCGGCCTGGGCGAGCGCGGGCGCGTCGTTGGTGCCGTCGCCGCACATCGCGACCAGCCGGCCGCCCGCTTGTTCGCGGCGGATGAGCGCGAGCTTGTCCTCCGGGGTCGCCTCGGCGAGGAAATCGTCTACGCCAGCTTCGGCGGCGATCGCGGCGGCGGTGAGCGGGTTGTCGCCTGTGATCATCACCGTGCGGATGCCCATCCGGCGCAGCTCGGCGAAACGCTCGCGCACCCCGGCCTTGACCACGTCCTTGAGCGCGACCACGCCGAGCAGCACCCCACCCTCGACCACCGCGAGTGGGGTCTGCCCCGCGCGGGCGATGCCGTCGGTGATGCGGCGCAGCTCGGCCGCCTGTGGGGTGTTCCCCATGCCGGGGTTGAGCTTCAGGATCGAATCGACCGCGCCCTTCAGCGTCGTCACCCCGCCGGCGCTCAGCCCCGAGGCGCGGGTCTGGGCGGTGAAGGGAATGATCTCGGCGCCCTCGGGCAAGGTCGCCGCCAGCGCGTGGCGTTCGCGCGCCAGCGTCACGATCGAGCGACCCTCGGGGGTTTCGTCGGCAAGACTTGCGAGCAGCGCCGCCTCGGCGAGCCGCGCTTCGGCGACGCCGGTCAGCGGATGGAAAGCGCTCGCCTGGCGATCGCCGATGGTGATCGTGCCGGTCTTGTCGAGCAGCAGCACGTCCACATCGCCCGCCGCCTCCACCGCGCGGCCCGATTTGGCGAGCACGTTGAAGCGCACCAGCCGGTCCATCCCTGCGATGCCGATCGCGGAGAGCAAGGCGGCGATCGTCGTCGGGATCAGCGTGATCAGCAGCGCCGCCAGGATCGCGACCGGCACCGCGCCGCCCGCATAGCTGGCAAAGCCCGGCACCGTGCCCACCGCGATCAGGAAGATGATCGTCAGGCCGACGAGCAATATGGTGAGCGCGATCTCGTTGGGCGTCTTCTGCCGCTCGGCGCCCTCGACGAGCGCGATCATCCGGTCGAGAAAGCCCTGGCCGGGCTCCTGCGTCACCCGCACCGTGATGCGGTCGGAAATGACGCGCGTGCCCGCCGTCACCGCCGAACGATCGCCGCCCGCCTCGCGGATCACCGGCGCCGATTCGCCCGTGATCGCGGCTTCGTTGACGCTCGCGACGCCCGCGATCACCTCGCCATCGGCGGGGATCAGATCGCCCGTCTCGACCAGCACGGTGTCGCCGCGATCGAGCCGACTGGCGGGCACCAGTTCATAGGCGTCGCCGATCGCGAGCAGCCTTTTGGCGGTGAGCTCGGCCTTGGTCGCGCGCAGCGACGCGGCCTGGGCGCGGCCCCGGCCTTCGGCCAAGGCTTCGGCGAAGGTGCCGAACAACACCGTCAACCACAGCCAGACGATGAGCTGCGCTTGGAAGCCGAGCGGCAGCGGCTCGCCGCCGAGCACCAACAGCACGGTGAGGAGCAGCGCGATCACCGCGGTGGTGAAGAGCACCGGGTTCTTCACCAATTGGCGCGGATCGAGCTTGCGAAAGGCGTCGCCAATCGCGGGCGCGATCAGTTCGGCCGAAAAAATCGAGTTGGTAGCAGCCATGTGCGTGACCTTTAGAAAAGCTGCCCGCGCAGCATCGCGACCTGCTCGGCAATGGGGCCGAGCGCGAGGCTGGGGAGGAAAGTGAGCCCGCCCAGGATCAGGATCACCCCCACCAGCAGGCCGATCCACAGTGGTCCGGTGGTCGGGAAGGATCCCGCGCCGGCGGGCGCGTGCTTCTTCGCCGCCAGGCTGCCGGCGATCGCCAGCACCGGCACGATCACGAAAAACCGACCCAGCCACATCGCGACGCCGAGCAAGCCGTCGTAGAAGGGCGTCGCCGCCGTCAGCCCGGCGAAGGCTGAGCCATTGTTGCCGGTCGCCGAGGTGAAGGCGTAGAGCATCTCGGCGAAGCCATGCGGCCCCTTGTTGAGCGGCCCGGCGAGCCCGGCTGGCAATACGCTCGCCAGCGCCGTGAAGCCAAGGATGCACAAGGGCAGCACCGCGATCGCGAGCACCGCGAGCTTCACCTCGCGCTGCTCGATCTTCTTGCCGACATATTCGGGGGTGCGCCCCACCATCAGCCCGGCGACGAACACCGCCAGGATCGCGAACAGCAGGAAGCCGTAAATCCCCGCGCCCACGCCGCCGATCACGATCTCGCCCAGCTGCATGTTGATCAGCGGGATCATCCCGCCGAGCGGGGTGAAGCTGTCGTGCATCGCGTTCACCGCGCCGCACGAGGCAGCGGTGGTGACGGTCGCGAACAGGGCCGAGGCGGCGATGCCGAAGCGCACCTCCTTGCCCTCCATATTGCCGCCCGCCGCGCCCAGCGCGTGGAGCGCCGGGGTGCCGGCGGCCTCCGACGTATAAGCGACGGTGACGCCCGCCACGAACAGCACGCCCATCGCCGCCAGGATCGCCCAGCCCTGGCGCGGATCGCCGACCGCCTTGCCGAAGGCATAGGTCAGCCCCACCCCGAGCGCGAAGATCGACAGCATCTCGACCAAATTGGTGAGCGCCGAGGGATTCTCGAACGGGTGCGCCGAATTGGCGTTGAAGAAGCCGCCGCCATTGGTGCCGAGCATCTTGATCGCTTCCTGGCTCGCGACCGGGCCGAGCCCGATCGTCTGCACCGCGCCCTCCAGCGTGCGCGCGTCGATCGAAGCGGCGAGCGTCTGCGGCACCCCGCTCGCGATCAGGAACAGCGCATAGAAGAAGCAGACGGGCAGCAGCACGTAGAGCGTCACCCGCGTGACATCGGCCCAGAAATTGCCGATCGTCTTCATCTCGCGGCGAGCGAAGCCCCGGAACAGCGCGAAGGCGACGGCGATGCCGGTCGCGGCGCTCAGGAAGTTATGGATCGTCAAGCCCAGCATCTGGCTGAGGTTCGACAGCGTCTCGCCCGAATAGCTCTGCCAATTGGTGTTGGTGGTGAAGCTGACGGCGGTGTTGAACGCCAGATCGGCGCTCTGCCCGGCGAGCCCGCGCGGGTTGAGCGGCAGCACCGCCTGGGCGCGCAGGATCACATAGGTGAACAGCAGCAGCGTCAGGTTGAACACCAGCAGATGCAGCGCATAGCGGCGCCAGCTCTGCTCCTCATCGGGGTCGATGCCCGAGAGGCGATAAAAGCCGCGCTCGATGGGGCCGAGCACGGCGTGAAGCGGGGTGCGCCGCCCTTCGTAGAGCGCGAACAGCCACAGCCCGACCGGCTTGGCGAGCGCGACGAGCAGCACGATGAAAAGCGCGATCAGCGCCCATCCGGCGATGGTCATGGAATGATGCCCTTTTAGAAACGTTCGGGCCGGATCAGCACGGCGATGAGATAGACGAGCAGCGCGGCGGCGGTGGCGCCGGCGAGGAGGAGGCCGGTCATCTCACGCCGCGTCGCACAGCCGCACGAAGGCGAGGGTGAGAAGGAACAGCCCGATCAAAACCGCGAGCCAGGTTAAATCGGCCATGAAGAAGCCCTTTCGAATGCGCCCCATCCTCGGGGCGAGCGCGCTTTAGCGGCGCGGGGCATTAAGCTTCGCGGGGCGAAAGCGGCGCGGGGCATAAAGATTCCATAAACTCGGGGGCGGCCCGGCTGGCGCACGGCAGACGCAAGCGTTACGCGAACCGCCGATGCTCCCGCGCCCCTCCCCCGATGCCCTGCTGCGCGCGGCCAAGCGCGAGACGCGCGGGCGGCTGAAGATTTTCCTCGGCGCCGCCCCCGGCGTCGGCAAGACGTTCGAGATGCTGCGCGAAGGCGCCGAGCGGCTGCGCGCGGGGGTCGATACCGTGATCGGCGTCGTCGAAACCCATGGCCGCCAGGAGACGCAAGCGCTGGTCGCCCCGTTCGAGCAACTGCCGCGCCGCCGGCTCGACTATCAGGGCCATGCGCTCGACGAGATGGACCTGGACGGCCTGCTCGCCCGCGCCCCCGCGCTCGCCCTGGTCGACGAGCTCGCCCACAGCAACGCGCCGGGCAGCCGCCACCCCAAGCGCTGGCAGGACGTCGAGGAACTGCGCGACGCCGGGATCGACGTCTATACCACGCTCAACGTCCAGCACGTCGAAAGCCTCAACGACGTCGTCGCCAGCTTCACCAAGGTGCGGGTGCGCGAAACCGTGCCCGATTCGATCTTCGACGATGCCGAGATCGAGCTGGTCGATCTGCCGCCCGACGAGCTGATCGAGCGGTTGAAGGACGGCAAGGTCTATATCCCGGCCGAGGCGAGCCGCGCGCTCGGCCATTTCTTCTCCAAGGCCAATTTGTCCGCGCTGCGCGAAATGGCGCTGCGCCGCGCGGCGCTCAGCGTCGACCGGGCGATGCTCGATCATCTCGACGCGCTCGCGGTGCCGGGCACTTATGCCGGGGGCGAGCGGGTGCTGGTCGCGGTGAGCGAGCTGCCGGGCGCCGAGGCGCTGGTGCGCGCGGGCAAAAGGCTGGCGGACGCGCTCAGGGCGCCGTGGCAGGCGGTGTTCATCGAAACCCCGCGCGCCGCGCAACTGCCCGACGATGCCCGGCGCCGCGTGGCCGATGCGCTGCGGCTGGCGGCGAGCCTGGGCGCGACCGTCTCGAGCGTGCCCGCCGAAACCGTGATCGAGGGGCTGCGCACCCATGTCGCCGGGATGCGCGCCACCCAGCTGGTGCTCGGCAAATCGCAGCGCAGCTGGTGGTTCGAGCTGCGCCACGGCTCGGTGGTCGCGACGATGCTGCGCGCGAGCGGGGGCCTCGCGGTGCATGTGCTGCCCGCCGACGCGCCGCCGCTCCCCGCCGCCCGCCGCCTGCCGCCGCTCGGGCGGGCGCGCGATTATCTGAGCGCCGCGCTGCTCGTCGCCGCCACGGTCGCGCTCGGCAAGCTCGCCGAGCCGCTGATCGGCGTGGGCGGCACCGATTTGCTGTTCCTGCCGCCGGTGATCATCGCCGCGTCGCGCTTTCCCTTCGCGGTCGCCGCCTTCGCCGCGATCGTGGCGGGGCTCGCCTATAATTTCTTCTTCCTGCCGCCGATCTACACCTTCACCATCACCGATCCGCAAAGTGTGCTCACTTTCTTCGTGCTGATGGGCGTGGCGCTGTTCACCGCGCGGCTCGCCGGCCGCTTACGCGCGCGGGCGACGCTCGGCACGCGTAGCGCGCAGGAGAACGCCGCCGTCGCCGCCTTCGGCCAGGCGCTCGCCCGCGCCTCCGATTGGGAGGGGACCAGCCGCACCGTTTGTGAGGAAATGGCGCGGCTGCTCGATTGCACGGTGGTGCTGCTCGCCCGGCGCGACGGCGTGCTGACGCGCACTGGCGCCGCCCCCGCCGACGCGCCGGCGTTCGGCCCGGTCGATCAGGCGGCGGCGGATTGGACCTTCACCAGCGGCGAGCCTGGGGGAATCGGCACCGCGACCTTGGTGTCGTCCGACTGGCAATTCCACCCGCTGAAGACGAGCCTAGGCGTGCTCGCGGTGGTCGGCCTGGCGCGCGCGAGCGGGGGCGAGCCGGTCGGCGCCGAGCGGGCGCTGTTGCTCGCGACGCTGCTGGGCCAGGCCGCGCTCGCGCATGAACGGTTGCGGCTCGAGGCCGAGCTGCGCCAGGTGAGCGTGCTGAGCGAGCGCGACCGGCTGCGCGCGGCACTGCTCTCCTCGATCGGCCATGATCTGCGCACGCCCTTGACGGCGATCGCGGCGGCGACCGACGCGCTCGGCCAGGCGCATCCCGGCGATCCGGTGGTGCCGATCGCCCGCGCCGAGGTCGCGCGGCTGCGGCGCTTTCTCGACAATCTGCTCGATATGGTGCGGATCGACAGCGGCGCGCTCGAACCCACGCCCGAGCCGGTCGATCTGACCGACGCGGTGGCGAGCGCGGCGCATGATCTGCGCGATCTGCTGCGCGGCCACCGGCTCGATCTGTGCGTGCCCCCCGATCTGCCGCTGGTCCGCGCCGATCCACGGTTGCTGCACCACATCCTGCTCAACTTGCTCGCCAACGCGGCGGTGCACGGGCGCGAGTCGGGCACGATCACGCTCCGCGGGGTGCGCGAGCGGCGCCACGTCGTGCTCTCGGTGGAAGACGATGGCCCCGGCCTGCCGCCGGGCGCCGAGGCGCGCATCTTCGAGACCTTCGCGCGCGGCGAGGGCAATGATCGCTCGGGCGGCAGCGGCCTGGGACTGGCGATCGCCAAGGGCTTCGCCGACGCGATGGGGGTCGAACTCAGCGCGGGCGCGGCGCCGGCGGGGGGCGCGATGTTCTGCTTGCGGTTCGCGGTGGATTAGGGGGCGGATCGGTCGCGGGGCGGTCAAGGTTAGTGCCACCTGCCGCCCAAAGTACCCGATCGGGATCTACCGGAGAACTGCCGCACCGCCATGCCAGAAGCGTCGGGCGCGGACATGAAAAACCCCGCCGGCTCGTTGGAGCGGCGGGGCTTTTTGATGGTGGGCGCGGCTGGGATTGAACCAGCGACCCCTGCGGTGTGAACACAGTGCTCTACCACTGAGCTACGCGCCCGAATTCGGGAGGGACGGCCTGCCGCCCCGCGGAGCGCCCTCCTACGGACGGCGCCACGCTTTGTCCAGCCTTAGTTGACCGAGTCCTTCAGAAGCTTGCCCGGCTTGAACTTGGGCTGGGCCGAAGCCTTGATCGTCATCGGTTCACCGGTGCGCGGGTTGCGCCCGGTAGAGGCCTTGCGCTTGCTGACCGAGAAAGTGCCGAAGCCGACCAGGCGCACTTCCTCGCCCTTGGTCAGCGCGCCGGCGATGCTGCCGAACACCGCCTCCACCGCCTTGGACGCATCGCCCTTGCTCAAGCCCGAAACCTCGGCGACCTCCCCGATCAATTCTTGCTTATTCATCCCTTTGCCCCTGTCGTTCATTGGCCTTGCCCCCATGACTCAGCGCCAAAGCCGGATGACCAGTAAGGCGCCTTGCCCGAGGTTAGTCAAAACAAAAATGTCACAATTGCCCGCCTCGCCCCGAAAACCCCAATATTGCCATGCTGCGGCGCGCGGAGCGGCGGTCAAGCGCGGCGGGACCCTGCTGCCCCGCCGCCGCCCGCTTTAGTGCGGAATCTCCGCCGCGGGCAACACCCCAGATGGGGGAAGCGCGGCTAATTCATCGGCTTCGGTCCAATCGATCGCGGCGAGCGGCGCGGTGAGCGCAAGCCGCAGCGCTTCGTCGACATGGCGGATCGGCACGATTTCCAGCCCCTCGCGGATATTGGCCGGAATTTCGGTCAAGTCCTTCTGATTTTCCTCGGGGATCAGCACGGTCTTGATCCCGCCGCGCAAAGCGGCGAGCAATTTTTCCTTGAGGCCGCCGATCGGCAGCACCCGGCCGCGCAAGGTCACCTCGCCGGTCATCGCGACGTCGCGCCGCACCGGCACGCCGGTGAGCGTCGAGACGATCGAGGTGACGAGCCCGATCCCCGCCGAAGGGCCGTCCTTGGGCACCGCGCCTTCGGGCAAATGGATGTGAATATCCTTGCGCGCGAACAGGCTCGGCTTGATGCCATAGGTCGGCGCGCGCGCCTTGACGAAGCTGAGCGCGGCCTCGACCGATTCCTTCATCACGTCGCCCAGCTTGCCGGTGGTCTTGATCCCGCCCTTGCCCGCGACCGTCACGCTTTCGATCGTCAGCAATTCGCCGCCGACCTCGGTCCAGGCAAGGCCGGTCACCGCGCCGATCTGATGCTCTTCCTCGCTCATCCCGAAGCGATATTTGCGCACCCCCGCGAAATCGGCGAGATTCTCGGGCGTCACCGTCACCGCCTCGAACTTGCCCTCGAGGATCTGGCGCAGCGCCTTGCGGGCGAGTTTCGCGATCTCGCGCTCGAGCGTGCGCACCCCCGCCTCGCGGGTGTAATAGCGGATCAGGTCGCGCAGCCCTTCGTTGCTGAGGGTGAATTCGCCGTCCTTCAGCCCATGCGCCTCGATCTGCTTGGGGATCAAATGGCGCTCGGCGATCTCGACCTTCTCGTCTTCGGTATAGCCTTCGAGCCGGATGATTTCCATCCGATCGAGCAAGGGCTGCGGCAGGTTGAGCGTGTTCGCGGTGGTGACGAACATCACGTCGGACAGATCGATGTCGATCTCCAGATAATGGTCCTGGAACTTGTTGTTCTGCTCGGGATCGAGCACTTCGAGCAGCGCCGAGGCCGGATCGCCGCGGAAATCCTGGCCGAGCTTGTCGATCTCGTCGAGCAGGAACAGCGGGTTGCTCGTGCCGGCCTTGCGCAGGTTCGACACGATCTTGCCCGGCAACGAGCCGATATAGGTGCGGCGATGGCCCCTGATCTCGGCCTCGTCGCGCACCCCGCCCAGCGATTGGCGCACGAACTCGCGGCCCGTCGCCTTGGCGATCGATTTGCCCAGACTCGTCTTGCCGACGCCCGGCGGACCGACCAAGCACAGGATCGGTCCCTTGAGCTTGTTGGTGCGCGCCTGGACCGCGAGATATTCGATGATCCGGTCCTTCACCTTTTCCAGCGCATAATGATCCTGGTCGAGGATCGCCTGGGCCGAGGCGATGTCGCGCTTGAGCTTCGATTTCTTGCCCCAGGGGAGCCCGAGCAGCACGTCGAGATAATTGCGCACCACGGTCGCCTCGGCGGACATCGGCGCCATCGTCTTGAGCTTCTTGAGCTCGCCCTGCGCCTTGGCGCGCGCTTCCTTGGAGAGTTTGAGCGCGCCGATCTTCTGCGTGAGTTCGGCGATCTCGTCGCCCTCGCCATCCTCGCCCTCGTTGCCGAGTTCGCGCTGGATCGCCTTCAGCTGCTCGTTGAGATAATATTCGCGCTGCGTCTTCTCCATCTGGCGTTTGACGCGGCTGCGGATCTTCTTTTCCACTTGGAGCACGCCGAGTTCGCCCTCCATGAAGGCGAACACCATCTCCAGCCGCTTTTGCGGATCGCGCTCCATCAGCAGCGCTTGCTTGTCGGCGACCTTGACCTGGATGTTGGCGGCGACCGAATCGGCGAGCCGCGCGGCATCCTCGATCTCGCGCAATTGCACCGCCGTTTCGGGGGGCAGCTTGCGGTTGAGCTTGGCGTAATTTTCGAACTGATCGACCACCGAGCGCATCAGCGCGATCAGCTCGCGGTCCTGCTCGGCGAGTTCCTCCTCGCCCGCGTCGCCTTCGAGCAGTTCGACCTCGGCCATCAAATGGCCGGGCAAGGTTTCCAGCCGCTGTAGCCGCGCGCGCTGCTTGCCGGCGACGAGCACGCGCACCGTGCCATCGGGCGGCTTGAGCAATTGCAGCACATCGGCGGTGACGCCGACGTCGTACAGATCGTCACGCGCGGGATCGTCCTCGGCCGGATCGAGCTGGGCGACGAGGAAGATTTCCTTGCTGTCGGCCATCGCCGCTTCCAGCGCCGCCACCGACTTGTCGCGCCCGACGAAGAGCGGCACGATCATATGCGGAAAGACGACGATGTCGCGCAGCGGCAGAAGGGGATAAACGGTTTTCATGGACTCTCCGAAGGCGCCCCGCGGGCGCGGCAGTTTTTCAACATATGGGGCGTCGCGTAAAGCCATCAATGACAAAGCGTTGGTCGCCGCCGTGACGCTGCTCGCCGGCTGCGCGAGCGCGGCGCGCGGTGAGGGTGCCCCGCAAAAGGGCTTGCCGCCGATCACCGCGCAAACCGCGCGCTCGGGCGGGCCGGTCGATCCGCTGCAGGCCGCGCTCGCCTTCGACGCGGTCGATCTGCGGATCGAGCTGCTGCCCGATCGCCAGGCGATCACGGGCGTCGCGACGCTGAGCTTCACCGCGCGCGCCCCGCTCGACACGCTGCTGCTCGATCTCGATCGCAATTTGGCGGTGCGCGCGGTGAGCATCGACGGCACCGCGCTCAAGCCCGCCGCTTGGAGCAACCCCGACGGCCGGTTGCGCATCGCCCTGCCCCATCCGGTGCCAGCCGGCGCGCGCATCGTCGCGCGGATCGGCTATGGCGGCACGCCGCATGTCGCGGTCAACGCGCCGTGGGACGATGGGTTCGTTTGGACCAAGACCAGGGACGGCAAGCCCTGGATCGCGAGCACGCAGGAGGGCTATGGCTGCGATCTGTTCTGGCCGTGCCTCGATTTCCCGACCGGCGAGCCCGGCGTCGCCGATCTGCGTATCACCGTGCCGCGCGGCCTTTCGGCGCCGGCGAACGGCGTGCTCGTGGCGCGCGAGACGCTGCCGCGTGGACGGACGAGCTGGCATTGGCGCGTCAAACATCCCAATACCTATGCCTTGGCGCTGACGGTTGGGCCCTACGAACTGCTAAGCGACACTTATCACAGCCGGTTCGGCAATTTGATCCGTCTCAACTACTGGTATCTGCCGCCGGCGCGCCAGAAAGCGAGCGCGCTGTTCGCCGAATTCGCCCCGACGCTCGATTTTTTCGAGCAAGTCATCGGCCCCTATCCGTTCGGCGACGAAAAATTGGGCGTCGTCGAGAGCCCGTATCTGGGCATGGAGCACCAGACGATCAACGCCTATGGCAATAATTATAAAAAATCACCCGAAGGCTTCGACTGGCTGTTTCAGCATGAATTGTCGCATGAATGGTTCGGCAATCAGCTAACCGCCGGTGATTGGGACGATTATTGGCTGCACGAAGGCTTCGCGCAATATCTGCAGCCGCTCTATGGCGAATGGCGCGAGGGGAAAGCGCGCTATCTGGCGATGCTCGACGGCTATCGAAATCGGATCGAAAACCGCAGCCCGCTCGTCAGCGGGCGCCCGCGCACCGAGGAGGAAGTTTACGAGTCGGCGCAAGGCGGCCCCGGCGTCGACATTTATTACAAGGGCGCCTGGGTGCTCCACACGCTGCGCGGTCTGATCGGCGACAAGGCCTTTTTCGCGAGCGTCCGCCGGCTCGTCTATGGCCGGCCCGATCCCGCGCCGGGCAATTTCGCGCCCCGCTATGGCTCGACCGCCGAGTTCGAGGCGCTGGCGGCGGTCGAGAGCGGGCAGGACCTCGGCTGGTTCTTCGACGCCTATGTCCGCCGCGCGGCGCTGCCCGAGTTGGTGGCGACCCCCGAACCGGGTGGGCTGCGGCTCGACTGGCGCGCGGGCGGGCGCTTCCCGATGCCGGTCGAGGCCGAGGTCGGCGGCACGCGGGTGACGGTCGCGATGCCCGAGGGCGTCGGGCATCTGCCGGTGCCGGCGGGGACGCATGTGGTGCTCGATCCCGAGGCCAAGATTTTGAAGCGATCGGTCGCGATCGAGGCCTATCAGGCGGACCAGCGCGGAGGGTGAGCCAGCGCCTCGGCCTCGCTCACGAAGCGAGCGGCGGCGTTCGACCGCCGCGGATCACGAAGACCCTGCCCGCCGCGCGTTCGACCTCCGCGACCAGCGCGGGCCGCGAGTCGCGGCGGAAGCAAGCGACATAGCGCAGAAAACGCCAGTCGAGCCGCTCGGGGCAGCCCGGCGCCATGTCCGCGCGCACCCGCCCCCATTGCCCGGCGATGCGCGTGGCCACGCGCCATAGGCAGAGCGCGGTCGGCGGATCGAGCCAAAGCACCAGCTCGGCGCGGGCGAGGCGGGGGGCGAGCGTCGTCCCGTAATTGCCGTCGATGATCCAGCGCTCGCCCTCGGCCGCCGCGCGCACCCGCGCTTGCCATTCGGGCTCGGGCGGCGCGGTCCAGCCGGCGCGCCAATGAAGCTGATCGAGATGCACCAGCGGCAGCCCGGTGCGCGCGGCGAGCGCGCGCGCGAGGGTCGATTTGCCCGCGCCCGGCGAGCCGATGATCGCGATCCGCCGCGCGGCGTCGATCGCGGCGAGGAGGCTGGGGTTTCGCTCCGCCATCCATGCCCCTATAGCGCGGCGATGCCCGTGCGCGCCAAGATTTGTGGTCTTTCCACCCCCGAGACGATCGATGCCGCCGTCCGCCACGGCGCGGCGGCGGTGGGCTTGATGTTCTACCCGCCCTCGCCGCGCCATCTCGCCTTCGATCAGGCGCGCGGGCTGGGCGAGCGCGTGCCCGCGCGGGTCGCCAAGGTCGGTGTGTTCGTCGATCCCGAGGACGCCCTGCTCGACGCCGCCATCGCCGCCGCCGCGCTCGACGCGGTTCAGCTCCACAAAGTGGCCCCCGCGCGCGCCGCCGCGATCAAGGCGCGCACGGGGCTCGAGATTTGGGCGACCGTCGCGGTGCGCACCCGCGCCGATTTGGGCGAAGCGACGTGCTTCGTCGGCGCCGCCGACCGGCTGCTCTATGACGCGAAGACCCCCGAAGGCGCGCTGCCCGGCGGCATGGGGGTGCGGTTCGACTGGCGGCTGATGCAGGGCCATGCCCACCCCCTGCCCTGGGCGCTTTCGGGCGGGCTGACCGCCGACACGCTCGCCGAGGCGGTGGCGACGACGGGGGCGGCCTATGTCGACGTCTCCTCGGGCGTCGAGACCGCGCCCGGCGTCAAGGATGTGGACAAGATCGCCGCGTTCCTTAAAGCAGCGCAGCTGATATGAACGCACCCAACAGCTTTCGCGCCCAGCCCGACGAGCGCGGCCATTTCGGGGCGTTCGGCGGCCGCTATGTCGCCGAAACGCTGATGCCGCTGATCCTGGAACTGGAGGCCGAATATCGCCGCGCCCAGGCCGATCCCGCTTTCCAGGCCGAGTTCGACGATCTGCTCGAACATTATGTCGGCCGCCCGAGCCCGCTCTATTTCGCCGAGCGGCTGACGGCGGCGCTTCGCGAGTCGGCGCCCGCCGGCATGGGCGCGCAAATCTGGTTCAAGCGCGACGAACTCAACCATACCGGCGCGCACAAGATCAACAATTGCATCGGCCAGATCCTGCTCGCCCGCCGCATGGGCAAGACGCGGATCATCGCGGAGACGGGCGCGGGCCAGCACGGGGTTGCCACCGCGACCGTCGCCGCGCGCTTCGGCCTGCCGTGCGTCATCTATATGGGCGCGCGCGATATCGAGCGGCAGCAGCCCAATGTCTTCCGCATGAAGCTGTTGGGCGCCGAGGTTCGCCCGGTCACCTCGGGCGCGGCGACGCTCAAGGACGCGATGAACGAGGGGCTGCGCGATTGGGTCGCGAACGTCCATGATACTTTCTACATCATCGGCACCGCCGCCGGCCCCCACCCCTATCCCGAGCTGGTGCGCGATTTCCAAAGCGTGATCGGCCGCGAGGCGCGCGCGCAAATGCTCGCCCGCACCGGGCGCCTGCCCGATCTGCTGGTCGCGGCGATCGGGGGTGGATCGAACGCGATCGGGCTGTTCCATCCCTTCCTCGATGACGCCGAGGTGAAGATGCTCGGCGTCGAGGCGGCGGGCGAAGGGCTCGACAAGCGCCACGCCGCGAGTCTGGCGGGCGGCGCGCCGGGGGTGCTCCACGGCAACAAAACCTATTTGCTGCAAGACGAAGACGGCCAGATCACCGAGGCGCATTCGATCTCGGCGGGGCTCGATTATCCAGGGATCGGGCCGGAGCACGCCTGGCTGCGCGACATCGGTCGGGTGGACTATACCGCCGTCACCGATGGCGAGGCGCTGGATGCCTTCCAGCTTTTGTGCCGCACCGAGGGGATTATTCCGGCGCTCGAGCCGAGCCACGCGATCGCGGCGGTGGCGAAGGTCGCGCGCGAGATGCGCGAGGATCAAATCGTGCTCGCCAATTTGTGCGGGCGTGGGGACAAGGATATTTTCACCGTCGCCGAGGCGTTGGGGGTGGCGATTTGAGGTTTGGCTCCTTGGCCCCCTCTCCCAACCCTCTCCCCTAAAGGGGAGAGGGCTGTTCCGTCGAGCTACACCATAGCCCTCTCCCCTTTAGGGGAGAGGGTTGGGAGAGGGGCCGATGCCGGGCACCACGGAGGTTACACGATGCGCGACTCCCGCCTCACCGCTTTCGCTCGCGCCAACCGCAAAGCCCCCACCCCCGCCGAGCAAAAACTCTGGTTCGCGCTCCGCGCCAAACGCTTCGAAGCCCTGAAATTCCGCCGCCAAAAAGTGATCGGCCCCTATATCGTCGATTTCGCCGCCCGCGCCCCGATGCTCGTCATCGAGATTGACGGCGACAGCCACGCAACGCAGGAGCGTTACGACGCCGAGCGGACGCGCTATTTGGAAGAGCAAGGGTATCAGGTGATCAGGTTCACGAACGCCCAGGTGATGGAAAATTTGGAAGGGGTGCTGCTGACGATCGCAGCGGCCGTGGGCGGCACGTCCCCCCTCCAAACTCTTTCCGCTGAAAGAGCGAGGGCTATATGACCCGCCTTGCCACCAGCTTCGCCGCCCCCCGCCCCGCGCTCGTCACCTTCGTCACCGCCGGTGACGGCCCCACGCCCGCGATCCTCGACGCGCTCGTCGCGGGCGGCGCGGACGTGATCGAGCTGGGGATGCCCTTCACCGATCCGATGGCCGATGGCCCGGCGATTCAGGCGGCGAACCTTCGCAGCCTCGCCGCCGGCACCACCACCGCGAACATCCTGCAAATCGCCGCCGATTTCCGCGCGCGCCACCCGAGCGTGCCGCTAGTGCTGATGGGCTATGCCAATCCGATGCTCCGGCGCGGGGCGGAATGGTTCGCGGCGCACGCGGCCGAAGCCGGGGTCGATGGCGTGATCTGCGTCGATCTGCCGCCCGAGGAGGACGAGCTCGCCCCGGCGCTCGCCGCGCGCGGCCTTGCGTTCATCCGCCTCGCCACCCCCACCACCGATGCCGTGCGCCTCCCCGCCGTGCTCCAGGGCGCGAGCGGGTTCCTCTATTATGTCTCGGTCGCCGGGATCACCGGGCTGCAACAGGCGGCGCAAGCCTCGATCGAGGCCGCCGTCGCGCGGCTCAAGGGCCAGACCGACCTCCCCGTCGCGGTCGGCTTCGGCGTGCGCACCCCCGAACAGGCCGCCGCCATCGCGCGCGTCGCCGACGGCGTCGTCGTCGGCTCGGCGATCGTCGAACTCGTCGCCCGGCACGGCGCGAGCGCCGCCGAGCCGGTCCGCGCCTTCACCGCCGCGCTTGCGCAAGCCGTGCACGGCGCGCAAAAGGCGGCAGCATGAGCTGGCTCTCCAACGTCCGCAACGCGCTCTCGCTCGTCGTCCCCAAGAAGGAGACGCCCGACAATCTCTGGCACAAGTGCAAGGGATGCGGGCAGATGGTGTTCAGCAAGGAGCTGGCGGACAATCTCCACGTCTGCCCGCATTGCCAGCATCATGAACGGATCGGGCCGAACGAGCGCTTCGCGCAGCTGTTCGATCCCGGCAGTTGCTCACCGCTCCCCGCGCCGAAAGTGGCCGAAGACCCGCTCAAATTCCGCGACACCAAACGCTATCCCGATCGCTTGCGCGCCGCCCGCGCCGCGACCGGCGAGGCCGACGCGCTGGTCAATGCGCGCGGGCTGATCGAGGGCCAGCGCGCGGTCGTCGGCGTCCAGGATTTCGCCTTCATGGGCGGATCGATGGGGCAGGCCGTCGGCGAGGCGTTCATCGCCGGCGTCGAAGCCGCGATCGCCGACGCCTGCCCGTACATCATCTTCACCGCCGCCGGCGGCGCGCGGATGCAGGAGGGCATCCTTTCGCTGATGCAGATGCCGCGCGCGACCGTCGCGATCCAGATGCTCCACGATGCCGGCCTGCCCTATATCGTCGTGCTGACCGACCCGACGACGGGCGGCGTCACCGCGAGCTATGCGATGCTGGGCGACGTGCAGATCGCCGAGCCGGGCGCGCTGATCGGCTTCGCAGGGCAACGCGTGATCGAGCAGACGATCCGCGAAAAATTGCCCGAGGGCTTTCAGCGCGCCGAATATCTGCTCGAACATGGCATGATCGACATGGTGGTGCCGCGTGCCGAGCTGCGCGCGACGCTCGCGCGGTTGATCGGCTATCTGGCGCCGCGCGCCGCCGCCTGACTTGCCCGACCGCGCTTTCTCTGCCTCGCCCGAGGTACAGGCGCAGCTCGATCGGCTTTGGGCGCTGTCGCCCGGCGCCGATGTGCTCGGGCTCGAGCGGATCACGAAATTGCTCGCGCGGCTCGGCGATCCGCAGCGCCGGCTGCCCCCCGTGTTCCATGTCGCGGGCACCAACGGCAAGGGATCGACCTGTGCTTTCCTGCGCAGCGGCCTGGAGGCGGCGGGCTACCGCGTCCATGTCTATACCAGCCCGCATCTGGTGCGCTTCAACGAACGCATCCGGCTCGCGGGCGCGCTGATCGACGACGACGCGCTCGCCCCGCTGCTCGCGCGGGTGCTCGACGCGGGCGGCGACATCGGCGCGAGCTTCTTCGAAGTGACGACGGCGGCGGCGTTCCTCGCCTTCGCCGAGACCCCGGCGGACGCCTGTGTGATCGAGGTGGGGCTCGGCGGGCGGCTCGACGCGACCAACGTGCTGGCGCCGGTGGTGACGGGGATCGCGCAACTGGGGCTCGATCACCAGCAATTCCTGGGCGACACCGTCGAGGCGATCGCGGCCGAAAAAGCCGGGATCGCGCGCGCGAACGTGCCGCTGGTGACGATGGCTTATCCGCCGAGCGTCGCCGCCGCCGTGGCGGCGGTCGCGCGCGCGGGTGGAGCCAAGATCGTCGCCGAGGGGCGCGATTGGCGGCTCACCGAGCCCTTTGGCTATGAGGACGCGCGAGGCGCCGTGGCGCTCGCCCCGCCGCGCCTGCCGGGGGCGCATCAGCGGCGCAATCTGGGGCTCGCCACCGCGATGCTGCGGCATCAGACGGCGTTGAGGGTGCCCGAGGCGGCGCTGAGCCAGGCCGGGGCGCGCGCGCAATGGCCGGCGCGGATGCAGCGGCTCGCGCCAGGCGCGCTCACCGCCTCGCTGCCGCCGGGGAGCAGCTTGTGGCTCGACGGCGGGCACAACGCCGCCGCCGCCGAAGCCGTGCGCGCGGCGATCACCGAGGCGAGCGGGGACGCGCCGATCTGGCTGGTGATCGGGATGCTCGCGAACAAGGATGCCGGCGCGCTGCTCGCCGCGCTCGCGCCGGGGGCGGCGGGGCTGGTCGCGGTGCCGGTCGCCGATCACGCGCATCACCCGCCCGAGGTGCTCGCGGCGAAAGCGGCGGCGCTCGGTCTCGCCGCCGAGGTAGCGGCCGATCTGCCCGAGGCGCTCGCCCGGGTCGGCGCGCGGATGAGGGCACCGGGGGCGGTGCTGATCCTCGGCTCGCTTTATCTCGCCGGCGCCGCGCTCGCCGCCAATGGCGAGGCGCCGGCTTGAACGCGCGCGCTCGCGTAAACATGCCTAAGTAATCGCGCCAATTTCGCGCGGCGGGTAGCTCGGTCACAAAGGTGGCGAAAGGAGCCGCCATGACGCTGCTCGCCGATCTCGCCGTTCCCAGCCGCCCCTTGCCGCGTGACGAAGGCGGCCGGCTGTTGCTTGCCTCGCTCCGCAAGATGCGCTGGAACGGGGTGGAGGATGCCGCGCTCGCCCAGCGTTTCGTCACGCTGTTCGGGCGCGATTTTCGCCGGGTGCTGTTCGTGACGCGGATGCTCGCCGAGCAGCTGAACGAGGCGCCCAGCGTCAAATTCGGCACCTGCCGCCGCACCCGCATGACCGAGAGCGAAGCGATGCTGATCGCGATCGCCGCGCGGCTGCCGGGCAACGTGCCCGCCGCGCGGCTGCTGCTCGCCGATCTGCTCGGCACGCGCGCGATCGACGCGATGCTCGCCGCGCTGTTCGCGGTGAGCGAGGCCTTCGCGGCGATGGGCAAGCCGATCGGGGGGTAAGGCGCCTAGAGCGGTTTCCGATCCGATTGCATCGGATCGCCGCTCTAAATCTTTGATTTACCGCGATTTCCAAGCCGGCAGGTGATTCCACCTGCCTGGAAATCGCTCTAGCGAGACGCCTCCGCCGGCTCTTCCACCCCCGCGCTGCCGATCGAGGCGTCCACCAGCCCGCTGCGGCTCATCCACCAGAAGAGCAGAACGCCCGGCAACGCGGCCAGGGTGGTGAAGAGATAGAAATTCACATAGCCCAGCCGCTCGACCAAAGCGCCCGCCGTGGTCCCCGTCACGATCCGCCCGACCACGCTCGCCGCCGCCGAGATCAGCGCATATTGTGCCGCCGTATAGCGCAAATCGGTGAGCGCCGAGAAATAAGCGATCACGCACACCCCGCCGATGCCGCTCGCGAAATTCTCGAACCCTTGCGCCGCCGCCATCGCGACATTGTCATGCCGCAGCAGCGCGAGGCCGGCGAAGCTGGCGTTGGAGACCGCCATCAGCACCAGGCTCAGCAGCACCGAGGCCTTCATCCCCAGCCGCGCGTAAAGCGCCCCGCCCGCGAAAATGCCGAGCAGATAGGCCCAAAAACCCACGCCCACATCGTAAACCGCGATCTCGGTGTTCGAATAGCCCAAGTCGTTATAAAGCAGCCGCACGGTCAATTGGCCGAGCGTGTCGCCGATCTTGTGGACCAGGATGAACAGCAGCACCAGCAAGGCGCCGCGCCGCTGGAAGAATTGCACGAAGGGCGCGACCACCGACGCCTCGATCTCCGCCCAGCCCCGCCGCTCGGCGGGCGGCCGGTGGCGGGCCGGCTCGCCGAGCGCGAGCCCGGTGAGCATCGCCGGCAGCGCGAACACCGCGCATAGCGCATAGCCCCACTGCCACCCCAGGCTCTCGGCGACGACCAGCGCCGTCGCGCCGGCGGCGACCGAACCGATCCGCCAGCCATATTGCGTCATCCCCGAGCCGACCCCCAATTGTTCGGGACGCAGGATCTCGATGCGATAGGCGTCGATCACGATGTCGAAGGTCGCGCCCGCGAAGGCGACGAGCAGCGCGGCGACCACGGTTTCCTGCAGGCTCGCGGCGGGATCGACGCGCGCCAGGTTGAGCACCGCCAGAATCACCAGCACGCCCGCGAACAACAGCCAGCTCACGCGCTGGCCGAGCAGCCCGATCCCCGGCAGCCGCACGCCCTCCACCACCCAGGCCCACAGCGGCTTCAGATTGTAGATCAATATGGCGAGGGTGAAAGCGGTGACCGATTTCTTGTCGATCCCCGCCTGGGCAAGCCGCGACGTGAGCGTCGCGCCGATCATCGCATAGGGAAAGCCCGACGACACGCCGAGGAAAAAGGCGGCGAGCGGCTCGCGTTCGGCATAGGGGCGCACCGGGCCGAGCAGCCGCGCGAAGGCGGGCAGCCGCGACAAGCCGCCCAACCCCAAAACCACGGCGACGAACGCGCCGACCCACCATTCGCTCACGTGTTCGCTTGCTCCCCAGGCTCCAAGCGACCACAGTAGCGCCAAAAAAGGAGAGAGGCCATGAACGATCTGGCACCCGCGCGCCCGACCGAGGGCCAACTCGCGCTCGCCGAGCAATTGGCGCGGGGGCACGCGGCGCCGGCACCGGCGCTCGATCACGTGCCGGCCTGGGTCTATACCTCGCCAGAGCGCCATGCCGCCGAACGAGCGGCGATCTTCGCGCGGGCGCCGCTCGTGATCGCCCCGTCGGCGCTGCTGCCCGAGCCGGGCATGGCGGTGCCGCATGACGGCTTCGGCAAGCCTTTGCTCGTCACCCGTGACCGGCAGGGCACCGCGCATGTGTTCCTGAACGTCTGCCGCCACCGGGGGACGCGGCTGGTCGAGGGCGCGCAAGCCATTTGCGCCGCGCGGCTGATCTGCCCCTATCACGCCTGGAGCTATGGGCTCGACGGCGCGCTGCTCGCGCTGCCGCGCGCCGATGCTTTCCCGGGCCTCGACAAGGCGGATTACGCGCTCAGGCGGTTGCCGACGGTGGAAGCGGGCGGGCTGATCTGGTTCGCCTTCGATGAAGCGGCGGACTTCAGCGAAGCGCGCGCGCTCGCCGCCGATTTCGAGGCCTTCGCGCTCCCCCGCCAACATCTCTTCCGCCGCCGCACTCACCGGGTCGCGGCGAATTGGAAGCTGATCATGGACGCGTTTCTGGAAGGCTATCACGTCCAGCGGCTCCATGCCGAGACGATCGGGCGCTTCTTCAAGGATGGCGTGACGACCGCCGACGCGGTCGGCGCGCATCAGCGCTCGGCGGTGGGGCGCGAGGCCGATCTGGTCGCGGCGGCGGCGGGCGACTGGGGGGCGTTACGCGCGGCGATCACTTATACCTATCAGCTCTTCCCCGGCACGGTGCTGATCGTGAGCCCCGATTACGTCAATCTGCTGGTGCTGATGCCGCAAGCGGCGGGCGAAGTGCTGGTCGAGGATTTCATGCTCATCCCCGAGCCGCCCGCGACCGACAAGGCGCGCGACCATTGGGAGCGGAGCTGGGCCTTGCTCGACGGCCAGGTCTTCGCGCGCGAGGATTTCCGCGCCGCCGAGCTTGGGCAACAGGGGCTCGAATCGGGCGCGATCGCGCATTTGACGCTCGGCGCGCTCGAACAGGGAATCGCGCATTTCCACGCGAGCGTGACGGCGGCGATCGCGCGCGCTTTTTGATCCGGGGGCAAAAGCCGCTAAAGGGCCGCGGGTGACGACCAAATCCCCCGCGCCCGCCGCGCCCGACAAGGGCCAACGCATTGCCAAATTGCTCGCCCGCGCCGGGATCGCCTCGCGCCGCGAGATCGAGCGGATGATCGAGGAGGGCCGCGTCGCGCTCGACGGCGTGGCGCTCACCACGCCCGCGACGATCCTGGCCTCGCTCGCGGGGGTGACGGTCGACGGCCAGCCGGTCGCCGAGCCCGCGCCGGCGCGGCTGTTCCTCTATCACAAGCCCGCCGGGCTGCTCGTCACCGAGCGCGATCCGGGCGGGCGGCCGACGATCTATGATCGCTTGCCGCGCGATCTGCCCCGGCTGATGCCGGTCGGGCGGCTCGACTTGAACACCGAAGGGCTGCTGCTGCTGACCACCGACGGCGGGCTCAAGCGCCAGCTCGAACTCCCCGCGACCGGGGTCGAGCGCGCCTATCGCGCGCGCGCTTATGGCCAGGTGACCCAGGCGCAGCTCGAGGCGCTGATCGAAGGGGTGGAGATCGAAGGCATTCGCTATGGCTCGATCGACGCCAATATGGAGCGGCGCACCGGCGCCAATCTGTGGATCGAGCTGATCCTGACCGAGGGCAAGAATCGCGAGGTGCGCCGCGTGCTCGAATATCTGGGGCTGCAGGTCTCGCGGCTGATCCGCACGCGCTATGGCCCCTTCCTGCTCGGCGATCTGGCGCCGGGCGAGATCGGCGAGGTGCGCCAGCATGATCTGGTGCGCTTCCGCCGCGATCCCCGGCGCGGACCCGATGCCGAGCCGATGGCGCTCAAGCCCGCGCAGAGCCGCGCCGCGCGCACCGCCGCGAAAGCCCCGGCGCCGCGCGACGAAGGGCCGACTGGCGCCATGCGGGGCGACCGCCGCCCGGCGCGCCC
>FRDC01002661.1_pt1 | contig 101426 bp, 115 predicted proteins | sample 1106171 | NCBI WGS metagenome assembly FRDC01 (sample SAMEA3930566, study PRJEB13176) | freshwater metagenome | biome: Drinking water system; feature: drinking water; material: water | place: Singapore | collected 2014-12-20
ATCGGTTGGGTCTGGCATGGCCCGGCAGAAATGGTTTGCTTTGCCGTGGCATGGAGCGGTTCGCTTAGTATTGGAACGGCCGGAGTCATTCCTCGCGCGCCGTCGCCTTCACGCCCGGTAGTTTCGCGAGTCTCTTTCTTAGGGCAATAGCAGAGGCAAGATCCACGGTGCGCCACACGCGGACGCGCACCGTGGCCGTGGCTTCTCCACTGTCTGCTCTCCGACCGGCCGCCCGGATGAGGGCCGCGTCGCGTTCCTCAGAATAGTCCCGGGTCAGAAATGTTGCGATGACTAAAAACATCGCGAGACTCCCCGCGAAAGGAGGCCGAACTGGGTCAGGCGGCGATGACGGCCAGAAGGATCTTGATGAGGGCGGAAATAAGAGCCTGCCCTTCGGGTGACTTCAAAAATTCCAAGATTGCGTCGATTATGTGACCATCTCCGATGGCAGCCATGCCGACGGTGAGTGCCCCCGGCGGCTTGGTGCCGCTCTCGGCAACGGCCTGGTCGATCGTGGCGTCGTCGGCCGCGTCGAGCATGGCGTTGATTTGGGGCCGGCTGTACCCCTGTGTGCGGAGGGCGAGTCGGGTGAAGATCCGGGTCCGGACGTAGAACGCGCTGTGGAACACGACGACACCTCGGGTGTATTGCCGGCGGCCGGGCCGCAGTCCTCTCTTCATCCGCCGGTACGTCCGGCGGTCGATGATGCGGAACCCGGCCGCCGGTGGGCCGGTCCGGGTGTTCCCGGACCGGACTGAGGACGGGGAACGAAAGACTTCCCCCTGTTGCACCGCCCTCACTTCTTCTTGGGCAACTCGCACTTGCCGGTCGGGCACGGGGCCGGCGCGACCGGGACGAGCGGCCCGACGGACGACGTTGCCGTCTTCTTCACGGTCACGGTATTGGTGACGTGGGCGTTCTGGTGCCGCCGGACCTCCACCCGGTGGATGACGTGTCCGAACAGGTGAGGACGCTGACACGCCTGGACGTCGGACGAGGCCAGGATGAGGAGCGCGGCGGCGAGGAACTTCTTCATTTCACATTCTCCTAGTAGGAGCCTCCGAACCGGAGGCGGGGGCGAATCGTTCAGCCGGCCGGTGGGCAGTCAATGAGACCAGCATGTGTGGCAGTAGTCGCACTCGTGCCAGTGTTGACCGTTGGGGAGCCAACCGCCGACGATGTACTGCGACCGGGAGCATACGGGGCATTGATGGGAGTTCCATCTCCCGCCGGGCGAAAAGGGCTCTTGGTCCCTCCCAGGTTGTGTTGAAACGTGAACCCGTCAGGTACCCAGTGGAGATTTCCGTCGATCCCCCGCTCCTGGTGAAAGCCGGGAACTCCGTCTGCCTTTGCGACAGGAGGAGCTTGTGGTGGTGTCTCACGCAGCGGCGGAGCCTGCGGAGGCACGTCACCGGTCACAAGGCCCAGAAGTAAAACGGTCGATTGGATGCCCACGGCACACCTCAAGATGCTGTGGCGGCGACGATTGCAAGCGCCCCGTCAGGCACCGCCTTGGTACCGCGAAGGGTAGCGAATCCGTTATCCCCCCACGGCTTGACCTTCGGAACCGTGTACCACGAGTTCAGGATCCGGACACCGTAGCTGCCCGCCTCCACCCGAACGAGCCGAAGGGCGCAGACAGAATGCCCCCAAAAGTACAGGTCAACGGGGCAGGCGTAGTTCATGAGCAGGCAGGTGGCGAGTTGGTCGAAGCTCAGGTTCTCGCCCCAGACGGGTCGGGTGAGATCAACGAAGTCCATCGTGATCTTGTGCTTCGCCGCGTCGATCCAGGTCGCCGGCTTGTCGTTCTTCTTGTCCATCGACTGCTCGGGCCAGAACTCGACTGACGGGACGCCCCGGTCCCTGATGAACTCGGCCGAGAGCGCCGCCCACCCGCCCTCGTCCCTGTAGTTCTTGACCTCACAGGCGACCGCGAAGGCGCTGAGCCGGGCGTTCGGCTGGTTCATCCGGGCACGAGTCGCCATCACCCCGACAGTCGTGCTGTGTGCCCAGCAATAGCCCTTTCCATCCTGATCCAGAGGCGATTGACCGGATCTCTTCCAGATGTGTTCCAGGGACGATTCCGTCCGCTCCTGTTCGTCGATGCGGGCGTCCCACTCACTCCGCGGGATGATTGGGATGGACGACGGCGGGGCGAACATCTCGATCGGGGAGACGGAGTAGTCGCGGGGGAGGCCACCACGCGAGTACGCCGGGTCGAAGAGGACGTCGTTCGGGGTGGAGTCGTCAATCAGCATCATCGTCTCCTTCGAGCCACATCCAGCACCAGAGGAGGGTCAGGACCGTCACGATCCCAAGCGCCCCATACAGTGCCAGTTGGTACGGGTCGAGCAACTTCTCGAACTCGGCATCAATCTCGATCACTTGTACTTGTCCAGGAGCTTGATGAACTCTTCGGTATTGGTCGGCAACGGTCCTTCGTACCCACCCTTCTTGCGGTTGCCGACCACGAGCCACGGAAGGGAGTCCCGCTTTCGCTTGGCGGCGTCCCCCCACAGTTGGGAGTCGGCATATCCATCAGTGCTGGATGGCCAGATCCGGTACTGCTTGTTGCGCGGGCCGGCGGCGCAACTGGCTTCGAGGTAGTCCCGGGCCTGTTTGCCATCGAGGATCGACTGCTGGGACGGTGAGAGGACTTTCAGGGGGTCAAAGACGATGAGGACGTGGAGCCCGTCCGCGTCGATCGGAGACATTGACGGCGGTGTCGGGTCTGGCTTCGGGGGAGGCTGTGGCGCGGTGTTGCTCGACACCCGAAGTTTCTGCCGGATCGCGCCCGCCTCGGTCTTGGCCGTGGAGGGGACGATGATGAGTTCCACGACCCCTGATGTTCCGGGGTTGGCTTCGACAAAGGCAAGTGCCTTACCGGTGAAGTGCTTGGTCTCTTGCTTGCCTGTTCCGCCAACAAACTTGCCCCGGTAGCGGAGCGGTCCCGCTTCCTTGGTGATCGTGACGATCCCCTCGGGGGAGGCGAAAATCAGGAAGTCGGTATCCGCGTCCACTGCGTACACGAAGTCCGACGGGAGGTCTAGCGGCGACCCCGGGGCCGGGGCCGGCGGAACCTCGACCGGCGGCTGGGGAATCCGGACTTGTACGGGGTCGGCGGCGAGGGCGACCGACGCCACCAGCAGAAAGGCCAAACCCGCGACATGACGCATCCTCGGCATAAAGCCCCCGGAAGTGTGTTACACCGTTGTGGTTTCTTCGACCTGTGATAGCGGCGTCCGCGTGGTGGCGGTGGCCGCCATCCCCTCCTCGGTCATCGCCCGCCGGACGTGACACTCGCGGCAGGCGGAGTTCTCGGGGAGGACGTAGTACACCTGTCCCTCCACCATGTGCCGGTTGGGGGTGCCCCGGACGCGGGCGATCCACAGGCCGCGCTTGTACTTGACGCCGACCCAGAACCCGACCCAGAGAACGAGGGCACCTAGGACGACGAGTGCCAGCCACAAGGCGATCATTTTCAAACCTTTCGGAAAATTTCCGGATTCCGTGACAGTAATCCGTCACCGATCTCGATGGAATTACACAGTGGTGAGTATCCAGGTGCCGGCCGTCTGGTCCCAGGCCGGGTACTGCCCGTCCTGCGTCCCCACAAGTGTTTTCATGGTCGTGCCGTCACAGATCACGAGATACTTCTTGCCGGCCGGTGTGTTCGCACACACAGACTCACAGCAGGAGGGGACTTCCGGCAGCGGATCACCCACCCGCGGCGGCCCCAGGAGAGAAAAAACCCAGTTGACGAGTGTTCGGGCAGCCGTCACCACCTCGGGAGGGATTCCCGACACACTCACCTTCTTCGGAGGACTTCCCTTGCGGCTCTTTGTCTTCTTGGTGGCCATCGCAACCCCCGCGTGTTCGTGTCAGCGGAACCAGCCTTCTACAACAGCACCAGCCGACATATCCCCGGACTCTCTCGTCCGTCTGTACCGCGACACTCCTGACCTCGCCGACTCGTCATACACCGGTGTTTCGGTCCGCGTCTTCCTGCCGGCCAAGGGGTACGTCGTGATCCCGGCCGGTGTGGGGTACGGCGGCGGGGTCGGCTGGTTTACGGGATTCGAGAAAACTCCCCCCGTGATCCTGTTCGCCTGCCCTCCTCCCCCGGACAACTTGCGAGAACTAGAGGTCGTAGGTCGGTGCCGTGGTATTCACCGCGACGGGCAGCGGCGAGGTCCGGTGATCGACTGGTGTATCCGGGTGGAGCAATGCACGGTTCGGACACTCCCCTGAACGGGAAGTGGGCCGCGTCGTTCTCCGGCGCGGGGATCTTGCGCTGGAGGTTGTTGATGGTGGTGGCGAGTCCACTCACCACCTGTTCCAGCTTGCCAAGTTCGACACTGAGCTTTTGGTGCGACTGGAGCGTCATCTTGGTCGAGTCAGCCAGGGCGGCCCGGTTCTTCTCGAACTCGGCCGCGTTGGCGGCGCGGTTCTTCTCAGACTCGCTCTCCATGCTCCGGATGATGAGCGCCAGCGTCTCCGACTGGGACATCCGAGCGGAGTAGATCAGATAGCCGAGGACGGCGCAGATGAAGAGGGTCAGGAGGAGAGCCGCAACCGTCTGCGCCTGCTGGGGGGAGAAGCCTGAGATTTTGGAGAGGAAGTTGCCAGCCGCGTCAGCAACGGCGGCCGGTCCCGTCTGGACGTTGATCTGTTGTGGGGGAGCGGGCGGCGGAGGTGGGTTCGGCTGATTGGTGTCCATCCGGGCTCCCGTAACGGGTAGCAGGAACCTCGGTTCACTGGCATCATACACGCCAGTGCGGGAGAAGCAACAACAAACTAGCCGGCGGAGAGTTCGTCGCCGCCGTAGACCTTCTTGATGTGAGCGGCGTGGTACTTCCCCTTACTCTCCGCCGCCATCAGTTCGGAGAAGACGTGGGCGGGGACGTTGTAATAAACCCACTTTCGTCCCGGGGCTCCCGTCGCTTTGATTTTGAAAATGATGAACAGGTTCCCGTTCTCGGGATCGTACCCGACAGCGTACAGGTTGCTTGACTCTACGTTCTCATATCGAACATTATCATCTACCACAGAACGTCTCCTTGAGGGATCGCTTTCAGCTTTTGGACTTCCTCCTCGATTCTCCCGTCCTGGTAGGCGTCGAGCAGGGTGAGAAGAATCTTGATGTCCTCTGGGTGTCGTACCCGGAGACCCATCCGTAGTACCCACTCACGATCTTGTCGGGCCGGCTGATATCCTGATGCCTTCAGTTGGTCAAAGAGTGCAATGCCCACTGGTGTGAGTGTCTTGCACTCGATGAGTCCTAAGTCACGCAAGTCGGCGAGCGCCCCATAGACGTAGACCACCTGCTTCTCGATGTCGGTGAGCGTCTCAACTGTCTTGCCCATACTTGCTCCGGAGGTTGTAGCGAGCCGGGGGCGCTGTGCCGGTCAGCTTCCCGGCGAGGTGGGGAAAGTCCCGCGCGACTGTGACGGCGAGTGACTCGGGCTTGGGACAGAGGTGCCGCGTATGGACCCGAACGCCCTCGATGTCCTCCCACAGGTTGCGAATATCATACCACTGGTACACGCTGTCGGGGTTCAATTGGTCGAGTCGCTGCCCGTGTTGGAGGTCGTAGTAAGCGTTCTTCTTGAGCCCCGAACCGATGACGCCGGGGAGCCGGATGACGGTGGCCGTGGCGTAGAGCCCGCGGACGTAGTTCTCCAGCCAGAGGCGGTTTCTCCCGTAAGCGCAGTCGGGGTCGGGGATGTCGTCCTCGTCGGCGTCTACCGGCTGGCCGAAAACGTCAGCCGTGGAAATTAGGAGAAACCGCTCGGTCCGGACGCGCTTCAGGGTGGCGGTGAGGTCGAGAATGTTCAGCATGTCGGCCCGGGGATCCTGGTTGACCCTCCACTTCGTTCCCGGGGCGGCGCAGCAGACGACAAGATCGTACCGGCGGGTGGGGAGGCAGTCGGCCGTGGCGCGGTTCGCGGTGTAGTCCCACGCCCGCTGCGTGAGCAGGTTGGAGCCGATGAAGCCGGAACTTCCTAAAAGCAACGCAGCCACGCATCGACCCTCTCGGCCGCCAAAAAAATACTCGCGAATTTTCCACAAACTACTGTCATGACGCGGCCGTCCGCGTGGGTGATACACTCGCGGCTGTCGGTGCCGTTCTTCGGCTTGGTGCGCACAGCGCCGCGGAAGCCGGCAACGGTAAAGAGCTTTGAGAAGTCGGGGTAGAAGACCTCCACGCCCTCGGTGAACTTGGCCGTCCGCTCGGCGAGGTCGATCGACTTGTACGCCCGCTCTGCCTCCTCGTAGGTATCACACTTGGCGACCGCCGTGTGTCGCACATGGCTGACCGTGTATACCCGGGGCGAGGGGGTCGCGAGGAGAGTTGGGAACTGCCCGTCCATGATCGTGAAGCTGTGGTGGTTCGCCGGCCCGCAGACTTCGAGGCTCATCGCGGCCTCGAAGTAGACCGGGAGCTTCGCGTCCCCGAGCCGCAGGTTGGTGCAGTTGAGAACGGCGTCGTAGTAGGACACGCCGTTCGTGGACCGGACTGCAACTTCACCGTCTCCCTGGACGACGGACGACGCCTCTTCAAAGACGGTGGATGATTCAACGACCTTGCGCAGGATGTTGACGCACGCGCCGGTACACACAACGCGCTCGCGGGTGCGGATTGCCCCCTCGACGTTCCGCAGGCCGAAATCAGACGGGTTGACGACCTCGAACTCCAGACCCTCCGACCGCATGATGGCGAGGTAAGTGCCGAAGTCGATTGAGGAGGTGCCGGCGACGGCGTAGATGTTGTCCTTGACTTCGACCGTGGGAAAGGCAGCGAGAAACTGGTCGTAGCAGTGGCGGATCTCGGCCCGAGTCTTGGCGCTCCTCGGATAGTGAAAACCAACATGCAGACGATCTTGATTATTTCCGCTGGCCTCGGCGAAGAGGCTCCGGCGCTCGTAGAGCGTCACGACATGGCCGGATTCGATGAGGTGCTTGGCGAGGAATGCCCCGAACCAACCAGCACCAACCACACCGAGTCGCATATGTCAGATCACCCACCAGTGGTCCGGAATCGGCTCTCCGCCGCAGCACATCTGGTCCCAGTGAACATCGAACTCGCTCCGGTCATCGAACTTGTTCTGCACTCCACACCCATCCCGGGCGAACTCCTTGCCCTTCTTACGCCCCAGGATGCGCGCCCATCCGATTTCCTTGTCGAGGTAGTGGCAGTGTACCAGGGCGAGTCCCATGTCGGGGCCGTTGGGGCGGTCTTCGAGTCCGTGGCGGCCGATCTTCCACCGGGGGACTTGCCGCCCGATCAACGTCATGTCGTAACGTTCGTCACGCTTCCAACTCCGCCCGGCAAGTAGAGGTTCCCCTACGGCAGGCGGCGGGGGGTCTCCCGGCTGCTGGATGACGCTCATCCCCTGGAGGGAGATAAAGTCATGGGGGTGTTCGTCGAGGAACGCTTTCAGGTTCTGCCACCGGTGGGGATTGGGGACAGCGAACTCGTCCACCTCAAAATACCCCACCCGATCGTACCTCTGGAGTAGCTCCTCCATCGTTCCTTGGATGATCTCCAGAAGCCACGCCGCCCGCTCGCACTCGGGGTGCCAGACGGGAATCCGGGTGACACCCGCTGGTAGATTGTCGGTGCTGCCGTCGTCACTCTCGTGGTCGAGGACGAACAGGTCCGCGCCGGTTCGGCCGTAATATTCCACCCAGCGGGATAGAAAGAAAGATTCGTTGCGGACAATCGTGATGAACGCCAGGGGTTTCATTTCCGCTCCCACACCTGGAGTCCGTTGGACTCCGTATGGTTTTCCACAAGGGTCCAGTCCGGGGAAGGCCCCAGAATCGCCCGGATAGCAGGACATATTCCCTCACTGTCGGGTAGTTCGCCCCGCTCGCCGAACGTCACCGTGTCGTGAAAGAGTACGAATTTTCGGACCCGGCGGAGGTGCCGCAATTCGGCTTCTACTTGTGTCCGGGTGTGGCAGGTATCCACGAACAGGAGATCGGTCTCCTCGATATCTTCGAGTGTAGCGGTGTCGGCGTAGGTGATCAAGGCGTCCACCCCGATCCGTCGGGCAGCTTCCAAGAGCCTGTCGTGGGCCTCGTGTGTGTGAAGGTCGTAGCCGCAGTAGACTTCGGGCGTCCCGGCCAGGAGCGCCGCGGTCGAGTTGCCCGAGCGGATGCCAAACTCGGTGACGTGGTTGCACAGTCCGGCGTACCGGAAGAGGACGGGCAGGAGTTGGTTGATGTCCGACGGGCGCTCGCGGGCGGCGTCGTACATTTCCCGGATGGTCACGGCCCCTCACTCTCGTCGTGGTAGTATTTCTTCCCCGTCTTCTCGTGCTCCCAGAGTGCTCTACGCCAGACCGAAATGATGCTGGGCACGTCCACGCACTTGTACCCCGCCTTGAGCGCGGCCCACGTCATAACGTGGTCAGTATACAGTTGTGCAATTTCTGGTGGATAGGGGAACCGGAGAAGAACCTCGGTGCGGCAGGCAAAAACACCACCCTGAACATGCTGTTTCACACCGTCATCGAAGCGGTACTTTTCCGCCACCCACGAACAGCCGGTCGCGTGGGCGACTCCCTCCGGACTGTTCGACCCCATCAGATGGCCTGTCATGCCCACAGAGGGATCGGCCTGGAGCGGTTCGAGGAGGTCGGCGAGCCACGATGGATCGACGCTGCGGCCGTGTTGGGAACAAACATACAACACATACGGTGCGACGACGCGCTGCACGGCGAGGTTGATCGACGGGCCGTACTGGAGGTTCCGGCCCTCCTGCCAGAGATAGCCGTCGCCGAATAGGTCGGCGAGATTTTCGTTTCGCTCCCGACTGTTGTCCACCGCCGTGACGGCATAGGGTGCGCCTGCATGTTTCAGGGCGGCGAGAACGTCACGCCGCCACCGCATCTCAGTCTTATGAGGATTGTTGTATGGTACGAGTACGACGTGCAGGAGGGGCATGAAGCGTCCTCACTTATGGGACTGTCTGCATTCTGCCAAAAGTCTGAGGAAAATCAAGAAAATCATCGCGAGTTTGCCCCGCGCGGCGCCGATATAAGGGATGGAGTGATGCGCCCAGCCTCGTTGCGGATGGGGCGGGCAAGGACAGGCAGCACCGGATGCCCAAGGCAAGAAGTGGCAAGCTCAGGAAGGGCAGAATTGGAGTGCCGAGTGTCGGTAGGGTTTGTTTGCGACAGGCCAGCACAGGCCGTAGTGCTCAGCCTGGATTGGCAAGCCCGGGATGCGACGGGAGAGGCAGTATCGGAATGGTCTGGTGCGCCGCGTGGCGACGCGGCATGCGTATCTCGGGTCCGGCAGTAGTGGAATGCCGAGCCAAGACGTGGGTCGGCGGGGAATGGTCTGGTTCGCGGTGGCAGCAATGAATTAGTGTGCTGTGCTCCGTTTTGCTTGGCAGAGAAGTGGAGGGGCTGTATTGGAGGGATAGTTTAGAGAGGCACTGTGGTGCTCTGGTTAGCAGTGGCAGAAACGGTACGCCATGTGGTGCGCGGCCACGGTACGCTGTGTCGTAGATTGGCAGAAACGGTGTGTCGGGGAGAGCCTTGGATGGCATCGGTTTCCGCCGGCAAGGATGGGTGTGGAACGGCCGCCTAGGAATGCACTGCCTGGTAGCGAGGGGGTAAGTTGCGACGCGGCAACAGTGGATCGGTACGGCGTGGTGCGACGCGGCCGGGAGTGGATAGGCAGAAGGGGAACGGGGCGTAGCGGCGAGCAGTCCAAGGGAAGGGCAGCACTGGGCCGGAGAGTCAAGGATAGCCTTGCAGAGGATGGGCAGGTCATTCGACGGGAACCATTTGATTTTCCGGCTATGTAAAATCGGGTGTTGAAACGGCTCCTACTTCTTGGGTCTGCCTTTACCTGCCGGGAGGTTGGAAGTCGTCCGCCCCCGCTCCTCGGCTTCCAGCGTTTCCAACAACCTGTCGATGTCAACGCCGAGACGTAGAGCCGTCACGCCATCGGGCGGCTCTACGGGGCTTCCGGCGAAGTTGTTGGTCCGTCGGCCTGAACTGACGGGCTTCGGCACCCGGTCAAGGTGTCGGTAGTAGTACAGCAACTTGGCCCGTATCACGTCGAAGCTGTACCCCCGCCCGTTCCGCTCCATCAACTTCGCCACGCCGTTCAGGGCTTCGGTCACGGCGTTCGTGACCCGGTGGTCCCAGTAGGCGAAGATGTGGTTGTGCCAGTTGTACATCGCCGTGAGCAGGGGCTTGTACGCCGCCGTCATCTGGGTGCCCTTGATGCTCAACTCCCACTCCCGGTACGCCTTCTGAGCGTCGGCCTTGAGCGGGATGTCCCAGATGCCGTAGAACGTCTCCTTGAGTCGGTGGGCTTCTCCGAGGGCGGGATACACCTTCACCCACGACTCCAACTTCTCTCGCTGTTCTGGCTTCAGGTCGGCCTCCCGCCGCAGCAGCACGAAGCGGTCGTGCATCATCTTGACCCGCTGCTTCGCCTCCAACCCCTTCCTGATGTCCTTCCGCACGGACTCGACGGCGTAGTTCGCCATGCGGACGACGTGGAACTTGTCGATGACCACGGCGGCTTGCGGCAGGGCCACCTTCGCCGCCTCCAAGTACCCCTTCCACATGTCGATGGACACCACCTCTACCATCTCGTTCAGGTGGAGGGCTTGTAGGGCGGCGGTCACGGTCGCCTTGTCCCGTTTCGCCAGCACCCCGATGATGGCCCGGCCCTGAAGGTCGGTGAACACGCACCGGGGCTGTCTGAGCAGGTGAACCTCGTCAATGCCGAGTTGGGTCGGTGCCCAGAACTTGTGCTCCCGGTCCAGCCGTTCGACGTAGGCGTCGAACACGTTCCGCACGGTCACGTTCGTCAGCCCGGTTTCGTTCGCCACGTCGGTGAAGGTTCGGATGATGCTCTGCTCGCCCACCCACTCGGCCAGCCGCCGAGTCATCTGTGCCCGGTCGTCCACGTCGGGGAGCGGTTGGAGGAACGTCCGCCCGCACCCCTGACAGCGATACCGCTTGCGGGTCAGGACGATGACGACCCGCCTCCCGTGGGCGGGCAAGTCCCGTATCTCCTGCTCACGCTTGCCGTGCCGGTACAGCCGGTCGAACAGCGTCGAGCACTCCGGGCAGGCGGTCGGCTCCGGGGTGTACACCGCCTCAATCCGGTAGTCCGTCTTGGTCTGCGTGTGCCCGGTCACTTCCCAGCCGGGCAGGTTCAGGATGTTCACCCGTCAGCCTCCCGGTGATTTGCCGCCCAATCAGTTCAGCGACTCTGGGGACAACGCAGTTGCCGAGAACTCGCAGTCGGTCCATCGAAGGGGGAACCCCATGTACCAGTCGGTCCACGTCGGGTTCAGTTGCCCACCACGCCGCTCCGGGGACTTCATGCGGGTCTTCCCGCCGTGCGGGTTGTTGTAGCCACGGAGCATCGCCAGCAAGTCCCCACGCCCGCCCCGCTCGCCATCCGTCGCCCGGACGGTAGGCCACAAGGAACAGCCGGTCACGGACGAAAGGGGCACCAACGGCGGCAGCGGGGATACAGTCCCACTCCGCATCGTACCCGCACGAGGCCAAGTCCCCGCAAACTCTTGCGAGTCCCCGGTTTCGGAGTGCGGCGACGTTCTCCACGACGACGTATCGGGGTCGTAACTGGCGAACGATGCGGGCGAACTCGGCCCAGAGGCCGGACTGCTCGCCCTCGATACCCGCCTTCTTGCCTGCGTTACTGATGTCCTGACAGGGGAACCCTCCGCAGACGACATCGACATTCCAGTCCTCCATAGGTGCCGGTGGAAATGTCCGCACATCGTCGTGGCGGCGAACGTGCGGCCAGTGCTTCGCCAACACCTTCCGGCAGAAGGGGTCAATCTCGACCTGCCACGAGCAGGTCATCCCGGCTCGCTCGAAGCCGAGGTCGAACCCACCGATGCCAGCGAACAAGGAACCGAAGCTCAGCATTGGACACCGAAAAAGTGAAATCTGCTGTAGGTATAGTACGCTCGACGTTCGAGGCTGTCAACACCCGATTTCAGTTTTGGATTGCTAATCGGAAGGGGCCGGACCAACACTACTTTTCACATAGCCGATTTTCCAAGTCGGTGTGTCCCCACGAATGTAGCTCGGTCCACATATCGTGAACCCCGTGTGATACGATCCAGCGGGGACCGTCCCGGACGGCTCCGCCTGGGTATACACAACTACAGTATTGCTTTACTGGCATCGTGTACGGGTTCGCGGCGAGGATCCCGTGGGGGACGTACCGGCGCGGCCGGAAAGGAGGTTCGGTATCGAATGTGAACAGGAGTGTTCGGTAAACTCGAAGCCCGCCGACTTCGAGTCGGTCGTGGGCAAAATGCCAAAACTCATCTCCCACACGCACCGGTGAAGCACCGCCGCGGACAATTCCTCCCTGCCACTGGATGGAATTCCGGAGGTCCGCGGCGAGCTTCGCCTCCTCCCCCCTGATCCTCAGTACCTGATGCCGGGGCGTCGTCTGGTAGACACAGTACAACTCTTCGCCAGACTCAAAGAACGACCACGACTTCTCCCAACTCTGGCGTCCCCCGTAGTGGGGGAAGAAGACCCCGGACACGTCGAGGGTGTCGGGATCGAGCCGCGCGTACATGACGTTGGTGTGGTCGATGTTCCCGGGTTCCCCGACGACACCGACGTAAGCGACGTGGGGGATTCCCTGGTGGAGGAAGAGGCGGGGGTCTTCACAGCCGTAGTTTGCGCCGGACGCTTCAAGGTCGAGCTTCCGATGCCAACACGGTATTGGGACAAAGTGCGCGTCCAGCTTGGAGAGGTGAATCTCGGAGACCGTCCAGCGCGTTCGGTACGCCAGGAGGTAGCCATCCTCCCAGGGGAGGATCGAGGAGTTGAACCGCAGGGGCGCGTGGTGTTGTGGCGGAACCCAGAGGTTGTCGCGGTCGTATCGCGCGAGGAAGCTATCGGGGTCGGCATCCGTCTTTCGGTCCCGGCAGGTGGAGCACGCCTGAATATCGTCCACCGTGGGGAGGGGCGTGCAGACCGGCCTGTGGTTGTCAGACGGGTCCGGGTGGTCGCAGGCGTGGAACCGCCCCACCGGTTCCCCCAAGTATGCGCATTTCTCAGTCATCAGGTAAAAACTGCTCGGCACGACTTCCGATTTTTCAACTCCCGATTGGCTTCTTCCAGAGATGTCTTTCGTGCACCCGAGAACTCAATCGCGTAGTGGCAATCGTGGTGGATTGCTACGAGACCATGAAGGGACGTGCCCATCAGATTGGCTTCTGTGTAGGCCCGGTGGTGTACCTGAGTTGCCACTTGTCCACAACCACACACGCACAAAGTCCCTCCCTTCAAAACACAGGTCCGAATCGACGCCCACAACTCTGACTGTAAGTAGGCGTTGTAGTTTGCGAATCCATAAACCTTCAGGACGTAGTTGCGTTGTCGTGTTCCGAGATTGGTGTGGCTGTGTTGGTCGTTTTGGGGTTGCACACACTTGGGAATGAGTGTCACAGGCCAGTCTTTGAAAGGGCCAACGGATGCGCGGGGTGTCAGGGCAGTCTTGGACGGTTTCGGACGACGCGGAGGCCGTGGCTTTGGAGGTGTTCGGACGTATTTATCTGGGTCGATCACCCGACAGGCTTTGCAGCGCCGCTTGGAATTGCCGATCCACTTCCGCTTCCCACAATCGGCACACACTTTGAGCCGAAGTCCCATGTCAACTACTCCGGCGGCCGTTGTCGTTTTCTAAGGCTCATTGTACGGGCCGAGCAGGTGCGAACAAGTCATTTCCGCTTCGGCATGAAGAGGGCGCGGAGCCGCGTGTTGGCCGGCGTCGCATCCGTGAGGAGGTACGACGCGATCGTTACCCGCTCGCAGGGGCCGGTGACAGGGAGGACGCCGTGATAACTCAGGTCGTTCGTCTCGAAGCCGATCAGGGTGCCGGGTGTCGGCGTGAACTTGAGGACGGGGTTTCCCATCGGGTCGGCGAGGTAGAACTCACCGCCCCAGGACGGCTCCCAGACGGGATGGCAGAAGGCGATCAGGTTGACGGCGCGGCGCTTAGAGGGGAGTTTCGGGTGGCGGTCGTAGTCCAGGTGGCAGTTGAGCCAACCGCCGGGGCTCGTGACGTGGAGGCCACCCCCGTGGAGCGTCGGGTCGGGCGCGGCGTCGAAGCCGAAGACCCCGCGACACGCCCGCAGTGTCTCCGGAGATTCCATTCGGTCAAGGGCCGTCTTCGCCCACCCTACAACATTTGTGGTGGTTCGCTTGCCCTTCTCGCAGTCGTTGTCGTACCGGACCCAATCACCCCGGAACCACAAGTCCGGTTCTTCGGAGAGGGCCGGCGGGTGACACCAGTCGTCAATCCGGAACCACCGGACGGGATCTGTGCCCGTAATCATGTCCATCGAACCACCTGAAACTTGAATCGGTACTCGTGGCAGGCATCGGGAACGAATCGCATGATCTGGTCGTCCGACATCTGTGGGAACAGCCCCCTGGCCTCGGCAAATGTCGGACCTGGAACGAGTTCGGTAGACACCAGCGTGAGCCGCTTGTCGAGGCCGCCGAACCAATCGCGGGGGAACTCGTCACACCAGTGCCGCACCTGATGCGCCGAGATCGTCTGCCGATGCCCCGCGCACATGGCCATCGAGGAGAGCCAGTGGGGCACGCGGATCTCGACCGGAGCGCCGGTCCGGCACACCCGGACGATCTCGCGGAGAATGCCGCGGAGGTTCGTGATGTGCTCCAAACAGTGGGACGATGACACCTCATCCACGGAATCGTCCTCGAACGGCAAGATTCCCCGCTCGAAGTCCACTTCGAGGTCGGACGCTGGGTCTAGCCCGACGTTGAGAAACCCGGGGCGTGGGAGGGAGCCGCCGCCGAGGTCAATCCGGACTGTGCGTGCTTCCACAGTACATTCTCCATCTTCCAGTGTCCCAATGCCGGCTCCACCACCGCCGAGATGTAATCCCACGAGTACATATTCAGGGACGGGACGGTTCCTTCGTGAAAGACGACCCCGGCCTCATCCTTGGAAAAGACCACAGAGGGATACGTCTCGATGCCGCTCCAGAACCGCTCCACCTTCCGCCAGTTGGGGCGCTCGAAGAGTTCCTGGTTGCGGAACCAGAACCACGACCCGGAGTAGTGCCAGTCAGACGTGCTCTCGACGAACCCCCGTCCGACCTTCTTGAACGATCCCGTGATCGGGAACTGCCGAAGGCTCTCCTCGACGGCGTTCCACCCGTCCATGCACGTCTGGTAGAGCATTTCCGCCCACCGCCAGCACGGGCTATGTGGCGGGTGGGTCACACCCTTGGCGTGTGCCCACAATGTCACTTCGTCGGGGGCGGGACGTATGCGGGTGAATAGAGTATCGAACGCCGCCACTTCCCGGAGCGCGGGATCCGATCGAACGGGTACGATCTCAAACTCCGGGAGAGCGGCCCGGACAACGTTCTCGTCTTCCAACCCCTCCCCGGTACAAAGGGCGACGACCCTCCGCCCGTTGAACAGGGACGCTCGTGACGCCAGATTGTCGGCGTGCCACCGCCACCGGTCCGGAATCGGATAGAGGTAGAACAGCAGGTTCCGCTTCAGGTCTTTCGGCAGTCCTCTCGCCCCACCGGTGCGGTAGCCCGGACACCGGGGGCCGCACCCCTTGCAGGCGCACACGACGTCCCCGAGTGGAGTGTCCGGGTGCTCGCAGTAGTGCCACCCCAGAGGGCCACTGTCCGGACCGACGTGCGCGCAGGGAAGGGGGATCCTGGGAGTCCACGGAACGGACGGTGCCGGGATCTTTCCCTTCAGTTCGGGGCGTCGTCTAAGAAATTCCGCCCGCGCGTCCGGCGGCAGTGTGTCAATGGGGAGCATTAGGGTTGTGTTACGACTACGGGGATAAGAACGTCGTCCGGGCCGCCGAACCGGTTTCGGGGCACCAAGAACGTCGCCCGGAACGGCGTGACCGTTCCAGAGGTCATGTGATAGATTTCGTTGCTCGTCCCCGTGTACGTCGAGGACACGTCGAGGATGATTTCCTGCCCGGAGCAGTAGAGTGTGACAGCGGCACCAGTACAGGCCGAGGTGATAAACACCGGCGGCGACGCGCTGCTCAGTGTCATCGTAGTGTGACACTCGGTCACGCCCGCGACGGCAACGGCGTCGATGTTGAGGCCCGTCCCGGTAAACTGGGACAGGTATGAGTCACAATCCTGCGCGCCCGGCGGCAGGGTGCCGCCCCCGCCAGAACCACTTCCGGATCCCGAACCACTGCCGCCGGCGCAGTCGCAGCAGCCGGCCGTGGTGTACCCCCAGTTGTACTGCTGCTGCTCGATCCGGCCCGTGGTCGCGTTGTACACGATCGCGACCTGCGCCGAGATGACGTAGAGGACGCCGCCGGAGCAGAAGACCTCCGCCACCTGATACGGGTCTTCCCCCGAGTGGCCCGAGCCGAAGCAGTTGGCGCAGGGGTTGAGACTCCCGCTCCCCGAACCGGAGCCCGACCCCGAGTTGCAGGGGAGGCCGAGGTTCGTCACGTTCGTCCAGGTGAGCCCCCCGTCGTAACTCTCCTGGTAGTACAGGGTGCCGCCGACGCAGATGGTGCGGGAGAGTGTCTCCTGCTGGAACTGCCACCCGTAGCCGTCCGGGTTGGAGAACATGACAGCCCGGAGCGGCGGCTGGAGGCTCCGGTTGTCGTTCACCTCGAACAGGTAGTTGCCGGTGTTTGCAATGGAAGCCGGAACATACACGGCCGGGGCGAGGTCGGTGTCCTCGGTAAGCCGCTTCCAGGAGTAGCCGGAGGAGTTATTGAATGTGGACGTAAGCTCGACGGGCAGGCGGATCGTCGGCGGCCTATCGCCGTACAAATTCATGTCCGAGAGCGTCTGGCGGACCACCCTCGTCACCAGTTGGTCGGGCCGGTGGACCCACTCGACGAAGGCGTCATTCCCGTTGAGGGGTCTGTCCCAGAATCCGCGCAGCGTGTAGTCCGAGCGGGAGAGCGCCCAGTCGTAGTAGTCGGTCGCCGCCTGGACGGCGTAGGCGGTCATTTGACCGCTGGAGGTGAGCCCAGACCCTACGTCGGCCACCACCTGACTCGTCGTGTCTGTGGGTGCTGTGAGGCCGCTGTAGGCTGCAAGCGACAGGGACGCCAGCGTCTTCGTGACGCCGAACGGCGGGTCACCCCAGAAGACTGTGGTGACCTTTTCGGGGATGCCCCGGATGAGGTCTTCGGGCGCGAGTCTTCCTCCACTGAGTACCTGAGTGGCATAGGTCGTCCAGGCGCTGTCGTCGGCCGTCGTTGCGGCGGCGGCCGTCTGAACCGTGACGGTGCCGTCTAGCTGGCGGATGATGCGGAAGCCGACAGACGCGGCGGCGGCGTCCAGGAGAATGGGAATGGGCTTGTATCCAACATTCCAGCGGATGCCCGTGGGTGTGAGATAGGCAGAAGGAACTGTGGGAATGGTTGGGGCTTCACCGACAGACGTGAAAAGGGCTGCCAGCAACTCCGCCCAGGTGGCGGGATCTTCGGCGACGGCCTGATTACCCTCCTGCCACCAGTACCAGCGGTCGTCCACGAGGGTCAGGAGATAGAGTTCGTCATCCCCCCGCTGGTGAATGGGGCGGGCCGCCAGGAGCCACATCTGGGCGCTGATTGTGTTGGTGCCGTCCGAGAACTCCAGGAGGCCGGACGTGGCCGGGGAGCCCAGAGCAGTCCGAATCGCTGCCAGTTGGGTGTCGGAAGCGACCAGATGACAGGTGGCCCAGCGGGACGCGCCGGTTCGCCAGTTGAGTGCCCCGATCCGCGGGCACTCCTGCTCAGGCTCCGTGGGAATCGGGAGGTGGTTGAGCCAGCGCTCGCGGAAGCCGGGGTGATCGAATTCCCGAATGCGCTGTCCGTGCCAATACTGGTAGACGCGGCTCTGGGCGTCTGGTGGAGGGGTAAGACCAATACTACAAAAGGCAATCGTCATCCGAGTTCAGCGCTGAATCGCGCCTCGAAGGGAATCTTCAGGAGCGTCCAGAAGGTGTCCTTGTAGTTCCGGGGGAGCATCTGCGCGGCCCCCGACATCCGCATGTACTCGCGCAGGTAGCTCTTGTTCGTGTTCGGGGCGTCCAGGGGAGCCGTCCAAAACTGCATCGCCTTCAGGACGGATGCGAACAGATCCATCACGCCATAGCTCGTATTCTGGACAAGCTGGGAAGAGCGCAACTCCTGGTCGATGTTGAACCGGCAGAAGGCCGTGATGATGATTTCCGAGTCGAACCCGAGGTTCTCGGCGTCCGGGTCGGTGGCGAAGTTACTCCCCGCGCCAGTTACCACTCCCTGCCACGGGGGAAAGCGTGCTGGGAAGATCGTAACAAACTGATCCCCCGGCGGGAACCGTAGGTGGAGTTCGTCCGGCGCGACGGAGAGGAATACAAGATCCGCTGCCACCTTGGTCTGCCCTTGGAGGTAAGTCTCCAGGCGACCGAGGAGCGTCCCAGGTTTGACAGGCGAAATACCGAACTGGATCGCCATAATGCTCAGCCGAGAACGGTGTGGGCTGGGACGAAGCGAACCACCTCGGTGGCGTCGATTTCCTGGACTTCACCACCCTGGTCGGCCGCCCCGTCCCCGACAGATTCCACGCCGACCTTGCCCGCCGGGATAGTCCATGAGCAAAACGCGGTGTTCGGCTCCACCCTTGTCCACAGGCGACTCATATCTCCTGTCGCGAGTCGGTAGAAGGTGGAGCCTTTCGGCTTGCTACCCACCGGAGCATCTTCGTACACCATGGGCATGTCGGTCTCCTCCACGGGAACCTCGCTTCCGCCGTTGTAGCGGGTTAGCTCATCGTCACGGTCGGTCTGGCCTGAGTCTTCTTCCTGTGCTCGTCGTGAGCCTTCTGAAGTGCCTCTCGCAGTTGGGCGTCATGATCCTGCAGGTTCTGGTGGTGAGCGAACGCCGCTATCACGAGTCCCACGTCCTCCTGAAACTTCTGCTGGGCGATCCGCACACAGTCGGCCTCGATGTCCTTGTCGGTCATACACCGCCGTTCGGGGTCGGTGACTTGCTCAACCTTCGCCGTCGGGTCTGTATTATGGACTTGTGTCAGGTGTACCCCTGCCTCTACTGCCGACGAGCAGCGGAGGTATCGTTTGCCCATACCACTCATCACATCCCAGTGGACCGGCGTCTCCGTCCGGCACTGGTGGGAGATGTCGAAGGTGTATCTCCAGGACAGGCGATCGTCGGTGTACGTCGCCACACACTTCTTTACCTTCGTGTCGATCTGGATGGTGAGCCCCATCATATCCCTCCGGTTATGGCATGTCATCGAGCCAGAAGAAGCTGTTCACTCGCACTGTCATGGTTGCTCCGGCCGCGTCGGCGTTCTTCGCGGCACGGGGAATTAGAGTCCCCCCGGCGTTGCAGACACAGCCGAACATCACGGAGATTACCACGTCGGAGGTGTCGGCTAGGGCCGTGATGGTCACAGCAGAGTTGAGGGCGGTCGAAGTGCGAGTTCCGAGGGCGCCGCCCAGTACCGACTCGATGCCGAAGTTCACGCTCGTCATCGTCGCAGAGCCGCCGTTGAAATCGAGCTTGAACCCGTCGGCGGCGAGTGCCTGATTAACGGTCAGTTCCAGCCAGCCCGCGTACTTGCGGCCCGCGACGAGAGGGGCTGGGATCGCAAGCCCACTGATGCTACTAAACGTGGTCGTCGCGTTGGTGTAGGCGGTGCCGAGGATGGCACGAGCGGCCGTCTGCTGAAGCCACGTTGGGGTGTTGCCGGCGGCGTCCGTCAGCCGCAGGACGCCCGCGGAGGCGCGGCCGATGCAGGAGTCCGGGTTGTTGCCGGCGGGCGTCGAGTTCCACCCCACGTCGTAGTTGCCGCCGAAGATCGTCGCCCCGGTGCCGCTGTTCGAGAACAGACCCGGCCCGAAGGCGGCGTTACTTCCGACACCAACCTGAAGGGTGCCAGCGGTCACGTAGATGGACGGGTTCCCGCCGTCTGCGGAGCCGAACGTGATGTCTCGGCCTGCGATATACCCGCTAACTCGGATACGCAGATCCGTCTGCTTCGTCTCGATCCAGGACCGCGTGCCGTCGTCGTAGAACTGCAGTTCGTCCGTATCTGGCACCCCGCCCGGCTGCCGAATCTTCACCCGTCCGTCCGCCCCGCTCCCTGACTTCGCTCCCGGCTCGATGACGAACGACCCACCGGCCGAGTTACCCGATCCGGCATTCTGTCCTTTGAATCCGTAGTCGGTGCCGGCCCCTGAACCGGCGGCGGGGAGTTGGAGTCCCCGCATGGTCATCTCCCACAGGTTCGCCTGGTTGCGATCGGTGGTGCCGTTCTTGGAACACGGAACCTGAGTCGTGTTCGTAAGGGTGGAGTAGTCGAGGCTGGTGACCGACGGTCCGAACATGTCTCATCCTCACGAGGGCCACAGCATATAGGCACCGTCCGGCCACAACATCGGGGTGCCGTCGGGCCAGAGCATGGCGTTGCCGGGGACGGACGGCCCCGCACTCACGGACGTGAGCGCCATGCCCAGTTTGAGTCCGATGCCGGTCGGCATTAGAGGATCGCCCAGATACCCGATGCGGTGGTCCCGTTTCCGCTGGAATATATCAGTTTGACGTTGCACAACAAGTACGAATTGTTGCCCATCGTGGGACCGCGCGCCTGCCCGGCGAGAGAGTCAAACTTCACGACGCCTCCCGTCTCGACGTAGAGAGATCGGGCAATGATGCCCCCCGTTGGCCCGGACGCGCTCGTGAGGTCGATGTTGTCCCCGCTGAGCGTGATGGGAACCCAGTCCACACCGGGAGAGGTGACATCGACAGAAGGTACGGCAGGCATGTCATAATCCTCGTCAGGACGTTATCTTGGAATCGGCCTGGCTGGGAGAGCCACTCGTCGGCAGGAGTAGGTTTAGCCCCCGCATTCCGAATAAACGATCGAACAGCGATTGGAACGTGGCCAGGTAGGACTGGCCGCCGCGGGCGTTCGTCGCGGTGATGTCGTAGGCGTCCGCCTTCACGTAGGGAGTCGTCGAACCGAACAGGACGAACCCGAACCCCCCGTTGTACGCCGCCTTCAGGGGCGAGAAGCACAAGCTGTCCACCAGGATGTCGTCGCCCGCCAGGGCGGTCGACACGCGGAACCGAAGTCGAAGGGTCGTCGGCGGCACGTTCGGAATTCGGAACAGGCCGGTCGACGCGACCCAAGAGGTCGTCGTGGTGTTCAAGGTGATGGTGTAGCTGTTCGCCACCCCCTGCTGGTCGTTCGTCACCGTGCCGCTGCCGTCGACCAGTTCGACCGTAAGGACTCCCCCGGACACGGTCCCGGCGACTGCCCGGATGCGAAAGTATACCGCGTAGCTGTACAGGGGCGTCGGGGTGGTCGTGGTGCCGGTCGTGGACGAAAACTGCTGGTAGATGTTCGCCGTCGTGCCGGCCTTCATCTGGAGTGAGTACGACCCTTGGTAGGCCGTACTGCTCCTTGCCATGTCCGTGCCCCAGGTGCCGGACATCACGAAATTGGAGAGTTGCGGCGGGACGTCGGTGGACCAGTCCTCGAAATCCCCGTTCGTCAGCATGTTCCCGGAGGCGCTGGCGTCCTGGGTCGGCGAGACCACGTTCGTCGTCTGGCCGCCCGCACTGCCGGTGGGGTAGTTGTAGTCCCAGAGTCCCGCCGTCTGCGCCGCCCCCGCCAGTTGAAAGGTCTCGCGCCCCGCCGTCGCGCCCCCGGTGTAGCTGTCCACCGTGCAGGACAACCGCAACACCTCCGCGACGGTGTTTTCCTGCACGAGGCCGTCGCCTCGTTTGGTGGAGAGGACGACGGTGCCCGAACCCACGTTCGTGGACAGGGCCGACGAGGCGAGGGTGATGGCGGAAGCCTTGACCGTCTGACTTCCGGCACGCATCTGGCGGATCAGCTCGACGAGGGCGTTGGGTACCGTACCGATCGACGGCACCGACGCCTTGACCATCCGCACCAGGGTACTACTCGCGAGGCCCGCGATCTGCCCCGGCAGGGCGGTGACGGACCGCGGCAGGTTCGGCTGCTGCGCGAGGTAGTTGCCGACCAGGTCGTTGTCCGAGGTTCCCTCATAGTTGTTGAACAGGTCGGTCAGGACGGCGGGGATCGCCGCCTGGTCGCCCGCGAGGACGTAGGCGACGTGCCCCAGGCGGCCGATCCGGTTGAACAGTTCGTCGAAGTCGATCGCGGCCATGTGCTACGGCCCCACCGTGGGTGAAAGGGCGGAGACCCCGGCCACGTTCGGCACGCTCGGGTACAGCCCGGCGTTGTTGGCCGCGTTGTAGTACAGGTCGCCGAGGGTAGTGTTTTCGCCCAGCGTCTGGTACCCGTTCTGCCCGAACAGGAGGCCGAAGGCTGTGGGTATCTCGTCGATCCCGGTGATGGTGTTGTCCGGCCCCGGCTGCGCCGGCGGCTGGGTGCCGACGTTGACGCCGCCGGGCACGAACGGGTTCGACTCGGTCGGCCCCTGGAAGTTGTTGGTCAGGTTCGCCCAGAACTGGGAGGCGACCTGCGCCGCCGCCTGGGCCGACGCGTTGAGGTACGACGGGACCGGGGTGACCAGTTGCGAGGTGATCGGGTTCAGGATCTCGTAGATGTAGAACCCGGCCGCCCAGTGGGTAAACGTCGTCCCGTCCGGTGACATCTCAATATTGTTCTTCGTGACCGTGGCGCGGACCGGGACCAGGTTGGGGTTGTCCGTTTCGTACACCGGCATCTCGCACGGCGCGCCCATCCGCCCCATCGCCCAGGTGACGACGAGCTGCGCCTTCATCCCGCTGACCTTGACGCCCGCGGCGATGTTGCCGAGGTCGCCGAACCCGGTACCGGGCATCGCGATCGTGCCAGAGTCCGTTACGACGTCGACACTGACTTCGTAAAACAGGTAGGGGAACGTGACCGTCGTCAGTTCCTGGGTGATCGGAGTAACGTTCCCGATCTCGACCGTGATGGGATTCGCCGGGACCGGCGTCGTCATCTCCGTGTTGAAGGCGAACGACGGCCCGTCCGGGGCCGAAGTCATCTCCGTCTCGAACAACTGACAGGCACACGGGTCTTTGAACGCGGCGGCGAGGAGTCCGGCCAGCCGCTTCCGGTCCGGAGGCGCAATCCCAGGAAAGTTGTAGCCAATGCCCCCCACCAACGCCCCGACCGACCCCATCGCGATCGGCCGGTCGTCGTTGATCATCCCCGGGCCGGACCCCAAGGGGGGAAGCATCCCGGCCACCGTTACGGAGACCTTCGGCTCGAAGAGGTCTTCCTCCAACCTTCCCCAGAAGTAAGCCAGTATGTCGGACTGTCCCCTCTCCACGCCGACCGCGTTCTCCTGGAGAATCCGCTCGTAGGCCATCGCCAGGGCGCGCAGCATCAGCAGTTTGCGACTCGTGCCCGGCATCCCCTCGAGCGTGATCTGGCACTCGCCGATCCGCTTCACGCCGCCGTTCTGGTCCACGGTGACGGTGAACTTCCCCGCCGCCTTGGTCGCCGGGAACGGCGGCAGGCGGTCCTTCTCCTTGTCAATGAAGTTGAAGTCGAGCTGGAGGCCGTCCGGGGAGAGGGTGTACTTGGCGGACATCCTCTGGTAGTTCGGCAGGATGGTCGGGGTGCAGAGGGTGCGGAAGTTGTCCGCCAGTTGGCGGAGGTCGGACCGGACGATGAGCTTGCCGCTCGTGGTCAGTTCGGACACCCAGTTCTCGTCGAAGGACTCCGTCTGCGTCCAGCGGAGGGACACGACCGGGTTTTCGGTGCAGCCCTCGACGTAGTCGGACTCGCAGACGCGGGCCACCACCCCCGTCTCGACCCAGAACACTCCGGAGGTGACTTCGGTGACCACGGTCGGGAGCGGTTCCGGGCCGATCCGGCAGTCCAGCGGCGTGTTCCCGCCGGTCGCCAGCACCTGAACCAGTGCCACGTTCCCGACGCGGTAGTCCAGCTCCTTGCGGGGCGTCTGGAGCTTGCCCCGCAGGTCGCGCATCGTCTGGGCCGTGTCGAAACGGAACGTCGTACTTTCGTTCGAGACGAATCCCTTCACCTTGATTGTGTACTTCGTCCAGAGGGTGTCGCTGTTCGTCGGGTCTCGCTCCTCCTCCGCCTGGAACTGCACAGTTTTACAGTACTGAATAGTCACGCCGTTGTACGTGTATGACATTACACACCCCCGATCACGCCGGGGCCGCCGGCACCGACCGGAGCGGCGTAGCCGGGTCGCATGGCCGCGTCGCGTGCGATCTTCATCAGGTCTTTACCCATCTTGTTCATCCGGTCCACGGCCGCGAAGACGCCACCAACCTCACCGATCATTCCCACCCCGGTTCCTCCAGGCTTCTTCCCGCCGTAGGGGCCGATGTCCTTTTCGGAAACGCCAGGAAGGGCCGCCGTGATGGCTTTGACCACCGTCCGGAACGCCTCCCACAACAACTCGAAGATGGGATTCAGGAAGTCCATCAAACCGGTGAGGATGTCGTTCGCGATCGAGAGCGCCGTGTTGAGGAGGTTGTCCAGACTCGTCATCAGGGGCTCGAAGGCGTTCTTGCGACGGTCCTCCGATTCCATCAAATCCTTGGCGCTCCCGGCCGTCTTTTCGCCCCGCTGGATGTCTCGCATCAACTGGCGGACCTCGCGCTGGGCGTGGACGGCCGCCATCGAACCGGACACCTGTGCGAGTCTTTCGCTGGACCGGAACGCCGCGTCGGTCCAGGCACCGACCGCCTCGTTCGCCTTGAACAACGCGGTCCCTAGAGCCACGGCCCCGCCGACCGCGACCCCTACGGTCCCGGCGGCGACCCCCACGCCGGCCCCGATCCCGCGGCCGATTGCACCGCCCTTGGAACCGAACAAACCGCCGATCTTGCCGCCGATCTTCCGACCCCGCGAAACGGCCGCCCCGTAGGTGCCCCGAACCGCCCCGACGGCCTCGCGGACGTTGGTCTTGATCCTCCCCCCGAGAAACTTGACCTTCTTTTTCAGGGCACCCAACACGCCGATCTCGCCCGCCTCCTGTTCGTAGGCCAGGCGCGTCGTAGGCGACACGATGTCGTGTCCGGGTTCCGGCGAGCCGCCCGGCGCGGGGGAACCGCCCCCTGTGCCTCCCGCGACTGGAACTCCGGGCGGCGGAACGTAGCCGGGCGGGTAGCCACCGGGGGCGGTGATCGGTTCGCCGTAGTAAGCCGGGTCAAGCAGATCACCGCCCGCCCGGCCGCCGACCCCGAGGGAGACCGGTGGCAGTTCGGGGGCTCCCCCGATCGTGGGGACGGAGACGGGCAAACCGCCCAGCATGGCCGACAACTGCGCCTGTCGCAGCATGTTGCCAACCGTCGTCAGGTCTACGAGCGTCTTGAGGTGTGTAATAACCTTGTCGAGATCGCGGTCGCCGGGTGAATCGCCCGGACCCGGACTCGGCGTGGGTGGGATGGGGGGACTTCCCCCGCCCCCGGCACCACCGCCGGCCGCGGGAGGTGGTGATCCTGAAATCCCACCGCCGCCCGGGGCACCGGACCCCGACTTGGGGGTGTCGTCGACGCGGAAGTCCCTCAGCCCGGACTCCCGCAGCATCCGCAGCACGTCCTCGCGCGTGGGTGCGTCGACCTCGCCCGTGTGCTCGAACCCGTCGGCGGCGACGATGGTGTACTTCCAGATCGGCATTTGCGCCCCGCCTACACCCGCTGCCGGCCGGCGTGCATCGCCTCACCGACCTCGGACAACCACTTGTGGACCACCCGGTCCTGAATCAGTTTCCGCCGGTACCAGACCCCGCAAAAGGTTCGGTGGTCGACGCCGGGCGGGACTGCGATTCCGCACCCGGCGAGGTCGCAAAAGGGGCGGCGGCCCTCGCCAGCTCCTCCATGAAAAGGATGTACTTGGTGACGACCCCGATCGCCTCGGCGCGGGTCACGCCCCCCCGCCCTTTCTCGGACAGCGGCAGCAGGCCGAACACCTCCATCGCGACGCGGGCCAACTCCTTGCCGGCGGCCCGCTGCTGGTCCAGCATCGAATCGCGGATCGGCCCGGGGGGCGTCTTGGCGGCGTCCTCGACCAGGGTCAGCAGCAACTTCTGGTAGTCGGGACACACCTCCTCGAGGCGACTGCCGACCACGACCGGGTCGGCCCGCCGCCACTGGAAGCTGTCGTGGTAGTGGAAGATCTGCCGCCGCCGGTCGCGCCACCAGCGGGCCAGTGTGCCGAGAAAAAACACAGGTACTCCTACGAGATGGACACGCCCCGTTGGTACAGCACCGCGTCCTTGGCCGTCGTCGCGGTGTACGACTGCCACGGGAGGGCCAGGAACTCGAGGCGGAACGGATTAGCCTTCGTCGCCAGGCGGGTGCCGAACGTCGGGCGCACGGCGCAGTAGTTAAACTGCCAGTTCACGTCGGCCGGGGAGGCGATTGCAACCTTGAAGAGGAAGTTCGCGCCGCCGACGCCGTTCGGAAACCCGGCACCGAGCGGCAGTCCGGCCGTATTCAGCTTCCCCTGCGTGCTGCCGCTGCCGCTGTTGTCTCCCTTGGTTAACACCTTCGTCATGACGGTGCGGTCGATGGCGATGAACGGCGCGACGATCCGGGCCGTCATCCCCATGTCCTGGAGGTCGTGGGGTGTCATCGGACCGTAGATGTCCGTGAAAATCTCGGAGAGGTTCTTGTTGATCTGGATGTCCACACCGTTGTCGGTGTAGCCGAGGAGTTCGAGCGCGCCGGCACTTCCTGTTCCTGTGTACACCAAACTCGAACCATTGACCGTATATCCATCTATTGCCACCGGAGTGCCCTCCCGTCAGGAGATCGTGATTTTCTCGGCCGGCTTGGACTCGTCCCAGTTGCCGTTCCCGTCCTGCCACTCGGCCTCGAAGTCAGACGAGGGAATCTCCCGCGTGGCGGCATACGCCTGCCCCGCGCTCTTGTTCGACGGATCGCCTGTTCGGGGGTCGAGTGGTGAGGCCGAGGGCTCGACAAACTCACGACTCCAGTAGCGAAGGTGGTTCGTGATGACGGACGCTACCTGCTGACGGCCGATGCCTCGATACTCGATGTTCGTCTGCGTTCCCTTGCGGCGGATGCGGAGCATGTGTCAGTTCCCTCCCCCGTCCAGGCGGTTGGGACCACTGAACGGGAAAATACGCCGTGCCCTGGCCACTGCGTTGGGCGTAAGCAGGGCGGACGGAACAGCCTGGATCACGGTGGGAAGCCCGGCAGTCGCCGACTCCTCGAAGCCGAAAATCTGCTCGCCGTCCCGGAGTGCCTTGAGCATTTCGAGGGCTTCCATCGCGCCCGCGACGTTCTTGGGGTCGGCGGTTCCCGGCTGGCGGCGCTGGCAGAGGATCCAGAAGGCGAGGTCCGCCGTCAGCTTCTTGAGCATTTCGAGGGACGCGCCCGTCAGCGCCTGGAGGTCCGTGGGCGTGTACCGGCGGCCGATGAGGCAGACACTCTCGATGCGTCCGCTGGCCGAGAGCAGGATGCGGTTGAGCATCGCGCCGACCGCGGTCCCCGTGTCTTCCATGTCCGCGACCGAGGGCCGGCTGCTCACGCCGGTCCTTAGCATATCCGCACATTGGTCAGAATCATGGTAGTCAAATAGGTTTGCGGCTGTGCAGTAGGGAGTGGAGGCGGAGAGTGGTGTCTGGGATGCCATGAACTACTCTCCTTTCTCTTTCCCGGTGCCGCCGAACCACCAGAGGGGCTCCGGTGGAGTGTCTGCCTTCTTGATGACCTTCTCGACCTTCCAGGCGCTGCCGTTCTTGGAGCCGAACTCGATGGAGGTTGTGAGGAAGCCCAGCGTGTCGGCGTCCAGTGTTTCCTTGACGAACCACATGCCCTCTTCGGGAGTGGAAGAAGGAAAGAAGTATTTCTTCCCACTGGGGGTCACGACGAGGACGCCCGGCGTCGGGCCGGGCGTTACCTTGTCCGCCTCAGACGCCCGGAGGAACGGGTAGGGCATTTAGGTATCCAACACGACCAACGGAGACTCACAATCGTCTTCGGGCGTGTCACGCAGGGTCGTCGTACATCCGGTAGACACCAAAACGTTTCCGTCCGGTGTCGGCACCACTTCCCTGCCAATCGGCTTGGGACCGTCGTCCGCATCGGCCCCGTCCACCTGGACGAGAACAGAACCGGAAGACTTGATGGTCAACGGACGGCGGGGGACGAGCAACCTTGTCCCCACCTCCGCCACTGTCATGCTCCCAAGAGACACCGAACCACGGACACGAAACGTGTACACCGCGCGGCCGTCGGGCAGTCTCGCACACTCCATGTCCATGCGGCTCACGGCAACCGACACGTCGTTGTAGATGTACCGGATCATGTCTTCCCGTTCTCGCGCCGACGCCGTTCCTCGCACTTCCCGTGGGCACCACGAACCGGCCGTGTCAGAGCATCCTCGAATGACCAGCCCAGTTTCAGCCGAGCCAGAAACAACACATAGTCCATCCCGTATTCTGTCGCCCAGTCCTTGAGGCACTGCGTCTTGCCCTTGTACGTCTCCATCCGCGTCCGGCTGGTGTTTCGACTCTGCTCGCCCCGCGTCGCCCACCGACAGTTGGGGATCCGTCCAGCAGGACCGCATTCAGAACACTCCGGCTTGCCGCACCAGTATCCTTTGCTGTTGTCGATCCGGTCGATGCTGTGGGCATCACTGGGACGTTCGCCCATATCGGCCAAAAACGCCTCGAAGCTGTCCGCCCATCGCTTGCAGACCGTGATCCCCCGACCGCCGTAGTCCTTGTAGGACTTGTTGCTCTCGTCCGAGCACCGACTCTTAATCCGCGCCCATGTGTAGTAAGTCACTGTGCCCGTTTGCCCGTGTCTTGCGATCGACGCTCCCCGCGTACAACCACAAGATTTGGACAGATTCAATCTGATGTTGCCAGCGACGATCTCCCGCTCCGTCCCACACTCGCACCGACAGAGCAGAAATCCCCGCTTCTGCCCGGGACCGAGAACGGTCCACAGTGTAGACTTCTCTTCAGACATGGTTTCTCCCTTCGCTATTAGGAACCGTGTTTAGAACCCCTCGCAGCACATCAAGCTGTGGGGGGTTCTCCATTCACACCCGACTGTCTTCACGGGTTACAGTCTGATTAACTATTGCCAGTAAGAAGGTATCCGCATTGGGGGGCCTGAAGGACGTAGGCAACGTCTTCGACCACGCGGCCGACTTCCCGACGATTATCTGGATCAGATTTGCTCTCCACTGTCATCTGTTCGTACCAACGTGCGGCAAAGGTTGAGAAGTCCAGGGTCTGCTCGCCCTCGCTGGTGATGGAGGTCGGCTTGCTGGAGATCACGACGGAGGCGGTCGGCCAGATGTAGCCCTTGGTGTCGGCCGGCGGACTCGGGACGTTGCCGGGCTTCGGCGTGGAGACGCGGATGGCGTTCTCGACGACGAGGGCGAGGCCGTAGAGGTAGGGCGCGAGTCCGTACTTCCGGTTCGGGTTCCGCTGGTCGGTGATGGCGGCGAGGGCGTCCGGCGATCCCTGGATGTAGGTCTTGTACTCGCCGCTCTTGGCGACGCCACGAGCGAGGGTCGGGTTCATCGTGATGTTGAGGGCTTCCTCGTCCGTCACGATGCCGCCCGATGCCTGCTCAATGGCGATCATGGCGGTGTTAATGTCAATCTGGACGTAGTTCTGGGACGTGGAAGAAGTCGTCCACGCGCCGGAGGCACCACTCGTGTTGGTGAACCCGGTGCCACTCCAGTTGCCGGAGGTAGTGGCGAGGGTCGTGTTGATGATGGTGCGGACCGTCATCGCCTTGCAGGCGGCCATCGCGGCGTGCTCGGCGAGGATCGGCCACTCGGCGAGTTCGACGCTCTTTCTTCCCAGGTTAAAGGGGTAGCACCGGCGGGCGGTGCGGTACGGCATGAAGCCGAACCCATGCCGCTCCTGCCGGCCGCCGGGGGCGTCGGCGCTGTCCTCCCAGAGGTAGTCGTTGATCGAGACGACCCGGTACGGATCCTGCGCCGAGAGGGTCAGGTAGTAGCCCTGATCCTTCGGTACCTTGATGTCCTTGAGGTACTTGTTGATCCTGAACTTGGTCTGGTCCCGCGTGTACTTGACGATGAGGCCAGTGGCCTCCCACGAGGGGATGTAGGTGTTCTTGCCGCCCGGGTAGTATTGGGCGGGCCAGGTCGCGTACATGGTGGGGACGCGACTCTGGTTGCCCACGATCCGGTTGTAGGCGTAGGTCGGGCGGCTGGGGCGCGCCTGGGGGGCGCGGGGATCGGAATAGAGGACCGGGGCGCGCTGGAGGCCGGTCGGCGGTCCTTGCGGCACCCACTGGGTGAGGGCGTTGCCGTTGCCGCTGTCGAAGTTGCCGTAGTTCGGGGGCGACTGGGCGCTGAACTGGTAGGGCAGGGGGGCCTGCGCCATCTGGTAGTACATCTCCTGCTCGCGGCCGGACCAGTCCCGGTTCCGCATGCGGTCGCCGAGGGCGGGGTTCGGGGGCGGGAGGTTCGGCGCGGGGGCGTACTGGACGCTACCGGCGGCCACTTCCATCGGGTCGCTGTCGTTGACGAAGGCGCGGGTCGGAGGGGCCATCGGTGTTACACTCCAGTCGGTGGCGGAAGTTCCTTGGCCGTTTTGCTGGCGGCGTCGGGGTCGGTGAAAATCTTGTCCAGGTCGGCGAACCGGATCGTCGAGTACGACATCGCGCCGTCGGCCATGACGCTCGGGTTGGGCGTCTCGAACGACGCCGCCTTGGTGCCGACGGAGATCAGCCGGCCCGCCGTCGTCTCCCACGTCCCGTTATTCGGGTTGGCGGCGAGGGGGAACGGCTGCCAGTAGACGACGTACACGAGGTCGCCGACGTCGAGCGCCATGTCACGAGCCCGTCGGCAGCCAGGGGAACAACTCGACGCGGATGTTGCAGCTTTGCCCGCCGTTGGCGACGCTGAGGGCGATCCCGATGATCCACTGGTTCCACGCGCCGGTCGGGGTGGCCTTGGTGCCGTACCCGCTGTTGGAACTGATGATGAGGTCGTTGGGCGCGATCTGGCCGGCGAAAGCCGGATCAATGTCGATCAGGCACTTGCGCCCCGGGCCGTAGACCGGGAATGGCTCCACGGTGCCGGAGGCGTAGCCGGTCGGGTCCGGGGTCGCCAGGACGAACGGCGTGGACCCGTTGCCGATCATGCCCGGCGCGTTCTCGCTCTGCTGCGGCGTGACGCCGACGCACATCGCGTTGAGCGAGCCCAGGTAGCCGTACATCTGGTTGGCCGGGTCGAGCTTCACCGCGCGGGCACCGTAGATCGTGCCGCTGGGGTACAGACTGAGGTCGAGATCCAAGTCCATCATGATGACGGCACTCCGCTATGGGTGAAGCTGTGAATTCCGTGGGTGACTGCTCAGTAGCCGTTGGCGGACGGCTCATAGGGGTCGCGGGCGAGCCGTCCCTGGTAGGGGACCGGGCCGCCGCCGCGGATGTAGTTGACCGCCTGCATGTACGCCTTGGGGTCGGGGTTCCCCTCGCTCATGGCGACGGCAGCCTCCATCTCCTCCCTGCTGAGAGGACGATTCGCGTCGTTGTCCGGCGCGGCCGGGGTGGGGTCGCCGAGGACCGTCGGGGCGTGGTCGGTGGGAACCCGCTGGTACTTGGTCGTGATGTGCTGGATGTAGAGCGCCCGCTCCTCGGGGTTCTTCCGCTTCAACTCGTTCACCTCGTACTCGCCCACCTGATACCCGAGGGCGGCGAGGCGGCGCATCTCGGCGACGCATGACTCGGTGTCCGCCTGGTCGCGCTCGTAGAACACGACCTCCATCTGCTTCTTGAGTTGCGTGATCTCCGCGTCCCGCTTGTCCAACTCCATCTGGTAGCCGACCGGGAGGCCCGAGACGGTCCCCGTGGTCCGCGGGTAGACGGTCGGCGTCTGGCCGGGGCGGGCGTAGTAGCGGGGCCGGGGGGTCGGTCCCTGCTGCGCGTAGCGGCTGGCGCGGGTCGGCGAACTGCCGCCGCTCGGCGGGGCGCTGCCGCCGCCCGACGGGAACGGAGTCGAGGGAGGACCGCTGCCCATCCCGCCCATCGGAGGAGCGCCACCCATCGAGGGGGCTCCCATCGGGGGAGCGCCGCCGGCACCGCCGGCCGGGCCGCCCATCATGCCCTGGACGATGTTCGCCGCCTGCATCAGGCAGTCGTAGAGTTGCTCCATCGGGTCACCTCCGCCGGGGCCGCCGCCCCCGCCCATTTCCGGGGGGACTTCGGTCGCGTACCGGGCTCCCCGGGAGTTGCCGCGGTAAACCGCGCCACCCGACGGGTGGGTGTGTCCGATGTTGTGCTTGTGGTAGGCCGGACCGGGCCAGGGGCCGCCGTACTGCGACTGGGCGTATGGAGTCGGGGTCGGGGCGTGTGTGTACTGCTGCGGCGCGGGAGCGGGCTCCGGCATCGCCTGCGGCGGCAGCGGGTTCACAGGGAGCGGCGGGCCGGCGGTCGGGATCGGGTTCGGCGTGGTCACCGGCAGTTCTCCAAGTACGAGGTGGTACATCGTGGGGCGGCGGATCCCGTCGTACCGGACCATGCCGCCCTTCGGGGACGCCGTGTACGAGGCCAGACTGCTATCGGACCGGCAGGTGAAGTGCGGCTCGCCCTTCTGGTAGGCGACCACGCCGAGGTCGAGATACGGGTCGCGGGTCAGGAGCGCCACGCCGGTGATCTGCTCGTCGTCGTCGTAGTACTCAGCCGAGCGGTACGGGAAATTCTTCCTGTACTGCGCGTAGGCGGGGTCGAGCCACTCATCCACGAGAATGGCAGGTTCCCGCTTGGGGCCGAACGTCCCCACCCTCGCGTTCCGGTAGTACCCACCGATCGGCGGCTGCTGCGTCTCCGGCTTTCCCGGCTCCGTGTGCCCGAGGGTCATCCGGATGGGGACGCCCCCCTGCTCCATCCGCTGCATGTTGGTGGCGATGCGGTGGAGCTTATTGTGATCGACCTGGATCAACTTCTTCGTGTTGGGATCGGTCCGCTGGTGGGGCTTGAAGATCGGCACATTCTTTTTAACGACCCATCGCGTTGGGTCCGAGAGGGCGGCGTAAAAGTCCGCCGTGGCATCCGGCTCTTGCTGTTGTTGTTGTTGTTGTTGTTGTTGGGGGTACTGGGGAGGTGGTGGAGCGGCCGGGGCGACGGGAGCCGGGTTGGGGTGTGTCAGGTAGTGACTGGGAACCGCCACGGTCGAAAATGCCCCGCGTGTTTTACGGGGGACCGAGGCCAGGGAGTTATAGCGTTGAACCGAGGTTGCTGTGGGGTTCTCTGCGACCCTAGCCTCGGTTCACGGCGTTCGGGTAATTAGTCCGACGCCCCCCTGATTAAAAGAGTACCACCTCACCGTAGGGGAGCGAGAAAATCCCATCAAGACAAAAAGCGGAAAAAAGCAGATTGTTCAACTCCCCAGCTTGACTCAGGAAACTACAGGTAGTAGTATCTCAGTGTTGACTGCGGAACCAACCGAACCAGGAGGATGTCCCATGAAGTACGTCGTGGAACTGCGAGACAACGACTTCTACGGCAGCGACAAAGATGAAGTCGTTGGATACTTGGGGTGGATCAGTCGTGGAGAGCGATATTCCCCCGTCCTCGGTTGTGTGTCGTCCCGACACGCGGCTGCGGAATACGACAACCCACACCAGCCCAACTACGACCTCAACAAGCTCTCCGACGAGTTCTTCGATCGGTACGTCACCAAGGTCGTTGGGGAGGACAGCAAGTGATCTACACCAGTGGAACCGACTGGGCCAAAAAGAAGGTGGACTGGTCTGGACGCAACGCGGTGGCCGCCGCGATCGAATGGGGCGAGCGGCTGCTGGGGGCCAAAGACGCCTGCCTGCACGGCCAGTGGAAAACGTGGCAGAAGAAAAACTGTCCGTTCTCGTTACGAACCGCAGAACTCTACATGCAACTTGCCCGGCACAAGATGTGGGCGCTGAAGTTGTCGCGGGATAACCCAGACCTGCCGCTGGCGGAACTGGCCCGAGTGGCGGCCCACCTCGACAAGCAAGAGCGTCAAGTGAACGACCGCGACAAGCCGACCACACCCCCAGACGACGGGGACTCCGACGGTACTGACGACTTCGCCGACGTGTTCGCCCCAGACCTCGGCGGCAGTGACTGAACCCCAAACCCGAACCAGGAGGATTTTGCGATGGTGATGCCGAACGGCGGGGACAAGCAGAGACACGACGACGCAGCCATTCAGGGGACGATTGCTAACCTCCAGGCAGCGGCGGCACAGAACGCGGCCAACGCCGCACTCATGCTACTCTGTAGCTGCCCCGTCTGCGCGGCGGGGTGTATGGCCGAGGGAATTCACGCCTGCGTCCGCATGGCAGCCGTGGATGCGATCCGGGGGAAGCCAGAACTCCTCCGAAAGATCACAGAGGCGGTCGATGCCCTGATCGCGGCCGAGGGTGGTGGGTAAAAAAGTCCGGATTCCTTGACGCCTGAATAATACTGGTGTATTATTCAGGCGTAGTCGCTTCCGACCCCAACCTCTAACCTCAAGAAAGGACGGTGCGCCATGAACAACCCCAACAAAACCACCCGTGTCTTCTACACCTACAAGTCGGCCGACGGGCTCAAGCTGCCCGCCTGTCTGGAAACCACCCTTTCCTGGGACGAGGCGGAGGCCGAACTGGGCCGCCAGATGATCTGCCAGGGAGCCCCGATCGTCAGCATCGTCCGGCCGTTCGCCTCCCGGGCGGAGGTCGAGAGTCGGCTCGGCGACTACCGGGAGCGCCTCGAACGGCTTCCCGACCTTCACGCACTGGCGAACGTCCGGGACGCCTTCGCCCGGGTCGTCGGCTGCCTGCGCCTGGAACTCGAATCCCTACCCGCCTGATACAATGTCGGGAAACCGGAGGTGTCTCGTGCTGTACGTCGAAATCTGGGGGCTGGACGGCAACGGTGACCCGGCCGTCAGCGGCACGATCGGGTGGGACGGGCGGCAGTACGTCCTGAACCCGCCTGACAGCGTGCAACTCCAGAACGTCCTGGCGAGTCCCGTCCACGTCCCGGGGAGCCCCAAGACGGTCCTATCCTCGGACCCGGAGGAGTTCCTCCACTGCCTGGAACTCCAGTACCACGGCAGCTATATGTGGGCGTCGCCGGCCAAGCACACGGACGCACAGCCGGCCTAAATCCGCGCCTTGTTCATGTAGTCCCGGAGCGTCTTGCCGGCGTCCCCGAAGAACGCCGGGAGGTCACGGACGTACCGGAACCTCCCCGACGTCACGAGGTCGAAGCGGTGCCGGGCGAGGTCGATCGCCTCCTGCTCCAGTCCCATGTCCCTCATGGCCTTCTCCACCTCGGGCCACTTCCCCCGGACGCCGCGCAGGTCGGGCAATCGCAGCCCGGCCCGGGAGGCGTGGTCGAGGAACTCCCGGTTCCGCGCGTCCCCCTCGTCGTGGCGGACGGGGAACGAGAAGCCGTTGTCGATCAGGACGAGTTTCCCCTGCGGCTCCGCGGGCGTCTGGCGGAGCATCCAGTTGCCGGTGTGTCGATCGACGTGCCCGATGATGTAGTCGAAGGCGGCGGCGCGGGCGGCGTCCCGAATACCATCGTGCTGGCGGTTGAGCGGGAACTTGGTCGCCTCCCGGCTGTTGTCAGCGAACTGCTGGGCGCTGCCGATCTTGCCATTGACTTCCCGGACCGTCGTCTTGGGCACAAGGTCGTCAAACCCGAGGACGTCGGCGACGATCGAGGCGGCAGCCTCCCGGCGGTACAAGGTGCCGTCCGGGATGCCGTAGCGGTATCCGATTGACTCGCCGAGCTTCGGCTTGAAGACCGCCTGCGTGCCGTTGGCGAACGTCACCTTCTGGGTCTCGTTGGCGTTCCGGCCGCTCTCGGCGCTGATCGGGCGGACGGCGGACACGTCGGCGACGGTGAGGGCGTTCCGGGTCGGTTCCTGGAAGTGGGGATTCTCGAACTCGGGCAGGTCGGCCTCGGTGATCGGCGGCGGGTTGGCGGCCAGTTCCTGCTGGCGCAGGGCATTCGCCAGTCGCAGGCGGGGGTTTCCGCGGTCGGCCGGGATGCCGAAGCGGAGCATGAGGTCTTCGACCTGGCGGGGAGACATCCCCTGGAGGTACGCGCCCCAGTCAACGTGGAACCGCGACCCGTCCGGCGCGGCGCGGTCGGGCGGGGAGAGTGCATCGCGCCACACGTTGGCGGCGAGGTCGTTCATGGCGGACGGGGCCGCCGGGTCCACGCCGTGGAGGTCAAAAAACTTCTTCTGCTCGGCCCGGCCGAGGTTGTTGACGATGTTCCCGACCTCGAACGCGAAGTCGCGGTAGTCCGGGTTGCGGGCCGCCACGTCGGCCACACGGGCGCGCATCTTCTCGGCAAACTTGTCCACCGGTGGTGGCGCGGCGGGGACGTCCGGCGGGGACGGGAGTGAGGCGCGGCGGAAGTCCCCGGCCGCCACCCGGCGGGCGATCTCGTTCACGGGGTCCGGATGGTCGTTGACGCCAAAGTAGTCGAACAACCGCGCCTGCTCGGACGGGCGGGCGTCGTTCACCAGGAAGGCCACACTCCCGTGGACGTCGGGTGCCCGCTGCCGCAAGTTCCGCATCGTCTGGAGATGCTCCTCGGTCTTCCAGTCGAGGGGAGGCATGTTCGGGCGCTGATCGGGCGGTGCGGGGGCCGGTCGGGCAGAGATCGCCGTCTTCGGGGTCGGGGGCGGTTCAAACGGCCGGACCTCCTCCCGGGGCGTCGGCGGCTTCCCCTCGTCGTCCTGTATGTCCCGGTCGTCGTATTCGACGGGAGCACCATCCAGCCCCTGAACGTCTTCGGGTAAGGCACCCCACTTTTGGAGGGCGGCGGCGACGTCGGACTCGTGGATCGGAGCCAGTCCGACGGACGCGCCCGCTGCGTTCAGGATCTCAGCGAGCGCCTCGGCCAGGTGGGTCGGATCGACGGCGGCGTAGCGGGCGGCGTCGGTCCGTCCCCCCTTGAGGCGGCCCTTGGCCCACGCCAGTGCCTTGGGCAGGATCTTCACCACAATGGAGGATGCCAGGTGTGCGGAGAGGCCGGTCGCCTGGTGAAGTGCGTCGTGCCCCCGGTGTGCGGTCCCGCTGAAGCTCGGGTTGTAGCCGAGCTTCTCCAAGTCCTTCGGGTGGTCGAAGATCGTCGTCCACACTTCGACGATATCCGGCATCCGGAGGGCAACCTCGTAGGCGGCCCGCTTGGCGGCGTCGAACGCCCTCTTCGCGACGTGGCGGTACTTCGGCGGGATGTCTGCTGGGGGTGTGTCGTCAGCAACGGCCGCCTGCCCGCCCCTCCCCTTGGTGGTGAATCTCCCGTCTTGCGCATGTTCGTGACCAACGGCATCCTCGACGTAGGGGATTCCGTCGGCCCCCTGGACTGCGTAACTGTACCGGGCCGCCTGCGTCGGTTCCTCCTCCCCGTCAACCCCCTGCACGTCCTGCGGCTGTTCCCTCTGCCTCTGGCGGTTCACAATGTGCGTCTGCCGGAGACGCTCCATCATGTTGTGCGGCGTCCCCCACCGCATCACCGGGCCGTTGTCGAAATCGGCCGCCCACTGCGTGGGGTCCATCGGCATGTAACCGCGTCCCCCCGCATCGAAAAAAGAGGAATCAGGATCACGGCCAACTACCCACTGGGACGTCTCGCCGGGGCGAAGGTCCGGCGGGATTTTGTCGGGAGGGACCGCCAGCGGTAATTTGTGGTGCAGCAGGGACCGGAGGGCCGGACGGTTCGAGAACGCGGTGTTCGTGGTCCGGACGTGCGGGATGACGGCCATCATCTGCCGGTGAAAGTCGGCCTCGTCATGGTGCCCCTGCTCATCAAGAAAATCTGCGTACACCCCATGAGCGGTTCCATCCAAAGGATTCTCGTCAATCGCCTTCTCGAACGCCTCCCGCGTCGAGGCCGCCGTGTCGGGGAGGGGTTCTTCCTCCGCCGGCCCGGGGATGTGGTGCGTCTGCGTGTGGCTGTGGGGGTTGGGAGCGCCGTTGTCCAGGTTGTTCCACGGCTCGCCGCCGATCGTCAGGGTGCCCCGGCGGGTGGAGACAGGGAGTCCGGTGTAGTCCTGAATGGTCCGGCGCGTGGTCGGCGTGTTCCATCCGCCGGTCCGGACCGTGGTACCGCCGTCGGGGTGCCAGGAAACAACATCGGTCCCGTGGAGACTGATGTGGACCGTCCCGTCGGGGTCGCGGTAGATGATCTTGTTGGGTGCCAGTCTTCGCTGGACCCTGTTACCCAGGAAGCGGAGTCCGGCTTCCCGATCGGTACCCACGCGGTTGATCGCGTACTCGGTCGGCTCGGCCGAGTAGGAAGTCGGCTTGGAAGACGAGTTCATGTCACGAGCCCTCGGGGCGTCGGCGTAGTCGCGGAGCGTGGAGCCTTCCTCACCGAAGAACGCCGGCAGGTCGCCGACCGTCCGGTACATCCCGCTCGCCACCGCGTTGTACCGCTGGCGGACGAGTTCGATGGCTTCGGGCTCCAGACCGCACTCGCGCATCACGCGGAAGAGTTGCGTCCACTTCCCTCGGAGAGAGTGGACGTCTGGCATCGGGAGGTTGTTCTTCGCCGCGTGGTCGAGGAACTCCCGGTTGTCGTAGTCTTCCCAGTCGTACTCGGTGGGGAAGGAAAACCCGTTGTCGATCAGGACGATCTTCCAGTCGGGCGTGACGAGCCAGTTACCCGAGTGGCGGTCCATCTGGCCGATGATGTAGTCGAAGACTGCGGCCCTGGCTGACGCCTGGGGAGAGCCGTACCCCCGGGGGTCATCTGTTTCTTCAGCGGGAATGGCATCGGGAACGTACTGCTGGGCGCTGCCGATCCTCCCGTCCACCTTGCGAATGGTCGTCTGGGGAACGAGGTCGCCGAAGCCGAGAATATCGGCGACGAGGGAGGCCGCCGCTTCTCGTTTGTAAAAGGTGTCATCCGGGACGCCCTCACGGGCGTCGTCGATCTCGCCCGCTTTGGGTTTAAAAACCACCTCCTCCCCACTCGCGAGGCGGACGCGCTCCACGTCGTTGACGTTATCCCCGCTGGGGGACTCCAGGTCGGTGACGGATCGCGGTAGGGAGCGGGCCATCCGCCCGCGGGTTCCGCGGCGGAGGGATTTCCCGTCAACCCCCTGCACGTCCGTGGTCATTTCTTCCGCCCCTTCATAAAGGCCCGCCGAAGTCCCTCTTCCATCGGCCGGTATCCCCGCCAGTGATACCAATACAGATTTGGACGATACGCCACGGCGGGATCTTCGAGCGTCACAGCGTGTCGGGCCTCACCGACATGGGACAACTGCTCTGCCCAGTCAGGAAGGTGTGGCCGATACACCGAATGGGAGAAACCATCAGAGTGGTCGGGAAACACCTGAAAAGACCGAGGCTCGTCCCCCGGCGGTTTGAAAAAGTCCACAACGTTCTCACCCCTCTTCGTCCAGTCGGCCATCGCGCGGCGGAACGCCGCCTCGTCCGGGTCGCCGTTCTCGTCGAGCCAATCGGCGTAGACGGCGTGGGTCGTGGACTCCAGGGGGTTATCGTCCACGGCACGTTCAAACGCCTCGCGCTCGTCGGGCGTTCCCTCTGGAGGGGTGTCTCCGTCCGCGTACCGGGCCATCGGGGTCGGCGGCTGCTGGGGGGCCATCTGCTGATGCCTCTTCATCTTCTCGGCCCGCGCCCGGTCCTTGGCCTCCTCCCGCGCGGCGATCACGTCGCCGGGGAGGACGAAGGGCTGTTTCCGCTTCCAGAAGGGGGTCTGCGCGACCCGGCGGTAGAGGTCGTCGTAGGCCGCGTCGATCGCCAGTTCCTCCTCGGGGAGGAGGTTAATGGCGTACTCCGTGGGAGTATTATCGGCATCAGGTGGGACGAATTTGTCGAAATTCGCGGGCGGTTCCGGTCTGGGCCGGGAATCGTTGTCGGGCGACTTGGGGATCGCCCCCTTGGGCGCGTACCGCCCCCCGCGGTACAGCTTGTTGTTGTGCGCGATTCCCCCCGACGGAGCGCGCTCGCTGTGCCTCTCATACGCGACGAACGGGTTGTCGTGGCGCATGAAGCCGAGCGCATCGGTCATCTTCGGCGGCGGGTACTTCTTTCTCCTCCCGCCCGGCCCCCCAAAGTTGGGGATGAACGTGTTACTGCCGCCGGGATAGTACATGGCGGGGCCGTTCGTGGGCGGGACTCCTCCCCCAGTTCCACCGCCCACAGCACCCATGCCGCCGTCCGGCGAGTAGGCGGCGTAGGCCGGGTGCCCGGGGTGGCCGTGGGTCACGTTCGGATACCCCTGTGGACCAGCGGCGGCCGTGGCGCTCGACATGAGGGGAACGGCTCCCCCCGGAGGGCCGCCGGGACCGGCCATCCCGCCGACGCCGAGCGGAGAACCCGGAGGCAGTTGTCCCGGAGCGCCCGCACCCATCGGCTGCCCGCCAGGACCGCCCGGACCCATTCCGGGGGGTGTCATCCCACCCGGCGGTCCCTGTCCACCCCCACCTCCCTGCGCCTGCTGCATCATCTGCATGAGGGGGTTCTGGCCGCCGATCACCTCGTCCCCTTCCTCGGGGCGGGTGAAGCCGCCAGCTTCGCGCCACTCGTCCACCTTGATCGCCACCCCCGCCTGGATGAGCGTCGCACCGCTCGAAACCTTCGCCGCCTTGTCGAGGTCCGGCATGGTGCTCTTGTAGCGAACGGGGAACTTTGCCCACGGGAAGTTGTACCGCTTGAGCGGCCCGATCACATCGTTGGAGAGCGTCTCGTCCAAACGGTTAGAATCATGAATAAGAATCTCGTCCTTGGTGTTCCCGGTAATCATGACGCGACTGTTTTGGCGCATCACCCACGTCCCATACTTGGTGGTCGGACACCACACGTCGGCACGTCCGGCGTCCTCCGTCTGAAGAAAACCAACCGAGACATATCGCCGCTTCTTCAACGTCTTGTCAAAGCACCGAAGGTAGCGAGAATCACACTTTTTTGCCCGGGCCGCTCCCGTGGCCCTCCCTTCCAGAGCACACAAAATCTCAAAGGCTTCGATAACATGGGGGTCCGTATTCGTAAACACCCCAAGACGACTGCCTTCTGCTCGCATCATCGCATCCAGCATGGCCCGGCGGGCGGGTCCGGAAAGTCGCGTCACGATCTTGGGGATGTCCGCCCTGCTCTCAAACCCGCACTTCCTGAGCAGGTCCGTCCCCGCCTCCCGCGGCAGATACCACCAGTGCTGCGGCTTCGTTGCATACGTCTTGCCATTCGTCGGAAACGTTCGACTGCTCGTCTCCACCACCGTCTCGTGGGGAGCACCCACGAGGGAACACATCAGTTCTCGGATGTGCCCGAAATGCTCCTCCTTGCTTTGGCAGATGCCGATGCTATACCGGACGCCCTTTTCCCGGCCGACGTACTTCCGAATTGTGCCGTCCGTGACAACCCACCCCAAAACAGCCGCCTCAGTCGGAGTAAGCAGACTGTTCTCAGTTTCGATTTCCTTGGCGGCGAGAATGATCTGCTCACGATTCTTGAGATCATGTGCTTTGGTCAGATACCTGTCCTGATTCACCAAACGGGCTGCCCCAAACGGCCCCGCTTCCACCGGCATAGGACACTCTCCCCGCCAGTCAGACGCAAACCGGGTCTTTTCCACAGCCCATGAATGGTCAGGAGTACAGACCGCCTCGAACGAAGTGTGTGACAAGCGCACCACCTCGCAGTCGGAGTAGAAGCTCTTTTTGAGCAGTGGAGTCCACTTGCAGGTGTCCGTCTCGGCATCGTAGGCCAGCACCTCTTCACCCACCTGCACATCATGGGGCTTCTTGAAACCGTCCCGGGTCAGAATCTCCGAACCCTCAACAGGAACACATGCCTTGCAAAAATCTGCGCGGCCGGTGCCACCCAGACCAGTTCCCTTGTCGGCCCCGCTCGACATGGACTGCCCGACGATGAGGCGCTCGATGTGGCGGTCGAAGTAATCGGAGACGAGTTCGTGGAGGGCGCGGAGGCCGGCTTCGTTCATACTGATTTGTTCAATCGCAGCCCAGTTGCCCGTCGGGTTGCGGGGACAGATGACGGCCGCCTTGCCAATGATCTTGTTGGCGTTGGCCGTCTGCTGCGCCTCGGCGGCGGCGTTCCCGGCGGGGAAGTTGAAGACCAAAAGATCCATCTGCCCCACACTCTGCATATAGGCGAGCATCCAGGAGAGGGCGTCGGTGCGGACCACATACTGCCAGTAGAGTTGCTGGCGAAGCCCGGAGCCCTGCACGGACCCGGCGAGTTCCCCCTCGAAGTAGTCGGCCTTCCGCCGCTGGTGGACGTGGATCGCAAAGCGGTCGCGCCAGTAGGGGCGTTCGAGGACGAGAGCCGCGCCGCCGCGATCGGTGTACCGGAGATCCTTGTTCCACTCGGCCCCGTGGCTGGAGTACCAGCCGGTCGTCATGGCGTCGAGGAGAATGGCCGGTCGGCCGTCAAAGGTGAACTGTACGCTGTCGCCGTGGACCGGATCCCACTTGGCGATGCCCCAGAGGTTCCCGACGTCCTCGTTGCGGGCGTAGCTCCACTGGGTTCCAGCACGTCCGTACCACGCGCCTTCGAGGAGCGCCCGCTTGAAGGTGTCCAATCCCACAACAGATTGGAGGAGGGAGGTCAGGGCGTCCCGGACGTACACCTGCTCCGGGTTGCGGTCGTCCTCCACCTCCAGTTGCCACCGGCGGTTGATCGTCGGCAGGTAGCGTTCTTCGAGGAGCCCCTCGATGAAGGCGTCCCGGCGCATGGAGCGGGCCTGGACGGGTGAATCCCGTTGAGCCTCGTCAAAACGATAGGAATACATCCGTGAGGATGTATTCACAATCGCGCTGAAGCTGCGTGCCGGGGGGACGAGGAGTCCGTCGGCCCCAAACATGGGCGTTTGCCCGTCCGGGAGGTACATCTCCGACTTGTCGAACGAGTAGTTAGTCCGGGGCGGCACGGCACGGAAGATGGAGAAGTCCGGGTTGTTGCTGAGTGCCGGGAGGTCAAGCATGGAGGCACCGGTGCCGCTGGAAACACAGCAACCCCGGGTTCAGCAGGGATTTTACTGCCAACCCGGGGTCGTGTCATTCTCAAAGCAAGGGTTTACTTCTTCCCCTTCGTCGGCGCTTCCGGCGGCGGCGGGACCGGGACTTCCACCTTGGGCGGCGGGGGCACGACGGCGGCGGCCGGTGTGGACGGTGCGGGGACCATCTTGTTCACGATGTCGCCCATCTGCTTGATCTCGGCGAGGAACCCGCCCAGGCGCGTGAAGAGGTCCGTGAGCCTCACGAAGAGGAATTCCGGGTTCGGGTGCGTCAGGTGGCCGTTGGCAGCCACGGCCTCGGCCTGCTGGGCAAGCGTGTCCTTCATTTCGGCACAAGCCTGAGCGAACTCGGCGAGGCGGGCGTCGGCGGTTGGGACGGCGGGGGCGTCGGCGGTTCCGGCTGCGGACACGGGGTGTCCTCCTTGCGGGTGACGAGCGATTCCAGGGCGTTGCCCGCGTTGAGCAGGGCGTTCACGAGGTCCGTCACCTCCCGCGGCTTCAGGTCGAGCGGGCGCGGGGGGAAGAGGAACCAGAGTAGTTTCTTCCAGAGGGGACGCGGCGCGAGCCGGACGTCCAACTCATTCTGGTACGGCGCGTACTTCCTGGCAAGGGCTTGCGCGTTCCTCGCCACCGCCAGCACGTCTTTGGGGGTCACAAATTTCCTCCAGGAGTTTCGCAAACTTGAGCAGGTCGTCCCGGTGGTCGATCACCCACTGCCGGAGTTCGGGGAGCTTCTCGACGTCGATGATCGGGCAGTCTTCGACGCGGACAAAGAACGGCGGCGGTCCCTGGAGACGACGGTAGAGTCCCCACGGGGCGTTGCAGCCAGCGTCGCGGACCTCCACGTCAATCGTCGTCTCGGGTTTCCCCACGAGGCCCAGCCGGCGGGTCACCTCGTCGGCCGGCAGGTGGGAGCGGCCCACCGCCATGTCTACCACCTCCCGGACGGAATCGAGCGGCTTCGAGAACCCCAGATAGACGAAACGCTTCTCGCCGTCGATCACGATGCGGAACTCTTTCACGCGCGGGCCTCCTCGTCCTCGTACACGGCAAAGCCGTTGCAAATGGCCGTCTCCCGGATGCTCTCGGCGGCGACCTCCTCGGGGACGTCCTTGAGCGCCTCCCAGACGGCGGGGCACGGTACCGAGGTGATCCGGCTGTAGGTGTCGTCGATCCCCAGGGCGATGTGCCAGTAGCCGCAGTGTTTCACTGCGCCGCCTGCCCACAGAACCATGCGCTTAATCACGGTCTCCTCGGGACCGGCCTGGTCGGGCCAGAGGAGTGGGGTCGGCGTCTGCTTGAGGACGCGGAACGGCGGCTCCGGCTCGAACGTGTAGACGCCGCAGGTGTAGACGTTGCCGCGGGTCTTTTTAAGACAGCCGTGGAAGAAACTGTAGTACACGTCCCTGCCGTCGTGGTAGGGGTCGCTCCTCACGAGGACGGGGCACGCGCCGCCGCGGGCCGCGCCCCCGGCCCACGGGAACGGGTTCCACGTCTGGTGGGTGCCGTCCGCATCCATGACGACGTGGCGGGGCTTGATGCCGTACACCCAGCGGAGCTTGCCCTTGGCGAAGAAGGGCGTCCAGTTCTTCTCGTAGCGGCCCCCGGTGGGAGACTCGAAGATAAAGGTGTCCTCGACCCCGCCCAGGTCGTGGGCGAACCGGCAGTAGCCGACCCGGACCACCTTGGGCGGGTAGCCGTCGGGGAGGTTGAACATGGCGTGGAGGTGGTCTTTGCCCGTCTCCGGGTGGGGCGCGACGAAGAGGCGGGGATCTTCGAGGCGGGGCGCGTCCTTGTGGGCACTGGCGTAGCTGCCGATCGGCCGGGCGTCCCAGGTGCCCGTCCAGTCGTGTTTCGCGTTGGAGAGCTTCCACAGGGCGACCCGGGAGTGCCCCCAACTGTCGCGGGTCGCGAGGACGAGTTGCCCCTTCCAGAGCGCGAGACTGGGGTTGAAGTGGCCGTCCGGGAGCGGGAGGCGGCTCCGCCCCGTCACGACGTCCACCGCGGTGCGCTTGTCGCACCCCTTGCAGGAGCGCACCGTCCTCCCCTCGAAGGAGACGGGGAACTCCCGCGTGTGGCACGGGCCGTCGAAGAAGGCGCACTGGAGGAGCGGGACCGCGCGGCGGTGGCTCCTCCCCAGGATGGGAAGAGACTCGCCCCGGTAAATACAGGGGTGGGGGTCGGTCAGTTGGAGGGTCTTCTCGTAGACGGCCGGTGTCGGCTTCTCGTCCGGGACGGGCGGCGGCGGGGGAGGGGGCGGCGGCAGGGAGAGAATGGGGGGCGTGTCGGGCGGGTCGATGCAGGAGGGAGCCCACTCGGTCTGTCCGATTCCCCGGTGGTCGTAGGTCCGCTGCTCGACCAGGGTGGGGATGACGGCGCACCACTTGACAAAGTTGCCCCTGAGAATGTTCTGGTAAAGCTGCTGATCCATGTTCCGCCGGCACTCGCGCATCCCGTCGATGAGCGTGGGAAGGGCAGAGGCGCGGACCCAGTAGCAGTGCGTCCCGAAAATGTCATGAATCCGGCACAGGCGCGAGTCGGGGCCGCCGACCCGCTCGGTCACCTTGTGCCACACTTTGGGTTCTGTCTCGGCGGCACCGACGAAGACGAACTCCCAGTCGGGAAAGTCTTTTTCGAGTTCCCCCTCCAGATTGGTGAACTCCTCTTTCCAGTTTGTGGGAAAGGACACGTCGTCCTCGCAGACCATCGCGACCTCGCCCGGCCCCATCGTGTGGGCGAGGTGGTTCCAGAGCGCCCAGTGGGACAGGTTGAGGGCGACGTGGCCCGAGGAAATTCTCTTCCCGGCGTCGTATTCGAGGCGCGTCTCCAGTCCGAAAGTACGCCCGTGGAACGCCCTCCAGAAGGTGAACGGCAGGTTGATGTGTTCCAGGTGACGGCGGCACTGCTCCTTCCGCTCGGGGAGTTCGTCGCAGGCGATGACGTAGGTCTTGGGTAACATCCTCACTCCCCACCCAGGATGCGATCAATGATGGCCTGGCAGGTCTTCCTCACCGTTTTACAGGAGGCATTGTCCTGGAGCCTCTGCGCGACCCCGACACACCGCCTCGTCTCTTCTTCCAGGAGGGCCAGGATCTTCTCCCGGTAGGCCGGGAGCGCCTCGGACACCAACTGCATCCCGTCCGGGAAGGCGGCCCGGACCCGCTCCAGGACGTGCATCCTAACCCCCCGCCGCGGTCTGGGACTTGGGCGTCGGAGTGATCCCCTCCCGCTCGGCGACGACGATGGCGGCCAGGTGGCGGGCGGCGTAGGTCAGGAGGATCGAGAGGAACTCCGAACTCTGGAGTTCGTACTTGAGCTTCCAGTCCTTGAGCCACGGGAGGAGTTCGCGGGCCGCCGCGTCCATCACGTCGTCGCGCGGGTGCCCGTCCATCACTGGTGGCATGTAATAAGCCCCGCAACGCCTTCGAGGAGGGTTTCCACCCCCGCGCCGAGGGCGGCGGAGAGGCGCAGGAGTGTCACCAACTGGGGGAGGTGGCGGCCGGTCTCGTACCGGGACACGGACGTGACGTGGATTCCGGACTTGTCCGCAAGGCCGTAGACCGTCAGGCCGGCGGCGGACCGCGCCTTCCGGAGGTTCTTCCCGACCGCCCTCGCGACCTCCCGCTGGTGCATGTGTGAGAGCATAAGGCGGGAGGGCGTGAGTGTCAACTATTCTCGCCGGCCGGTGGGGGAAGCCCGGCCACTTCGTGAACTACGGACGACGGTAGCGGAACTCCCGAGTTAACCATCTGCTCTAACCAGTCCGGAAGGTGTGTGCGAATTGACACGCCCTCAAAATACCTGTGGAGAAGCATCAGCGACGACAGACTGTCAGCCACTTCCGCGCGGGCGTAGGAGTCCACTTGTCCGAGATTCCGCATCAATTCCCGGTGAGGCACGTCCTTGACCACCGAGAAAACCATCCCCATGAAGGTCGTCCGACCGACGTACTCCGTCATCCGGTACTGTTCGTTTTCCCGCGTCTTGATTTCCACCTTCGTCGGAGGGAGGCGACTCGTCAGCGTCACCTTGCGGATCGGGTGGGCGGTCGGCGGACACGGACGATTCTGGTTTTTGTTCCAGATCAACTCCGAGCCGTTCGCAAGGAACCACTCGGCGGGGACGGTGAGCGTGTGGAGAAATCCACGGTGACATGGTGTCGCACGACCAGTACCACTACAATCGGGACATTCGTGTTCTTCAAAGTCCACCGGAGTGGTGATATTATCCCCCACATATCCGCCAACTGTCCCAGCCCCTTCACATTTTAGACACGGCACATCCGGGCTGGCCCACCAGTCTGACATACTCGCCAGGAGTTGTTCTTCTCGCTCCCACAGCGGCGCGGCCTCCTTGCAGGAGTGGCACTCACACTTCATGCGGCGGTGGAGGTCAGCTATCGTCTCGCCCCCGTGCAGCGACCACCCGGACAGATCGAACTGAATCGTACTGAGGTGACACTGGACGCGAATAAACTCGGCCCGCGGCTCGAATCCATTCTCCTGGAGCCAGTCGGCGTAGACCAGGCGAGGCGTGTCGTCGGCCGGATTCCGACAGACGGCATCCAGGAGTCCGCGTTCCTCGACAGTCGTCATGTCTTCTTCCACCCCGGTGGCAGACCGCCGCCGAACTCCAGACCGAGGCCGTTGGCCGTCTCGGGACGTCCGGGCTCCTGAAGGACTCCGCGGAGTTCGCCGCGGAACTCCAGACCGTGGGCGGCAAAGACCGCGGATACCTCGGACCGAATGGCGTCCACGAGACGCTGCCAGGCGTCCCCCGACTCCACAGCCGTCTGCGGATTCTCAGCATGGAATGAATCGGGATTCATCGCGCAACCTCCCAGGAGTATTATCGACGCGGGAACCAGCAAACTTGCAACAAAATCCTCAATCGTCATCGGCGCGGGACACGACCTTGGGCAACCAGTGACCGGACTTCGCGTGGGAGAGGATCAGGGCTTCGGCACTGTCAGGGCTGCGCCCCAGGCGCTTCTTGATCTCGGCTTTCGGCTCGATGAGGCGGGAGCCGTCCGGCTTCACGTCGTAGTAGGGGGCCGTCAGTTGCTGGCGGAGGCGAGCCTTGGCCTCGGGGGAGAGGCGTGAAATATCAATGCCGCCCCACCCGGCAACCTCGGCCGCCTCGAACCACACCTGGGCGCGCATGTTGGCGTATCTTCGTGAACCATCGGGATTGAGGACGTCGGCCGCGCCGCCCACGGTGATGCCGCGCCAGTTGCGGAACTCCCCCTGGTGGGAGAGGACGCCGACGCCGTAGCCGCCGTCCAACTCGATCACCGTCTCAACGTCGAGGGGGTTCAGGGGCGGCCGGTCCTCGGTCGCGCACCCATTGTACCAGTCGGCGTAGAAGCAGGAGAGTTCCTTGACGCGACCGGCCGTCTGCCCGGGGGACCATCCGTTGTGCCATTCATGGTGGAGCGCCAGCGGTCCGCTACGGACGTGAAGCGCGGTATCATCGTCCCCGAACGCGGCAACATCCACGCCGATGGAGATTTTGGAGTTTCTGAGCCAACACTCCCGGGGCGACCAGCGGGGTTCGAGCATCTTCTCGAAGACGGCGGGAGGCCAGACCGTATTGACGCCGCCCGTGGGGCGGAGGCCCAGGACACGACTCTGGAAGAGGGGGCCGGGGCGGTACCACTTGCCCGACCCCTTGGGGAACTCGACGTCCGTGGGAGTGCGTTCGAGGGCGTCGATCCTAGTCGTCCAGTCGGCAAGCCACTGCTTGACCTGACCGAGGGAAACGGCCCCGGGGACGGGCGGCTTGCGGCCCTCCAATTCGGCGGTGATGTTCGGGTGGTCGAGGCTGGAGATGCGGAACAGTTTCCACTTCGGGTTGCCGTCCGCGTCCACCGCCATCGACTCGTTGTAGCTGGCGCTCGCGGTGGTGATCGGGTTACAGGCAGCGACCCAACAATCCTCCTCACCGGGACGGTACATGGTCCCGGTCGTCTCCCAGAAGATGGGGGACACCGCTTCGTCCTCGTCCGTGAGAAACAACATATTGTCGCGGTGCCGTCCCTGATACGCCTCCCCCTTCGACGTGACATACCCCTTGGCCCAGTGGTCCGGAGTGTCATACATCTCAGGCGCTTTAGGACCGATGAAAAAGTCCGGGAGGGGTCGCTTGGCCCTCGCATGAATGAGGCGGATTTCGGTCCAGAGGACGTCTTCGATGGCCCGCTTGGACGGCGCGTTGCAGATAACAACGCTCGGATTGCGGGTGTAAAACCACCAGAGACAAACTACAGCCATCCAACTAGATTTTCCGCATGAGTGCCCTGACTCTACCTTGACACGGCCGGGGAGCGCCCGGGTGAGCATCTCCTGGTCGGCGGTGGGAAGCCACCCGAGGACTTCCCTGAAGAATCCCAGTGGGTTGTGGCGGTACGACTCCAGCGGGGGAAGTGACTCGTCACCACCATCTTCCGGGGGCGGCGGGGGGAGGTCCGCGCGGAGGCGGGAGTGATAGACGGCCGACATCTCCCGGAGGACGACCTCGGCGGCGGTTTCGGGGGTCATGGGAACAGATTAGGTGTATTCGTCCTGCCGACCACACTCGGGGCAGGCGGCCGGGTCTTTGCCCTTCCCCACGCAGTACGGACAGCAGTAGGTCCGGTGCTTACACGTCCACGGGTGATACGCCCACTGGGAGCCGCGGGGCGGGGAACCCGACAGTGGGTTCGGCTCGAAGTTGATTTCTCGGCCGCAAGAGTTGCAGGTGATCGGAGTCATTAGCGCACCAGCACCTTGACGCCGTACAAGGTCCGCGGGAGGCCGTAGCTGATTGGGTTGTCGTTTGGGGTATTCGTCATGTCAAGAGCAAATACTGCCCCTGCCACGATACCCCATCGCATGTACTCGCGGAACTCCGGGGAAACGGCAAATTCTCGCGCCTGGGACGGAGAGAAGACAATCGTGGCGTTCCCCTCAGTGACAACACCCCTGTCCTCCAGATGAAGAAGCGCCTTGTTTACCACAGTCTGGAGGGAACCACCCCCGGGATTCGCGTAGTGGTACTGGGAGAGCGGAAGCGGGCTGCCATCCGGCTGGGTGGGGAGGTCACCAACGAAGTACGGCTGTTCCTCCCCGACGGCGACGAAGAAGGCCGTCCGCCCGAGGCGGATCTCGGCCTTTGTCTTCGCCGTCTCCTTGGGTGGCTTGTCAGACTTCACGTCTGGGGTTTCCCGCTCCGTCACGACGCGGTATTCGGCTGGAACTTCCTTCAACTTACCATCTTCCACCACGAACTGGGGCAGGTCGGAAGGTGGGACGCCTTCCTCCCTCAGCTTTGCGAGGGCTGTGACGCAGAGGGTGTATTTCGTGTGTGTGACTCTCCCGCCGGCACCGTAGACCTCTGTGGCCGTCAGACGGACGTCGGTGACGTCACCGGGGATCTCATACTCGTGCCCGTTGTGTGTGATTTTCACGTCGCGTTCTCCTGCGAATCCATCTCGTCGTTGAACCGCTCCGCCTCCGTCTGCCGATAATCCTCACCGGACGCAGCATCAATCAAGTTACGATTCGCGGCAACCCACCCATCCTCCCCCGGATCATCCTCATTCACGTCAGCACCGTCTTCAATCCACTGTCGATACAGGGGCTCGTGATTGAGAGTCCACAGACGACGGTCATCGTCGTAGTGCTCGTCCGGCCGGATGTGCCGGGACGCGCCGGGGAACAACTGGGGGATCAGGTGAGCCTCCTCGTGGGGGAACTCGAACGTGTACCCGCTGTCCCGGCTACCGGGGAGGCGGCTCACGAGGTGAACGAGCCACCGCTGGTTACTCCCCTCTCCCCCGTGACTGTCGGGAGCCCCCTCGTGGGCGAGTCTCACGTCGAACGGGCCGTGGGTGCCGACGTGGGACGTGTACGGGAAGGTGCCGTCCCAACTGTTGTAGAACGGCTCCCACCAGAGGAAGTTGTTACTGTCGTCCTCGGTGTGCTGCCCCTGCCCGTACTTCCGGCGGATCATCTCGGGGACGGGACTATCCGGGTACGCCTCTTCGAGCGCGTCCGCGAAGACGCCGTGGGCGGACGACTCGTAGGGGTTCTGGCGCAGATTCTTGAGGAGGGCCGTCAGGGTCCGGTTGTAGAGCGTCGGTGCCATACTACGAGTGTAGTATCCGACCGGGAGGGTGTCAAGGGCCGGCGGGATTCTCGGGGGTCGGCCGGTCCCGTGCCAGGCGTAGTGGGACTCTTCTTCCTCCACGACTTCGGGCCGGGGAAAGGCACGGTCGAGCGCGTCGTGTAACTCCTCCGAATGGGGCGACGGTAGTTGGTCGGCCATGCGCCGGGCCTCGTGCTCCTCGAACTGCCCGTGGTGACGCATCTCGTCGTAGGGATGGACGCCGGCCGCGACCCGCGCGTCGTAGTTCGGGGACCGTCGCATCAGGTTGTGGGCGACGTACACGGACCGGTGGAGTGTCCCGTCGTCGTCCTCCAGGACAGACGGGTAGAAGCCGAGTGACGAAAAGCCCTCCAGGGTCCGCATGTCGCCCGAGTCCACGTACACCGGATCGACCCGGTTCCCGTCCGGGCCGACCGCCGCAAACCCGCCGGTGTCTTTCCACATCTCGTGCTGCGGGTGCCTGCTAAATCCCAGGTGGCGAAGGATCACCTGGCCGCGGGGGTCGTCATTGTTTTCGAGATAGTCCGCCAGTTGAAGAATGGCATCGTGATTCCCACCCAGGTGTGCCTCGTAGAAGGGGCGGATCACCTCGTTGGGGACCAACTGACGTGACATCGGCACGCCTTCCTCGTCCCTCTCCATATACTCGGTGGGAAACTCCTCGTCCCCGTATTCCCCCACATCAAGGTCTTCGAGCCACGGAGGGATCGCCGCGGGCCGGGGAACGGCCCCCTCCTTCACCAGATGGTCGAACAAGTCACCCTCGGGCATCCACCCGGTCTCGTGAAGGAGCTTACGCTCGACGGCCTCGTCATCGTCGTCCTCGGCAACGGGTGAGTCAAAAACACGCGCCGAGAACGGTCCGTGTGGGCCGTGGGTGTTGTTGTATCCCCACACCTTGGTGGTCATCCCATCATTACCTCTGTGCGTGTGTTCCCACAGTTGGCCACCGGGAAGGAGTTCCGTCGAGAACCCACTGGCGGGGTGGAAGAACGACCGCACACGGTTCGGATGGTCGATATACTCAGTCGGGAACTCACCCTGTTCGTTCTCGGTCGGCGGCTGTTGTGCTCCCTCCTGCTGGCGCTGTTTCTCCAGGCCGTCCAGGAAGGAGTCACGGAGGGCATTCTCCATGTCGTGGTAAGTGGGCCACGACATGCCCCAGTCGGTGTCGGCGGCATTCGCCGGGGAATACCCACTGTGTGTGCCCCAGACGGCGTGGCCGCGGGTCGGTTCCTGGCCGCGCATGATCTTCCCGTGGCGGGACAACAGGGTGCCGTAGAGGTTGGAATCGACTCCCCGAACTCCCTCGGGGTAATACCCGCTGGAGAAGTTGCCGGGGATGATCCACGGGCGCGACTCGGGGTTGCCCGTCTGGAGATTTGTGTGCAGGTGGCCGGACTTCAGAAGGGGCGGGTTCGTCTGCATCCAGTTGGCGATGGAGCGACGAAAGGCGGCCTCGTCCGGGTGCCCTTGTTCTTCGAGCCAGTCGGCAAAGGCGTGGTGGTTGACGGAATCGAGGGGATCGGCGTTGATCGCCTCCCAGAAGCCGCGGGCGTTCGTCGGCTGGTCCCCCACGCCGTAGTCCGTCGGGAAGTCCTCTTCGGCGTTCTCAACTGGAACCTCACCATCGTCCGGCGCTGGTTCCGGGACCATCGGTGCGTCGTCGGCGAGGGGACGCCCGGACGCCCCGGCGAGTAATCGGGCGCGGACGCGGGGGTCAAGTCCGTCAAGGACGGCGGCGGCCTCGTGAGGGTGAAGGACGGCCGTGAACCCGTAGTAGGGGCCGCGAGACATTTCCCCCGGGTGTCCCGATGGGAACCACCCGAAATGAACCATCGGCGTCCGGGATGGGTCGTCGGCCCGGTGGCCGAAAGCCATCTCGTAGTCGTTGCCGCCGTGTGTCACACTCCCGACGTGGGTGGTGTGGAAGTGCCACGCGGCGTTGGGATCGGCGAGGTAATTTCGGACGATCAGGTGCCGCGGGTCGTCCTCGTCTTCGAGATAGTCGGCCAGCTTCCCATTCACCGTGGTGGACGCCTCGTGGTAGTCCCCGTGTGTAAACCCGGGCCGGAGGGAGTCGGTGATACCGCGCAGTTCGTCCCAGACGGGAGCGAGTTCGGCGTCGGTGCGCAGGCGGTACTCGGTCGGCCGCGTCCCGGCAGAGTAGTTTCCCGTCGGGATTGAGGAGGCCGACGGCGCGCGGGGCTTGTCCACGGTGGGGGGAATCCAGGCCCAGGAGTGGCGGCGGTCCCGGACGCGGTAGTCGGTCGGGTCGTCCTCGTAGGTGTGGGGACTGATGTCGTCGTAGTCTTCGTCGGCGAACTCCTGGTGACTTTGGTTCGAGATGTCCTCCATGTTCTGACCCAACGAAGGCTGTCGCCGAATCGCTTCTTCCGTGTTGCGATCCATCTGTTCCTGCGACGCTTGGTGTGTGAGTCGCCCCGCCGAGCGGGCCACGTCCCCGAACGACGGGCCCAGTCCGTAGTCCCTCAGACGATCCGCCACCTGTTTACTGATGCCCCGCATGTTCCCCTGAAGCGCGTCGCTCCAAATCGGCATCCAGTGGCCGGGGACGGGGGGATCCGCTCCGTTCGACCGGAAGGCGTCGGTGTAAGCGCGGTGCATCGCCTGATCCAGGGCGAAGCTGGCGAGGAGAGACTGTCCACCTCCGCGGAACTTCTGTGTGAGCGGGTGTTCGGGGTTGTCGAGGAGCCAGTCCTGGAGCGCCGCGATCTTCGTGTTATCGACGTAGGGATCGTCGGCCGGGTGGAGAAGCGTATCCCTCGCCAGTTGGCCGAGGGTATCCTCCTGGTGGGAAACGGAGCGGAGGAGTGCACCCAGGCGCGTGTTCCGGAGGCGGGGGTGGATGGCGCGGGCCGGGACGGTCGCGGCGTAGTTCGTGGGAAGAGTCTCCCGGGCGTAGCCCAGGTCAAGATTTTCCAATTCCGGTGGTGTCACCTCCGCCCGATCAATGACCCCATTCTCCAGGAGGTGGGCGTAGAGTTCGTCCTCCTTCTCGAAGTTCGGCGTCTTGTGCAGCGGCGGGTCGTTCGGATCGCCGGCCGCGTCGTACACGTCCCCGCGCCAGCCGCCGACACCGTTCCAGTAGGTCGGGTCGATCGCCTGCACCAAAAACCCGTCCGGCGTCGTGTGCTCCCAGACGCCGCGCGTCCTCACGAACCCACTCGCCGGATGCGAGAACCGGTCCGGACGCCCGGGGTGGTGGACATAATCGGTGGGAGTTTCGTCGTCCCCATACTCCTCGGGTGGGAGGTCAAGGTCTTCGAGTGCGGGCGGCTCAATCTCCGGGCGTGAGATAATCCCGTTCTCGATCAGGTGACGGTACAACTCGTGGGGGTGCCCGAAGGCCGGCGTCGTATGCAAGTGAACCATCTGGTAGGACGGTGCGCCCTCGAACCCCGTCACGTTGGCCCGCCAGCCGCCGTTCGGATCAGGCCACGCGCCCGTCCGGCTATCAGAGACGATGACGTAGTGGCCGTCGTCGTTACGGAGCGCCCACGAGTCATTGCCCGTCGCCGGGCTCGTCTGCATGGTGAAGCCGGACGCCGGGTGAAGAAAGGAGTCTGGCCTCCCCTCGTGATAGACATACTCGACCGGGCCGGAAATCGCATGGGATGAGGCGTAGGGCACGAACGGGTATTCCGCCTCTCCGTACCGGAACTGGGGATCGAACGCCTCCTGCGCAACGTAATGCGACGGGAGGGCATAGTGGAGAGGTTTCCACTCGCCGGAGCCGAGGCCACTCCAGGCGGAGTCTTCACCGTACCTGGCGTTGTTCGTCGGGTTGCCGAACTCGTCCGTGTCGTCGGGATGCGGGAGAGTTTCCTCCTCCTGCTGCGGGAGGGGATTGGCTTTGGCCAACTCCTGGTGATCGACTTCCTCGTAGGGTGCATTGCGCAGTTGGTGCTCGGTGCGGTCGAGTTCCCCGCGCCGGCCGCCCTCAATCGGGGCCGCGGCCCCCGCATCCTCATCATCGACGTGGGACCAATCGACATAGTTGTCCCACTCGCGGGAGAGTTCGTCAGCGAGGTGGTTGCCGAGTTCGGAGATGTGGGTATCGAAGTGGCCGAGGCTCTCATGATCCCGGTTGAGGCCCGTGACCACCCGGACGTGGTTCGGCGGGACTTCGCCTGGCCCCTCCATGAAGTCAGGGTCGTGCTCGTAGGGATCCACAAAGGACTCGTCCGGGTACGGATTGTGTTCCCCGTGGGAGACGAGATCGAGAAAGTCGAGGGAGTGGCCCGGGTAACCTTCGAGGACGTCATCCCAGGCGTCGGCGTGGTCCCCCAGTGCCTGTCGGACGTAATGATCCGTGAAACGGGCCGGAAGTATTTTGCCGTTCTCCACCAGGACGTGCCGATTCGGGTCTTGGAGCCAGTCGGCTTCCTGGTGTCGGTTGTTCTCCCGGAGTGCGTCCGTTACGGCGTTGCGGAACGTCTCGTCGAACGACTGCATCATGGGACCGTTGGCGTGCCCCCAGCGGGTGTGGTTGTGCTCAGGAGATGCCAGTTGGGTGAGCATGTTGTGGAGGTCGGCCTCGGAGGCGTCGTAGTTGACGCGGCCGTAGTGCTCGTGAGGCTCCTCCGCGAAGTCGAAGTCGGGGTTCTCGCCTTCCGTCTCCCCTTGGAGGTGTCGGAAGTGGTCGGCCATCACGGCGTCCTGGTTGGGGAGGGGTCCGCCCTTGAAGCTGTGGTGCGTCGGCATCTTGTCGTGGACGGCCGGGTCGTAGGGGACTTCCCGGACCTCGGAGGCGTAGTCGGGGTGCCAGTTCTGGTGGATCCACTGCCACGGGCCGAGCGTCGTCTTGCCGCTCTCGTCCCTGTCCACAAAGCGCGCCGGGCGGTAGGTGTGGACGAGGGCGGTGTTCGAGTCGAGGGCGAATTCGGGGTCGATGGAGGCCCACCCGCCGGGGACGCGGCTCACGGTGTGGAGGGCGAGGGACGGGTTGGCGTGCCAGAGGAGTTCGCGATTTGTCCCCTTGAGCGGCGTCCGCTTGGCGAGCGCGTAGTCGGTCGAGACGTCTTCGGTCGGTCCCCCCGACCGTGCGTCCTGCTTCCACTGCGCGACGCCGTGGGCGTCGGGATTCCGGTGGACGATTCCCTTCTTGCGATGGTGCTTGTGCTTCGCGTACTGCTGCTGGTTGCCTTCGTCGTCAACTGGCGGGAGGTCAGGGGCTTCGTAGGAGCCCCGAATACCGCGCCCGAAGTACGGATCTTCCTCCTGCTCGTCGATGGTCATGTCATCGCGCGGGTGAAGGTACAGATCGTATTCTCCGTGACGCTTCGCCCCTCCCGTCAAGTCTGGAATCGCGTCGCCGTAGACCTCGGGACGGTCCGGGAACCCCACTCCGTGGCCGTTGCGCGTCAACCAGAAGTCGTGGGGCGCGTAGTTGTCCTGGTCGTTGGTCAGGTGATGCGCGTGGGTGTCGTTGAAGTGCCGCCAGTCGGCGACCATCGCGGCCATTGTCGGCATGTCGATGTCGTGAGCGTTGAAGTTCTGATCGAGTGGGTATCCGCCATTCGGGGCTGTCTCATCCATACTCGACCAGAGGGCTGTGTCCAGGTACTGCCGTTCGGCGGCGTCGAGAGCGCCGGCCGGTCCGTATCCGGGACGGCGGGCCGTCTGTTGGATCTCCCGGAGAAGGTCCGAGGCGTCGTGGACTTGGCCCCCGTTGTGGAGGTACGCATGGCGGCGAGTGTCTCTCATGATCGCGGCCTCCCGGTGGCGGCCCAACTCATCGAGGAGATCGGCGGTCGCGAGGCGGGGCGTGAAGTTCAGGTGGGAGGGGAAGACGTCCGGGTGGTTCCAGCCACGCCACACGTTGGGCGGGATGGCGTGGAACATGGGGAGGAGGTCGGCGGAGTCGCCCTCGCCGTAGTCGGTACGGGAGTAGTTCTCGGGAACCTGGTGGTTCTCCTGAATGGCATCAGCAAGTGCGTGGGCCGAGGTGTCGTCGCGGTCGGCCAGGTGCTGTTTGGCCATCTGGAGGACGAGCGGGTGTGGGTGTTCCCAACCCTCGGACTTCTGCCAGTGGGGGTCGGTCGTCAGGGTCATCCGGGCGTCGTTCAATCCCGACGTGAACGGCATCCGGTTCTCAAGGCGGACGTTGTGATGAAGCTGGAGGTCATTTCCGGGAGCCTGGATCACCCAGACGTGGCGGCCGTGCCGTCCCTGTTCCGGCTGGAGGGACACTTCGCTGCTGCCCAGCGTGAGGGTGCGCAGGGCTTCTCTTAGCGTCGTGTCTGGGGCGAGTGCGCCCGTCCCATCGCGCAAATCCTGAAACAGGTTAATCTGCTCCTGGGGGGCGATTTCCCACGCCGCGTCCGAGCCCGGCACCCGACGGTACAGGTCGAGCAAGCCGTCGGGGCGCTGGGCGGTCCAGAACTCGTAATCGGCACCGGAAACACGGACGAGTTGACCACCACGATGCGGTGTGATCGTCGCGCCGAACCTCTGGAGGTGGGGGACGAGCGACGGGTGGAGCATGAGGGGTCACCGGTGTTGTGCCCGCCGGGGCAGGCGGGATTCCAGAAAGAGGAACAAGACAAACCAAGCAACCAGGAACAGGAGGGCGTCGTAGAGGAGAACCATTGCTCACCCCTTCGAGGCGATCGCTCCGAAGAACCGGCGTTGGCGGTCTGTAAGAGGACGGCCATTCGCCGTCCCGTCTTTGAGCATCATCCGTGCCTTTTCCGGCGTGAGTGAAGACTCCTCATAGTATGCGCCGCGGTCCCGCTCGTGGAAGTTGCCACTGGTCTCCATGTAGTGGCAGTAGGGTTTCTGGATGGAACGCCCGCCGGGACGACTCTGGGGGATCGGCCTGGGAAAGGGAAATGGGCTCTCGTCAGCGTACTGGGAGTAACCAAACAGTCCCTTGATGCGGCCGAACACTCCACGGCCCTGGTCAGGTGCTGAAGGCTCGTGTGGGGCGTCCTGTGCTTCCACCTGCCGGCGACCAACTCCCGACATCGAGAAGGATGGGCTGACACCACCCGATGGTTTAGCAGGACCGGCTCCACCACGGGACGATAACGGCCCCGCGGGGCGTCCGGCCGGTCCGGGAGGTAACAAGCCCGGCTCATACTGCCGGTGCGTGGCCTTGGCGGCGTGGGCCTTCAGTCCCTCATCTACCAAACCCTTTCGTAAGGCTCCGGCGAACTCACGACCGCCCTGCTCGACGAACCTCCGTGCCTCCTCCGGAGAATAGGACCGGTCCAGTTCTGCGTGAGCTTCCGGGGACAAGTCACCACCAACCATTTCCATCCCCGCCTTGTGGGCGACGCGCCAGTCCCCCGGAAACGTCTGTCCCGTCACGTCACGCCAGCCGGCCCGCATGGCGTTGCCCATCACCCACGGACCTGTTCGGTTCATACCAGAGACGGGCATGTAGGGGCGGCGTGTCTGCCAGTGTTGGGGGGAGTCAGCCGAGAGACTCCCCTTCCCGGTCGGCGGGGAGTATCCCCGGGCGCGCATCATCCCACGCATGGCGTCCATCGCGCCGCCGCGCATCTCGGCGGGGAGGTACATCCGCACCTGCTGTGCGGTGACCGGAACCCCGGGGTTCGTGTTCTTCAACTCGTTGTAGATTTGCTTGATCCGCGCCACGAGGGCCGGGTCGGCGTAGTTCGTCGCGTGCCCGTAGTGGACGGGGCCGGTCTCATCCCCGAAGTCGTAGGGGAGCGGGAAGTCTTCCCCGTGCCCGTAGGCGGCGTAGTGAGGCGGCGGTTGGCGGCGGTTCCGTCGTTCCTCCAGTTGACGGATGTCCTCCTCAATCTGCCGCTGCCGATAGTCGCGGTCCCTCTGCGTGTGTTCGTCCTGTTGCGCGAAGCGTTCCTGATCCTCCGGGCTGTACTGGTCGTCATCGTCGGTGGGCTCGTCGGCGTACTGGCCCTGGCATCCGTGGGGCCCACACTGGGAGAGAAACCGGAGTGCTCCCTGCAATTCTGCGAGTACAGCGGGGAGTCCTTCCATCCCCTCGGAGTCGTGGTATGCACCCATGCCCATATCGGGGGCGTCATACTCGTAGGCGGCGTAGGGGTGTCCCATCGGGTCTGTGTGGCCCCAGGCATCGGGGGCTGGGTTCTGGGTGGGTGGGTATCCCCCCTGCTGCGCGCCGGGAAGAGGACCGGGATACGTGGTTCCGGCGGTGGGTCGTCCCAGGGGATCAAACTGGGGAGGCGGGTTCGGGCCGGAGGTGTACCCCGGCGGGTAACCGGCCTCCATCTCGTCGTCGTACTGCGCCTGGCCCTGTTGCTCCTGGGGGAGGGGACGGTAGCGGTAGGTTCCGCCCGGGGGAGTCGCCGGGCGGGCGGCATAGTGCTGCGCGGCGTTCATCGTCGGATTCTCCGCGGACGGGTCATAGGGGTCGGGAAGAGGGGGGACACGATCGGGGTGGGGGACACTGTAACCGCCCAGAGCCAGATCGGACATCACCAGGCCGGGGGCGATGGGGTTTGTTCGCAGCGGGTGTCGGCCCATCCGGTTGGCGTAGTCGTGTAGCTCGGCATGGATCGGGTGGTCGTGCCAGCCGATTCCGCCGAACCACGAATCGTTGTGCTCGCGGACAGCCGGATACTCGCGGGACAGCCACAGCGTCTCGCCGGCCGGCGTGTGCGACACCTGCGGGACATGCTCGTGAAGGGCACGGATGTGATGGGCGTCGGCGATCATGGCCGCCAGCGTCTGGTGAGTCACATCGCCGGGGTCGTAGGCACCGCCGGTGTCCGGATGCGGTCCCAATTCCTGTGGGTCAATCGCATGGGTGACGTACCGCCGGGTGAAATTGTCCATCAGGGCGTTCGGATTGAATCCCTCATTCAGTTGCCGGACGAGTTCTCCTGCGTCTTCAATCCGACCGCCAAAATCCACAAAAGCGTGTCGGCGTGTGTCGCGGAGGATCACCGCCTCCCGGTGCCGTCCGTGCTCGTCCAGCCAGTCAGCGGCGGCGAGTCTCGGGGTGAGGTCGGGGGCGTCCGGCGCATGAGAGTCCGGGTGGGAGCGGAACGCCGCCGGGTGTGTCGCCATCAGAAGTTGGCGGAGTTCCGGGTCCACGACTCAGACGACTCCGGGGTGGTTGGGAGGGAGTTCCTCGGCCGAGACGTACATCTTCACGACACGATCACCCTCGACGAACACGTTGGTCGAGGTGACGACGAACCCCGGCGGCGGGGTGAGTACCTTCATGACTTCTGGCGGAGGCGGCGTGATGTCGCCAGGACAGCGGAGAGTTATCCCCTTGTAGACGAGGGTACGCCCATCGGGGAGTAGTCCACCCATCCAGTTCTGGTCGCCGAGGAGTTCCCACTTGGGAGCCGGCTTGGCGGCCTTCACCGCGGCAGGGAGTACCGGGGCAAGGAGGGAAGTCAGGCAGGCGAGCATCATCTGGCGGCGGTTCACGACTTCACCTCCTCCTTCACAGGCTGTTCCTTCGCCTCCACCGAGACGGCCGGCTTGGGGGCGACCAGGGCGCGGAAGGCGGTCGCGACCGGTTTCGGCAGTAGTAGTAACAGAGCATCCAACGGCGGGATCTCTTGCGACAACCCCAGTGACTTGAAAAGCCGGTCCAACGCAGTCAATTTGTCCCAAAACTTGACCTCGATGGTGTACTCACTCTCGGTGACGGTCGTCTTCCCCTCCTTACGGACTTCGATCCGGGTGCGCCTCGACTTGATGGAGGAGATGGCACGCCTCGTGTTGATCGGGATGTCCCGGATCGGGCGGATCTGATTCGTCACGGGATCGACGACTTCCTCGACGTCCGAGAAGGCAATCCGGAGTAGCTCCCTCAACACCTTGTCGGCCGTCAGGCGGTACTTCGCCCTCTGCTCCCGGTTCACGGCCTCGATCTCGGCGCGGACATGCGGGCGGTCGCGGAGTTCCCTCCCCCGAACGAAACTACTCTGGAACGACACACAGGGAGAAATCTCCCGGTAGGCGCGGGCCGTCTGGCGGTGAACGATGAAGGCGTTGACGAAGGCGCGTTCCCGGGCACTGAGTGGGTCGTGCCCGTCCGGGTCGGCGGCTACGGGGGGAGGAGGCGGGGGAACGGCCGGCGGAGGCGGGAGCCGCTTCCGCGGAGCCTTCTTACCCTTCTTCGACTTTTCGTTCTTGGCCTTGGACACCCGACCACCCGAAAATAGTGATGAACACATGGTCAGTAAACGCGACGATCCCGGGGGCTCGGGAGGAGTCCCCGGGATCAACCCCGGTCGGTCGTCATTTTACATTCCCGGGGGTTCGGTTACAACGAGGAAACCGGCCCGTCCGAAGCTTCGCTTACCCGACCTCGGGCTCCGCTGCCGCCGCCGCGATCCGGCACATGCCATAACCCGGCTTGGCTTCCCACCCACTACTGCCTTTGCATTGCACAACTTGACTCACCGAGACCAACCGACCCGATTCGGCCTCTCCACACCTCGGCAGTTCTTGGCAATCCGCTCCCCGACTGGCCTTTTCTGCCGCACCCGTTCATGGGATTCCTCGGGCGACCGCTCCACTCCTGCCGTTCCTCTACCAACCGCGACACATCATGGGGACACAACCCTAGCCGATTCTGCCCGTCCGCGACTAACCCGAACGTTACACACCCCTCCGATGCGGCCCCTCCATTGCTTCCCGCGTCCCTGCTAACCAGGACAGGTCACTTGGACTTTTCGAGCGGGTAGAAAAACATCTGCGTCTTGCAGACGGGGCAGTTAGCGGTACCAATTTCGCCGTCACGCTGGTCACTGGTGACGGAGAGTTCCTCCTGCAGAGCTTCCACGATGGTCTTGCACTGGCGGCACGTCCCCCGCCACTTCTTCTGAGACGGTAGTTTCCCCCTCTTGATGATCTTCACTTGGGTGCCTCTGCTTTCAACTCCAAAGCCTCAACCCGGGACTCCAGTTGCTGGAACTTCCTCGTCACGGCGTCAGAGATCAGGCACAGGAGAACAATGACGACGAAGAGGACACAACCACCCGACATCGTATTCTCCAACCGCTCCACGCGATCTTCGAGCTTCTCCACTCACACCTCCGTGATCTCGACGCCGTGAATTGCCTTCATGAGTTTCTTCTTCAGGCGGTAGACTGGGGTCTTGGTCGCGGGGCTTTTCACGTCCTCGACGATGGTTTCCCCGTCGCGCTCGTAGCGAAAGTCGGCAACGTAATCGCCGACATGGATTCCGTTGACCTCCAGGCGATACTTCGGCTGGAGTTCCAGGTTGGTGATCTCCCCCGCTTGCAGAAGTAGTTTCAGTTGGGAATACCTCTGGGCCTCCTTCTTGGAGGCGAACCGGATGTCGTCCACGACGGTCGGAATGGCCCCGTACTTGTGTCTCCTCTTTTCGCCCACCTTCTCCGGGCCGACTCCCGGGGGGAGCGGCAGGGGCGGGTACTCTTGGGAGAGCTTCCTCCCGAGGGGCGTGTTCCGGCCGACGCGGGCTCCCATCTCAGTTGTCCTTGTCCAGGATGCCTTCGGAGAACTCCTGGGTGGGATCCTTCTCCTCCCGGTGTGAGATTTTGACCTCGCGGGGAGCCTCGATGCCGATTTTCACCTGCTGCGGGTGCGTGGAGAGAATCCTGAGTACGACCTTGGAGGAGCCCTCCCCGATCGTGATGACCTCTCCGGCCCGCCTCGACAGTACAAGCATTTTCGACCTCCTTCCCGACACCTCCTTCATTCTACAGGGACTGGTTGAACCGCGACACTTCGACCGCTACTTCGCTTCCTTCGGGACGTGGGCGACCGCGACGTGACTGCTGCCCTCCCCGCGGACGAGGTAGAGGGTTCCGGTCTTCACTTCGAGTTCGGACACGCGCATCCCGTCCACCACCGTCACGAGCGTCGTCACACTCGTACTGTTGCCGCAGCCGGCGACGCCGAAGACTGCCAAAGCCAGCAGAAGCCTACTCATACCTCATTTTCCTTTCCGGCGTGACGGCCGCGACCATCGCGTGCCACGCCTTCTCGGCCAGTTGGCGGAGGAGGGGCTCGCCATCTTGAGAGAGAACCGCCTTCACGATGGTCTCTTCGTCCCCCGTGACCTTAAATTCCGGGGCCGAGTAATTTCCCTCCTTCCCCTTCCAGACCTTCTCCTGGACGAGGAAGGATACGAGGGAGCCCACGTCATCAATACCCACCCCCTTGATGAACGGGATCTCGACCTTCCCCTCCCACCCGTTGACTCTGTTTTTTTGAACGTCAACCTCCACGAGCTTGCCGTACTCCCGGACGATCCCGTGTCGGGTCTTCTTGAGGGTCTCGACGACGCGCGTCCAGCACTCGACGTGGCTGTAGAAGCGAAGCGCCTTGCCGCCGCTGCGGGTCCGGAGGCCGGGTATGTGGCCGCCGATCTTGTCTCTCGTCTGCGAGATGACGACGAGGATGGAACCGGTGTCGCGGAGTCTTTTCACGACCCGGTTAATGTTCCGAGAGTTCTCCTTGGCCTTGGCCGTGCCATAGGAGTTCGGGACTTTCCCCTCCCCCGTCTCATGCTTCTTGCGGGCAGCTTCAAACTGCTCGTCGTCGTCCTCGGTGGTGAGGCTGTCCATCGAGTCCAGGACGTAAAGGACGGGGCCGCTGTCGAGCCAGCGGTCCACATTAAAATAAAAACTCTCAACATTCTCTGAGCACTCGGGCTCGTCGATCGTCCCCGCGGTGGGGACGATCCGCATGGCGGCCTTCTTCCCAAAATACTGCGGGATACTCATACCCGCGCCGTTTTCGGTGTCGTCATAAACGAGAGAATACCGATCGTAGTAGGGGTTACGACACGCCTCGGCAAAGAGGCTCATGGAAAGCCAGGTCTTCAAACCTCCGCTGTCTCCTACGATAAAAAGATAATCTCCCGGTCGAAGCGCGCCGTCGGCGCAACCCGAAAGCGCCAGATTCAAAGCAGTGCTACCCGTCCCCAAAAGTCGGCCGGGTTCGACCGGCGGCGTCCTGGGGACGGGCGTCGTGAGGAGTTCTTCGAGCTTCTTCTTTCCGGCCATCACGCGCCCAACCATGCGCAACGCAATCGAACCGAAACAACACTGCCCTTCCCTACCGGAGCATTCCTCACCACACCGCTGCGATGCGGCCGAAGCGTTCCGTCGCGAGGCATACCCATCGCTGCCCGAACGCGGCGAGGCAATCCTGCCAAGGCCGCTCCCCACGTTTCCGACCACTCCTGTACTGCCAACGCCAAACACCGCGTGGCTAGCCGATCTCTGGCATGCCTACCCGACACGGCCGATCCAGTCCATAGCCGACCGATCCCTTCCCCTCCGATGCGGTGCGGCCGAGGCCATCCTTGGCGCTCCTTGCCGTGCCGATACTTTCCCGGGACTTCCTACCCTGTTCAGGACTTCTCGGCGACCGCCTCCCCCGTGTGAACCGAGGTCGCCGCCTTGCTCGTCATGAGCCGGGCCACGAACGCCACGGCCGAGGCATTGATCTCGGCGAACAGCGGGGCAAGTTCGGGCAGATAACTAAAACGATCGCCGAATCGTTTGAGTTGCTCGACTGCCTCCTCGATCAGTTGGCGGCGGCCGACGGTCACCGCGTCGCCCAGCGGCCGGTACCCGCCGTTCGGAAGGCGGCGGTCGGACGGGAGCGAGACGTAGGCCCGCACCAGGGTGGGACTGTTGTCGTAGGTCTTGACCGTCACCTGGACGATCCGCCGCACCTGGCTGATACGGTAGAGGCGCGCGGCCTCGGTGTCGTTCCAGTTGAGTTGCCCCGCGATGGCACTCTTGCGGTGCGCCTTCGCCCACGCCTCGACCTCGGCCGGCACGAGCTTCCCCTCGCCGTTGACGGCGCGGATCGTCTCGAACTCCTGGGTGATCTTCTCGGCGATCTCGCGCCGGTCTTTTTCGGTACGGGCGACGATCACCTCGGCCGCCTCGACGTCTTCTGCCACCGGCGCGGGAGCGGCCGGCTTGGTCGCCGGCTTCTTCCCAGCACCCTTCTTCGTCTTGGTCGCCATCTCACCTTCCCCTTGTATTTGTTGTAGTCAAACCGGCCCGTCCTTGCCACACCGCGCCGCACCCAAACGAGCGCTGACGGGGCCATCCTACCCTACCCATTGCTGCCGTTGCTCACCAAGGCGCTGCTACCCCTGGGAGGAGGCCCAACCCTCCCGAACCACGGCAGCCGGCCCTCACCTTGGCTAACCACCACTCGGCGAGGCGAACCCCGCCGTACCGTCACTGCCAATACGAGAAACGCCGCGGGGGATTCCCCCGCGGCTCCGTGTCGCCGGATCAGGCGGCTTCCAGTGACACAGTTTCGCCCAAACTAACATCGAACAATCCCCAGTCACAACCCGTGGACTCCTTCGAGTTGGGGCGGCCCTCCGCCACGCCGCACTGGGTGCCGACGCGGGCGAGGAGGTTCACCACGTCCTGCGCGCCGAAGAGGTCGGCGTCGTACTTGACGCGAACCGTGGCCTCCCACCCGATGTCCCACATGGGGCGGGCGCGGAGGTCGGCGACGCCCGAGGCGTTGCGGACGGGGCCGACGTGCATCTTCGGGGTGCCCTTCGTGATCTTCACGAGCGGCGTGCCGTCCTGGCTGAAGCCGTCCGGGATGATGAAGATGGACTTCTTGGCCTTGGTCATGTGGAACCCGACGAGCGTGCAGGCGTCCACCATCGCCCGCCGGAACCCGCCCGCGTGGATGCCGTCCCACCGGTCCTTCTCGGGAATGGCCTTGCCGAACTCGTCCCGGTCGGCGACGTGGCGCGCGTCCTCGAAGCACTTGTTGAAATCCTTGGGGTCGCGCTTCTTCCCCTTCTTCCCCTGGGAGCCCGCCTCCTGGGCGTCCCGCATCATGTTCCGCGCCTTCTCGCCGAAGCGGTTCTGGACGAGCGGCCGGGTGCCGGTGATCTTGAGGACGATCTCCTCCATCTTCGGCGGGGTGATGACCAACTCCCGCTTGCCGGCCGACACGACCGGCTTGTCCAGCAGACCCTCGACCCGACTCTCCAAAGAACCGTTCTCCTCGCCCTTGGCCTTCTTCGTACCCTTCGACATGGAAACTCACTCCTGGTTAGGTCAGGCGTCCCACACTCCGGGGACGCCACACAAAGTAGGGGCGGGCGGAAGGTCGCCCTTGAACGCGGGGCGGAACGCCCGACCCGCAACACCACCACCCGCCCCAGAATAGTCGCCCCGGAGTCGAACCGGGTATCAGTGGCCACCACCTCTGCCGTCGGTGCATGCCCCGTCGGACAGTGCAGTAAACTCATTACGGGCTCTCGACCCGCCCCGGGTAACCGTCCCCGGCCGCGACCATCATCAAGTTGCCTGTTGGTATCCCGGGCAGGCTCCGCGGCTGATAACCCGCAACTTCACGGGGCCGATCGTTTTACACTCCCACATCTCCCACGTCTCAGGTGGGGCGTGGAAGCTCGGCACGCTTCGCTACGGGATGGGAATATGCTAGAACCTAGCCTCGCGGCGGTCGGTCCCCACACCCCGTCTGAGTGTGCTTGCCACACATTCCCATCCCAGACGCCCCGGCGGGATTTGAACCCGCGTCGAGCCCGATGAAGGCTTCCGCTCTACCGCTGAGCTACGGAGCGTAAACGTGGTCGGGCATCACACATGATCCGTTCGCCGCGGAGATAGGGCTAACACCCAGTCCCGGTCGAATCCGGTTCTTTCCGCGGACTGCGCCGCCCGGGAGTCACCTCCGGGGCCGACCACACGACACACGATTCTCAGATGACACTGGCAATCGTCTTTCGGCTGCTTGCACCGCGCACACCTCACTCCACATCACCTCCTAACGGCCGCGCCCGGAATCGAACCGGGCTGTCCTGGTACACACCGGGGGACGAAATCCACACCCCCGGCTTCTGAGAAACGCATACCGCCGTGTTGCTTCGTGGCATCGGACTCTCACCGTGGCACCGGGGTTCCGAAAGTCTCGCGGTGTTACCACCACTGTCCCCGACCTTGCGTTCTCAAGACACCTCTCAGTGAGTGTCGCCCTCCAAGACGACTCCGCGGCCTACTTCACCACCTCGTCACCGTCCGCCATCATCACCCCACCCCATATATCGCCGTGAGAGGGGCACAAATGCTGGAAAATCTTTTTATTTTCCCCAACTTTTTTCACGGCCCGGGTCTTCCACCCCCGGACCGCGAGCGCGTTCGCCGTGTTCTCCTCACCCTCGATGATCGAGTGGGGGAGTTCGCACCACGACTTGCAGCCGGCGTGGTCGCAGTAGAAGATGCGGGTCGTGGACTCCATCGCGGAAACTCCTCATAGAGAAGAAGACCGGTTTTTCCGTCCCCCGGAGAGCCGGTGTCCGGTGTCATCGGGCGGCGTGGCCCCGCGCGGGCCGACGTGAGTACCGCCAGGACGGTCCCCGGCCGGGGACTCATTTTCTCTTGCCCGGGGTTCGCACCCGGTTGTCCTGGTCGTCCTCGGTCGCCCACTTGTCCACCTCGGCCCCCTTCTTCCCCTTGGCGGGCGGGGAGGGCTCGTCGTCGGCCGGCGCGTCCTTGAGGTCGAACGTGTCGTCGGACTTCACGAGAGTGAGATCCTCGAAGTCGCGGATGACCGGCTTGTCGCCGCCCTCCGGCAGGATGTGGGCCACCCTCTTGTCGAAGAAGACTTTCGTGACGCTGCCGCGGACGCGATCATCGCGGTAGTCGAACTCCACGAGGTCACCGGTCGCGAACTGCTGCGGCTCGTCGGCCGGCTTCTCTTCCTCTTTCTTAGGAGCGGAGGCCGACGGTTTGGCGGGACCGTTCCGCGGCGTGGATGCAGAAGCCCGAGGTGCCGGCCGCGCGGGCAGAGGCGGTTCCTCGTGGGTGGCTTCCTCACCGTCCGCCGGGAGTTCGTCATCATCGTCATCCGGCTCGTGGGTGCCCTCGTAGATCGCCTTCAGGTCTTTGTAGTCGAGGACGCGGACCATCGCGTCGAGGTCGTAGCCGTGTTCGAGGAAGTTCTCCGGCCACGGATTCTCGCGCTCGTAGAACTCGTTGACGCTGTAGACCGTGTTGGTCCCGGACGGCATCGGCTTCTCGACGCCGGTGATCCGCATGGAGAACCCGCCGGGGGCGAAGAACTTCCGGTACGCGGCGACGTTCTTCGTCCGCGCCCCGCGGATGAACTCGTCGAGTTGCGCGCCGAAGTTAAAGGTACTGACGTTCCAAATCTGGATGCCCCGGTCCGGGTCGTCGAGGTCGTAAATCAGGAAGAGTTGCCGCTCCTGGGGACGGAGAGCCTTCCGCGCCTCCTGGTCTTCTTTCCGCGGACTGTCCTGATACTTCCTTGCCCCCTCACAGATGGGGCACGGCCGGTTGGCCGTCTTCGCCGGGCAGACGAAAGAGTCTTCGTTGACCCCGATGCTGCGGTGGCTGAAAAAGCTGCGCTCGTACCAGAGCTTGCCGGGTGGCACGAAAACGAGGTTGTCGGCGAACCGCTTGGAGACGTTCGTAACGACGTAGGGAACGATGTCGATATTGTGGGAGCCCGACTTCTTGGGCTTCCAGAAGGAGAGTCCGCTCGGCACCTGGAGACTCTGGGAGCCCCCACCCGTGTGCTTGGCAAACCGGACCCCGATGTCGCCGATCTCGTAGTTCTTGGCCATCTGTATTTCCCGTGTGTGAGTTGAGCGAAACCTCAGTGTACACAACTGAGGCAGTGTACGCAATCTCAGTCGTCCTGGCGGCGGGCCTCGCGGCGCTCGGCGTCCCGAACCCGGTCCCGGATGTTGTCGCTGGAGGCGCGTGGCTCCTGGTCGCTGAAGTAGTTGAGGGCGAAGAGTTCGACCAGCCGCTCCAACGCCTTGCGGCGGTCGATCATCGCCACGTTGTACGCCGCTGCGAGGTCGAGGTCGTGGCGAGCTTCGATCAGCATATTCTGAACAACTTGATACTCTTCGTGAACGATCACCGCCGCGTCGATCTCGTCGGCGTTCGGCTTCTCCCGCAGTCCGAAGACACCGGGATTCTTCCGGGCGGCGAGGGAGAGGCGGGCGTGGACGACGGCAAGTTTCGCCTTTGCCAGATCATGGACGCGGCGGGCGTCGGCCTCCCGCTCGCCCGCGGCCCTGCTCAGTTGCGCCTGCCGCAGCCACTCGCGGTCGAGTGCCGCTTCGTTAATATCCAGAGGATTCACGACTTCGGACATTCCCCACCTCCCCCGTTCTTCCGGCCGATCCGATCCTTCCCCAACCCCAGCGCACCCAACCAAACAGCAACCTTGCATGCCCCTCCTGCCCTTGCGAACCCAAACAGACCGAGCCATTCCTAAGCGCCCCATGCCCTCCCACTACTGCCACTACTAAGCGAGCCATTCCTTGGCGGAACTATCCCTGCCAACACGGCGCTTGCCTTCCGAGACATGCCCAGCCAAGGGCAGGCATACCGTTGCAGCCCCTCCTTCACTAGGCGAACCACGGCTACCCTGGACAGTCCTTCCGCGACTGCCAAAGCTCGCCAGAGCCCTCCTTTCGCTCGCCACCTGAACACGCCGTCCCATTGCTGCCAATCCCGACGCGAGCAGTGCCATGCGAAACCTACCGCACCAATGCTGCCGTTTCCCGCGCAGGCGAACCCCTCCCTGCCTTTCCCTCCATTACTGCCGAGCCGGACCGATGCTTTCCCAACCCGGACTAGCCTACCCATCACGGCCGAAACGAACCAATCCTTCCGGAACTAAACTGTCCGAACCCTAACGGCCTATGCTTTTCCGGACTGTCGTTGGCCGTCCATGCGACTACGGCCATTCCTTCGCCGGGCAGTCGAGAGCTTCGCTGCCCATTCCCCTGCTGCCCTACCACGGCACTCCATGCCTCACCGTGGTGTGCCTAACCGATGCGGCCACTGCAACGCGCTTCGTGCCCAGCCCATCCTCCCTCTGGATGTAATATCGACGCCGACTCACCGGGAATTACCAAAAACCGCCAAAAAACACCCGGAAACCAGGAGGGCATGGCCGCTGTTCTTTTCGTGGAGGGGGGCCGACAGACAGTCGATCACCTTGTGGGCGCGAAGGCCGATCGGCTTGGGACCGTGCTTCAGGAGTACCTTCCGGGCGTAGGCCAAGACCACCTGCCGGATTCCTTCGGGCTCCTCACCCTCGACGGCCTCCAGACACTTGGCAACGGCAGGCCAGCTAGGATCACCTTGGAAAGGGAGGAGTTCGCGGGCGAGGTCGATCGCGCCCTTGTCGTCCTCCGGGCCGGCGACGGCAGCCATTCTTTCGGCCGGCTCGGCAATGCCCATCGCCTTTTCGAGTTCGACCAGGGCGGCGCGGGGGGAGCCGGCCGAAGCCTGCGCGATCTTCTGCGCGAGGCGGGGCTCCAGATCGAACTTCTCGGCGGCACTCACCTTCTTGAGGAGGGCGAGGATTTCGTCCTCCTTGAGCGGCGCGAAGTTGATCCGGGTACACCGGTTCCGGATCGTCTCCAGGATCTTGGAGGGGTCCGTGGTGCAGAGGAAGAAGTAGACGTGCTCCGGAGTGTCTTCCAGCAGTTTGAGCATCGCCTGCTGACTAAAGGACGCTCGTGAAAATGATTGAAATTCGTCCAGTACCCACACCCGGCAGCGGGCGGCGACGGGGGACATCCACATCGCATGTTCGATCTCGCGGATCGTTTCGAGGGGCTTCTCGACGGACCCGCAGTTGACCTCGCGATAGTCGAACCCGGCCGACGGGGGGCAGCCGAGGGCGGTCGCCACGCAGCGGGCGGTCGTCGTCTTGCCACAGCCAGACGCGCCGGCGTAGAGCGAGGCGTGGGGATACCCCTTGTCGAGGAGCCCCTTGACCGCCTTGACGGCGGCCTTCTGGCCGAGCAGGTCGTCGAGGGACGCCGGCCGGTGCTTCTGGTACAAGCCCATGCAACCTCCTAGTCTGCCAGTTTCCACCGGGCCGGAATACTACCACGACCCACAACCGCCTGTGTAATGAGTCCCTGTTTTCGCAGCCACTGGAGGGCCGCCCAGACGCGATTTCGCTCGCCCGGTCGTCCGTCCCCAAAGCTCTGCACCAGTTGTGGCGTCGGGACCGGGGTGGGCGACTTCGCCAGGGCCGCGAGAATGGTATACGCCGGCCCCTTCCGGCGGGAGAGTTTAATCCCCACCGTATTTGTCCTTGTACCCGTGGGAATCAAACTCAACGAGTTCACACTCGTCGAAGACGGCGGCCATCGGACCACCGTCGGACATCCGGGAGCAGCGGTAGGATCGGCGGACGCCGGCCTCGTCCTGGATGAGGAGGCGCTCGATCACCGCCAGGGAGTAGTCGTCGTCCGTCCGGTGGCAGACGAGATCACCCAGCTTGAACTTGAAAACGGACGCGGCCTTCTCCCACATTCGGTCACCTCCGGTTCCGTTCCATCTCGCCGATGATGCGGGTGCGCCCGCGATGAAGTTCCTCGCGGACGGCCTCGGGACTGTCGGGGATGAACGGCTTGTGAATTTCCTTCAGGAGTTTCGCGAGTTCCCGGCAGCCGCAGACGCCGCCCACGTCCACCATTCCCTGGCACGAGGAGCAGCGGTTACGAGTTTTCGGCTTCTTCCTCGGGGTGGGTTTCACGGGCGGCCTCCGTCATGAGTCGGATCCTGAAATTCACCGTCGTGGGGGCGTCCTCCCGCGCCATCTTGTGCCCCTCGACCCACGCCCACACGTCCGTCCCGATCACCCCGTCGAGGGCCGCCTGTGCCTCCGAGAGGGGCAGGCCGTAGGCACCGGCAAGATACCCCAGGTTGAACGGCGTGCGGAACTGTGGCGACACTATTATCGTCACGACTAGGCCCAAACTCCGTAGGATTTTTCCCACTTTTCGAGATCGTCCGGATGCCAGCCCTCTTCGCCACGGGACAGGACGGCCTTGTCGTACCACGAGCCGTCCACGGGACAGGCTTCGGACTCGATCCCCAGAGGGACGATGATCCACGGCCAGTGTTCGACGATCTTCCTCGTCATCACATCGACGCTCATGTCGATGTAGGCGTCCCGCTCGGACGGGAGGACTTCGGCAAGGTCGCAGTCGTGAATCTCACCGATCAGGAATCCCTTCATCCGGGCGCGCCGCATGAGGCGTTCCTTCTGGACGAGGGACCAAAGCAGACAGTGAAATGACGAGTTCTTGTGAATGACTCCATCGGCGACGAACTGGTGAAGGTCGTCATCCACCGACATCGTGTACGTCACGTCCTCCGCATCCTCAACCGTGATGGAAACCACACGATCATAACGGTACACCTCCGGCAACTCTCCATTTCTTTCCAAAATACGCTCGCCTACATACTGAGACGGACCGGGGGTGGCACGAAGCCCACGGTGGTCGGTAATATATTCACATACGTCGTCGTAGTTTTTCTTCCGAACGACGGACACTTGGCGGGACAACGCCGCGGACGGGTATTTGCGCGGGGACATTGCACGAAACCGGCGGTGGTGGAACCGCAGCAGATACCCGTTCTTGGTTTCACACAAAATCGAGTCATACCCCAACATGGAAGACAGCACCTGCACGTCGCGCAGAAGTGCCGCATTGCACATATGCAGGTTGCCTTCCTGATGAACACCACGCGACCCATCAGAACGCCACAGCCCCTCCAAAAAGTCGCGCTGTTCTTGAATTGAAGCGCGCCACACTCCCTCCGGAATCCGTTTGGTGTGCGCCCGCCAACTCATGTCGAAGCCGACCGACTGTAGCTGCATCGTCATTTGGCGATACCCAGCAGACAGTCGATAGCAAACAGCGTGTTGTTTTTCCTTGGGAGGAATCTCGGACCACCGAAGGCTACGGTACGAGCCGTCCGTCTTGTATCCCACTCCGGCCAAAAAATCACGAATGGCCAAAAGGTCGGGCTTCTTGACCTCCCCCACGGTAATATTGAATCCCTCTCCGGGTCCGAGACTGCCGTCCCCCATGATGAACCCGTAGACAAACCACCAGTTCACATCAGGAGACGGAGGCACAACCGGAGGACACTGTGAAAGGGCCACATGCCCGCCAACTTTGAGTGACTCAAACGGCACCCACTGTCCGTGCTCGTCCTTGAATTTGTGCCGCGTGTCACACCGCACCGTCAAACCAGATGACAGTGTGACAGTGGCCAACTGACAACGCCCACGAGGCACACCCACCGCATCGGCCCATCTAAACCCCGTCCACACCTTGCACGCCTTCCCCACCAATTCCACAATCGGTACCCATCCAGCATCCGTCATGACACGCGAGGATGCTTGGAGACACCCTTGAATTGGATAATTCAGAACGTCGTTCCTATTAAAAACCCCATGAACGGCAAATCCCGTCTTCATGAGGAACCCGCCCTCCCGGAGGTAGGCATCGTACCAGTCGTTCTTCCACTTGGTGTGCTTCTTGTACTTCTTGTTCCAGTACCAGTCCTCGATCTTCCGGGTGTGCTCGGTGAACGCTTCGAGGTCGCGGATGCCGTTCTTCGCCAGTCGCTGGGGGATCGTCTCCTCACTGTCCTTCACCTTCTCACCCTGGACAGCGGGCCACAGGGCGGCGGCGCAGGAGACGTAGTAGTCGCCGTAGAACTGGGGGAAGACCCACTTGTTCTTGGCAATATTTCGGACCGACTTCGCAACTTCTTTGGGTTCCAGGAAGAAGAGTTTCGCGGCGGCGTCCTGGTGGGCGTCGAGGTTTTCTTTGATCTCCCGAATGGCGACGGGATCTTCGGTGTAGCACGCGGCTAGTCGCACTTCGGCGGACACATAATCGAGTTCGATGAACTGGTATCCCGGGCGCGGGATGTAGGCGCGGCGGACGATCGCGGCGAACTCTGGCTCCCGCTTGTACACGTTCTGGACGTTCGGCTGTTCTGCACTGGACCGAAATGTTACAACGCTGTTCAGGTTAAACTGGGGGTGGACGTAAAAAAGGCCGTCGGTGTGCTGCACCATCTCGCGGCGGATGCCGTCGAGGTAGGTGCTGGAGAGTTTCTGGAGTTTCTGGAGGCGCTGGTACAGCTTGACGATGGGGAGGTCGATCCCGTTGAGGGCGACGGCGGAGGCGCTGGCCTTCTCCTCGCCGTCCTCCACGATGGTCGGTGTGTAGCCGAGGACGCCGGTGAGCACCTCGACGAACTGCTTGGGGGAGGTGAGGTTGGTCTTCTCCCCGAACCGCCTGCGCCAGTCGATGAACTCGGGCTCGTTCCGGATCTGGGCCTCCACGTCACGCATGGAGGCGGCGGTAGAGGCGGTCGTCGCCTCCAGGTACCCCTTGTCGATGCGGACGCCCCGGCCGCTCATCGAGGAGAGCACCATCTGCCCCTCGTGGAGGAGTTGGACGGCTTCGGGGGTGGGAATCCACTTCCTCACTGACGCTTCCCCATGTCCTCGGTGAAGATCGCCTCCAACAACACCAAGTAGTTTACGAGATCCCCAACCTTCTCCTTCACGGCAGCGGGCGTCACCGGTCGGATGCCGCTCACCATATCGTAAACCGACTGAAGATGCTTCAACATGTAACCCCAGCAGCGTTCGGCCGGGGACTCGGCGAGGCGGAGGCCGCCCGCGTCCGCCTTGAAGTTGTGCAGGCGGTCCTCGGAGGCGTACTCGTGGGCCTTCGCCTGGAGCACGTCGCGGATCGACTGGATTCTATTCTCAAGTAAGACATTGAACTCTTGCGCGGTCATGTCACGCTCCGAACGGCTTGGTCGCTTCAAACACGTCGCGGTCCATGTTGCTGTGCCGGTCATTATCCGAGTCGTAGGCACGTCGCAGGAACGCTATGTCCTCGGGGGACAAATACTCCCCCTGCTTGCTCCGGCACCGCAGCCGGAATACACGGCCCCAGTCCGACTCCGACAGCGGCGGTGGTTTCTGCGCCTTCCGCTTCATGTCACACCTTGACATACTTGGGCACCCACCAGCCTTCGGGGGTTTCGGTGAAGTCACCAAACAGGAAAGGCTCGTCGTCCCGCATCCGCTTGACAACCCGGGAAAAGACGTGGAGGATTTCCTCCTCCGCCTGGGGAGAGCACCGCATGGTGAGGACGTGGCGAAGGCCACGAACGTTGCCGCTCCACACCCCGCCGGTGGCAACGCCCATCCCGATGATGCGGCGCATCATCGAGGTGATTTCCTTCTTCCCCTTGAACTTAGACTCCGGCCGGAGTTCGTCGGCCCAGACCAATTCCAGTTTCCGGTACACCTCTTCCTGGTGCCCGAACGCGACCTCAAACAGCAAGCGAGTGGCGTGTTTCTTCCCCTCCACTGTATCCACCTTTGGCCCGTCCTCCGTCCCCCACCACTCCTTCAGACGGAATGCCGGCTGCTCCTTGAGATAGTTCCGCTGCCATCCATCCAACACATCCGGCCCCTTGATCGAATCCGGCAACCAGTAGGGAACATTCTCCCCGAACCGGATGAACCGGAGTGATCCCTCACTGATCGCCCACCCGGCCCGGTGTCTGTTCATCTCGGCGGTGAACACGCGCGACACGTTCTCGATCGCGAACGTGAACACAGAATGCTCAAGCACGCTATTCCCACACCACACCGGCTGACCATTGCGCCGGACGTACAGAACTCGGCGCGTGTCGTCAGGCATCTGGGCGCAGAAAACCTCGCCAGTCCAGTTCTCGACCCACGATGTCCGGCCAACCTGACCGACGTGCTTGTTTACCTCCGGCTTCAAACTGCGAGACAAAATTGACAGCCGAATCAGCGGCTTGCTGCCAAACGACGCCGGGCGGTCCTCCGGCCCATAGGTATAACACACATTCGCGGCGATCCCGCAGTGCAAACAAAGTTGCTGAACCTGCCCCGCCAAAACAGGACTCGTCGTGTCGTAAGAATTGCCAGTCGATCCCTCGTGCCCGTCCGACTGCATGAGCCCTTCGAGCAGCCCCTCCAACGTATCGCGAGTCGCCGTCATCAGCAAAAACTGCGGGATGCACTTCTCGCCGTCTTGGTAAATTCGCGAGACAATCTCCCTAGCCGCCAGGGGCATGTCCACGGTGTAGCGGTCCTCCCCGTCAAAACGCAACGCCCACTGCCCAACCTGCTCGGCCGCCAACTCCCTGACCACCATCTTGAGCCACGCCACCTTCCGAGGGCGACGCAGGCGAAACCGAAGGATGTTCCCACCCGAGTAGTGCCCGTCACCGATCGCAAAGCCCACCAAACGCAACAGGCTCATAGAGTAAGAAATGGGCTCACGCGGCACCCACGTCTCGGCCACCTTCGTATATGCATGAGACACACCACCCAACGTTGCAGCCTCAATAAGCTGAAACTTCTCCCGCTTGCGCCCCTCCTGAGTCGTCGTCGGACATACATACATCTTGTGATTCGGCGTGACTAAAAGATCCACACCTTGCGTTTCAACTCGGTACATTTTGCCCGTATACGAGCTAGCAGTCAGCGCGACCGGCTTGACATATACCAACCCCCCGTCGTGATCTAGAGTGGCCAATAAATCATTCTTCGTCACATCCGGCCACGGCATCCATCCGACAGAGGTCAACACCTCTGTCTCGGCGTCGTAGCACCCATGCCCACTCGACAGGATGTTGTCGAAGTAGTCCGCGTAGTCCTTGCGGATCTTGGTGACGTTCGGATTTAATCCCGGCTGAAAACTCCGGTAACAGCGCTTGCCCGCGAGCGCGATGAGGAGGGCCGGGTTACTCACCGCACCGTCGTCGGGAACCTCGAACTGGTCGGCCCCGATGAATTTCATCCACCGGGCGACCTCCTCCCGGTCCACCTGGGTCCGGCCGATCCGGAAAATCTCGATTGGAACTGTCGTCGGCATGGCAACCTCCTGGTATCAGCACTTGTCCCCGACGCAGGCAAACGTCTGCCGGCTCGTCGTCTCGTCGTCCTTCTCGTACTCAGTCAGCTTAGCCCAGTTCACGTCCGGGAACGCGGCCACCATCTCCTCGTACTTCTCCTGGCTGATCTCCTCGTTCGGGGCGTAGACGTAGACCCCGTTATCCTTCGGCAGGAACGACAGGCCGGTGATCTGGTCGATGTGCCGATACACCCACGCGCCGACCTCGGGCCACTCCCACTCCTCGACATAGATCGTCGCGCTCACCGAGTGCTCGGCCCAGTTCGTCTTCCACTCCAGCCAGTTTTCGAGTTGCCGGACCGCCGTCATGTCGTTCCGCCGGGTCGCCCCGTCCGGGGCGCGGCGGGGAAATCCGAACACGGCCAGTTCCCCGGGACGCTCCGGGGCGTCGGCGCAGGGGACGCCGCTGTCCCGCAGGAACTTCGCCACCGGCGTGTCCTTCGGCTCCCGCACCCACCGGACGGAGTAGTCTGCAAACCACGGGGACACGCCGGACGCACAGTTAAAGAACACGGCGCTGTCACCACCCGGCTTCACGGTGGTGTTCGCAGCCGACCGGTTGACACCCCACCGCGCCGACAGCATGAGATCGACGGCATCCACCTCACGCCGTAGTTCGCGGAGCAGTTCGGCCCGGCCCGGCGCGCCGTACCGCAGGAGCGGACAGTCGGCGTGCCCGGTGATGTCCACGCCCAGAAGGCGATCCTCGACGCAATTCTTCCGCCACTCGTCGCGAATGTACCCGAACTTCGTCGCCATGCTCTGAATCTTCCCGAAGTAGGTGGCGTGCCGCACCTTCCTCCGGAGGGACTCCCGCGTCTCGTCGGGGCGGGCAATCGCCATACTGAGGTTGCAGAACTCGAACGGCCTGAGCAGGATCTCGGCGCATGGATTACACCCAGGACGATGCCCCACCCAATTCCGACGGGGCGGGGAGTTCTTGATCGCGGCCTGCCGGTTGAAGATCCCACGCTCCCCCGAGTGTGACTTCACGAGGGACAGCCACTCCTCCATGAACAACTCGACGGGGACGCCACCCTCGAACGAGTACACCGCGGAGTTATTCGCCATCGTCCGGTGCGTGTGGGCGGCGTACCAGTTGCCAGACTTCGCCTCCCGCATGGCGCGGCTGTCGAGGTCGGAGAGGGATATCTCGGCGGCCCGGCGGACGCCCCCCACCTGCACAATGACGCCGACCTTGCAGGCGAGGTCGTGGGCGTCGATGTCCTCCAGATAACGCCCCTGGCGGGACTTGAGCAGAGACCGGGAGAACGCGATCAGTTCGAGGAACGGGTCGGGTCCACTAGCACGACCGCCCTTGGTCTTGAGGCGAGCCCCCTTGGGGCGGACGCGGGACACGTCCACATAGGTATCCCACCCGTCCCAGAGCAGTTGGAGGTGGCGGTCGAACGTCCGGCACCACTCCTCGGTGGAGTCACCACAGACGAGCGTCTCCGTCTTGCCGTTCTGTTTGCGGACGCGCGGCAGTTGGGACACGTAGTCCGACTCGACGCTGAACCCCACGCCCGTCCCCTGCATGAGGATATAGAGGAGTTCGGAGAACGAGAAAATGTCCTGGATCGGTAAATACGCGCAGTTGAACACACCCACCATGCAGCGGTCGAGGGCGGGACCGGCCATCTGGACGACGCGCATCGCGGGGGACGACTCCTGCGCGTACATCGCGTCGGCCAGTTCCCTCTTCTCGTCCGCGGTCAGCGTCACGCCGGGCAGGGAGAACAACCACGGGATGACGCGATCGTACACCGTCTCCCGCCACGTCTCCCGCCGCCCCCGGGCGTCGTCCCACCGGGAGAACTTGGACAGGAACTGGTACGTCTGGAGGTCGGTCGGGAAGTGCCCCTTCATCTCGTCGAACCGCGCCTGCGTGTCGGCGTCGATCGGCGAGCGGAGGCGGAGTCGCCTCCGCTCCTCGCGGTAGTTCTGGTAGTGCTCGGCGGCGTCGAACAGGCCGCGCGCCCACAGTTGCTGGAGTACCAGCCGCTGGACGTCCTCGACGGACGGGTCGTACTTTTTCTGGGCCTGGAGGGTGTTGACGACGCCCGCCGTCAGCTTCCCGACAAGCGCCTCCTCCTCACCGGACCCGCCCGGGAGGCGGGACGCCAGACCGATCGAGTTGAAGCAAAGAAACAGGGCGCGGCGGATCTTCTTCTCGTCAAACGGCACCACGGCCCCGTTCCGCTTCCGACAAGTCAGGTCAGTTCCCATACCCCATTTCCTTCATCTGGAGTTTCGTGACCTCCCACTCCAGCAGGGAGTCGAGGCCGCAGTAGAGGAGGGTAGTACGCAGATCCACTTCCCGAATCCGGTTCGGTGCGTTCCCCCCGTTGGACTTTCCGGAGTCCAAGAAGGGCTCGACGTGGCTGTTGTACTCCGACATGCCCAGGTAGCAGAAGGCATTGAACTTGAGGCCGGTGCCGGTCACGCCCGACTGCGGGTCGAGCAGGTGGGCAGCGAGGAGTCCGTCCCAGATCCAGCCGCGGACGTTGATTCCCAGACGTTCTCTCGACCATCGGTCTTCAAAGACAGCGTTCCACCCGATCTTCCCCACGTCGGGGTTTTCGAGGAGTTTCCTGGTCGCCTCCCGGGCCGGACCGACCCACGGGTAGGCAATCGTCTCTTTCCCCTCCCAACAAACGGAGCAGCAGACAACTTCCGCGTGGGGACCATCTGGCTTCAACGTTGTTGTCTCATAGTCGAAGGCAATTTGGCCGCTTGTGTACTTGTCAAGTACCTGCGCCGCCTCTGAGGGGTCATAGATGCACCGAACCTGAGAGGCATAGTCCGGCGGGCCGTCGGGCCACGGCCTGTCTTCGAGGGCGAGGGCAGCCTCCAGTTGAGACTCGAAGATATCCTTGGCGACGGGACTCGCCTTCTCGTAGAAGAGGCTGGCCGGATTCGTCATCGGACAGACCCAGACGTTCGGCTTGTGCGCCGGAATCTGTTTCCCGAACCACCGCGACGCGAGCCCCACGTCGGGACGCCACAGGTGGCCGATCACCGAGGAGATGGCAGCGCCGCCCATCAGGATGATAACGCGGGGGTCGAAGTCCCTGATCTCCCTGAGCAGGTGCGGCCGGCAGTCCTCGGTTGCCTTGGCCGGTTTCCTCCCGGCGACGTCGTAGCAGATTTGGGCGTTGGTGATCCGACAGTCCCGAGTAGGGTTGACGCCCATCCGCTGGAGCGTGTCCCGGAGATAGCGACCCGTACCGCCGGCCATCGGGCGGCCGTAGAAGTCCTCGTCCTTTCCAGGGTAGTCACCCACGATGAGGATTCCCCTCTCGCCGCGTCCCTCGGCCTTCATCTTGGGTGACTTGCACGCCTGGTACAGCTTGCACCGGTCACACCCAGGCACCTCGGTCGGAGGTGCTTTCTGGACGCGGGCCTCGGCCTCGCTGTAGAACTCCAGGCCGGTACGCATCTCAGTCGGACCCCTCGTAGTCGGAAAACACAACACCACCATCCGTCTTTTTCACGGGAGCCTGCCCAGCATCCCGAAGCGCATCAAGTAGATCGCGAATGTGGAGCCAATCCAAATACAAATGAGCGGGGACTGGTTTTCCGGGAGGAAAATACAACTCCCGAAGACGTGTCAGCGCCTCCGCCGTCTCACCCGCTTTCTGCCGACTGAGCCCCAGAATCTTCATTCGAGAGACTCCAGGAGAGGCAAAATCACGTTCCGGTACTCCCAGACGTAGATGCCCAAATACCCTGTGACGTCACTGTACCCACGACACCTGACACTCTTCGGGAGTCGCCAGCCGATCGAGAACCGCCACTTCCAGGCTTCGAGGCGCGGAGACGGTTTGGGCGGCGGTTCGCTCATGTACTTGTAGATATCTCCCGGGTCGTCGGCGGTGGCCTTCTCGATCAGACGCATCGCGTCGTTCAGCGTCTTCTGGATGAGAGGACTGCCTTCCTCCACCAGAGGCTTCGTCACCGACCACAGATTGACGTTCGACCAGTTCACCTTCCACGTCCGCGAGATATACTTCGGGATCGGCGGCGGCAGCGGAGGTAGGTGATCCATGCCGTGGCGGCCCATCTGCCGGACGCGGCGGACGAACTTCTGCCTCTTGATCTCCCGAAGATACTTCGCCTGCGTGTGCCGCCCGCGCTCGTCCAGCCAGTCGGCGAAGACCTTCCGCGCCGTATCATCCTCGGGCGTCTGGAGCAACGCCACGACGAACGCGGCCTCCTCGGGGAGGTCGGGGACCGGCGGCAGGTAGATCGACACCGGAGAGCCCACAATCATCCTCGCGATGCAGGTGTCGAGATAGTCATTAATCAGCTTCGACAAGTTCCCCAGCGGGTTCTCCACCGACTGTACTTCCGGACTCGTCGGGTTCACGCTCATCGGACTCGACCGCCCCCAGAAGAATCACATAGACCCAGTTCTCGCCCCTGACTCGGAGTCGATCCGCACTAATCTCACAGTCGGAGTGCTCCTCCACGACGTGGGCGAGGAGCTTGGGCGGAATTCGGAAACTCACCGGCTCGTAGTCGTAGGCCGTGTCGAGGACGACCCGCGACTTCCCGTAAGTGCCCTCGCCGGCCACCATCATGTGGCCGTCGGAGAGGGTAACCAGCACCTTGTCCCCCTCTTTATCGCCTCCCGTGAAGACAGACGCAAGGTTGGCAGCGGAAATTGCCCCCCGGGGGAGCGTCACGGGAACGGCATCGAACTCGACCAGGCGACCGGCGTCGGGGTACTGGAGCGCGGCGCGGCGGCAAGAAACAACCAATTGGCGGTTGCGGAAGTGGACCCAGTTGGGCGTAATGCCGACCCGATCGACGCCGAGGGGGACGATCTTGGCGAGCGACCGAGCACGGACGAGAAAGTCTTCCGGAAGTCCGGTGGCAAGGGACCACCGCGCGTACTGGATACGGTCACAGGCTTCGAGGTGGGTGGGTGTCAGGTGAACACAGACACTGATAAACTCCCGATCATCGGTGCCGGCGGCTCCCGTCACGAATTCAACCGCCTGGGAGAACTCGTCGGGGAGGGGCTCCCAGGCGTCGGGCGCTTCCACCTGATCGTCGGGGAGGAGGATTTCCTTCTCCATCCGGACGGAAACATCCGTCCGGTGGACACCCATCCCAAACGCCTTGTCCGTGATGGTGAGATCAATCTCGGGGTCCGAGAACGCTTCGAGCGCCGCCTTGAGCGGCTTGGCGCGGACGGCCCCCGTCACCTCCTTCGGAAGTGGTGTGCGCGCGCGGACACACACCTCGTCGTTGAAACTGACGGCCCAACCACCCCTGAAGACAAAACACTTTCCCTGCGTCACGAGGTCGCCGGTGGAGAGCCCCGCCTCCGCCCACGACAGCGCCTGGAGCAATTCGCCCCGGTTGACCCGGAATCGCATACCAGCCTCCCCGTTCCCTTGCCCTACAATCCGCGACTGACCAAACCACGCCTGCCATCACGAACCGTGACACACCCAACCGTAACAAACCACCCTTTTCTGCCGTTTCTCACCACTACCTACCCATCACGTCCTTGCCCTGCCACCCCGGCACTGCTCCTCCCTTGCTTCGCGCCCCGTACCGAAGCTCGCCAAGCCGTTTCTGCCAATTCTCGACTCGCCACTTCCCTTCCACACCTTCACGGCCCCGACGCACCGATGCTCTACTTACCTGGGCGCTCCCTATCCATCCAACACGGCCCAAGCAATACTTAGCTGTCCGAGGCACGGCGAACCAATGCGGCCGATCCACACCGTTGCGTTGCTCAGCACACCCTAGGACGACACGGCGAACCAATGCGGCCACTCTCAGGCAGTCCCAAGCACGACGGACCGGGACGCAACTCTGCGTTGCGGCCGTAGCGGAACGTGCCGTTCCGGGGCGCGCCGGACCGGGCCACCACGGGCCTCGACTAACCGTTGGTAGTAATATCGACGCGGGGGCGGGCAGAGTCACCGGGAAAACGAAAAAACGGCCGGGAAAATTCCCGGCCGCTCGGAGACGTGAACGGATTACTTGGAGGCGACCGCCTTGGGCTCCAGGATGTAATACCCCATGACGTCACCGAGGCGCTTCCGCTGGACGTCGAGGCGGTTCTGCGCGACGAAGCGGGTGGGCACCAAGTTGTTCACCGTGGAGCGCATCTTGTCTGGAGAGCGGTCCGGGAACTTCGCCGTCAGGTGGGCGACGATCTCTTCCTTGGTGACAGGCTTCGGGATCTTGGTTCTCCCGGCCCTCACCAAGACGTCGTAGATCGCCTTGGAGACGCCGACGGTCGGGATTTTCGTCTTCCCCGGGGGCGGGGCTTTGCGCGTCGTCGAGCCCTTCGGGCGGCCGATCTTCTTCCGCCTCCCCCCCTTCTTCGGGGTAGGTGCGGGCAGGTGGTCGAAGTCGGGGATCACGCGGTCGAGGAACTTGAGGAGTTCCTTCTTCGACGTGAACGCCGACGGGCCGTCCTCCACATGCGCGTGGAAGCCGTTCGTCGAGGGCATGACGACGACGGTGACGTCCTCCCCCACAACCGCCACGTCCACGCCGTTCGCGCCGGCCGGGGGCGCTTCCTCCCCCGCGCCGGTCGCAAACGGCGGTTCCTCGGCGGGAGGCTCCACCTCGATCGCGTTACCCCCCACCTGAAACGCCACAATCTCCTTGAGGAGGTCGTAGCTCTCGGCCGAGCCCGGAAACGGGACGGAGGCGTCCACATAGCGGGATACGCCACCCGGCGCGTTCACCTTCTCGGCCAGGTGGGAGGGGGGCCAGTCGGCGGCGTCCGACACGCCGAGTTCTGTCAAAAGCTGAACGAGTTTCCCTTGCTGAACCTTCACGGGACATTCTCCGTCCAAGTATTACATGCCCTTGATATCGTGTCGGGCGTCCACCTATCATAATCTAGGTGAGAGTATCCCGAAAGGAAATACCGTGCCGGAGAAAATCCCCGTGGCATGTGTTTCGCTTACCGTCACCTTGAACCGAGGTGCTGTCATGAACTACCCACCCCGCCTGCGGAGGGCTTTGGCCTCCCTCGCGCGGCGGGAGGGTGTCCACCAACACGTCTCCGAGGCGGAGGCGCGGGCCATCCTCAAACTACCGCCGCTCCCTCGCGACCGGAAAAAGGCACGCCAGTTCCTCTTCGCGGGAAACGACGCGCCTAGAAGCAACTGATGATGCCGGGGTTTTCCACGGCGATCTGTCCGGCACACCACAGACACTTGTTTTCACCGAAATCCAAATCCCGCCCGTGAACCCAATTCAGGCGGCAGAGCCCCTTATCCTTTTCCGCGGCCGTCTGGTTAATCCCAATCATGCCCGTGACGTGGGCGTTCTTCCTCTTGTCCTCCGAGACATGCTCCCTCGTGAGTAGCCACTCGTCGTAGGATTCGCGCGTCGCCTGAGTCGCCGTGAGCACCAGGCAGTGCTTCTTCTGGCTCAAGGCACGAAGGGCGCGCCACGTCTCGTCAATTTGGTCCCGGCGATCGAGCTTGTTGCTGATGGGGGCGAGGAGATCGGCATAGTCAAAAATCACACAATCTGGAGCGTATCCGTCACGCTCCCAGGAGTCGATGAACGCCTCGGCCCCGCGGACCGAGAGGGTTGAGTTGGGGTGGCAGGAAATGCGGAACCGCTTGGGCCGGTCGGCAGCCTTCTTGTGGAGCGCAGTTAAGACTTCCTTGGCCTTGAGCACCCCCTTGGCCTCACGCCACTCGTGCTTGAGAAGCGGCATGGTCGTCCGGTCACCATCGTCCTGACTCTCGATGTCGGTGGGATACAGGTACTTCCCCGGCGCGTAGGGACGATGAGCAAGTCGGACGGCGAGGCGGAGGAGCAACTGCTGCTGGGACGAGTCACCACACTCGAAGTAGACGACGTTGAGACCCTGATCGACGGCGGCCCAGGTGACGTACTGGAGCCAGCGGGATTTGAAGCGCTTCTCCGGCGCGAGGAACGAGACGAAGCTGTCCCTCACGAGGAAGCGGTTCATGAACTCGCCGATCGCGCCGGGGAGTTTCAGAAGCGCCTCGTACTGACACTCCAGGGCGGCGGACATCTCCTCGTCGGCCTCGAAGACGGAGAGCCCCGCACCCATGCCCAACTCAACACGACGATACCGGGCAACGAGGGCGTCCGCCTTCTCCTCCTGGCCGACTTCGAGACACAACTCAATCTGGTTACGGAGTTCGGCCAGCTTGTGCTTGTTGAAGATGACGGCCGCGTAGTCCACGAGGACTTGCGGGTCAGCGACCATCTTGCGGACCGTCTCGTACTCGTCCCGGACGGCCGCGACGAGGCGGCCGACCATCTCGATGAGTTCGGGCTCCGGGTGGGAGTCGCACCACTCGCGATAGAGGTGGACGACCCCGCCCCCGGGCGGCTTACCGTACTTGGTGAAGAACTCGACGCACCACTGCCCGATCACCTGCGCGTGACGGGACGGGAAGAGGTTGGGCTCCCAGCGGGAGGCGATCGGTCCCAAGACCCACCTGTTGTAGACCATGCCGGCGAGCACCTGACGCTCCCGGAGGCCGTCGGTCCGCGTCTCAACCTTGAGTGCCACTAGCTCCCCTCCCTGATAAACTTCTGGCCGCCGCAACGCTTGCAGTCGTGGCTCTCCCGCGCGCCGACCTCGATGAGGAGCTTCTCAACCCCGATCCCGTCACACTTGGGGCAGCGGAGGCGGAGCGGCACGTCGAGCGGCCTCTGCTTGATCTCAAAGCGACGCAGGAGGGCGCGGACGCATCCCTGAAGGTCCGAGTGAGACTCCGGGTAGGCGAGGTCGGGACGCCACTCCTTGAGCCCGGCCAGCATCGTCTCGATCAGAAGGTCTTCGAGGAGTGCGTCATCCCGGTGGAGGAACGGCTTGGGCATCGACGGGCTCCGCGGGTATTTCGGGTGTAGGTGTTGTCGGCTGCTGCTGTGTGGAAAGCCACTTGACGTACTCCCGGTGGAGTCCATGGAGGCAAGCTTTCTCACTACTCGCCTGGAACTTGAAGAGGGGGATATTTTCCCCAGGGACGGTAAGGACGCCCTCCCACTTGGAGCCGTCCCAACTCATCGTCTTCACGCAGCCGGGGGGCAGGCGGTAGACGAGCGGGTGGTGGCCGTCGCCCGTCAGCTTGAAGGCGCGGCGCTTCGCCATCTGCGCCTGGATCATCTCATGCCGCCTCTTCCGATAACAATTCACGCAGTCGCGCTGCGCCAACTGCTTCTGGTTGAAGAGGCAACCGCAACCAAGTTTGGCCTTGAAGGTCTGCGGGTTGATCCCCTTCGGCTTAGCCGGTTTCGGGGCGGGGAGCGGCGCGACCGGCGGGCGGGGCGCTGCGATCTTCGTCGGCGGCGGGACCACGGGCTTATTTGCCGCCGCCTTCCGCATCCGGTCCGCGTTACTTTCCACCAGGACTCTCCTTCAAGATTTGTTCCAGGGCGTCGGTCCGCAGATGGTTCTTGGACAGGAGGCGAAGGACGAAATGGCGGAAGTCCTTGTGCTCCTCTTTCCAGATCAAGATAGCCACGTCACCGGACCACTCCCGCCACTGCCGGACTTTCTGGTGCTGCTCCTTGAACCACTTGGGCAGATAATCCTCGGGCGATCGCAGGTGCTGTAAGAGGAAAGAATACTCGAATCGGAGACTGTCGGGAAGGAGTTTTCCGGCGGCGCGAAATCGCTTCCAGAACTGGTTGTAGTTGCCGTAGGACTGGAGGACGACCGGAGCCAGCTTCGTGTTGGCCCCCTTCGGCCAGGCGTGGTAGCCCACGTTCTGGCAGATCCGCTTGACCTCCTCCTTCTCGGCCTCTGTGAGAAGCACGGGGGGCAGGTCGGCGACGGCCGCGGTGCCGTTCAGGCGGGCGACGACGCCGACGATCCAGTCCCAGTGGCGTTTGAACTCCTTCCCCGTCACAATTCGAGGACGCGAGACTTCCAGGCGGATGTACTCCGTGAGAACCCGGCGGACCTCCCCCTCGCCGTGGCGACGCCGTAGGATTGCGAAATTTTGCGCACAGGCGGCGTAGGTCGGCGGGGGGCACCAGGAGCGGGACTCGGCATATTTGCGTAACAGACGGGCAAATTCGGCGTCCACGGGCTCCGTCTTGACCTTCTCCCGGCGGTCCAGGGGGGAAGAGGGAAAGTCGATCACGGGGAGATTCTCCTGTCTCTCTGACTTCTGATATTCTAACGCACGTCCCGGGGCGTCCACAAATCCCTCTTCTTTGGCTTCTGGATCGGGCGCGGCTGAAACCCTCTGAGTGGTGCTGCCCAATTCTTCTTGTTCTTCTCGACGAAGCCGGGCCAAGATCCGAGCGGTGGTGCTGTCCTCCTCGTCCCATCCAGACGGACCGGGGTCGTCCCAGGCGCTGTGGCGGCGCTCTGGATGTTCACTTGTTGTACAGTCTGCTTCGCGCCGTACCGACTGCGGTGGTGCTGTTGTCGCAGACGTACTATCGGCGCGGTACGGCGCAGACTTGTCGGGAATCTGGTCTTGGACAGAGGATTCTTCCACCGCGCAGCGGCAGTCCTCCCCACCACCGGGGTCGCCCGCAGGTCGCGCAGCGACCGAGGGCTCCCCTATTGTTTTCTGATAAGACTCCGAACGACAGTGAGGAGTCAGTATTGTTCGGGGGTCGGAATCGGCAGACGACTGTCGAGAGTCGGCAGTCGTGTTGCAAATCCGGCCTCCACTTTTCGTTTTAATGTCGTCCGAGGGGCCGACCAGTTCCGCGATTACGGCGACGTTGATTTTGACCCACCTGAAACTGTTCCCGCGCTCCCGGCACACGTCAACAATGCCGTGGTCGTGGAGCTTGGCGAGCCGATATCGCTGCTGGCGGGGGGTCCAGTCGGCGGCCAGGTAGGACGGCGAGAGTCGCATCCACCCGTCGCGCCTCTGGGTGTTGGGAACGAGGAAGCGGTCGAGGAGGTCGTGGAGGAAGTTGATGTCGGCGGGGGTGAGGATCTTCTTCAATCCTCTGTCGATGTGACGAAAGAACTTCTGGTAGTGTCCCTTGTTGGTCAGGGCGGTGAAGTAGTTCAGAACCTCTTCACCACCCCCGCCGATGATCCGGTTGCGGTACGCCTGGGTTTTTTTGCCTTTGCCGTCCGACGTGAGGGGTGTATCATACCCGTCAAGCGCGAATGACATAGGAACTCCTATGGGTTCGGGGTGGGGACGGATCATACCGTCCCACCTTCGTTTTAACAGGCTTTCGGTTTGAGAAAAGACCGAATCACGTCCACGTCGATGAACACCTCACGGGTTCTGCTTGTCGCCCGCTGGCGAATCTTGATGACGCCGGCACTGCACAGATTCTTGATGCGATACTTGGTCTGCCTCTTGGATCCCACTGCCGACAGGCTCTTGGCCTTGGGCGACAGGCGGCGGTGGAGCAGATACGAGAGGAACAACAGGTCGGCGGCACCGAGGAGGTGCCCCAGGGCGTCTTCGAGCACCCGGTAGTATTTGATGTGGGTGCTTGTGGCCTTGAGGTCGGCCACGAGTTGCGCGACGGCGTTGCTGTTTTCTTCTTGCCCGGATTTCTCGGGTCTGTTACTTTGATCGGGCACAGTAGGTTCCTCTGACGTGATGATGGGAGGGCGCTGGAACACAGGCCAGCGCCCTCCCCGTTTTATGGCAACTCTAAACACCCCCACTGGTCGGCCATCGCCGTCGCAATTCCCGGGTACGTCCGACTCCTCTTTTTCCACCTGTCCGGTCCCGGCGGTGTGTGGTGGACGACGGGTTTTCGTTCGTCCACCACTTTGGTCGGTCGGAGGGGCGGGAGGTTTTTGAGCCACAGGCAGGTGGCCTTAGTCTCCCCGTGCCCGAACATCCACGGCTGGACGATCTGGTCGGGTTTCCGGACCTTGGACGAGATCACCGAGATCGGATTTTCTAGGGCGATGCGGTGGACGGGCAGGTCGAGCAGTGCGCGAACAAAGTCGAGTGCCTGTAGTTGCTCTCTCTCTCTACCCCGAAACCACCGCGCCCCACTGACGGCCAAGTAGGTACACGGCGGGTGACAAATCAGGAGGTCGAACCCGGACCAGTCTTGGGCCAGACAATCACCCTCGATGTGTGGCCCCGGCTTTTCGGTGGGCAACAGGTCACACGAAACGGCTTCGTGCCCGCGTGCCAAGAAGGCGTCGCGAGCGGTCCCGGAGAACTCGCACAGGACGGCGACTTTCATACTTTCTCCGCCTCGCGTTTCTCCTTCGGCCGCGGGCACTCCTTCTTCCACTTGGACGGGTCCGCCGGGATTATGCGGCCCACCGAGGCGAGTGGGACGTACTCCAGCGGGGAAAGCTGGAGGAGTTGGGTGGTGTCGATCGGGCCTCCCGACGCCAGTTGGGAGAGTTCGGCGTTCGTGCCGAACCTTTTTATCACACGACTATTCTTCACTTCGAGGAGGAAGTCCCTGCGGCACGCCCAGCCGACGAGGACGTAGGGGTAGTATCCGCCCCTGGTCGTGAGTAAGTAAAGTCCGTCTTCCACGGTCCAGACTCCTTTGTGAAATACAAAGTCGCCGTCGCCGTCGCCGTAGCCGCCGTCGCCGAAGCCGCCGCCGTCGCCGAAGCCGCCGCCGCCGTCGCCCAAAACACCATTTTCACGGACCCACGCAGCGCCGTCTGTGTGTCCTTGTTCTCCGAGCCAGTCGGCGAACGCCAGCACAAGGGTGGTGTTCGTCGGGTCGTCCTCGATCGCCAGTTCCAGTGACTCCCCCTCACTCATGTGGAAGCTCCCGTGACGAGAGACCAGACGTCATCCTCGGACGGGAAGCCGATCTCGTCCCGGTTGTCGGTGATCCAGTCGGCGACGATCTCCAGCGGCACGAGGTTTCGGATGTAGTCGCGGACCAGGCCGCCGCCCTCCCGGGGGATGATGTACTTCTCGCCGAACCTAGACACGCCGTCTGTCACGTTGAGACCGATCTCGTCCTTGCCTATCTCCCCAGCTTGCACGAAGAGGTCGAACACCTGCCCCAGGACGTAGGTGAAGTCGCGGTACACATCGGTCGGTAATGAGAAATAGCTCAGCTTTGTCGTGGTACAGGGAATGAGGTCTCCCGTGTGCCCGCAGTCAAACCCGACCAGCCAATAACTCTCGGGCAGGTGGTAGTCGATTTTGTCCACCCAACCCCTTGAGTAGGTCAGTCCATAATGACACTCGGCGTCGATGTCGTCCTCGTCTTTGCCGTGCCATGTATGACCAGGAGGGACGCCGACGTACCCGCACAGGAACCCCATTGGGTTCCGGGTGACGTTGCCATACAGAGTCCCGCGCCGGAACTCACACTGGTCAGGCTCCCTGCTCCACGGACCGTTCTCCCACCCACTCTTATCTATTTTCGTCATCTTCACTCCAAGAATCGTGATCGGAGTTCTCTGATTTCTTCCCGCGGGCTCTCCGCCGCGTCCTTCCCAGACAGCGTGACAACATGAGTCGTGCCGGGGAGGGCTTCCAGGGCGTCCGCCAACTCCAAAGACTTTCGCCGCGCCCGCGGCTCGTTATCCATGCAGATGACGCGCACCGGCAGGGACGCCAGGAGCGCCAACTGGGGCGTCGTCACCGAGAGCCCGAACGTCGCTACAGCGCCGGGGCCGATCGCCCAGGCGTCGGCCGGTCCCTCCACGACGACGGCCGCGTGACGCACACGGTCCCAGCCGTAGAGGCAGTCGTGGATCGGGCGCTCCTCGTACTCGGGGGGAGCGGCCAGGTATCGCCTGGACTGTCCCTCCCCGACGCGCCGGGTCGTCCAACTCACCCTCTTGCCGCCCAGGAGAACGGGAATGAAGATCCGCCACTTGTAGCGGCCCTCCATGCCGATGCCACCGAGGTTCCACAGGCGGGTGAGTTCGTCGGGGTCGAACCCCCTCCCCTCCAGGTATTTCCTGTGCGCCGGCAGGAGCGGCCCCACGCCGGGGGGCGGCGTGTACGTCCCCGTCTTCTTCTCGTCCCGCGGGAGGGGGAGGTCGTCCCGGTTCCCGAGGAGCTTGAGGACTTCTCCCAGGGGGCGGCCGGACGCCTCTACCAACACCTCGGCCGTGTTCAGCCGGCCACAGACCCAGCAGTTGGCGCGGAGCGTGGCGATGTGGATTCCGCACCGGAACCGGCCGCTGTCGGGAGAGCAGACCGGGCAGTTCGTATTAACCCAGCCCCGCGACGTGTTTTCGTGCTCCCCCTGGTGGCGGTAGGGGATTCCGAGGTGCTGGAGTATTTCGACTGCGGTCATCACAGCACCCAGTTGTCGAGGAGCCAGACCATTGCCTCTTCGGTCGTGTTACAGACATACTCGTCGCCTTCGTGAGGGTGTGTTTGTCCTGGCTTGACACAATCAAGTTTGATGTGCCAGTGTGGAACTTCTCTTGGTCTGGACAACAGACGAGAATATGTCGCCCACCAAAACGACCCACGTCTCTAGCCTGGGTATGGGTAGGCGTTCTCATCGGTGTCGTCTGTCCATGACCGGTTCCCTGCCGTAGCGGCCCACCGGGCGGCCTCGGCCGGGGCTTCCAGGTCGCGGTCGAGGAGGTAGTCCACGAGCGGCAGCGGGCAGCGTTTCTCCTCGACCCACGCCGCGATGAAGCCGCGGAACCCCGGGTCCGTCTGGTAGAGTTCGGCGCAGGTCACGGCGTCTTCTCCCTTACCCGCCACTTGCCGTGCTCGTTGAGCCGCTCGGCCGGGTCGTAGATTTCCACGAAGTAGAACGGCCGGCACTTTGGACACTTCACGAAGAGAATCGTACTTACTCGCCCACGGACGATGCCTTCACGACCGCACCGCGGGCAGTCGGGAAGTGTGGGTGTCCAACCACCCGCTTCGGCTTCTTTCTGGGCGCTTTCCACCCCGGAACCCTCCTGCCGAGTTCGGCGAGCCTGCGCCTCACGACGGAGACGGGGAGGCACGCCTCTTGGGAGATGAAGTCCACAGAGGTAATATCGACGCCGGTGGTGGAAAGTATGCGAAGAATTTCCTCTTTTTGGTCTTTCGCGATGGCTTCCGGTGTCGTGGTCGGGTCGTCGGGCTCGGGCACCCGCCAGGGGAACCCGAGCGCCCGGATCGCGGCGGCGACGTCTCCGTCCGTGTTGAACATCGGGCGTCTCCTCAGACCTTTTCGGAGAGAACCTCACAGGCGTGCCGGCAGTCGGCGAACGTGGCACCCAGTTGGTGGGCGTGCTTGGACCCGATGGGAATTTCCAGTTGTGTAGTGTCCTTCGCCATGATCGTCCCCGTGACGGCGAACGGCCGGAGTTTGTCCGCCCCCGGCCGTGGCCCGCTCGATCTCGGTTGTGTACTCCTGGTGCGGGAGGAGTTCCTTCTTCCGCGCCATGTAGCGAGCGTAGACCTCCCGTGCCTCTGTGTGATCCAAGACGGGCTTCGGCTTTGCCACCTTGGGTGCAGGTGGGAGTTTCAGGCGGGCATCCACGGCGGGGAGGCCGAGTTCGGCCCGCGTCTCGTTGATCTGCCGGAGTGTCCCCCTCTGGAACTGCGCCGGGGTGTCAAAGTATTCCCCCTCCAGCATCTTGAGGGAGGCGTACTTGAGGCTGTTCTGGACTTCGGTCGCGGTCATGGGAATCCTCCTGGTTCAGTGTTGGTCGCCTTTGACGGCGGCCAAGATTGCCTCTGCCAAGCGCGTCGCACTTTCCGCGGTAATCATCACACGGGGCTGGTATCCGTGTCCGTAGAAGACGAGATGGACGTGTGCGCTCTTGTCGTCGTCTTCCAGTCGCGCCACGGACGCCCGGCACAATCGCCCCGGTACGGTGAATCCGTACTGGACGTTTCCTTCCAGGTCGAGAAAGACAGGACGCATTGGGGTTCCTCGGACTAGCGGCGCGAGGCCGCCAGTGCCTTTTCGATGTCGCGGCGGGCGCGGTCGAGGATCTTCGCGATCTTCAACCACTCACCCCCGGCCGATGGGTCTTGCCACGCCGAGGCGAGTTCCCCGGCGCTCTCCCGGTAGGCGTCCGCCGCCCTCTCAAGGACGGCGGGAACCTGATCCGGCGAGGCAACGTCCAGATCGAACGCCTGCATGGGCTGGGTGTCTCCTGGTTCGGTGTTTAGGGGTCAGTAAGGCGGCTGGAGGTTGGTGTCGTTGGTGCTGTACTTCTGGGGAATCTCCCACTGGCTGGGCACGCTCTGCCCGTACTTTCCGAACACCTCGAACACTTCCTCCCAATCGACACAGCCGAGCATCTCGGCGATCTCACTCGCCCGCTGGCGATCCGTTTGATGTTCTGCATCAGACTTCAGCACGGCCGGACTGGTGATTCGTCGCAGTTCATCCACCAGCATCTTTACCTGCGTCTCGTTGAGCATCGGCATCTTCGTCCTCCTCGGTCTGGGTTTCGATCAACTACACTGAGATACTACACCAGTAGTTTCCCGGTGTCAACCGGTGGCGGCGAGATTTCTCAGAATCTCGCGTACTTGGTCGTGGACCGTCAGGGTGGAGTAGTCGGCGTGTCCGTCCACGGCCTCAGCCCCCCACTTCGACTTGACCCCAAGTGTCGCGCAGATGGACTCGTCGATCGTGCCGGCGGCGAGGAGGAACCGCGCGTGTGTCGTCTGTCCTTCGATCCCCCGGTTGAGGCCGTGGCACCTCCCGAGAAACTGCTCCACGTCGATGGGACGCCAGGACATTTCGGCGAGGGCGATGTCGGCCGTCGCCTTACACGACCAGCCGGTGCCAGCGGCGTCGATGTTCCCCACGAGGATGCGACAGTTGGGGTCCAGGTTGAACTTGTCAAAGGCCGCCTGCTTCTCCTTGCTGGAGAGCCTGCCGTCCACGAGGACAGCTTTCCTCCCGAATCCCTTCATGAGGATGTCAGTAACGCTGTGGTGGATCGCACCCAGGAGGAGCTTGCCGCCCGTCTCTTCGAGGAGATCCTCCGACCACTCGACGACGGCCGGAGCCTTGGCCTCGGCCGCCAATCGTTTCAGAGCAGTCATCTTGGTGATCGCCTCGGCCCGCGCCGCCGCGAGCGACGCGCCGGGGGACTTGGACTCCAGCCATTTGAAGAAGTCTCGCTCGGCGGCGCGGTATTCCGACAGATCGACGTCCAGGAAGACGGGCGTCTGCTGGACGGGTGGCAGTTGGGCGAGGACGTCTTCCTTGCGTCGCCTCAGCATGCAAGATTCGAGGAGGTCGGCGTGGAGGCGGGGCAAGTCCTTAGCCCCCCGATACTCCCACCCGTACCACATGCGGACGGCGTAGGTGTACGTCTGGAGGAATTCCTGTTGCGACGGATACAGGTCCGGGCGCACCAAGTTGATGAGGGACCACAGGTCCGCCGGGCGGTTGGCCAGGGGCGTGCCCGTCAGACATAGACCACGGGGGGCGGCCCGGAAGAGACGTCGAGCCGCCCGGGTGCAGGCGGCTCTGACGTTCTTAAGTTTATGGCCTTCGTCCGCTATAACAAGCCTTGGACGGAGGTCAACGAGGTACTTCGTCCACGAGTCAGGTGGGAGCGCCGAGCGTCCGCGCCAGTGTGGCGGCACGAGGATCTCGTAGTTGATGATGTACGTCTGGTTCCGGTCCCACGGCGGCAGGCGCTGGGCCGGGCAGGTGCGGCCGTGGAGAACCTCTGCGTGGACGCCGAGGTATCGCTCGGCCTCCCGCTGCCAGTGTGTCTTCAGGTGTGCCGGTACGATGACGATGACGGGACCAGGCGGGTCGTCGGGGAGGTACTTCCAAGAGTAGTACAATGAGCTAAGCGTCTTACCAAGCCCAAGTTCGTCTGCCAGGATGGCGCGGCCGTCGAACTTGTTGTTGAGGATCTTCACCCCCTCCGCCTGGAAGGGGTAGAGCTTCACGGTCTGCATCACCAACTCCATTTCATGACGGCGTAGTTGCCGGCGAGGAGGGCGTCCATTTCGGTCGCCGGCTTGCCGTCGGTTCGGTACGTCACGTCCTTGAGGTAGTCGAGCGCCCGCGTCATACGATCGAGGGTGTTCAAGGTGTCGGCGAGATCACGCTCGATCTGCGCAAGCTGGGAGCGGATATTCGACTCCAAGATATTCTCCCGGCCGTCCTTCACCGTGGAACGGCCGAGGAGTTTCGTGGCGAGCTTCTTCGCCTTCTCGATCTCGGCGCGTCTCCGCTCGACGGGGATCATGTCGGCCTTGATCTTGTCCCGCATCTTCTTCACGAGGTCTGTTCGGGTGACGTCGGCGCAATGGCGCTCCACCTCCGCCACGGCGTACATAAGGGCCGGAAGAAGGAACTCGGCGAAGTCGTACTCCTCCGGGAATCTCTTGGTCGGTTCCCCGGCATCACCCGTCTCGTCGTAGTGTCTCTTTCTCTCCGGGTCGGAGAGAATCGCGTAGGCGCGCTGGACTTCCTCGTACCGCCGGGCGGCCTCGTCGTCGCCGACGTTGCGGTCCGCGTGGTACTTCATGGAGAGTTTCCGGTACGCCTTGCGGACTGTATTTGGTCTCGAATTCTTCCTCACGCCCAGGACTTCGTAGGGATTCACAGGATGATCTCCGTGGCTTTCTTCGCGTTACCGCTCCGGTCCTCGAAGGAGAAGTACGCCAGGGGCTGGTCTTCCTTCATGCACTCGGTGAAGATCGGGCGGCTGAAACTACTCCAGCAGTGAAAGGTAGACACGAACCCCTTCCAGAACAGGATGTTGACCGAGCAGGAGTAGATCGGGGTCCGGGCGGTCTCGTTCAGGTGCTGGACGAGTGGGTTCGTGGTGTAGTACGGGTTGGGGATTCCAACCCGTGTGTTGATGCAACGGCCCGTTCGGATTCCCATTGGTGGACCCGGGTGGAAGAACCGGAATCGGCCGCCCTCGGGGTCCGTGGCGACGGTCTTCGTGTGTTGCGCGACGAGCGTCGGGACCAGGCGGACCCAGTTGTCGTCGAGCCACTTGTACGCCTCCTTCGGCATCCGCTTGCCGGAGCCGACGCGGCGCGAGCAGGAGACGCGGACGAACTCCGAAGTCGCCTTGTCGAGGTCGCCGGTCCCGTGCTCGTCGAGCCAGTCGGCGTACATGAGGCGCGGCGTGTCCTCGGTGTAGTTCTCGTCTATCGCCTTCAGGAGTAGTAGCCGGTCGGTCATTCGAGCGCCTCCATCTTCTTCCGGACGTTCTCCCGGGCGATGGGGAGCGCCTTGGACAGGTCGGCGGCGAAGTGAGCCACCGTCGGCCACAGGCGCTGCGGCATCACGTCGAGCACGTCCTGAACAAGTCCGTTTACTCGGAACACCTTGGGGTCGCTGTAAGTGGGACCGTCCTGCTTGTACACGATCACGTCGCGGTGGGTATCGACGTAGCGGAACGCGGCGGCGAATGCGGGTTCCGCTACGGGTTCTTCGTCGAGCCAGTCGGCGCACGCGCCCCACCCGGTGCGGTCGGACGGCTTCTTCTCGATCGACTTGATGAAGGCATCGAAGTCCGGCGGCCAGAGTGGTCGGCTGTTCTCCAGCCGGACGAGTTCGGCCAGGGGAATCGTCACAGGCATGTCAGGTGTTCTCCTTGTCGTCCATCCACAGGCGGCTGGCTGTGGGGTTGGTTTGTTGGGTGTATTTTCCAGTGTAAGCTTGCCGCTTCCCTTGAAGGGTGAAGAACGTCAACTGCCCCACCCGCATGTTGGCGTAGACGCGCAGAGGATGGACGACGGCGATTTCCAGAGTCCAGGCGCATCCACCTTCGACATGGCCGCCGAATCCATCGTCACCACGTCCAGCCGTCATGTGAATCTGCATTCCCAATCGTCCGACACTTGATCTACCATCACACCATGGTGTGAGGCCGGCGCACCACGTCCGCTCGACAGTGGACCCGAGGTAGAGCCGTCCGGGTTCGAGGACGATGCCCTCGTCTGGGATGATGTGCTCAACAGTGGGGTTGTCTTTCCGGCAGTCGAGGACGACGTAGTTCTCGGAGTATTCCCCAATTCCTTGGTAAGTGAGTAGTCGGTCTCCGAGCCTCACGTCATAGCTGTTCGGCCCGACGTGCTCGGGGGTGAAGGGCGTGATTTCGAGGAGCGGACAGAACTCGTCGCCGGGCGGCCAGGGGGTGTTGTTCTCCCTGGCCGCCTTCTTGAGTCTTGCGGTGCGCTCGACGAGGCGCTTGATCTCGGGGCCGCTCAGGACACTCATGGGTGGAACTCCTTCGGGTGGGGACCACCCATGATACCTAACCGGTCAGACGACGGTCCACTTTGTGTTGTGGGTGTCGATCCAACATTGTCCCGGCGCGTCTTCGATTCCGCTGGTTGCGATCCAGAATCCGTCGGTTCCCAGTTTCGAGATGGTCTGGGGGCCGGAGACGAGCCCGGACAGCCCATTGATGACGTCTCCCTCGAACCGGACCGTCTGTCCGACGCCGGGAAATCTCCGCGTCCAGTTCTCGGTGTAGGCGGTCCAGTATTTCTCGGCGCGCCTGGCCCACTCCTGTTCTTTCGGCCACAGGAACTGGAACCAGGCGAGGAGGAGCGGGAGTTTCACGACGACTCGCGTCTCCTTCTCGGTCCCGCGGGACGGCCCGAGGTACTTCCAGTGGCAGACGCGGCGGCAGGACTCCGGCTGCCTCTTCAAGAACTCCTGCGGAATCCACTCCGGACAGCGGGTGAGAGCCGCCCAGTCGTACTGGAGGGGCTTCTCCCGCCGGACGCAGACGCGGGCGATTCGGGCGCGTCGCAGGTATCCGTTGTTTCCCATGACCTCGGCATAGTCGAAGCCATCCCTGTCCAGAAAGTCGATCCATCCGTTGTCCTCGACGTGGCAGTCGAAGAGGGGGCCGGCGTCCACCTGCTCCTGGATGAAGTCGAATCCGACGAGGCCGGTCGTCTGGTCGAGTCCCATGAGGGTGTCGCGTGCCTTCTTGGCGTCCGCGTACTGCTTGAGTTTCGCCTTGGTGGCGTTATCGAGTGCCTTGGTCACGTTCAATCCTCCTGGTTCTGGTGAGAGAAGGACACCCGGGATCGTCCCGGGTGTCACACGGGCCGACAACGACTAGGCGGCGATGAACGCCCCGCGGATGGCGGCCCTGGCCTTCCAGTACCGGGCGTAGCTCATGCCGTACTTCTCCCGCATGTAGGCGATGAGGAGGCGCTTGATCTCCGGCCGTGACGCGCCCGCGTTGGCGTCGAGGATTTCGGCGAAGTCGGGGTCGCGGTACAGCGTGTCGAGGACGAGCTTGGCCGACTCGGGGAGATCCTTGGCCCGCTCGTCGTAGTCAAACTCCGGGGCATCCGTCCGGGCCTCCAGGGCGTCCGCGGAGAAGACCGACAGGCTCACCGTCTTCCGCAGCCGGTAGTCCCGCTTCTTCTTGGTGAAGAGCGCCTGCATGCCCCGCATCACCTTGTAGGTGATCCAGTTCTGGATGTCCCGCTGCTTGCCGCTGGCGGCGTAGGACGCCACGGCCTTGGTGAAGATCAGGTTGATCTCCGACAGCACCTCGTCCCGGTCCCAGCGGTAGCGGGCGACGTACCGCATGCCGATGGACTCCAGGGCACTCTGCATCTCGGCGTAAAGCGTGTTCGCGTCGGTCACGGACGAATCCTCCTGGTTCTGGTTGGGAGACACGCCCGGCCATGATCCGACCGGGCACTGAGATACTACTCCGAGATTTTCCCGGAGTCAAGGCGACTGCTTCACTTCTCGTCGGTCAGGGAGTAGGTGTCGTCTTCCTGGACGCCGGCCCCGAAGGCGGTCCGGAGAGCTTCCGCCGTCTGCTCCTCGCCGTGCTCCTGAAGGTAGTCGGCGGCGACCTCCGGGGGGATCGTGTTGTCCTGGAGGGACTTCGCGACGGCTTGCCCCTCCGCGGTGCCAGTGGCCTTGGCCGCTTCCACCGCCTTGACGTACAGGCGGGCGCGATTCTCCATACTCGCCTTGAGCGCGTCAAGGCTGGTAGACGCCTTCTCGAACGCGGCCGAGAGGGTGGAGATCCCGAACCGCCCCACGGCTTCTTTCAGGTTCTTGAGGCGCTTCTCATGGCGGCTCTTGATGCCGCTCGCGGTCGCGAGGAACTTCTTCTGTGCGGCGTTCGGGTCTTCGTCGGCCGGGGTCGCTTCGAGCTTCTCCTCGGCCGTCTGGCGGCTCGTCTCGGCGCTCGCTAGCATGGTGCCGATCTCCGCCTTGAGGGCGGACACACAGTCTTCGATAAGGCCGCTGGCTTCCGAGGGATCGAACTTCTTGGAGTACCACTTGCCGCCGACCTCACGGATGCGTGCCAGTTCGTAGTACGGCAAATTCCCCTCGGGGATGACCCACGCGCTCTCGGTCGTTCTGATGGCGTACTTATTCAGCCAACTGCTCGGGTGCTGGAACTTCGTCCCGTCCTTGAGTTCCCGACCGACCGCGTTGTCCGGCACATCGTAATCCAGAAGCCGCAGGCGGAGGTTCTTTGCCTGCTCCTCGCTCACGCCCGTCTCCTCCCGCTGGCGGAGGCAGGCGTTCGTGAAGAACACCTGGAACCCCATGTGCTCGATGCGGAACACCGAGTTGCCGGTGCCCATCGGGCAGGCGACCTCCGGCAGGGGGCCGTCGGGGACGTTCACACGATCTTTCACATAATACCACTTGGCCGGGCTGTTGGGCTTCAGGGAGCGGATAGCGACCCGCGTGCCCTCGGGGATGTAACGACTCATTTCTGTCCTCCTGGTTCTGGGTGGTTGTTGACTCGTGACTCAACACTGAGATACTACTCCCGGAAACTACTCGTGTCAATCTCGTGGTGGAAATTTTCCAGAAATTCCCAAGTTCGTCATGGGCGGCGTCGATATTAGGGGTGCAGTGGTGCGCCTGGGTCTGCCTTGGCTAGAACCGGTGAGTAATGGCAGTAATGGAGGGGCACGTTCGGGACAGCAGCGTTCAGGAAAGGCTAGGAATGGATTGGCAGCAATGGCCCGTCGTGGTCCGCTTCGTTTCGCAATGCCACGGTGCGATACGGACGGGCGGCATTGGAACGGCTGGGCTCGGCATGGCTCGGACAGGTCCGTCAAGCAGAGGCTGTATTGGAATGGGGCGGGTGTTGCGCTTGGCTAGGGTGCGGTTCGGCCGTTCCGGTTGGGGCCGTCGAGGAAAGGTGCGGCACGCCAAGAAGCGGGAAGGATCGGCCGCAGTGGGTAGTTGTGGGCTGCTTAGGTCAGTTCGTGATGGGACAGGCAGCGGAGGTGCGGAAGGCGTACCTTCGGAGGGCTTAGGAAGAAATTGGCAGCAATGGTCCGGCATGCCTCGCCACGCGTAGGTGGACAATGGAGGGTATAGGCAGCAGGGGATGGGTGTGTTTGGGACAGGATCGTCCGGAATGGGTAGGTTGGGCAGAATTGGAGGGCATCGTCATGAAAGGATGTGTCCAGGAAAGGATGGGCCGTATTGGGTAGCTGCGTTTAGGAAACCTGTGGCATGGCATCGCAGAATTGGGATGCTTGGTTTTGGCACGGGTGCGAAAGGCTAGGATCGGCAGCAAAGAAAGGGACCGCCAAGCAGTGGCGTGCCCAGAAAAGGATGGGCCGCAATGGAAGGACAGGCTCGGAGAGCGCTGCCATACTCGGGACCAGCCGCACAGGATGAGTTTGTCGCGGTCGGGTTAGCCATGCTCCGGTTGGGAAGGGCAGAAAGCGCACGGATTGTTGCGGTTGGGTTAGGTGCGCTTCGGTGCGGAACGGCAGAAGCGGCATGCCGAGTTCGGGTATGTGCAGGAACGGACGGGATACGACAGGCAGAAATGGTGTGCCTTGGCCCGGTGCGGTCCGGAACGGTTCGCTTCGGTGCGGAAGCGCCGCAGTGGGTAGGGAAGTCTCGGTCCGTTCCGTTTTGCCTTGGTCCGTTTCGGCCGTATCGGAAAGCCGCGTCGCCGTTGGGCGTGGTTGGTTGCGGACAGGCTGTGACGGTTTGTCCCGTCCCGCCCTGTTCTGCTCGGGCAAGGAATGGCCGTAACGGGGTGGATGGCATTGGTTCGGCTAGGACGGCCACGAAATGGCAGCAGAGGAAGGGGCCGCGATGGGGGAGGTCAGGTCAGGCCAGATGTGGCAGTACCGGGTGGGATAGTCTCGACATGGCGAGTTACGTTGGGCAATGGCAGTGATGGGGAGCAGAGTTCCGGCGAGTTGCTCACAGGACTGGACAGCGCCGGCTGTGATGGACTGCGACGTTCGGGTAAGGAGAGGGTGGTATGGTCTGGCAGGGAAGTCGAGGAAAGGCACGTGCTGGGATGGCAAGGAATGGCAGCAGTTGCGTGGATGGCCATGCCCTGGTGGGTGTCACTCTGGCTTGGTACGGCAGCAGAGGAAGCCCCGGTTGAGGTAGGTCGCGCTTCGGTCTGGATTGGCAGTAGCGGCATGGCTCGGCGGGTGACGGCTGGGAGCCGATTGGATTGGTAGGGCAGCAGTGGAAGGATTGCATGGATGAGTTCCGCCGTGCTCAGGCAGAAACGGTTTGCACGGTCCAGCTATGTATCGGTTGGGTCTGGCATGGCCCGGCAGAAATGGATCGGTTGGGAATGGCGTGTCTCGGCTCGCATCGGAAGGAGGCAGAAACGGTTTGCACGGTCCAGCTATGTATC